>Ga0222714_10000460_pt1 | contig 47011 bp, 42 predicted proteins | sample C33_3DmetaG_FD_165048 | JGI IMG/M metagenome (GOLD analysis project Ga0222714, IMG submission 165048) | Estuarine water microbial communities from San Francisco Bay, California, United States - C33_3D | ecosystem: Environmental > Aquatic > Marine > Unclassified | place: USA: California... | reverse complement strand
AAATTGTGCATAATGACCTCCACGCACAAAGAATATCATAATAAAGAGTTTTCAGTTCATTTTTATGACCTTACTATTCTACCACTATCTAGGAGGTTTGTCAGAGTTTCTTAACACAACTTAATTGTAGATTGAACAGGGAACTCTTACTCTCTCTTTCCAGTGTCTCACATATCCAGGTCTCCATCTATTTCCAGGAATATATTCTTCACGATATACAACTTCAGTACAAATTGGTTCTCGATAATAAACTCTTGGCTCAAAAGGTTCCCAAAACTCTTTCCAAGTGATTGCATTTACAGGGAGAGTAGCAAATGGCAAAAGTAAAAGTAAGAATTTCATCAGTCTCTTTGTCTCCAGTCGTCTGGTTTATCTCCTGTGAAAAAATCAATAATATCATCAGCACCATTAAATCCAGTGCGATGATTTGATGGGTCTGGATCACCAATATCTAAGGCATTCATAAAATCATCCAGACTTCCTTCTTGCATATTAGGATTTGCAGCACGGCGTCTTGCTTGCCTTAACATTGTTGCAGCAGAGCGGTTTGATTTTGCAAGTTTTTCTGCCCAAATTACATCTGAAAGAGATACTTCTTCTTGTTTTACAATTCGGTTGCAAATTTCTTCTAAACGCATCCGATAATTATGAGATAGCATAATTCTTCCCGTTTGACCTATTTATTCTACCTTTTTTCTTTTTGAAATGTCTATTCCCCTAACTCTTTGGTATCTAGTAAGAGGTCCAATAGTAGATATCATTCCAGTTTCTAAACAAATCCATTTTTGAGAATTTAACTTTTTTGCTGTTATTTCTCCACCTTTTTTGGCACCTAGGTGACTAATTCTTTTTAAATGACCACTTTCAATATGCTTCCTTCCCCCTATTTTTCCACCAATTTTACCAGCTTTACTTTTTGCTTGCAAAGAAAAAGTTCCCAATACATTAGCATTTAAACACCATTTATCAGTGTTAAATGCTGGTTTTATCAATCTAGCTTCAACTTCTTGTGCTTTGATATATCCTTCGTCAGTGTAATCAAATATTTCTAATATTTGCTTCTTTGGTGTATAAAGTTCCCAACACCATTTGTTTGCAACAGGAGATCCCCAATATTCTTCGCCAAATACTTTTTCCTTCTTACTTCCATAATAGTAATAAGGAACCTCTTCAAAGGTAATTTTATATGTGTATATGCGTGGTTGCATAACTCTACTCTTAAACTGACTGCATTGGTATTTATATTATAAAGGGGAGGATTTCTCCTCCCCTACCTTACAGATTGCAGTCAGTTAAGGCATCATTATTTATTCTTTTCTTCAAATTCCTTCATTAGTTCTTTCGCCATCTTCATAGACCTTCTATGAATTAACCAACGAACAATTAAGTTGTCTGGCGAATGTCTAACCCACCAAATAACTTTTTCGTATTCTACTCTTGCAAGTTGTGTGAGCATATAAAATGCCCTCGCTACTGATTGGTCTGTAGCAATAAAATAAGAAACAAAAGCAAATATAATCAACCAAAAGGTGTATGAGCTCATTGTCTCAACGTCTTAAGATATTGTAGGACTTGCTCACGAACTGCCATAAGTTCATTATAGCAAAGTTGATTGTGAGCACAGTTACGAAGTTCAGGATCTGGTTTCAACACACTTTCCTCAAAAAGAGTCAATCCGCGATTCCATTTATCAATTTGAGATTCTTCAGTCATTTTTTTACTACTTTAATGGGACAGGAAGGAACAACTTTGCGGATTTCTTTTACAATTTCAGTTCTTTGAACTTCAGTTAATCCAACAACTCTAGAAATGCGTTGAATAACACTCAATGCGTCAGAGCAAGTAATAATGGTTGCAGTAAGAAATACAACCATAGTTTTCTCCTATTCTACTACTATTTAAGGTAGTTTATAATTTTTTAAGAAATTAAATCATGTCGAAGACATACTAATTTACCAATCAAAATACCATAGCGTAGCAGAACAGCACGATCTTTATACGCTTTTGATTCTTTCTTGAGCAATCGAATCAACAAATCAATGTCTTTTAAATTCAAGTCTGTATCTTGAATGTTATGCTCAGTAACTTTCATCAGTCCCAACTTACATTTTCAAGAAGAACACCTGGCATCACATAAGACCAACCAGTTCCACCAACTTTATAATCCCACTTGTACTCAAACTTATTATGAGAATCCCAAGTAACAAATCCCCTTTCTTTATCAAAGCGCGATTTGATCGTTAATCCAAACTTATTAGAGAAGATGTTACGAGTTCTCAGTGCTCCGCCAGTTTCCCGAGTTTCAATGACTTTACAAACATCTTCATAAGTTTGAATACCATATTCTAAAATACAGTTAGTTTCATATACAAAAGGACGATAGATTTTTGCCTTTGGAACTACTGGAGTAGTTTGTGCAAATACAGGAGAAGAGAATAGAAGTGTAGCAAGAATAATTAATTTTTTCATTTCACAACTTCCCAATGTTCGTTACCATTCTTGGGAACCCAAGTGCAGTACTGACGATTGATAGAAACCAAGAAGAGTTTATCATCAATTTCCTGTTCTACTTCCATTGCGTGAAGTGATTGCATAATATTCACGAAACGGTTCTTTGCCTTAGAACTCTTCGGAATAATGTTGACAAAACGTTTCTTTGTCTTTGGAGCTTTCATTGAGATCATAGTTTTTTCAACCTCCACAAAGGTCATTGTACAGAGTTATCAGTGGTGTGTCAAGTAGTCAAGGTATTCATCAAAAAGCACTTCTTCCATTTGAAATGCTTGATGTTCCCAGGGTTGGTCTTCATAGTCCGTCTGAGAGAAGTCTATGCCCCTCCAGTGCCTCTTTCCGCGTTTATCCTTAAGAGCACCCGTAACGTGCTGATAGACGTGCCAGAGTTCGTGCAGGAGGGTTCTGGTGTAGTGATCAACATCCAGACGATTATGCATCTCAATCTCAAAAGATCTTGGACGATAATCACAATCAGTCACTCCTACCCAACCATAAACTCCATCGCGTAACATTCCACGGTGATTAACAATGATTTCAAGCTTGTGTTTGGGTAAGTGTTTAGAAATGAACCAATTTACAACATCAGTACAACGACGCTTGCTATAGTTGTATCCACTGGTGTATAATGTAAGCATCAGAATAGTGCGTTCAATGCTGCCTCAGATACTTTAACACCCCAGTGAATCATCCAGACAAAGGATGTGACAAAAATCAATCTGTCCAGTGTGGAGTACCTCATCGGTTTCGTGTGTCTCCACCTACTATAAACCCCCCAGGTTCATGCGGGGGGTACGGGTGGTCAGTTCTGAAAGTGTCTACTGGTAGAAATAATCTCTCACATCAGTCACTTCTTTAATACTTTTGAATTTTTCAATTGTTTCTTGATCTACCAGATCTGGATGTACCCACCAATCTTCAAATGGCGTCTTATCATCCTGCGATACATTTGAAACCACAAGTTCATAACCCATAAGTTTCAAATAATTTCTAGACTTTGTACGATAAGTTGATGTCATATCAACATAATGATCGTGTTCGTAAGTAATCACAGCAAACTTGTACTGATCAAAAGGAATACTCAATAAAATCTCAAATGTAGTTTTAGAGGGCTCACAGTCTAGTTGTAGATAATCAATCTCTTTTGTGGTATAATGTTCATTCAGTAGTTTTTCATAATCAATCGTTGTTGCATCCTTACAAATAATCGGATTAGACCTTTGCTCTGCAAACATCCTACAAAGATTTTCAAGAATTTCTACAGAAACTCCTTTCCATCCAAAGTCTTTTTCCAAGATAGCACTATTATTTTGGAAGATTGGTTCTTGTGCTCCAATCTCAAGATAAGTTCCATTTCTCTTTCCATTCAAGATCGATAAGATAAACATATCTTGTAATGCTTGACCATTACTTTTCTCAATATTTTCTAAACCAGGAAACTTATACTTAAACTCTTGGTATCTTGACTTTTCATACTTAATACTCTTTGGAACCCAACAACCAAGATTCTGAAGATTGTTTGCTACAGCATCATAATGAGTTTTATCAAGTTCATAATTATTTTTCAGATCCTGGAATAAGTCACGACACTCTTGTGACTTACCCCACCAATATGAACACACTGCTTTCTCAAAGATCAGTCCATATTTACCAGGATAATCAGTGATTGTTGCGATTGGTTCTGAATCAAAATCACATACATTCAATCCAAGTGTAGCAGTTGTATAGGAATCAGAATACATCTTATTCCACTCTTCGTGTCTTGCGAGAAGAAAATATGCTTCTGGTCTCTTTGGAAGTAGATTAATCGCGTGTTGATATAATCCTTTCACTGTATAGTTTCTGTTCTTTTGATCGTGGAAACAAGACGCCATATGAAGCAAACATTCATAAGCAAGCAATGAATCTTCTGTGCGATCTGCTGCTCTTAAGTAATAAGTAATTGCAGAGGCAGTTTGTTTTCTTTCGTGATACCATCGTGCTAACTCATAGTTACGAATTGTATTTTCAGTATCTAATGCATAAGCAACCAAAGGGTCGGTTGGAATATTCATAATTGTTTTGATGTCTGCTTTATTTTCTTTCCACCAATTTGAGATATATTGGGAGGAAAAGTGGTGATTTGGTTTTTGTCCGTTTTCTAACTCTTTATCATTTAAATCAAGGGAATTAATTCTTGTGTTTTCTACAAACAACGGACACGTGTAAACTTTTCCGAAGTTAGTGAAGAATAAACTTTCACCAATCGGCATAATCTCACTATCTTTCACTTCAAGATTATAAGTTTCTCCAATGCAACAATGTTGGATGATACGTTTTACATAATCTCTCTTGAGAATATATGCAGTAATTGCCCAATCATCCCATAGTCTTTCTCTTAAATAAATTTGATTAAACTCCCCACGAATTGCAAGAAGTTGAACTGCTCCCCAGTTACTTGGAAGATTATCTACAAACTCTTGCCACGTAAAGTTCCAATGTTCTACAGTCTCAAGTGACAAATCATCTTCACAGAAAAAACCATAGGGTTCGTCTGTATTGTAATACCAATCTTTAAATGCTTTGAGGTGAGATACATTACAACCTTTTACTTGACCACTCACACTATCTAAGTATTTTCCAATAATAATATCATCAGACTCTGTAAATCTTTTGGACTTGATAGGAATTGGAGTGATATTGTATTGTTGGAATTGTTTTGTAAGTAGTTCTTGTCTTTCGATATCGTCTTCTAAAGTTACATAACGAACCGATGGAAATCCTTTTAATTTCATATAAACTCCTCCATTAAATGACCAGGAACTCTTAAAATATATGCTGCGTTATCTTGAAATCCAAAAGTTAATAGATAATCGTTTTGGTACTTAGCCATTCCACAACAGAATTCAATCTCTCCCCCTAGGAATGAGAACGTTGGAGAAAACTTTTGAATATTCCAATCTTTATCCCAGTATGTAAACTTATGGCGATATCTTGCATTTTTCCTTCCTGCTTCTGACTTAAACAAATCAGTCTCGTGATTGATTGCTAGATAACCATCTTTGTATGGAAGAACTTGAGAACCACCTCTTAAATCTTTTGGTGCTTGTACCCAGTCCTTAAGAACTACAGTCTCTGTTCTTTTTTCCTCTGGAATAACTTTAACAATCTGTGTTGCATTAGTCCATTTTATATAATGAAAAGGTTGATCTAGGATAGGCATCCAATTCTTATTGCAGTATTCATTATCTGGTGGTGGCCCAGGAATACGAAATCTTGATACTTCCTTTATTTCATTATCAGTAAATTCAAGTTCAGAAAGTTCCATTCTTCCTGTACCAATGGTGTCCAAATCTCTACGGACACCAGTTAGATAAAACTTATCATTCCATTTCACCAGTCTTGCATCTTCAAGACCTACAAATTCCCATAAAGGTTTCTGGTCAAAAGCAGAAGTGTCTACCTTTGACCAATAAGAAATATCCAGGTTCTCATCTAATTCACAGATAAAATTAGTCGTAGTGAGTGTAATATCATTCTCTGGGTTAAGATAAACTAGAGGACCATATTGGTGCTCATATTTGTTTAACTCTGAATGGTACAGAGTATATTGAATATGACGAACATTGACCAGTATATTTCCGTCGTCTACAAAAACTGATGGATTGCAAAGACCTGTACCATTCGTGTGTTCTGCTGGAATGAGTAGAGGTTTGATTGTACCACCATTTTCAAGAGCAAATTTTACAAAATTCATTCAACAATAATGTAATCTATGAGTATTTATTTGGACACTTAAATACCAAATCTTCCTCTAAGTGCATTAAAGTTTTGTTGGATTTCTGATGCTGTGAGAGCTCTATTGTACACTTTACAATCATAAATGTTTCCCAAAAATGCCCCAGCATATCCAAAACCAATGGAAATTGCAGAGGAACCGTTAGCAGTTGCGGCATAACCACCGGCATCAGATGTTGTAATTAAAACTCCATTTTTATACCAATTTGTTACATTAGTTGCTTGATTTCTTGTCACAGTTATAAATGCAATTTCTTCTGCTGCGACAGTAAATCCGGATGATTTACCAACGTAAGGTAAATCATTACCTCCATTAGTTCCAAAGTAATAATTTATATCTCCACTAGGTTCATATGTTAATGTTCCTGAACCACCATATGCTTGATTATATGGATTTCTGCGAGAACTGTTAGAACCTGTTGCTGGTTTCATCCACATACTAATTGTTTGTGCTGCAGAAAAATCCATAGATGATGCATTAAAAGGAATGTTTACAATAGTGTTAGAACCATTAAAAACTAAAGAACCTAAATTAGAACTATTGTAAGTAGGACCATTAGTTAAAGTTCCAGTATTTCCTCTACCGCTCAAATCAGTCCAAGTTGTTGTTCTTACAATAGTAGAACCATTTGTTGGTGTATAAGTTGACATTGATGAACTTTTTTCTATTTGAACTCCCCAAAAATCCAAAACATAGTTATTAGTATTATCACTTAATAAGTCAATAAATGACTTTGCAGTTGCTGTTGGAACTGCAGTAAAGGATACTCTAACCCACTGATTAGTAATTAAATTTGGTAAGTAATTTCCGGAAGGATTTCCATCTGCTAAATCTGTTGTTAATTGATTACTAGTTGATGTATTTCCACTTATTAACCTCACATAAAAACTTGTAGTATAACTATCTGTTCCATTTGGCGTAAATGTGGGAAAATTTATTCTAAGAAGACTACTTCCAGTTGCAGAACAAGTTAATCTTATTGCAGTACTACTTGCATCTGGAGCATCAATACCAGTCGTTAATGTTGCATTTGCTGGAAAAATATTGGACCAAGTTGATGCATTATATGTTGAATAAGAAACCAAATTTTCTCTACTATCAAAACTCTTCGTATTTCCTACATCTAATGCAAGAACTAAACCAGACTCGGATACATCTGGACCTGAAAATACTCCCATTAGATTCCAAACCTCCCTCTCAATACATTGAAATTTTGCAAAATCTCATCAGTGCTTAATGATCTATTATAAACTTTTAAAGAAGAACAGTCTAAAGGCATTGGATAACTTATACTACCTCTACGAGCACAAAGTCTTCCATTTCCACTATTAAATGTTCTATTTACTGAACTTTCAGTTCCGTTTTGATAAGATAATGTTTGCAACACTCCATTCACATAAATTTTATTATTTGCGTAAGACACATCACTACGCATTTCAAATACATAATGTTTCCAGTTACCAACTAGTCCCAAACTATCAACAGTTGTTGAAGATATTCCGCATATATCAGAATTTCCTGTGTTGTATCCAAAATTTCCACCTTGACACCAAACACCATAATATAACCATCCAAAAAGAAATTTTTCTTGATAATTACTTCCTAATCTTGCCCACATTTCAACCGTAGTTGTTGTGCCTAAATTTGAGGCAAGAAAATCAACATAACCATTAATTCCATCAAAAGATATGATTCCCGAATTTGAAGAACTATATGTGGAATAATTTGATGGTACAAAATTTGGTAAGACATAATCACCAACTTGCAAATCATATACATTATATACTGTATCTTTTGCATCAATAGATACAGTATTTAATTTTCCACTTATATCACTCCAAGTAACACCTGATCCAACATAACTTTTTATATTTGCAGCATCTATGCACAACACCATTCCATTGGTGACAATAGATGGTGAGTGGAATAAAGCCATTTTATGTTTCCTCTAAATGAATTGTTATGCCTGTGCTTCAGTCCAAGAAAGTCTACCCAACACATTACAAGATTGTGCAGCAAGATTTTGAACTACAATTGTCAAAGTATCTGGACCATCTGGATAAATTTGTGAATTTGAGTTTGCGCCACCACCTCCAAGTATAGAATTTCCGAGATCTCTAACTTGGGTCAAATCAATTGAAGCAGCACCTGAACCTACGAAAAATCCTGCTGTTGTCTCTCCTCCAGAAACTGTAGTAGACCCACCAGCATAGTTGGCAATTTGTGCTAAAGATGAATTTACAACTGTAGTAGATCCTCCAACTGCATCAGTCCAAGCGGTTGTTGATGATGGAACTCCATTTAATATTGCAGTTACTAGAAGGTTGGCATTTCCTGATGCTGGAATTGCTGTAATATCAAGTGCCCTAAGTGTTAATTGCATTCTATTGATTAATTCTCTTGCACCAAAAACTCCAATTCTTCCATTATCAACGGATGGTCCAAGTCTAATGGAAAATAGTGCTCTCGCTGTGCCAGATGAAATTGCTGTTGAAGTAGTTTGCCCATAAGTGAAAACAAGAGATTTGTCATCATCAAATCTACCATCCATAATTACCGAAGTTCCCCAGTGCGAAATCGTTGGAGAATATGTTGGATATGCAAGTTCCACCGCAATAGGGTCTACTCCAGTATATGTAAAAGTCTGTGCAGATGAAACTCCCATTGGGGGAATAATTGATGATACCGCTCCGCCGGTTAGAGCAGCATTTGATAGTGTAATTGTTCCAGTTCCGATTGAAGTAATAAAAGTTCCGGTAGGAACTGCAGTTGAAATGACTCGCATTCCAACCTGGAGATTTGTTGTGGTTGCACTACCAACATTAGAACCCGATGTATAAGTTACACTCACAGTTGCTCCAGAACCTGCTCTAGTCAATCCGGTAAATGTATTAGATGTGGTTCCACTATAATTCATATATTCGTAAGTTGAAGAATTTCTTACTACAATGGTTCCTGAAGGTGGAAATCCAGTTGTAGAAGAAACACTCAAACTTGTAGCAACGTTGGAAAGAGTTGATGTGACAAAAGTTGTTGGTGGAATTGTTTGAGACTCATAACGACCTGGGAGGTTACCAGATCTCATATATGCTTCAGTATTAACATTATTATTTGCTAATTTATGACAATAAATTACATTTCCATCTGGACCACGAACTCCCCATCGAATAAATCCAGCACCATACCAAGAATAATCAATATAGAACATTTGCATTCTATTTAAATCAAGATTATATCCGGAAGGTCCAGTTCCATCACATTTGTCAATATTCCAAGATGACTGTGCAACTCTAGTATCTACAGTTTTTGACATAGTTGCATTAGTGACACTTGCACCTCTGTAGGATGGCGAAATTGTCATACTCGTGTCACTTGAAATATCAATAATGCGATACGAAACTCCACGAATTACAACAAAGTCGCCAACATTTAACTGCTTGGAAAAATATGTAGGAAATGATGAGTTAGTTTGTGTTACTGTATTGTCGTTTTGATTAACACTTACTCTACCCGACAACTGGAAAGTTGATGACCTACGAACAGCGTATAAAGTTTGTCCATCAAATTCAAAAAAGAGACCGTTTTGAGAATCAAAAGCACCTAAGCGATTAGATGCACCATACCAGGAATTGACATTTACATAATAACTTCCAGATGCGGGTGACGCAGAGGGAGTAGATAATGCGGTATATTGAAATGTATTAAAACCAGTTACATTGGTTACATTAAATGTTCCATTATATGCAGTTTCATTTGCTCCAGAAACAACGACTGTAGTTCCGGGTAAAATATTGTGCTGTTCTTTTGTCTGAACTGTAACAGTTGTTCCCGAAGAAGTTAAAGAATCTATCTGGAAAGAAGGTCTCAAAATTGTACCAGAACTAATTTGAATACCTTTACCTGATTGATATCTAAAGTATCTTCTTGTTTGTCTAATAATTGACTCAAAATTTCCAGATGAATTTGCAGAGAAAATTACACCACCATCAAAAGGTCTGTGTAAAACTTGACCTGATGGTTGCACATAGATATTGCCACCACTTGGATTTGCACCGGGAGCAGTTGTTACGTAAACAGTAAACTGAGTAGCACTGTTTATTGTTGCTACAGTCCAAGTTCCATTGGCATTTGTTTGGTTAGTCCCAACGACAGCAACTCTATTTCCGATTGCTAATCCGTGAGGAACTGTGGTTGTAATTGGGAGTGCTGTTCCTGATGTCCACCCAAATGTTGGAGTTCCTCCAATAGCAGCACTAGAATAGATTGTACCTTGATAAATTAATGTTTTATTGGAATCAAATATTGCAGTTAATGTAGTTGTATTGGCAGTTCTTGCAGTATACGTAAAAGTATTTGTTCCACCACCAGTTTCAATAATAAAGTTTCCGTTAGCAACTCCTAATAGTGTATCTTGAACTGTAATAGAAGTTCCATTTGCGGGAGCAGTTCCTGTAGAAAGAACTACAGTTACCGTTCTGGAATTTGTGTTCATCGTAATTGATGAAACATTCGCAATCGGAGTTGCGGATGAGAATGCAAATGGTCTATTGTTGACTAATCCTAAATTTTCCCACTTTGAAATTTGAGATCCATATTCAAAGTCAGTATCAATTAGTGCCTGGGGTTGAGAAATTCTTAATTTATTTACGGGATCTACATAAGCTTCTGAAGGAGTAAATTTTTCATCATACTCATCAACGACAATTTGTAATTTATCAGTACTACTCATAGAAGTAGTATTATAATTTAATACAATTGTAGTAAGATTGGAATTCGGAGTTCCTGATACTGTATATGATGTTGCTCTTAGATTTGTATCTGAAAAGTTATAAATTACTTGGTTTGTGGTGACATTAGTAATTAATACTAACCTTTCTCTCTGGATAACGCGAGGAATAACAACCGTCCTTGTTGAAGGTGTAAATGTATATCCAGATTCCAGTATTGCCTTTCTCGCCATGATTAATTGATACTTTTTTAGTATTTAGTATTAATAGTAGATGAGTTAAATATTAAATCTCCCTCTTAATGCATTGAAGTTTTGTGAAATTTCTGACGAAGTAAGATGTCGGTTGTAATAGAAAAATGTGGAGATTTTTCCCCAATACTGAGAACTATCGCCCGATGTAGTTCCTGTTACAAAATTATGATATGCACCTATCACACAGAATCCATTATTAAAAGTAGCATTTGCGTTTGTGATTGAATATATTGTAGAGTCGTTATTATATTGAAACTGATAGTATGGTGAAGATTGTGATAATCTAAAAGTTAGACAGTTAAATTGTGTGTATGGATTTGGTAATGAAGTTATATCAAAAGTAGAATCAACAAATCCTTCAACGGGTTCATTATTATACATACCTAAATTATCTGTACCCACTTGTACAATAACTTGGTGGTCATTGGAAGAACCTCTTACTAAAGTTCTCCAATCTGTAGTACTATTTAAAATAGTACTAAAGCACATTATTGTACCGTTTGAAAAATTAGGAATATTTGTTAAAGAACCACCCACTACCCTTTTTGCTGAACCAAAAGACCCCTCAAAATTCATATGAGGAATTCCACCAGAAATAGAGTATGCAGAAGAATTTACTGTAAAATTATAACCATTACCACTCAAATCAGTCCAAGTACTACCACTTCCAGGATAACTCTTTGGATTTCCTGCATCAAGTGCTAATACAAGACCACTAGTGACTACTCCAGGATTATAAGAAACTGCCATTTACTTCAAATTTCCTCCATTCTTAATTTCTTCAATTTGTTGTTTGAGGATATTTATTTGATCTTGCTGTTCTTTTATTGCTTCAATCATAACACCAATTAGTCCATTATAATTAACAGTTTTAGGATTAGTATCTGTAACAAGTTCGGGAAGAACTTTTTCAACTTCTTGTGCGACAACACCAACTGATGGTTTTTGATTTTCTTTCCATTTAAACTTCACGCCACGAATTTCTTGAATTATATCTATTGCATTCTCAAATGTTCTAATATTATCTTTAAGGTTGAAATCTGAAGTTGAGTTTAAATCATTACAGGTTATTGTACCAATTACGTGTAGTTTTGATACCGGACTCGTGGTTCCAACTCCAATATTGCCACCATAAGGACCAAGTAAAATTGTTCCATTTGCATTTACATCAATACTTGGAATACCTGAAATGTCATTAACAGAGAATATAGAACCCGATGTAAGATTATTTGTAATACTGAATAACTGACCAGCAGAACCTTCCCAAGAAAGAGTGCCTGAATTTAACTCATATGCTTTTTGAGTAATATGCTGTCCAGTTGAAGAACCTGCAGCAACCAGAAAATTTCCAAGAACGTGAAGGTTTTGAAGTGGGATTGTGGTTCCTATACCAACTCTTTGGTTTGTTGCATCATAAACAAAGTTAGTTGCGCCTGCAGAAACGCTATTGTTATTAAAAATAACCTGAGTATTACTTCCTGCAACTGGCCCAAATGTCCCTTGAGATCCTTGAGCACCTGATATCCCTTGCACTGAAGCACCCTGAACACCTTGAGTGCCTGATACACCTTGAGAACCTTGATTTCCAGTTCTAGAGAATTGAACTGCAAGAGTAGCACCATTAGTAGGTAAAGAACCAGATATATGTGCTACTGGAATTTTGTAATAACCAGAAGCAACTGTAACAGCACCAGTAATACTCCATACATTAACTGTTGTACTTCCTGATGCAGATCCTTGAATAATTAAATATCCTTTTTGATTTGGATTAGTACTATCATCCCAAGTATCATACCAAGTTGTTTGTGCATCAGAATTTGCGTCATTATTGTCAATATAAATGAAACTGACTGAACCAATTGTCCCACTATTATATTGAATTGTTCCATTTCCTGGATCACTATCAGTAATAGTTGTACTGAAGACATAAGGAACACCTCCAGTATTGCCAGTAGATCCTATTGTTCCCTGAGTTCCTTGGGTTCCTTGTGATCCCTGAGAGCCTACATTACCTTGTGCTCCAGAAGAACCTTGAATTCCAGATGTTCCCTGAGCACCTGTGGAACCTTGTGCTCCTGAAGTTCCTTGAGATCCTACATTACCTTGAATTCCAGATGTTCCCTGAGCACCTGTAGATCCTTGTGCTCCTGAAGTACCTTGAGAACCTGATGTTCCCTGAGCACCTGTGGAACCTTGTGCTCCCGAAGTACCTTGAGATCCTACATCACCTTGAATTCCAGATGTTCCTTGTGCTCCTATAGATCCTTGAGATCCTATATCACCTTGAATACCCGATGTTCCTTGTGCTCCTATAGATCCTTGAGATCCTATATCACCTTGAATACCCGATGTTCCCTGAGCACCTGTGGAACCTTGTGCTCCTGAAGTTCCTTGAGATCCTACATTACCTTGAATTCCAGATGTTCCCTGAGCACCTGATGTTCCCTGAGAACCACTTGAACCAGTAGTTCCCTGAGCACCTTGCAATCCTGCTGCAAATGGAGTAGTCCAAGATACTCCAGCACCAGTAGAGATAAGAACAGAACCTGCGACACCTACATTTCCATAGAAGTCTCTTAAGGAACTATCAAGTTCTACTAATCCACCAAAAGTAGAAACACCAGAAACATTTAACTGTGGAGAAGTAATAGTACTATCAGTAACTCTCAGACCACCTGCAGCGAACCTTACACCATTAGCAAGGTCGAAAGTACCAACACCAACTGCATAGTTAGATATCCATGCATCAGTATTCAGCCCAGCAAAAGTACCTGCTTTAATCCACATAAGTTGTTTATATGTGGATGGTAAATCATCAGTACCAACACCAGCATTAATATCAATTAGTGGAGTTCCTACCGTAGAAGCAACTGCAATGCCACCATGATTTGCAGTTGTGTCATTAGAAATAACAATACCACCAGTAGTAGTAGCAATACCAACAACAATATCTTTATCTCCAACTTCTAATCTTGTAGCAGCAATAAGAGCAGTTGTTCCGCCGATTGTTATATTACCACCAACATAAAGATTAATGCCATCAAAAGTTAAATTACCAGAACCTGTTGGGTTATTGGAACCATCTTTATAAACAACTTGATTTGCTGAACCAGCTACTGGACCTGTTGTACCTTGAATACCTTGAGATCCTACATCACCTTGAATACCTGATGTTCCCTGAGCACCTGTAGATCCTTGAGATCCTACATCACCTTGAATTCCAGATGTTCCCTGAGCACCTGTAGATCCTTGAGATCCTGTATCACCTTGAATACCTGATGTTCCTTGAGCACCTGTTGATCCTTGAGATCCTACATCACCTTGAATTCCAGATATTCCCTGAGCACCTGTAGATCCTTGAGATCCTGTATCACCTTGAATTCCAGATATTCCCTGAGCACCTGTAGATCCTTGAGATCCTGTATCACCTTGAATACCTGATGTTCCCTGAGCACCTGTAGATCCTTGAGATCCTGAAGTACCTTGAGAACCTACATTACCTTGTGCCCCAGAAGAACCTTGTGCTCCTAATGTTCCTTGAGCACCTGTTGATCCTTGAGATCCTACATCACCTTGAATTCCAGATGTTCCCTGAGCACCTGTAGATCCTTGAGATCCTGTATCACCTTGAATTCCTACAGAACCTTGAACACCCTGATTACTTAAACCTTGAGTTCCTTGAACTCCTTGAACACCAATCTGTACTACAGTAGTTCCAATTCCTACACCTAGAGTATCTTGACGAATGAATACCTTTGCATCATAATGGTTAATAGCTATCTCTCCAAGACCCAACTGATCAACAGTTGGTACTTTTCCTTGAACAAGAGATCTTTTTACACGAATGATCGGATTGGTATTCATTCAACCTCATCGATGGTAGGAACCGTAGAAACTCTTATATAAGAGTTTTTATTATTTATTGGAAGTCTTCTTCCACCTTTACACCTCTTTTTGGTTTTCGTAACTTTTCAAGTTCAGCACTTAAAGCACTTACAGTTGCATTTAATTTTTCCACTTGAGTTTCTAATACAATATTAGAATTATATAATTCAAATGCTTTTTGTTGATATTTTGCAAGAACTGCTTTCAGATCATCTTCAGACATAAAAAAAGAGGAGTATAAAACTCCTCTATTTAGAACTTATAAGTTAGTTATCAAAAAGTTCCCGCGTCCACAGTAATATTTTGAAGAACTAACTCAGCACCTGAACAAGCAATGACTTGTGATGCACCACCAGTACATGAGTTGTTAATCCAAAGTTCAGAAACTTCAATTGGTGCAAAGGTTGTTACCGTCAGTTGTGGTGTAGTATTATTTGTTCCGTTACTATCAGCAGAAAGAACACTTGCTAACTTAAATCTTCCATCACCATGTTCCCATACAACTGCTGATTTCTTCGCGGAACCATCATAATAGTTGAAGAGAACACCAAGATCCCATGTAGTCGTAGTGGAAGGAGCAGAACCATCAACAACACCAAGTTCAATTGTACGATCTTCTACAGTGATTGCAGTGGTATTAACCTGAGTAGTATTACCATTAACATAGAGGTTACCTTGAACTGTCAGATCATCAGCAATCGTAACATCATTTGCAGTAATGGTAATTGCAGTAGCACCAGTGTTTGATGATTGAATTGTACCAGTTCTTAAAGTTGGAGCACTTAAAGAAGTTCCAACAACGACTGCATCGGGAAGACCAATAGTGATAGTTTGACCTGATACTGAAGTTTCAACTTCATTTGCAGTTCCACTTACAGTAAGTGTTTGTGAAGTACTAACTGAACCAGATCCAGTATCACCTGCTAAAGATGTGGTGAGATCAACTGCCGCAACTTGAGATCCAACATAATCAATAACAGCAGATGAAGTAGGAACAGAAGATGTTGAAGTTCCTGTAGATACTGATGATGAAAACTGAGTAATACCAACACCAGTTCCAATAGTTACGGATGTTCCGTTTTCAGTGATAATGGTGTTTGTAAGTTGTCCGTTAGAATTATCCCACTTAAGTACTTTATTATCCGATAGATTTGTTCCATTTTTTAATGCAACATCATCTACATTAACAGTAATACCTTCTCCGGCACCAACAGTAAGAGTTGGAGTAGATCCCTCTCCGGATGCTCCTCCAGTTAATCCATTTCCAGAAGTAATGGATGCAACATAATCTCCAGAAGTATAAGTTCCAAGAACAATCGAGTTTGCTGTAATTGTTGCAGCAAGGGCAACAGGAGAGGTTCCATTAAATGATACAGTTGGAGCAGTTATAAAGTCACCAGTTATACTAAAGTTTTGTGCATTCTGAAGAGCAGTTGCTGTTGATATTGTACCAACAAGAGAACCCGTAATGGTAGATGCAGAAATATTTGTGAAGTATCCATTCGTTGCTGAGACAGAATTGTCAGACATTGTGATGCCAGTTCCAACAGCAAGACGAACACCATCTGCCATTTGCGTGGTTCCGATTGCAACGCCATAGTTGAAACCAAATGCATCAGTACCAAATCCAAGAGTTCCAGAGTGGAACCACATCATTTGCTTATAAGTATCTGGAAGTGTATTAATTCCAGAAGCAGAGAATGAAACTAATGGGCTTCCAACAGTAGATGCAATTGCAACACCTGCGTGATTTGCAGTATCATCAGTTGAAGCATCATCGCCAGTTATACTCGTAGTATATCCGAGAATAATATCTTTGTTTTTGATATAAACATCTTGACCATACAAAATAACTGTAGTACCACCACCAATCGTGGCAGTTCCATCTACAATTAGATTGCCAACAACATCTAAATTACCACTATAAAATCCATTTCTCCATCTCTTTCCGGTGAGACCTAGATCGTAAGTATTGGTTGCATTTGGAACAAGATTAGATACAAACTCACCAAACACTAATATTATCTCCATCACTATCGCCAAGATTAATTTGTCCACCGTAGAAGGTAGCAGTTCCAATAAAGTATGATTCTCCTGCAACAGAAAGTCCAGCACCAACTGTTACATTTTTATTGACACCCAATCCACCATCAATCTGAACTGCACCAGTGTCTGGATTTCCTAAAGTATTATCTGTGGAATTTGTAAAAGTATTAATTCCTGCAAAATCAATTCCAGTTCCCCAAGATAAATTTCCACTTCCATCATTCTTGAGTACAGTATCTGCACCACCTTGAGTTCCTGGAAGAACATAAGTTACAGTACCTGCAAGAGTATTAGGTGCTTTAATCGCAACGTAATTGCTCCCATCTTTATCAACTAACTTTAGTCTTAGTGAGTTAGTTCCATCTTCTCTTCCCCAGTAGCGATGAGAACCGAAGAATTTGTTGTTTGCTACAGAGGTATCAATACCAATAAAGAAATCAAAGTTGTTTAACGAAATTGCTGGTTCACCTGGACGGAGTGCAGGTACGGTTCCTGCTACCCCTGCATTACCTCTCTTAAACTGAAGTACTGGTGCAGGCATCTTCTTATGACTATTTGATTATAATAGTATTTAGAATATTAAAACCCACCCGCATCCAAATTAATACGATCATCAAGATCAATATCCAATTGATTTTCAAAGTCTGCTGGAAGTCCTGGTTGATTTGGTTCTGTAGTTGCTGCAGAAAGAACTTCATCTGGATTGCGATCTCTCCATTTTCCAGTTGCAGCATCATACATTAATACATACTTATCATTATTTCCACTGATCTCCACGTCTGAGAGCTCGTCTAGTGTTTGTGGCATAATTTCTATGTTGTAAGATAAACTAGTTTTATAGTTTAATGGTTGTGAAAGTTTGGCAGAATAATTATTTCCAGAGGAAAAAGTAACTTTATAAGTCATACAGACGCACTCTCTTCTACAATTGCTGTTCCTTTAATGACTTTTGTTTTCTTTCCTCCAATAGTGAGAACCACATCAAAATAATTTCTACCTGCCTTTAATCTTGCAGTTTGTTCCGAAGTCAGAGTAATTTTAATAGTTCCAGTTCCTGCAGTGATTGTTTTTGCAAACTCTTCACCACTCGTTGCATCGGGATACTTACGAATTGTTGCATAGGTCGTTGATAATCCTGAAAGAACAGATGAAGACTGATCTGGATCAAATAGATTAAAAGTTGCCTCAAAATCAGTCCCTTTTTCAATGACTATATTTGTAACTTCAGCAACTGCCATTTGTCTTAGAAACTTTTAAGTATTTATGATACAATACATATTATAGAGTAAATGTGGATATGAGTTCTTTTCTGAAAAAAGGTTGGCACTATCTCCCAGAGATTATTACGCCAACAGAGGCACTAGAGATTAAGTATAAAAATCTTTGTGGTGCAGTAAGAGAACTTGGAAGTCTAAACGGATATAAAGATCCAGAAAGAGGAAGGGTTCTAACTTGTTATGCTCCGCCAACTTGTACTTATATTATGTGGAGACTTAAACCAGTTCTTGAGCAGTTAGTTGGAGAAGAACTGTTACCTACTTATTGGTTTTCTACCACATATCATAAAGGTGGGTGGATGAACTGCCATACCGATCGTCCATCTTGCGAAGTATCAGTCACAATGAATATTTGTGGTGATGCTGCGTGGCCTATCAAAATCAAAGATCTGGAAGGAAAGAATAGAGCAGTGGTTACTCCAGTAGGTCACGGCGTTGCATATCTAGGAACTCAAGTAGAACACTGGAGAAGTCCACTAAGAACTCACGATAATGATCGTTTTATGCAACTATTCTTACACTTTGTAAGAAAAAACGGTCAATATGCAGATTATGCATTTGACCGTAATGATAAGTGTTATCAGTTATTAAATTTAACTAGACCAAATTAAATCACGCATTAAGAGGATCATTGATCATATTAATACTTCTGAGTTCTGCAACATAAGCATCATAAGTTGTTTGATCTACTGATACTCCAGAAGGTGCATCAGGAAGTGAAAGAGGAAAAGTAGATGCTCCTGGAAGATCGCGAAGTTCTTGTCTCCAATCTTTAAATGCAGTAGCAAGATTAGTACCTTGCTCTTGTGACTTAATTACAATCCAATCAGTCTGTGTAAGGAGTTCATCTCTGTACTTGCGAATAAAGTTCCAACGCTTTGCTTCTTGTCTTGCATCATAAGCAGCAATTTCTGCATTCCATTCTGCTTGAGTAAGAACTGAGAGACCTTCTACTTCGTTGATTGTGGTGGTGTCTGGGCAGTTGGAAAGGAAAAACTGGATGTCATTCTCATCAGTTAGAGTATGAACAATTTCAAGACCTTCAATGTTTGGACCCATTGTTCCAAACATTGGTCTTGTGAATTGCTCAAGAGTTGTTGCAAAAACGCTTGGATTATCTCTATCAACCAAGTAATGTTTTACAAGTTGGGTCATTTTATCTATTGAAATACTTTCTTGTTATTTATGGAACCTTAATTCCATACTTCTGTTCAATTTCTCTATCTTGTTCTTCCTTTGTTTTAAACCCTTGCACTCTCATCCACGTTACAAGAGTATAACGTTGACCAGAAAGAACTGGCTCTACGCAGTGCTTAAAGTATCTTGAGGAAGGAAAGCAAACTAAAAGCCCTGGTTCTGGTTTGATCTTAATTCTTAAGTCTGGAAAAGAAAAATAACCACCTTCAAAGTCATCGTTGAGAAAAAGAACAGTAGAAAGATCACGATCTACACTCTTCTTCCACATCTTTGTTCCATCAGGATTTGTCCAAAGTGCTTCTGCATCATAGTGAGGTTTATAGTGCCCTCCTTTTTCATAATAAAGAAGTTGGGGCATTTCACTATCGCGAATTTTAAATCCATAAAAAGGATTGATAACGTGTTCAATAATGTTTGCCATCAAGTCGTGAACTTGAGGAAGAATTGGAGTTATATCAGCACACTTTACATCTCTAGAAGACTTATCTACTTTATGTTCTGATTGTTTAGTAAGATTTGTTTTATCAGGATCAAACACTCCCATCTGCTCTAGATCGGCAGTCTTTGCAAAGTTTGTAAGATATTTACAGTTCTCTTTTGTAACAACTTTAGGTTGAATTAAAATATTGGATAGCAAATCATTCATATCAATAATGATCTAGTTGAAATTATTTAGTTTGCGTTTGAGACTGCTGCTAAACCATTTCTTGCTTGTGTAAGTTTTTGTGATGGAACTGTTATGGTTTCTGTGGAGAAATCTATACGGTCTATTGTTGAATGTGTTGGAGTTGGGAAGAAATAACCACCACCAAAATAACCATAAGAACTACTTGAAGTTGCTGCTAATGCTTGCCTTGCTTGTGATAACTTAGGTGTTGGTACTGATGTTGTTTCTGTTGAAAAATCTAAACGATCTATAGTACAAACAGTAGTAGAAGCAATACCACCACCAAAGTAACCATAAGAACTACTTGAGGTTGCTGTTAATTGTTGTCTTGCTTGAGATAACTTAGGTGTTGGAACTGATACTGTTTCTGTAGAGAAATCTAAACGGTCTATAGTGGAAACAGGACCACTACCACCACCAAAGTATCCATAAGAATTACTTGAAGTCGCTCCTATTGTTTCTCTGGATAATGATAACTTGGGTGTTGGTACTGATACTGTTTCTGTAGAGAAATCTAAACGGTCTATGGTAGAAACTTGAACAGAACCTGTAAAACCACCACCAAAGTAACCATAAGAACTACTTGCAGTTGCTGTTAGTGCTCTTTTTGCTTGAGATAACTTAGGTGTTGGTACTGATACAGTTTCTGTGGAGAAATCTAAACGGTCTATGGTGCAGACTTGAATAGAAGTAATACCGCCACCAAAGTAACCATAAGAACTACTTGAGGTTGCTGATGTATAATTCTTTGCTTCTGATAATTTTGGTGTTGGTACTGATACTGTTTCTGTAGAGAAATCTAAACGGTCTATTAATGAACCACCACCACCCCAATAACCATAAGTCGCAGAACCAACTCTGCGGTTTCCTGTTGCTGCTGAGACTGATGCTAAACCACTTCTTGCTTGAGATAACTTAGGTGTTGGGACTGATACGGTTTCTGTAGAGAAATCTAGACGATCTATAGTAGAAGTAAAAGAAAAACCACCACCAAAGTAACCATAAGAACTACTTGAGGTTGCTGATAATTGATTTCTTGCTTGAGATAACTTAGGTGTTGGGACTGATACGGTTTCTGTAGAGAAATCTAGACGGTCTATTGTAGAAATAGGACCAGGAGATCCGCCACCAAAATAACCAAAAGATGCACTTGAGGTTGCTGATAAACTTTCTCTTCCTTGAGATAACTTAGGTGTTGGTACTGATACAGTTTCTGTAGAGAAATCTAAACGGTCTATGGTACAAACAAAAAAGAGACCGGCATTTAAACCACCACCAAAGTAACCATAAGAACTACTTGAGGTTGCTGCTAAACCATTTCTTGCTTGAGATAACTTAGGTGTTGGAACTGATACAGTTTCTGTAGAGAAATCTAGACGATCTATAGTACAAACACGAGGTGAAAAACCACCACCAAAGTAACCATAAGAACTACTTGAGGTTGCTGCTAAACCATTTCTTGCTTGAGATAACTTAGGTGTTGGTACTGATACAGTTTCTGTAGAGAAATCTAAACGGTCTATGGTACAAACACTAATAGCACCACTAAAACCACCACCAAAGTAACCATAAGAACTACTTGAGGTTGCTGCTAAACCATTTCTTGCTTGAGATAACTTAGGTGTTGGTACTGATACAGTTTCTGTAGAGAAATCTATACGGTCTATGGTAGAAGCAACAGCAGGAGTACTACCTCCACCAAAATAACCAGTAGTAGCACTCTCAGGCCAGTTAGTGTACTTTGGAGAACCTTTAAAGATTGGGTTGCGGTTTATTCGAGTGCCTGATATATTATTTCTTGCTTGAGATAACTTAGGTGTTGGTACTGATACTGTTTCTGTAGAAAAATCTATACGATCTATTGTAGAAATACTACCAGGAGCTCCACCACCAAAATAACCAAAAGATGCACTTGATGCTCCTGCTAATGCTCTTCTTGCTTGAGATAACTTAGGTGTTGGTGTTGTTACTGTTTCTGTGGAGAAATCTAAACGATCTATAGTACAAACAAAAGGTGGAGCATAACCACCACCAAAGTAACCATAAGAACTACTTGAGGTTGCTGCTAATAATCCTCTTGCTTGAGATAACTTAGGTGTTGGTACTGATGTTGTTTCTGTGGAGAAATCTAAACGATCTATGAGAGAACCACCGCCGCCACCACCAAAGTAACCATATGAACTACTTGAAGTTGCTGCTAATTGATTTCTTGCTACAGATAACTTAGGTGTTGGTGTTGATACTGTTTCTGTAGAAAAATCTAAACGGTCTATAGTGGAAAGAGCAACTTGTGTAACGACAAGAACACCACCACCAAAGTAACCATAAGAACTACTTGAAGTTGCTGCTAATTGATTTCTTGATAAAGATAACTTAGGGGTTGGTACTGATACTGTATCTGTTGAGAAATCTAAACGATCTATAGTAGAAAAAAATGAAGGAGCAGTACCAGCTCCACCACCACCAAAGTAACCATACGAACTACTTGAGGTTGCTGTTAAACCAGATTTTATTGCGGATAATTTAGGTGCTGGTACTGCTACAGTTTCTGTAGAGAAATCTATACGGTCTATAGTGGAAGTCTGTTGAACTAAAGTAGTAGAATAACCACCACCATAATAACCATAAAGAAGTCCAGGAATATTCAGTTGTAAACCAGGTGTTAGGTTTGCAACCTGATTATCATAAACACGGTCTAAACTGAATACATCCCCTTGAATTGGCATCGGTCCTTATACCTGTTCTGGTTGTTTTAGTTGTTCGTTGAATAATGAAACACCTTCAGTTCCTGTAGCAGGATCAAGTATCTTTTGAGGTTCTTCTTGTTTACCTTCAAGAATATTTACCATTCCACTGATTTCTTCAATACCTTTTGCTACGTGCTCTTGTAGTGCATTCAGGAAGGACATTGGATTATTAGGATCGCCAAAGGTTCCCTTCGTTCTATTTACATCATCTGGAAGAACTGTTGGAGCACTTGCACGTCTCATTGAACGAATGTTACCTGCATTTACACCAGTCTTTGCTTGAAGTAGATCATCAAGTGACTGGTTAGCAAGACGACGTTCCCAATAAACTGGTTGGTCTGCATCATATTGTTCTTTAGTGACTGGTTGACCACCATTCATTTCAACAAGTCTTGCAATCAATTTATCAAAGAATTCAAGTTCATCAACTGCTGCTTGGAAACCTTGATTTAGTCCGTGAATGAGACGGTGGAAATTAAATTCATCAAGATCATACCAACAAAGTTCTTCACCACCTCTACCATTCTTCCACCAAATTGGTTGAGACTTATCTTTTCCATCCCACTTATAGTGAAATTCTCTAGCAATTCTCTTTGCTTCTTGAATTCCTTGAAGCAATCCTTCAGCAACACTCTTACGATTGATGATTGCTCCTTTGAATGCAGATGGAACAGTAAAGTTATCATGAATGATGAATTTTTCAATCTGGAAATTGGAGCGACTACCAGCGAGTTCTTTCTCACTTTCCTCCCATTTCATACATTCATTATAAACCTTAAACATAAATGCATTGCTGTCATCTAAAACATCATCTGCCTTAGCAAGCGCAATATCCTTATAAGCGTCAGACATAATACCCCGTTGAATGAAAAGAACTTCAGTTCAGTTAGTTTTATTTATGTGGTAAAGAAGACTGTCTTACAAAATGATAGTCTCCATCACACTCTTGATCACCATTAAATCCAATATGATGAAACAGAACAAAACCAATAGAATTCATATATTGTTCTACTTCATTAAGCATTGGAGCTCCAGAACTAAACACTTTTGATTGTGCTTCAAGAATGACGTGATTGCAATTCTGTAAAGTTTCCTGAGCACCTTGAAGAATATTTACTTCTGCACCTTGAACATCAATTTTAATGAGTTCTGGTAGTGCCCAATTATTTTCCCTTACCAAAGTATCTAAGGTCTTTGTTTTGCGAAGAGTTTTATGAAGATTTTGATTATAGAAATTTTTTCCTCTATCATAAGTTTCATTCACTTTATACATTGTACAAAGTCCAGGACACGTTACATTCTCATAGAATTCAACTTCTTCTTCCTTATCACTCAGAAGTTCAATCGCATATTCAATACCATAACGAGGATAGGTTTCTTCAAACTGAGAGAATGCGTCTACACAGTAAATCTTTGCATCTCTCCAAACATTTGATGCAAGTTTATGCCAGGATAAGAAGTTAGAACCAATATCATAAATCACTTTAGGTTGAAAGTTATTCCAATACTTCAATCTAAAGAGATAATCAATATGGTCTTCGGGCATTTGAGTATATTTAATCTGCCAGTCATAAAACTCTTGAAGGTCACTGGTCTTTTTATCTAATAGTTGGTTCATAGTTTTCGCATCAATTCTAACTTTAAAAACTTTATACTTTTCCAAAATACCACCAATAAATTTGTGATATTGGTCTACGTCTAATTCTCCTGAAATATCACATTCATTTACTTTCTCATCATTTGCATCCAGATAATCACAGTGTATCGTCGTATTTAGTTCTCCATAACTCCTGCGAATATTTTGAATTAATTTGATTTCATCAGAGTGACATTTGTATAGGTGATGAATTTGAGTTGGTATTGGTAACTCTTGATAAACCTTTTCTGATAGTTTAAAACTTCTGATTTGAACTTGAAGATCGTGAAGAATGCAAGAAATAAAATAATCATCGTGTAGAAATACTTCTTTAGGATTTGCATTTCTATGAACAAATCCAAAGTACAATAATTCAAAGTTCTTTGTATTAAACTTTTCTAGTAGTTTTGGATAGAACAGATAAGTGTTGCATCCTTGTAAATTCCAAATCGGATGATTTGGAATATTCAGAATGTCATTAAAACCAATTGAAGTCCAAACAGATTGATTGCAAATCTCTACACACTTTGAGTAACATTCAATAATCTTTGGATCATAAACCATATCATCATCGCAGATCATCACATAAGAATTTGGATACATCTCCAAAGATTTTAATGCTCCATAGATCTTTGTTGCTGGTCCATAGTCATCATCTACAAACAACAAATGAACAAAGTCTGGATACTTTTCACTTAGACTTTCAAGTTTAAAGTTCTCATAAGAAAATCTACGATAGTTCTTGCAAACAGTAATGATAATCTTATTTGGTCTTACTGTTTGATTATAATAAGACTTTACAACTTCATCTAGGATTTCAAATCGTGGAGGAATTGTAGAGAAACAAACATTGATTGTTGTCTCTGAAAGATAATAATCTCTTGGATAAATCTGTGCGATTAGATCTTGAAGTTCTTTTGGAAAATCATAGAAATTATATTCTCTGAAGTCTTTCTGATCTACAAAAAGATCTTTCTTTTCTTCAATTGCTCTTTGAATATGCTCATCACTTTTATAAGTTTCTTTGTTGAACTCTTGATGAGCATATGAACTTAACTTATACTTGATTTGCTCTACACCACCAAAGTATGAGAAGTGCCATCCTCCTTTGATGATTGGAGGAAATGCATTGTTTCTATAAGTTCGGAAGTAATCACATCCTTTTTCAATTGCATTCTTGACTGTTGAGAATACAGTTCCTCCCCAGTTATCAAGAGCAAAAGTCTTAAAGTTATAGTAGAACAACTCACACGCAGAGACATAACAAAAGTCTTGTTCTCCACTTTCTATGATTTCTTGAATGACTTCTTTGCGTGGTATCTCATCCACATCACTGACCATAAAGAAATCATTTGGATCAAAAGAACTTAAGTTCTGACTGATTAGATCTCTTTGCTGTCTTTCTAGTTTCCAGTTATCATTTGTATAATCACCAATCACAATATCTGTAGGAAAATTAAACTGACTAATATCAGGTTCATACTTAAGACGAATGATTTTTCTGCGAATATTTTCTGGAATATCATTCCATACTTGATCCAGATAATAAGGTTTTGATTTTCCAGAATGTGTATAGTTACTCTCAGAAATGATAAAGTGATCTACAATATCATTGAGATATAAGAGACGAAGTTTGAGAATATCAAACTCATTAAAGAATGTAAAAGTATCAATTACTTTCATAGGTCTTAAAGTCTTGCAAAGTGATAATCACCGTCAGCACCACTGACATTCTGAACAAAGTGTGAAATTAAAGTATAACCTTCTTGTTCCAGATAAGAAATAACTTCGTGATTGAGTGGAGCACCTTTCATATACTCTGTACTTTGTAGTTCTAGAATAAGGTGATTACAATGCTGAAGTGCTTTCTTTGCTCCTTTGAGAACATCAAGTTCACATCCTTGAATGTCCATCTTGATTAAATCTGGAAGTTTCCAATTCTTTTCTTCAATCAGTTTATCTAATGACTTTGTTATAACCTTTCTTTCTCTGTAAAAACTATCCTTAAATTCTAGATTATGAGGAAACTGTTCATAGTTCATTTCATAATAAGAACAACTACCTGTGTTCTTTGCGTTCTCATAGAAAATCACTTCTTTTTCTGTGTCACTGAGAACTTCAATCGCATAACGAAGTCTGTGCTTTTCATATAGGTTTTGATAACCATCAAATCCATCTACACAGTAAAACTCTGCTTCATTCCATACACACGAAGCAAACTTAGCCCAGTGCAAAACAGCAGAACCCAAATCATAAACCACTGCTGGTTCAAAGTTATGATGATACTTCAGACGATATAGGTAATCAATATGCTGAGCAGGAACCATATTCACATTTGAAGACCACTCATAAAACTCTTCAAGTGTTTTGATGTTGGTATCTCCAAAGATATTCACTGTCTTGGTGATGCTGTTGATAAGTGTCTCCCACATTCCAGCAACTCTTCTCCAAGAGTACTTTTCAATTGCAAACCTTGAGATTGCTTGAGATGCTTGTTCATATTCTTCTTTTGCAACATCAAAGAAATGAAGTGCTCTGATGACTTCTTCTGCAAAGTTCTGATGAAAAGTATCATCAGTAATCCAACCTCTCTTGGTATTCTGTCCAGACATAGGAATGTACTTACCCATTCCATTTGAGGTTTCTGGAAGTGCTCCCATATCTGTTGTGATTGGAAAGCAACCACAGGACATTGCTTCTGCTAATGAGACACAGAAGGTCTCTTCCCAGACATTTGGATGAATATAAAATGCTGCATCTTGAATATGAGGTAGCAGTTCTTCACGATCAATACAAGGAGAATACTCTACTCCAGGAAGTGCTTGAAGTTCTTTATAAACTGGTATGAATGGTGATGGTTCTAAGCCATTCTCTGTTGTGATAGTTTCATTCTCACCTTCTCCTGGTTGAATATCTCCGTAAAGAGACATAGAAGAAAAGACCTTGAGTTTTGCATCTGGATGATGTTTAATCACTTCTTTCCAGATTGGAACTAATGGTGTGATGCCTTTATGAGGTGCAGAGAAAAAGATACAAGTCTTTGATTTAGACTTTCCTGATGGACGAAACATATCATCCACGCCATTTGGAATAACCGTGAGTTTCTCTGCGGGTGCTCTATTGTACTTAATATACTGTTCTCTTTCCCAGTTTGATACACAGACGATTTTATCAATCTCGTCTATATGCTGAGGAAGTGTTGCGTGTCCTGCTTGGTCACAGTTATCGTGTGCCCAGATAATCTTATATTGCTTATTTGATTGTATGATTTCGTAAGTCGTTCTTCTTACATCAACATTTTCGGGAAACTTGTAATGTTGAGCAAGATAATGAAAAGAACTTTCAGTTGCTCCAGACTTCATAAAGAATGATGTAGTTACCTTATTTAGTTTGTGTTTGAGAGTGCTGCTAAACCACTTCTTGCTTGAGTGAGTTTTTGTGATGGAACTGTCACGGTTTCTGTAGAGAAATCTATACGGTCTATTGTAGAAACAGGACCAGGAGATCCGCCACCAAAGTAACCATAAGAACTACTTGAGGTTGCTGCTAATAAAGATCTTGCTTGAGATAACTGAGGTGTCGGTACTGATACGGTTTCTGTTGAGAAATCTAAACGGTCTATAGTACAGACATTAGTAGGAATAGCACCACCACCAAAGTAACCATAAGAACTACTTGAGGTTGCTGATAATTGATCTCTTGCTTGAGATAACTTAGGTGCTGGTGCTGATACGGTTTCTGTAGAGAAGTCTATGCGGGTTATGGTGCAAACACGAGTAGGAGCCCAACCACCAGCAAAGTAACCATAAGAACTACTTGAGGTTGCTACTAAATCATATCTTGCTTGAGATAACTTAGGTGTTGGTGTCGTTACTGTTTCTGTGGAAAAATCTAAACGATCTATAGTACAAACCTGAATAGTAGTAAGACCACCACCAAAATAACCATAAGAACTACTAGCAACTGTTGCCAATCCTTGTCTTGCTTCAGATAACTTAGGTGTTGGTACTGATGTTGTTTCTGTAGAGAAGTCTAAACGGTCTATGGTACAAACATTAGCAGGAGTACCACCACCACCAAAGTAACCATAAAAACTACTTGAGGTTGCTGATAAAAAACGTCTTGCTTGAGATAACTTAGGTGCTGGTGCTGATACGGTTTCTGTAGAGAAGTCTAAACGGTCTATAGTGGAAACAAGAGGAACTCCACCACCACCAAAATAACCATAAGTCGCAGAACCAACTCTGCGGTTTCCTGTTGCTGCTGAGACTGATGCTAAATTAGATCTGGGTTGTAATCTAGGTGTTGGAACTGTTACTGTTTCTGTAGAAAAATCTATACGGTTTGTTGCAGAAAATAATCCGGGAGCTCCAACACAAAAGTAACCAAAAGAACTACTTGAAGTTGCTTCTGAACCATTTCTTGCTTGAGATAACTTAGGTGTTGGTACTGATACCGTTTCTGTTGAGAAATCTATACGGTCTATAGTACAAACCCTAAAAAAAGAAACATCATAACCACCACCAAAGTAACCATAAGAACTACTTGATGCTGCTGCTAATTCAGATCTTGCTTGAGATAACTTAGGTGTTGGTACTGATATTGTTTCTGTAGAGAAATCTAGACGATCTATGGTACAAACATAAGTAGTAGGAGTACTACTACCACCACCAAAGTAACCATAAGAACTACTTGAGACTTTTGTTAAGTCTCTTCTTGCTTGAGATAACTTAGGTGTTGGTACTGATATTGTTTCTGTAGAGAAATCTAGACGATCTATGGTACAAACACGAATACTAGACGCGGGAGGAATAGCGCCACCACCAAAGTAACCATAAGAACTGCTTGCAACTGCTGACAATCCACGTCTTGCTTGAGATAATTGAGGTGCTGGTACTGATATTGTTTCTGTAGAGAAGTCTAAACGGTCTATGGTACAAACAGGAATAACAGGAATATAACCACCACCAAAGTAAGCATAAGAACTACTTGAAACTGCTGCTAAACTACTCCTTCCTTGAGATAACTTAGGTGTTGGTACTGATACTGTTTCTGTTGAGAAGTCTATGCGATCTATAGTAGACGCACCTGACCCACCACCAAAATAACCCATAGTAGCACTTTCAGGCCAGTTAGTGTACTTTGGAGAACCTTTAAAGATTGGGTTGCGGTTTATTTCAACTCCAGATGAAACTCCTCTTGCTTGTGACAACTTGGGTGCTGGTGTTGATACAGTTTCAGTAGAGAAATCTATACGATCTATTGTTGAAATATCAGGCACACCACCACCAAAATATCCATAAAAATTGCTAGAGGATGCTGCTATTCCATATCTTGCTGATGATAACTTAGGTGTTGGTACTGATGTTGTTTCTGTAGAGAAATCTAAACGGTCTATAGTAGAAAGATTACCACCATTAAAACCTCCAGCAAAGTAACCATAAGAACTACTTGATGCGGCTGCTAAGTAACTCCTTGCTTGAGATAACTTAGGTGTTGGTGTTGATCTTGTTTCTGTAGAGAAATCTAGACGGTCTATAGTGCAAACATAAGAAGGAGCATTATTAATACCACCACCAAAGTAACCATAAGAACTGCTAGAAACTGCTGCTAAATAAGCTTTTGCTTCAGATAATTTGGGTGTTGGTGTTGATCTTGTTTCTGTAGAGAAATCTAAACGGTCTATTGTGCAAACGTAAGCAGGTAACTCTCCACCACCAAAGTAACCATAAGAACTACTAGCAACTGTTGCTAAACTATTTCTTGCTTGAGATAACTTAGGTGTTGGTACTGATACTGTTTCTGTTGAAAAATCTAGACGGTCTATGGTACAAACCCGAGAACCAGTAAATCCCCCACCAAAGTATCCATAGAGATTATTTGAAACTGCATCTAAATCAGATCTACCTTGAGATAACTTAGGTGCCGGTGCTGTTACTGTTTCTGTTGAGAAATCTAAACGGTCTATTGTGCAAACTCTGAGAGCACCAGCACTAACAAATCCACCACCGTAGTAACCATAAAGAAGTCCAGGAATATTCAGCGTAAGTCCTCTATCAATATTCGTTAACTGTTCTGTTCTAACTTCTTGAAGCGAAAATATACCAGCCATTAGATCCCGAATACAGAATACTGAGGAGTTGCTTGACGCCAGAACTCCATTTCTTTATATTTATCTAAAATATACTCACTAAGATATTTTGAATTATCTCTATGTATTTTTTGGACTTTATTTCTGACTGTATGCATATTTTCAAGTCCATAAACCACATCATTCTCATTCTCTTTTGGTTTTACATTTGAGAAATCATAAGAATAAAAAGGTACATTCAAGAATGAATGAATACGATTAAGTTCTCTTTGAGGATTTTGAATTAGGTTATCATACTCTACGATCAACAGATACCTTTGATGTCCTTTACGATATGCCTCTGATAATGCGTGATAGGACATTCCAATAATACCTCTTGGAGACATTAGATACTCACAGCGATTATCATTCGTGAGTTCTAAGTTACTTTCTATTAGTCCTTTATCAATAAAAGACAGTGTGTTACTTCTTTCTATCAGTGCAAGAAAAGAAACCATAATGTCTTGTATGTTCCGAACCATACAAATAATCTTTGGTTCTGGAGTAATGTAGTCTTTAATATGTTGTATTTGATTGACCCAGCCTCGTGACTTATCAATGATGATTGGTTCTTGAGTGTTGAAATAATAGTTTGGTGCAATAGATGATAAGACCTTAGATGCACACTCTGGTTTTGGATTTGCTTTATATTGCTCTGAGTTATATAAGAGATACTCCTCTGTATAATGTATCGTATCTAACAGAGGAGAGTTTGTAGATGCGTGTATCTCTGGATTTTGATTGAGTATTGCAGTCAGTAATGTCGAACCTGAACGTGGAAGTCCAGACATAAAGTGGAAGGTTTTCATTATATAATTTTTTGATTATTTAGTTTACGTTTGAGACTGCAGCTAAAGCACTTCTTGCTTGAGTTAGTTTTTGTGATGGAATTGTTACAGTTTCTGTAGAGAAATCTATACGATCTATTGTAGAAACAGGAGTGGGAGTAGTAGATCCACCACCAAAGTAACCATAAGAACTACTTGATGCTCCTGCTGAGTAAGATCTTGCTTGAGATAACTTAGGTGTTGGTACTGATACTGTTTCTGTAGAGAAGTCTAGACGGTCTATGGTACAAACCTGAGCAGGAGTAGGAATAGCTCCACCACCAAAATATCCATAAGAACTATTTGATGTTGCTGATAATTGAGTTCTTGCTTGAGATAACTTAGGTGTTGGTACTGATATGGTTTCTGTTGAAAAGTCTAAACGGTCTATTGTGCTAACAGAAGTAGGTGGAGCATAACCACCACCAAAGTAACCATAAGAACTACTAGATGCTGCTGTTAAATATCCTTTTGTTTGGGATAACTTAGGTGTTGGTACTGATACTGTTTCTGTAGAGAAATCTAGACGATCTATAGTGGAGACTGTAGGAACAAGAGTAATGCCACCACCAAAGTAACCATAAGAACTGTTTGCAACTGCTGCTAATCCATTTCTTGCTAGAGATAACTTAGGTGTTGGTACTGATACTGTTTCTGTAGAGAAATCTAGACGATCTATAGTTGAGGAAGAAAGTGGAACATTCCCCCCTCCAAAATATCCATAAGAACTACTTGAGACTGCTGTTAATATACTTCTTGCTTGAGATAACTTAGGTGTTGGTACTGATACTGTTTCTGTAGAAAAATCTAAACGGTCTATGAGAGAACTCGGAGCACCACCACCCCAATAACCATAAGTCGCAGAACCAACTCTGCGGTTTCCTGTTGCTGCTGAGACTGATGCTAACTGAAATCTTCCTTGAGATAACTTGGGTGTTGGTGCTGATACGGTTTCTGTAGAAAAATCTAAACGATCTATAGTAGAAGAAACAAAACCTCCACCAAAGTAACCATAAGAACTACTTGAGGTTGCTGTAAGTTCTTGTCTTGCTTGAGATAACTTGGGTGTTGGTACTGATACTGTTTCTGTGGAGAAATCTAAACGGTCTATGAGAGAACCTGAACCAGTAGGAATAGAACCACCTCCAAAGTATCCATAAGAACTACTTGAGGTTGCTGCTAAGAAAGCTCTTGCTTGAGATAACTTAGGTGTTGGTACTGATACTGTTTCTGTAGAGAAATCTAAACGGTCTATGGTACAAACTCGAATAGGAGTAGTATCATAACCACCACCAAAATATCCATAAGAACTACTTGAGGTTGCTGCTAAAGAATTTCTTGCTTGAGATAACTGAGGTGTCGGTACTGATACTGTTTCTGTAGAGAAATCTAAACGGTCTATAGTACAAACGCGAGTAGGAATAGCACCACCACCAAAGTAACCATAAGAACTACTTGATGCTGCTACTAAACCAGTTCTTGCTTGAGATAACTTAGGTGTTGGGACTGATACTGTTTCTGTTGAAAAATCTAAACGGTCTATGGTGCAAAAAGGACCTGGACCACCACCACCAAAGTAACCATAAGAACTGCTTGAGACTGCTGCTAAAGAAGCTCTTGCTTGAGATAACTTAGGTGTTGGTGTTGTTACTGTTTCTGTGGAGAAATCTATACGGTCTATAGTGGAAACTCCGGCGGGAGTAGGAATAGCACCACCACCAAAGTAACCAGTAGTAGCACTCTCAGGCCAGTTAGTGTACTTTGGAGAACCTTTAAAGATTGGATTGCGGTTTATTTGGACTGATGCTAATCCTTGTCTTGCTTGAGATAACTTAGATGTCGGTACTGTTACTGTTTCTGTTGAGAAATCTAAACGATCTATGGTACTGAAAACACCAGCAACAGGAGAAATGCCACCACCAAAATAACCAAAAGATGCACTTGATGCTCCTGCTAATGCTCTTCTTGCTTGGGATAACTTAGGTGTTGGGACTGATACTGTTTCTGTAGAAAAATCTACACGATCTATAGTACAAACAACAATAGTAGTGTAACCACCACCAAAATAACCATAAGAACTACTTGAGACTGCTGCTAATCCATATCTTGCTTGAGATAACTGAGGTGTTGGTGTTGATACTATTTCTGTAGAGAAATCTATACGATCTATGGTGCAAATGGCAATGGGAGTAAGACCGCCACCAAAGTAACCATAAGAACTACTTGAGGTTCCTGACAATAACTGTTTTGATTGAGATAACTTAGGTGTTGGTACTGATATGGTTTCAGTAGAGAAATCTAAACGGTCTATAGTAGAGCGCAGTGCTGTTGCACCACCACCAAAGTAACCATAAGAACTGTTTGCAACTACTGACAATCCTTGCCTTGCCTGAGATAACTTTGGTGTTGGTACTGATACTGTTTCTGTAGAGAAATCTAAACGATCTATAGTGCAGACAAAAATAGAACCAGGAGTAACACCACCACCAAAGTAACCATAAGAACTACTTGAGGTTGCTGCTAATAAAGATCTTGCTTGAGATAACTTAGGTGTCGGTACTGTTACTGTTTCTGTTGAGAAGTCTAAACGATCTATGGTGCAAACAACAGTAGGAGTTGGAGTTTCTCCACCACCGTAGTAACCATAAAGAAGTCCAGGAATATTCAGATTAAGTCCTTGTTCTATATTCTTTCTTTGATTATTATAGACTTTTTTAAGACCAAATACTCCAATTGCCATTTACTTACTCTTCTTGATAGACGTGAGATCCAACGTGACTAAGACGAATACTTGTATCTAACCAAGATTTGTATCCTACACTTGATGCTCTTTCAAAGAAAGAGAAGTCTTCAGGTAGAAAAGACATATCTTTTTTCATTTCAAGGAAGTAATGATATGAGTTATGATATTCCTGTTCCGTTGGAGGATAACTTGAATTATTTAGTGCAGGATAGTACTTTAATTCCTCTCCATAACGATTTTGTATCTCTTGAAAGACTTTTCTCTTAATACAACAAAATCCAAATCCAATATTTTCAATCTGCACCAGACCCTCTTCTGCAACTGGTGGTGATGAGATATTGTAGTTATATCTTAGAGGAATACCTTTCATTGGATATGCACCACATACAATATCCTTATCTGCTGTGATGAGTTTGATTGCATCCTCTGCAGAAAATCCAACATCTGCATCAATAAACAGAATTTTCTCATACTCTGTGTTGTTCATATAAAAGTTAGCAATTCTAGAACGTGCTTTTGTGACTAGACTTTCATTTGCCATTGTAAGAAGTCCGTGATCAATACCATTCTTAATCAATCCTTTTCCAAGATTAAAGAGACCTTTTGCAGTCTTATCACTGACCATTCCACCATAACAAGGCATTGCAACCAGAACAGAGGTCATACAAGTAACTCCACATTAAATGAGATTGAAATACGATTTTCGTCTGTTGGATTTGGATTGACGAAATGAGGTAACCAAGAAGGAAATAGAACCAATTGACCAACTTGAGGTTGATGATTATAATAAAGGTTATCTACCAAGCAACTGTGCTGAAAATCCATCAATCTTGCTGGTCTTGGATCTTCAAAAGTAATTCCAGGACATCCTTGAGGAAGTGCAACATAATACACAGCACTCAACCAACCAGTCGGATGAACGTGAGTAAGATTAAAACCACCTTTGGGATTAATATTCCCCCACATTGAGCGAATGACGAACTCTGGTTTATTGGTAGAGAGGTCTGCAATGATTGATTGAACAATATTAGAAGACTTCTCTAGAAGTGGTTTAAATGCTTCATTCTGCCAGAGATTAATATCACTCTGCCATCCATTACGATTGCTTACAGTATTTCCAGGTTCAATTTGTGAGAGCCTTAGAAGTTCTGCTTTATAACTGTCGTTTTCTTTTTGATCAAAGATATCAACGAAGTACAAATCGGTAGGATAAATTCCCCGACACTTAATATTGAACATAAGATTTTTTCAAATAAATTAATTCTATCAGACTATGTATTTACCTGCAACAATGATACCTACAGAACTTGTGGGGTTTGAGGTTACAAGAATTGAATCTCCTGCCAAAAGTAGTTTTGGTTTTGAACAGACTTCAATTGTGCTGTTTTTGGGAATTGTGAGGTTAAATGCAAGATATCCTTGTCTGACGCCTGTTGTTACAATTTGACCAACAGTTCCTCCTCGGAATACAGAAATTGTTACGTCAGCATCAACATTATTATTATAATTAGCAACACTTATAGATTGAATAACTGAAGGATAGGTTGCAGAAGTGAAGACTTCTTGATCTGTTGATGTAATTGTTCTACCTACACCAATGTAGTTAGTATCTGCTTTTCTAGAAATAGTAATGAATGCGTCAAGTCCACCATCGTGACCTGTTGCATTAGTCCCAACACCAGACAGTGCTTGAAGTCTTAAAATATCCGATGGATTTGCTATTCTTGGTTGCTCTAAAAGTTCAATAGAACTTTCTGAAGGAACTGGAATTTGTTTAGCAATCGGTACGTTTACACTACCACTAAAATCGTGTCTTCCTGAGAGATATAAATTATTTCCTGATTTGTTTGTAACGTGAATGGATTCAATAATATATTCAAATCCTGCAGTTGATGGGAAACTATATGCAATTCCTGGTGCAGTAAAAATATTTGTAGATGTTGTTGGATTTGTACCAAGACCGGCACTTACTGAGACATAAACTGATGTTGTAATTCCAGTATCAAAAGAACCTGATCCTCCAGCTGCAGCAGCTGCCCATTCAATTCCAGTTCCTGTAGATTTGAGAATACTACCGGCAGTTCCTACAGTTCCATTTGCATAAATGACTGGACCATTATCAATAACTGTAACGTTATTTACCTTAATTGCCATCTTCGTGTCTCCACTCGGCTTTTACTTATTTAGTTGGGACTTAAGATCTTCAACTTCTGCAGATAATTCTTTAACTGCTTCAATTAGAACTCCAATTAAACCATTGTAGTTAACTGATTTATGTTCTCCTTCGTTGACAAGTTGAGGTAATACTTGTTCGATTTCTTGTGCAATTACACCAACCGATGGTTTATTGGTTGTTTTCCAATCAAATGTAACACCGCGAAGTTGATGTAAAGTATCTAGTGGATTTTGTACAGTTTCGATATTTGATTTTAAGTTTTCATCAGATGTTGAGTTAAAGTCGGCTGCCTCTACTGTAAAGGTAGCAGTAACATTTGCACAGGAGATTGAACCTACGCTAAAATCGCCAGAAGCATCACGAGCAACAATAGTATCTGCTGTATTTGCTGTGGTTGCTGCAACTGATACCGTGATTGCAGATGAACCATTATATGTACTACCAGAACTGTAATTAATAAAAGAACCAGCAGTTAAATCGTTTAAATTATTTCCAAGAGAAATTCCAGATATTGTTGATGCTGCAAGTTTTGATATTGCAATTGCTGCTCCAGTAGCAATGTCGGCATTTACAATGGAATTTGAAAGATCTAATTTGCTATAAGAAATTGCAGCACCAGCAGCAACATCTGCATTTACAATACTAAGATCTGCAATCATTCCAGATGTTACAATACCAACTGCATTAGTTGTAACAAATGTCTGAATTCCAGTAACCGAAGGAATTTCAATAATTCCTGATGCAGTAGATGCTGCCCTTACGGTCGATATACCGGAAGTGGATCCAGTGAAAGCAACACCAGTTCCACCAAAGGTGGGTAATGTAAGAGTTTTATTTGTTAAAGTTTGAGTATCTGTTGTTCCCACAATATCACCATTTGGAGATATTTTTCCTCTCAAATAATCAGCATTTAAGTTTGTAACAAGAGTTTGAGAAGTAACTGTTAATGGTGATGTCCCTGTTGTTACTGTTGAAATAAATCTTGAAGCTTTTGCATTTCCAATAACTTCTAACTTTTCGCTGATAATTGATGTTCCAATACCAACATTTCCATTTAAACGATATACATCAGATCCAGCAAACTCCCAAGTCTGTAATGCTGCATTTATAAGAGAGTTTCCGTTCAGATAAAAGGAAGTTGCACTTAAAGCACCACCAACATTAATATCACCAGAAACATTAGTGTTTCCAACAACTGTTAGTTTATGAGTTGCATTCGTAGTTCCTATTCCAACATAAGGAGTAGTAGTCGTTGCAATTCCAACGGTCTTTGTGGCGTCATCAATGTATATAAAAGAACCAAATTGAGATAGTTCTCTGTTCCTTATGCTCATTGCTTTCTCCTTATATTTTTATTTAGAATAGAGTGAAAGTTGTGGAACCGATCCCAACCGCATTAAATGTGAGTTGATTCCCTATCAATTCAATTGTAACTGGTGTTGTATTTGCAATACTAACAAATCCAGTTGTTGCAGTGACAATTCCTGCAACAACTGATGTTACTGATGCAATTCCACCAATTACATTAGTAGAAATCCCAGCAGTATCCGCATAAGTTGCTATGCCAGCACTTGAAGAATAAGTAGAAATCCCAGCAGTATCCGCATAAGTTGCTATGCCAGCACTTGAAGAATAAGTAGAAATCCCAGCAGTATCCGCATAAGTTGCTATGCCAGCACTTGAAGAATAAGTAGCGATTCCCGTAGAAGAAACATAGTCAGAAAGATAAACCGTTACACCAACTCCAGATCCAGTTGCGGTAACTGCGGCTCCAACAAAGTTAATTGAAGTAACTTGCAATGCACTGCCAACTGGAGAACCTTCTTCCAGAATTGTAATACCTTGAATTGATGTTCCACCAACACCAATACCGAATGGTGAATATGAGATAAATTCTACTGTTTCTCCACCAAAACAAGCATCATCTAAAACAACAGTAGCACCATTATTTGCGGTAAATTCATCACTTGATAATTTAACACCATTAATGTAAACATCTAATAATCCAACTGAATAAGTTGTACTAAATGTAGTTACTCCTACTCCTGCAGTTTGAAGATCTGAAGACCTAACTGTTGGAACTGCTCCCCAAGTTACTCCAGTGCCAGTAGAAACCAAATATTGTCCGGCAGCACCTACACTACTTCCTGCTGTTATTCTACCATTAATTGTTAGATTATTAAAAGTAGAAATGCCAGTTACAGATAGATTAGTAACTCCAATTCCACCCCTAACGTGTAGAGTATGTTGTGGATTTGTAGTGGCAATACCAACCTTATTAGAACCAGTGTCTGCAAAGATGAGGTTGGTATTTACCTCAAGACCATTGGTGATTTTAAAATTCTTTTGTATTGCCATCGGTGGAGAGCGCCAACCTGTTTTACTTATTTATAAATACAAGAAAGGTATTTAAAAAATTAATATGGCATCTCAGGTATTGAGTGGAGCAACAAATGCTTCCTATACAAATAATACAGGTCAGAATGTTAGATTGATTATTAATTATATGTCTAACGTCACTTCGATGACTTGGGCGAACGTGAATGTAACTGCAGAATCTACAACGATTGGTAAAGACATTCAGAATATTACTGGCGAATTTAGACAAGCAAAAACTGTCCCACACCCTGATGCGAAGCTGCTGGGGATGTCTGGATTACAAATGTTTGTTGTTGGTCAACTGGCCTCAGGTGGTAGAGGGCCCGAAAGTCCTTATCCTGAAACTTATATAAATGTCGGCGGAGATGTTCTTATACCCAACAGAAAGATAGCGCAAGGATCAGCGCTTGCCGAATCAAATATATTTTATATTCCGAGTACAATATCAAGAGGTGGAAACTTTCCTGTAGAATTAATGCTCGCAAACGGACAATCATTCAGTTCTGTTTGTGGCGCTTATAATGTTATCGTAATCAAAGAGGATGGGACCTGATATGGCATCTCAAGTTTTTAGTGGAGCATCGAATCCATCATATAGAAATAACACAGGTAAAAATGTGCGTGTTATTCTCAACTTTCTTTCAAACGCAACTTCAGTAAGTTGGGCAGGAGTTTCTGCAATATCAGCATCAGGACCACTACCAAAAGAAGTGATGTTGGCACCGAATCAATCATTCGGTGCCATATGTGGTCCATATAATATTGCTGTTATCAAAGAGGATGGAACTTAAAGAACCATTCCAAATCCACGAGTGGTGAATGGGTAGAGGTTTGGTACTCCACCACCACTTGTAGAAATAGTAACATCACCAGTTCCACTTGTTGGTGTTACTGAAACTCCTGCTCCTGCAATAATCTTAGTAACACCAGTGCTTGTGATGATAGAAGTTGTAAATCCACCTGAGGTTACGTTTGATACTGTAAGACCTGTCCCTGCGACAACATTTTGTCTAGAAACATTAGTCCAAGAAAGTACTCCTGAACCATTATCAGTCAGAACCTGATTTGCGGTGCCATAAGAAGTTGGAAGAGTAAAGGTTAAATTAGAACTTAAAGATCCAACTTGCAGTCCAGTATAGTTGCTTCTGTCTGATTCATAAATTCTAATTGTTCCAGTAACTGCAACATTTCCAACAACATCAAGAGAAGCAAGGGTTGTTCCTGTATTGATACCAACATTACCAGATCCATCAATAATGAATGGTGTAGTATCATTTGTTCCATTTTCAACTTTTACAATATCATTTCCTGCAGTAGTCTTGATATAAAGTGAGGTTTCATTATCTGTAACAATTTCGATCTTTGCACTTGGTTGGGTTGAACCAAATCCAACAGAGCCTACGTTATTAAAGAATGTTGAATCTGCAATGTTAGTTGCGCTTCCAAATCTAATCTGTGAAAGATTGGAATCATAAAAAGCAATTGGAGCACCTGCAAGTGAATCATTATTGTTCCATTGTAAAGAATTGAGTGGAAGACCTGGAGTTGTACCACCAGCTCCAGCGCCTGCAGATGCTGAAATATAAATCGTTGCGATTCCTACATCAGTTCCACCAGATATAGTGACTGCTCCACCAACAAAGTTAATGCTCTTAACTCTTCCTAAGAAGTTTGCTGCATTTGCTCCAGTATAAATTCCAATTCTTGGATCTGCATCCCAAGTGATGGTGCTTATTCCAGAAGTTGCATCATGAGTTACACCAAAAGTAAATCCGGTTGCAACAAGATTTAATAAAGTTGAGAAACCAACATAAGTTCCACCAGAAGAAATTCCAACTCCTTGCTTACCAATAAATCCAAATGGTTCCCACTTATTTTCAGTTACATAAGTCCAACCAACAAACTCATATTTACTTGGTTCTGAATTAAAAACTATATCACCGTAATTTCCAGAGGTTGTTGGAGTTTGATTTAGGATACTGAACTTTCTAGAAATTTCTTCTTCACCTTGAATGAATAGAGAATTTGCTTCAATATCAGCATTCGTGGTAACTTTACTGTTGAAAACTACTGGACCATCAAACTCAGATACAATATTTTTATCTCTACCACCTTCAACTCTTACAGAGCCTTCAATAAACAGTTTTTGAGTTTCCGTGATGTTAACAATTTCATCTACGTCCTTTTCTCCAGTATTTGTTGGAACTGGAGTATCAAAGGTTTCTTCTTTACCAGTTGCAGAATTGATTTTCTTATTACCAGCAAAGAAATCACCGTCGCTGTTCATACCAGTATAAACAACAAGACCACCATCAGTCTTAGTTGATTGTGCTAAGAAGATTTCACTCTTACTTAATGCACGATCCTGTTTCTCTGGTAATGAAGTTGAATAATTACCAGGACCAAAACCAAGATATTCAAATGTATGACCCGATGCACGAATAATTGAGTTGCGACGAAGTTCAACTGGGGTTACTTTAATTCTGCGAACAACAGATCCTGCAATATGAGTTTGTCTTGGAGAACCTAAAACAGATCTAAAGATTTCTAACGAATTTGATGTAACTGCTTGTTTGATTCTGAAAATTTCATTATCTATGAGCAGATAGTCGCCAAGATTTAGTCCAAGAGCAACAGCATTGGGAACATTTAGAGTTGTTGAATCTGGATCTGTTGTAAAAATAGTAGTTCCAAGAGTTGTTGTGATACCAGCATACTGATAACCCAAACGGCCAGAAGAATTTTCAATATCTCTATCTAAATTGCCACCGTATGATGTTAAAATAGGACGATAAACATTTAATGTTCCTGTTGCATAAATTGAAGATGTTTCAACTCCAACATTAATAACTAATGAAGTTAGACTATTCAATCTGTTAACAATAAAATCTCCATTAAATACAGATTCATTTGCTCCTCTAACTGAAATCTTATTGTCAATTCTGAATCCATGACTTGTTGTAAATCCAACAGTTGCAAGTCCAGTAACTGAATTATAAACAAATGTAGATACGCCTACTGCTTTACCGGTAAAAACATAACCAGAAGATGCGGTTACTGTTGACCCTAATCCTACTGTAGAGGATCCAGAAATTGATTCACCAGAAACCACATTAATTTCATTTGTTCTTCCTATGTCAATTCCAGTAACTCTATAAATCGTATTGTAACCAGAGTATGCTGTAGAAGAAACTCCAGAAATCTTAAGTGTGTCTCCTACATTATCTGAAATAGATTCAACTCTTACAACACCAATAACGTGACTAGTAGTAGTTGCAACACCAACGACGGTCAGTGTATTTCCAATACCGTATGCAGATCCACCATCAATAATCTGAACTCCTGTAATTGCACCAGCAGTAACAGCAATTCTTGCAGTTGCATTTGAACCTGTAGTTGATCCTGCAAATCCTACCAATCTAGCATTGTAAAGATTGCCAGTAAATGAAGCACTTGAACCATAGTTACTACCACCACTTACAATACTAACAGTTGTGATTCCAGAAAGTCCGTGATCAACAGCAGTGTAGATAGTGTGGGCAGTTCCACTTATAGATTGAATATTGGTGATACCATATCCAACAATAAAAGATTCTAAGGTTTCTTTAGTAATGCTTTTTTGTGGATCATTAACAACTACTTTTCCAATCGTACCTGGAAGAGCATGAGAGGTTGCTGCGACAGGATCAGAGTTTGGATTATCGTTGTTTGTTTGTGGGTAGAGATTTTCAATGGGTTGAGCAAATGATTGATCTCTAAATGGTGTAACTGTTGGGCTATTTGAGTAATTGATTAAAGTTAGATAATAAACACCATCCTGAATATTTGCAACATATGGTTGAACTACTTGGGTTCTATAAACTTGATATGTATTTGTATACTTCTTTTTTCTAAAGTATGGAAGAGTTGAGGTTCTATTGGATGTATTGTTCGCAAAAGTTCCAAGAGATGATGTTACTGAATATGTAAATTCTTTTGCACTTGGGGTAGATGTAACAATATAAGTTCCATTGTATCCAGTAGGAGATACATTAACTACCTCAACTTCTTCACCAACTTTTAAGTTATGTGGAACTTCTGCTCGAATAGTAACTGTGCCTGAAGAATAAGAAGCATCAGCAATAAACTTTGGATTTCTAAGTAATGTTGAGTTAGAAATTGCGCCAGAATTGTTATAAAGTTGTGCAATTTCAGTGGTTCCAGTACCTATAATATTATTCGATTCTTGAAGAATAAATCCATCAGTTGGTGGTTTTGCTGTAATTGAAGAATCCTTTGGAAGAACATAACGAACTCGATAAAGAGTATCGACTAAACTTCTGGAGTCTGGTTTACGTGTTACATAAGATCTTGTAGTTGCATTTCCAAGTCCAGCAACTCCAGAGGAGTTAATAACATCATAAATTCCATTGTCTGCAGTGGCAACATTAACATACCACTGTCCACCAGCATCCCATTGAACAGGGTGTCCAATGTCTCCTGGATCTTTATCAGAAACTCTACTTACAATACTTAAAGTTCCGCCTTTATTATTCAATGTAATTGCATTTCCAGAAACAGATCCATTGATTGCATCACTTAAAGTTTTTGCAATGCGAACTTGATCTGATCCAATTCCTGTTGCTGATTCTTTAGTAATTGCATAATAGACTTGATCTGCTTCTAGACCATCAGGAAGGTGTCCATTATCAGCAATAATGCGAATTGACTCTCCATTTGAGAGTGAATGTAATTGAGTTAAAGTAAGGGTGTTTGCGGATATACTATTAATTCCTGCTGCACTTCTTCCCACAGTGAATGATTTTTCTGAAGAAGATTGAGTTGAATTGTAAGGACCATATGGCATTACAATTCTAGAAGAATATGAGGTTAGTGCTCCACCAACAAAAACTTGAACATTTAATTGTTCATTTTGCTTTGCACCAATATGATAACCATCAATTAATACTTTTGGAGGTACATTTTCATCAGTCTCATTGTAAAGATAGAGACGTGAGGTTGTACCAGCTCCTGCAGATTTTGATGTAGTAACTCCAACATCAATTGCACCAAACTCTACACTAACCTCTGTGTTTTCAATTTCTTTTGGGGGAATGATGTGTGTAATATAACCATAGTCATCCTGAGAAAATGCCTCTCTCTTAAATCCAGTTGCTACTAATGCTTTTGCGCCGAAGTTGGAGTTTGAGTTGTTAAGAGCAATATCACCACCATTCTCTGTGACGAAATGCTGAGCATAACCAATAGCAAAAACAGAAACTAACTGTAAGAAGGAATCATTTGTTGCTTTAATATGGAAGTTTTCATATTCTGGCTTAAATCTTGACCTAGAATCTGTGTTAAGATTGGTAAGTTCTGTTGAATCTTTATATTCCCCTGTACCACTATCGTATCTTACAAATGCATTCTCATCTTTCTGAAGACCAATACCGGTGTATTGGGCAACAACCATTGATTTAAATCCTGTCGCTTTATCTCCATCAGCAAGCAATCCACACATTCCATAAACAGAACGCACAGAGATATTAAAGATATAAGGCGATGCTGAAGTAACAGTATCGACAACAAGATTTAATGTAGATCCAGTAACTCCTGGAAGTGAATTTTCGGGAATATTTTGGACTTTATATGTAATCTGAGTGCTGCTTGGAACAGAAGCAATTACATACTGTCCATCATAACCAGCGGCACTTACCCCACTAATTTGAATTGGACTATCAACACTTAATCCTTCGATCGTATTTACAAGATCTACTGTGATTGTAGTAGATGGATTTAATCCTCCATCACCTGCACGGATGCTACTAATGCCCACAGAAGCACCTTTTGGTCCTACAATCCGATATTCATCAACAACCGGTTGAATATCTACTGTTCCTGCACCATAATCTGGTTGAATTTCTCTACCTGAGGAAGCACCATACACTGCAGCAACTTTCTCATAATACATATCCAGATCAGTTCTGGTTGTATCAATAGCACTCGCTCCATTTAAGAAATCATCATTAATTTTTACACCATTCACACCATCGGCATACTCAAATCCAGAGAGTTTGTGGTGTGAGAAGTTTGGAACAAACTGATTAATTGTATAGTCCTTGTAACAAGTTCCATTTGGATCTGCATCCAAAATAGTAAACTGCCAGAAGTAACAAGCACCTGTTGTACGGAAAACAGCAGATCTTTCTATATTATCATTTTCTGGATTTGGAACATATAATGGACGAATCTTGGTCTTACGAAGATCCATACCAACGATGGAGGTTCCTCTTGGAACTATAATACCACCGTGAATTGAGTTAAGTTTATAAAGAGCATTATCAGGAGCAGTTAAATCATATCGAGTGTCTAAATCCCACTGAGTAATGTCAGTTAAACCAGTTGCACCACTTCTTACAGAATAAGTTCCTGTGCCTGTAGGAATATAACCAGGGCGGTTATCTACAATATGATCGCCTGGATATAATACGATCGTTGTTTTATTAAATCTATCATTATTCAATCCACGCTGATATGAAAATCTTGCCGATTCGATCAGTGCTCTTTGAATTGTCTTAAATGGTCTTGTTAAACTATTTCCTGAGTTTTCAATACTATCCGTCGAATCAAGACTATTTGGATCAACATAAAGAATTGTTCCTCTTGCCGACTTCAGAAAATTTTCGAGGCGTGAAAGACCCATCTTATTAATACTTATAGTTCCGTTATGGATTATTTATCATAAGAAAAAAGAGACTGAGAGTAATCTCAGTCTCTTTCGCACTTCCTTCACACTTGATTATTATACCACGACTCTTCTTTCCATGTCAACCTTTTTTTAAGTTCCTTATCAAAAACCATTAAGTATCTATGCTTTCTACTTCTTTCTTTCCATTCACCTTCAGAACCTTTTACTTTTCCCCGAGAGTGTTTAGTTCCGTCTGAATAATAGAAATCTTTTTTTCGATCCGTGAGACCGTAGTACTTAAAGTTGCAAGCGCGATAAATTGTACCAGAATGGTGATTTGAATCAGCATAAGAAAGGATTGCTTTAACTTCAGTATCTTTCCGAAGTTGTCTAATCGCCTTTGACACAAACCAAGAAGTGATGTTATATTCTCGTGACTGCGTACTAGGTTCGATGCAAAGTCTGGAGAGTTCAAAGATTCCTTGTTGTTCATTACGATTTAATCCAAATGCACCTTTTGCTATTTCTGGAACTGGGAGACCAGTAAAAATGCAAGCACCAAGACAGTTGCCAATTCTAAGGACATCTGTGAAAGTGTTTCGGTAAAGTCCGTAATTGAAACCAGATTTAAAATCTTTGGATTCATCTTTAAGATAATGGTATGTATAAAGAAGGTCTTTAACTTCCTCCTTACTTACCTTATCTATAAAGAAATCTGATTTCATCTAAGTATTTTTACTCACTTTGTTTGCATTCTAACATATATTCTACTGTGTTCGCCACATCATTCATAGCATCACGAAGATGTGGTTGTTGTCCAGATTCTTGTCTAGAAATTGGTCTAGAATTATCAGTTAGTGTCCAACGCCACTGCTTCATTTCGCTACAGTACCACAGATTAATTCTCATGTTTGAAATGCTCAAGTTCGACCCAGTTAAGGAGGGTTTGGAAAGCACTGATAGAGGCAGGAGTGCAGTTATCTTCCTTAAGTTTTTGAACATAATATTCAAGTGCTTCAATGACCATCTCGCGGTCTGTTTGTGAAATAAGTGACATTGGAGTTATAGAACTCAAGCCCCCGATCTGATTCGAACAGACGACCAACGGTTTACAAAACCGTTGCTCTACCACTGAGCTACAAGGGCATTAATCAGCAGGTAACATTTCTGGATTTTCCAGATCCACTTCATATAAAAGTGGATGACATTCTTCAAGCATTAAGTAGTATGATGCTTGATAAAGGTCTTCTGGTTCAAATCTTCTTTCGTTATCTGCGAGATGAATAAGTTCCAAATCTTGCATTGCAGTCTTTGGAAGGTCATCAAAAGTGAAGGGTATTTGATTTATGAAATACATTAGAACA
>Ga0222714_10000459_pt1 | contig 47064 bp, 39 predicted proteins | sample C33_3DmetaG_FD_165048 | JGI IMG/M metagenome (GOLD analysis project Ga0222714, IMG submission 165048) | Estuarine water microbial communities from San Francisco Bay, California, United States - C33_3D | ecosystem: Environmental > Aquatic > Marine > Unclassified | place: USA: California... | reverse complement strand
TCATCCGCGACCTCGCGCAGGCCAAGCAGCTCGCCCGCATCGTCACCCGCGTCGCCCGCTCGCTCAACCGCAAGTGCGTGGCCCTCGTGACCGACATCAACCAGCCCCTCGGCGACTCCGTCGGCACGGGACTGGAAGTCCTCGAAGCGGTCCGTCTCCTGAAGGGCGAAGGCCCCGAAGACCTGCAGGATCTCGTGCTCAAGCTGGGCATGGAAGTCGTCCGCCTCGCCGGCGTCGCCGGTTCGACCCTCTCCGCCAAGCAGACCGTCGAGAAGCACCTCAAGGACGGTTCCGCCCTCGAGAAGTTCAAGGCGATGGTCCGCGCCCAGGGCGGCAAGACCGACTGGATCGACGATCCCTCGAAGTTCCCGAAGGCGAAGTTCATCCGCAAGCTGCCCGCCCCGAAGCGCGGCTACGTGCACACCATCGACGCCGGCAAGATCGCCCAGGGCGTCCGCCTCCTCGCCACCCTCAAGGACGGCACGCTCGACCCGTCGGTCGGCGTCACCGAGATCCGCAAGGTCGGCACCCAGGTCAAGCAGGGTGAGCCGCTGATCATGATCCATTACAACGACGAGGCCAAGGTCGACGCCGCGCTGCCGTATTTCCGCGACGCCTACCGTCTCGCTCCGAAGCGCCCGAACATGCCCCCGCTCGTCGTCGAGCGCGTGGCCTGAGCCGTCGCGCCCGGGAAAGACAAGAGCCGCGGAGCGATCCGCGGCTCTTTCGTTTGCAGCCTGCGCCGGCCGCTCAGCGGCCGAAGGCCTTCCTCAGGAACTGCTCCATCTGGGACCAGGAGTCGCGGTCGGCCTCGGCGTTGTAGGCGGCGCCCTTGGAATTGTCCGTGCCGGCGGCCTTGTGCGTGAAGCTGTGGACGGCGCCGGGATAGCTCACGAGCTTCCAGTCGACGTCATGGGCCTTCATCTCGGCGGTGAAGGCGGCGATGTCCTTCGCGGGCACGAAAGGGTCGTCGGCCCCGTGCAACGCGAGCACTTTGGCCTTGATGTTCTGGCCGTCGGCCGGGGTCGGCGAATCGAGGCCGCCATGGAAGCTGACGACGCCCTTCACCGGGGCGCCGGAGCGGGCGAGCTCGATCACGGTCGTGCCGCCGAAGCAGTAGCCGGTCGCGGCGAGCTTGGAGGAGTCGGTGCGTTCGTCGCGGGCGAGGACGTCGAGACCGGCGTTGACGCGCGTACGGAGCAGCGCGCGGTCGGCCTTGTATTTGCCCGCTTCCTTGCCGGCGGCCGGAGGCTGGGGGCGGACGCCTTTGCCGTAGATGTCGGCGACGAGGACGTTGTAGCCGAGCGCGGCCAGCTTGCGCGCGGCTTCCTTCTCGTGGTCGCTGATGCCGGTCCACTGGTGTACGACGAGCACGCCCGGTCGCTTGCCGGACACGGCGTCGTCATAGGCCTGCCAGCCTTCGCAGAGGACGTCACCCGACTTATACTCCACGGCCTTCTCGACGATGGCGGCCGAGAGCGAGGCGAGGGAGCCGAAGGCGGCGAGCAGGGCGGGCAGGAGGGCTTTCATGCGAGCCAACCTAAGCGACCCTCCCTTCGGCGCAAGCGCCTACCTGCCTCAGGCGAGGCCGCGCTTGGTCGACGCCGCGAAGTCCACGAAGGCCTTCACGACACGGCTCGAAGCCTCGGGCAGCGCGCGGGCCTTCTCGATGGCCTGCGTGGTGTTGAGGCCGTCGCGGTAGAAGAGGCGGTGCATCAGCTTCGCCGTGGCGATCTCCTCGTCGGTGAAGCCCGAGCGCTTCAGGCCGACGGCGTTGATCATCTTGGTCTCGCACGGGTTGCCGTCGGCGATGACGAAAGGCGGCACGTCCTGCACGCACTTGGAGCAGGCGGCGACCATCGCGTGGTCGCCGATGCGGCAGAACTGGTGGATGCCCGCGTTCCAGCCGATGTTCACGTGGTCGCCGACGTGCACGTGGCCGGCGACGGCGGAGTGGCTGGAGATGACGAGATGGTTGCCGATCACGCAGTCATGCGCGATGTGCGAGTAGGCCAGCAGGACGTTGTCGTCGCCGAGGATGGTCCATTCGCCTTCCTGGGTGCCAAGGTGGACGCTCACGTATTCGCGGAAGGTATTGCGCGCGCCGACCTTCAGGCCGGGCTTGCCGGGGCGGGCCTTCAGGTCCTGCGTGCGGCCGCCGATGAAGGCGTAGGGGAAGACTTCGCACTGCGGGCCGAGCTGCGTATAGCCGTCGACCGTGGCGTGGTGGTGCAGCACGCAGCCGTCGCCCAGCGTCACGTCGCCGCCCACGTAGGCGTAGGCGCCGATGACGACGTCCTGGCCGAGCTTGGCTCCGGCTTCGACGATCGCGGTGGGGTGGACTTGCGTGGCCATCCGGTTCAGCCGTTGGGCGAGTCGGCGATGGTGAAGAGCAGTTCGGCGGACGAGACGCACTCGCCGTTGACGAGGCATTCGCACTCGGCGGCGGCGATGCGGCCGCGGACCTTGGTCAGCTTGGCGCGGATCTCGAGGGTGTCGCCCGGCGTGACGGCCTTGCGGAACTTCACCTTGTCGGCGCTCATGAAGAACACGACCTTCGGGGCTTCGTCGGCGGCGCCGCGGCGCAGCATGATGAGGCCGGCGGCCTGGGCCATCGCCTCGACCTGCAGGACGCCCGGCATGACCGGCTGGCCCGGGAAGTGGCCCTGGAAGTAGGGTTCGTTGATCGTGACGTTCTTGATCGCGACCAAGGAGTCGTCGTTGAGCTCGACCACGCGGTCGACCATCACGAACGGGTAACGATGGGGCAGGGCGTTGAGGATCTGACGGATGTCGAGCGCCGAGCCCACGGGGGCGGTCGGGGCTTCGACCTTCGGGCCGGCGGGCGCGGCCTTGGCCTTGGGCGCCTTGGATTCCTGCCACTGCTTGCGCACGGCCGCGGCGAGGCGGGCGTTGAGGGCGTGGCCGGGACGCACGGCGATGATGTGCGCCTTGAGGCGGACGCCGGCGAGGACGATGTCGCCGACGATATCGAGGATCTTGTGGCGGACGAGCTCGTCCTTGAAGCGCAGGGGTTCCTTGCTGACGATCTTGTCGCCCTTGAGGATGATCGCGGAGTCGAGCGTGCCGCCCTTGATGAGGCCCTTCTCGATGAGGCCTTCGATGTCCTCGTAGATCGTGAACGTGCGGGCCGGGGCGATCTGCGCCTCGTAGGTCTCGGCGTCGATGTCGATCGTCAGGTGCTGCGTGTGGATGCCGCGGTCGTCGGCGGACGTGCAGGTGATGCGCAGGCCGTCGAAGGGCAGGGCGATGATGGAGCGGCTGCCTTCGTTGATCGTGATCGGGTGCGTGAGCGTGAACGTCTCGCGAGGAGCGTCCTGTTCGACGACGCCGCACTGGTGGATGAGCGTGGTGAAGGGGCGGGCGGAACCGTCGACGATGGGCGGCTCGGAGGCGTCGAGCTCGATGATCGCGTTGTCCACGGCCATGCCGCTGAGGGCCGAGAGCACGTGCTCGATGGTGTGCAGCTTGACGGTGTCGGAAGAAACGGTCGTCTTACGCTCGAGTTCGGTGATCATCTCCGAGACCGGGCGCACCTCAGGCTTGCCGAAAAGGTCGATGCGGCGGAAGACCAGGCCGGTGTCCGGGGCGCCGGGTTTGAGGGTCAGGGTGACTTCCTGCCCCGTATGGAGGGCTTTGCCCTTTACGGAGGCTTCTTTGCCAAGGGTGCGCTGTTTCATGCCGTTCACACAGTTATTCACACCCCCCTCCCTCTGTAAAGGCCTACTTTCGAGGGGTTTGGGGTGGAATTCACGGTGCAGGGGGGGGGGTTGGGGGAGGGGTAGGGTTAGGCTGATCAAGGGCTCGGGCCGGGGCTCGGGCCAGGGCTGGCGTATGCATGACCGACGCCAACGCGCGATGGTGGATTAGGTCCCGACTGAGTCCCATGCTCGAACGTCCCGTTCTCATCCGCTTTCGCCCTCTGCTTCTCGACATTCTAGCCCTGGCCCAAGCCCAAGCTCTGGTCCTGATTTGAAGCCCGCTTCTGCCCCAATCCCAACCCCTCTCCCTGATCCGCGTGCGAACATTGTTCGCACGCACACTTGTTCACACGGACCCGCCGTTCCTTGACACTTCAGAGCGCTCGGCAAATCGTCCGGGCGTGCTGCTGGTCATCGATAACTACGATTCGTTCACCTATAACCTGGTCCAATACTTCGGGCAGTTGGGCGTGGAGCAGAAGGTGTACCGCAACGACCAGATCACGGTGGAAGAAGCGCTCGCGCTGAATCCCGACCGCGTGATGATCTCGCCCGGTCCGTGCTCGCCCGCCGAAGCCGGCGTGTCCTGCGACATGATCCGCGCCTTCGCCGGCAAGAAGCCGGTCCTCGGCGTCTGCCTCGGGCACCAGGCCATCGGCCACGTCTACGGCGGCAACGTCATCCGCGCCCCGCACCTGATGCACGGCAAGACCTCGCCGGTGTTCCACAACGACACCGACGTCTTCAAGGGCCTGCCTTCGCCTTTCGCCGCGACGCGCTACCACTCGCTCGTCGTCGAGCGTGCCACTTTCCCCGCCGCCCTCGAGGTGACGGCCTGGACCGAGGACGGTCTCGTGATGGGCCTGCGCCACCGCGAGCTGCCGATCTGGGGCGTCCAGTTCCATCCGGAGTCCTTCGCCACCGAGCACGGCCTCCAGCTGCTGGGGAACTTCCTCAAGCTCTGAGCGATGTTCTGCCCCCGCTGCAATCACGAGGATACGAAGGTCCTGGAGACCCGCCTCGGGAAGGGCAACCATTCGATCCGCCGCCGCCGCGAGTGCCTGGCCTGCGACCATCGCTTCAGCACGATCGAAGAGATCGTCCGCGAAGGCATGGTCGTCGTGAAGCGCAACGGCGCGCGCGAGGAGTTCGACATCGGCAAGATCGCCTCGGGCGTCCGCAAGGCCACCGACAAGCGCCCCATCGAGGTCGAGCGCATCAACCTGATGATCTCCGAGATCGTCGAGAACCTGCAGGCGAAGTTCGAGGACGAGGTGCCCTCCAGCGCCATCGGCGAGGAGATCATGGCCCGCCTCCAGGCGGTCGACCAGATCGCCTACGTCCGTTTCGCCAGCGTCTACCGCGAGTTCCGCGACATCGACGAACTCGCGAAGGCCATCGACCAGCTCCGCAAAGGAGGAAAGGCGAAGTGACCGCCGCGCTGCCCAAGTCGATCCGCCTCCGCACGCTCAACGCGCTGCTGGCCTCGATGGTCGGCACCGCTCCCCAGCTGCGCGGCGACGTCGACGCGGTGCTCCGCGTCTTCGAGGCCGACGACGAGACCGACCCGCGCCTCAGCGCCGAGGACCTCGCCGCCGCGGCCGCGCAGATCTTCCGCCTGCTCTCGCCGGACCGCGCCGCGCCTTCCGTCGCCGTGCTCGACCATCGCGCGGATCCGTTCGACGCCCTGTGGGCCGGCGAACGCGTCGCCGCCGCGCTCGCCACGACCGGCGAGTCCGCCGACGTGCTCTTCTGGGTCGTCGGCCTGCAGGACCAGTATCTCTCCGGCGCCCGCGCCCGTTCGACCCGCTGGCGCGCGGCCTACGACGAAGCCGTCGACATGGTCCAGGGCCTCGTCGCCAGCCAGGCCGGCCGCCGTCGCGTCACGGTCGTCGTCCTCTGATTTCCCATGAGCGCCCCGAAGACGCTGTTCCAGAAGATCGCCGACAAGGAGATCCCCGCGAAGCTCATCCACGAGGATGCGGTCTGCGTGGCTTTCCATGACATCGCCCCGCAGGCCCCGACCCACGTGCTGGTCGTCCCGCGCAAGGCCATCCCGCGCGTCGCCGAGGCGACCGCCGAAGATCAGGCCACGCTGGGCCATCTGCTGCTCGTCGCGGGCCGGTTGTCCCGTCAGCTCGGCCTCGCCAAAGGTTTCCGCATCGTGATCAACAACGGTCCGGACGGCGGTGAGACGGTCCCGCACCTGCACGTGCATCTGCTGGGTGGACGCGCCCTCGATTGGCCGCCAGGCTGAGGCCATGAGCGCGCCCGAACCCTGCCTCGTCCTCGACGGCTCCGCCCGCGCCGGAGTCAGGGTGGGGGTTCTTTCGGGCGGTCGCTGGACAGGGCAGGGCGTTTCTGCTGACGGCGCCTTGGAAGGGCTCTTCGGTTGCGTCGAATCCGCCCTCGCGGAGGCGGAGCTTTCGCTGGGTGACATCCGTTCCTTCGCCCTCTGCGTCGGGCCCGGTTCGGTGCTCGGCATCCGCATCGCCGCGCTCGCGGTCCGCTCCTGGTCCGCCCTCGAGCCGCGTCCGATCTTCGTCTGGGAATCCCTCGCCGCGTTGGCGTGCTCCACGCTGGTCGCCGGCGAAAAGGGTCCGTTCCTCGTGGCCGTCGAATCGCGCCTGAAACGCTGGCATGCGCTCGAGGTCGCCGCCGACGGTTCCCTGGGCGCGCCGTTCGAGGCCGAGGCCGCGCAGCTCAACGCCGCCGGCCGCCGTTTGTTCGCTTCCGGCGAAGTCGCCGCCGCCGCGCTGCCGGCGCACATCCCTGTCCCGGCTCCTTGGTCAGCCCTGCCTGTCCTGCTGGGCCGGCCCGGTTTCCTCCGCGAGGAAGCCCGCCCCGACGCCCTGAACGTCGCCCAGGATTTTGCGACCTGGTCCGGTGAGCGCCACCGCGCCGACGCATGAGCGCTTCCTCCGCCCGCGCCTGGGTCGAGATCGACCTGCCCGCCATCGACCGCAACGTCGGTCGCATCAAGCAGGCCTTGCCTCCGCACGTGCGCTACGTGGCCGTCGTGAAGGCCAACGCCTACGGCCATGGCATGCCCGAGGTCGCCACCCGCCTGCTTCAGGCCGGCGTGGATTGCTTCGCGGTGGCGAACGTCGCCGAGGCCGCGATCCTGCGCGAGGTCGGTCATGACGCGGACATCCTGCTGCTCAGCCCGACCTTGCCCGACGAGCTCGCGCGGGCCGTCGCGCTGGGCCTCGACATCACCCTTAGCTCCCTCGCCGAAGCGCAGGCCCTCGCCGCGCTCGTCCGCGGCCGCGACCGTCGCGCCAAGGTCCATGTCAAGGTCGACACCGGCATGGGCCGCGCCGGCGTCTGGCACGAGCAGGCCGAGGAGCTCTTCGCCTTCGTGCTCGCCGATCCCGGCTTGGAATGGCGCGGCGTCTACACGCACTTCTCCGAAGCCGACCACGACCAGGCGTTCACCGCCGAACAGCGGGCGACGTTCCTGCGTCTGTTGGAGACCATCCCGGCCCCGGTCCGCGCCGGTTTGCTCATCCACGCCGACAACAGCGCCGGCCTCGAGAGCTTCTCCGCCTCCGCGCCCTTCAACGCCGTGCGCGTGGGTTTGATGCAATACGGCCTGCCGCCTTCGGCCGGCTCTTTCCTCGCGAGCCTGCGTCCGGAGCCGGTGCTTTCCTTCCACGCCCGCGTGGTCTTGGTCAAGGACCTGCCCGCCGGCACCGCCGTCAGCTATAACCGCACCAAGGTCCTCGGACGTCCGAGCCGCGTGGCCGTCGTCGCCGTGGGTTACGGTGACGGCGTGCCCACGGCCGCCAGCAACCGCGGCCATTTCCTCGTCCGCGGCGCGCGCTGCCCGATCCTCGGACGCGTCACCATGGACCAGACCATCATCGACGTGACCGACGTGCCTGCCGTGGCCGTAGGCGACGTCGTGACGATCCTCGGAGCGCAGGGCGGCGACCGCATCACCGTCGCGGAGTTCTGCGCCTGGTCCGACTGCATCCCTTGGGAGGCCCTTTGCACGCTGACGCAGCGCGTCCGGCGCGTGTATCGGACCGACCGCACCTGACCTATGCGGTCCTGCCTTCGTCTCATCTGGTGCGTCGTCCTGGCCGTCGTCGCCTCGGCGCAGGAGGAGGTCGTCGCTTCCGCGGTCGCGCATGCCCGCGCCCATCCGCAGGGCGACGCCCCGGCCAGTTTCGTCGTCGCGGACTATCGCCGAGACCTGCGCGATCTCCCCATCGGCGTGTTTGATTCCGGTGTCGGCGGTCTCACGGTCCTTGAAGCCATCAAGGCCCACGACCGTCACCATAACCTGACCGGCGCGGAAGGCGCGGACGGCGTGCCGGATTTCGCCGGCGAGAGCTTCGTCTATTTCGGCGACCAAGCGAACATGCCTTATGGCAATTACTCCGCCGTGGGCCGGACCGATTTCCTGCGTGAACTCGTCCTGCGCGACGCCTTGTTCCTGCTCGGCCGGCGCCACGCCCGTGGCGCCAAGCCACCGGTGAAGGCCATCGTCATCGCCTGCAACACCGCCACGGCCTACGGGCTGGAAGACATCCGTTCCGCGGTCAAGGCCTGGGGTGTCCCGGTCATCGTCGTCGGCGTCGTGGAAGCCGGTGCGCAAGGCCTGGCCGAGACCGCCGAAGGCGCGCAAGGCGGGGTAGCGGTGCTGGCCACCGTAGGGACGTGCGCCTCCAACGCCTATCCGAAGGCCATCGTCAAGGTCAGCGGCCGTCCGGTCCGACAGCTCGGCTCCGCCACGTTGGCCGCCGCGATCGAAGGCGACCCTTCGGTCAAGACGCCGATCCGTGACATCATCCGGGCCGAGGTCGGTGCTTTCCTCAGGTCGGCCTCCGCCGACCAGGCCGTGACGATCGATACCCTGATGCTGGGCTGCACCCATTATCCCTTGGTCGCCGATGAGATCTCCGAGGCCTTCGCCTATTGGCGCGATCAGCCGGACGCCGACGGACGGAAGCCTTACGCCCGGCTCGTCGCGCCGAAGCTCAAGCAGGTGGATCCCGCCGCTTGGACCGCCGAGGCCTTATGGCGTTCGCTCCATGGCGCCAAGATGAGGGTTGAGCCGAAGTCGACCGCCCGCGACCTCTTCTTCGTCTCGGTGCCTAATCCCGCTTGGCCGGGGGTCGGTCTCGCCGCCGACGGTTCGTTGACGTACGAATATAAATACGGACGGCAGCCCGGTCAGGTCGGACGTGAAGACACGATCAACGTCCCGCTGACGGCGGACATGTTGCCCGCGCCGACGGCCAGGCTCGTCCGCGAGAAGCTGCCGCTGACTTGGAAGAGCCTGCAGCCGGCCCGCTGAGCCCGATGGCTCAGGGTTGCGTGGCGGTCTCGCGGCGGACGGCCACCACGATCGCGACCGCGACGCAAAGGAGGGAGATGCCGCCCGAGACGATCTGCGTCTCCGCCATGAGCATCTGGTAGACGTGCGGAAGCAGGGTGGCCAATCCCGTGCCGACCGACGTGCGGTCGAGCGGGTGATGGCGGGCGATGAGCATGCCGCCTGACCAGAGTAACGCCGGAATCATGCCCCAGAGGGCGTCGGCCGGCGTGAGCCAAGGGGTCCAATGTAGGAACACTTCGGCCGATATCACCAGACAGAGGAAGGAAACCAGCGCCAGGATGAGGTTCTCCAGGAGGTTATGTCCGCGCTCGGCATCGGCGAGCAGGGCCGCGTTACGCGTGGCGACGAATCGTCCATAGACCGTCGCCATCAGCGCGACGAACACCACCAGATAGACGATCTGCTCCATGTTCGTCTATCCGGCGGGGTCGCGTCGGCGGTCAGCTCTTGAAGCCGAAATACTGGCTGGCGTTGCCGTAGCAGACGTCGGCGATCAGGCTTTCGTTCCACTCCTTGCGGTCCGGGATGCGTCCCGACTCGACGTCCTGGCCGACGAGGTCGCACAGGATGCGGCGGAAGTATTCGTGGCGCGGGTAGGAGAGGAAGGAGCGCGAATCGGTGATCATGCCGATGAAGCGGCTGAGCAGGCCGAGGTCGGAGAGCGCGTTCATCTGGTCGCGCATGCCGCGTTCCTGGTCGAGGAACCACCAACCCGAGCCGTATTGGATCTTGCCGGGCGTGACGCCGTCCTGGAATGAGCCCGGGAGGCAGGCGAAGAGGGCGGTGTCGGCGGGGTTGAGGTTGTAGAGGATCGTCTTACCGAGCGCGTTCTCGCCCGAGAGCGTGCCGAACCAGCGGATGAGGCCGGGGCCCTGGCGGAAGTCGCCGATCGTGTCGCAACCGGCGTCGGAGCCGAGGCGCTTGAGCAGGCCGAGGTTCGGGTCGCGGACGGCGCCGAGGTGGAGCTGGGTGGCCCAGCCCTTGGCGTGGTTGAGGCGGCCGACGTGCAGCATGATGAAGGCCGTGAACTTCTCGGCTTCTTCGAACGTGGCGGCCTTGCCGGCGATGGCGTTCTCCCAGATGGCCTTGGCTTCGGCTTCGGTGCAGGAAGCGTCCGGCAGGTAGTCCAGGCCGTGGTCGGAGGCGCGGCAGCCGGCGGCGGCGAAGTCGTCGTGGCGCTGGTTGAGGCCGGCGATCAGGCCGGCGAAGGTGTCGGCGCCCTTGCCCGTGGCGGCGGCGAGGCGCTTGGCCCAGGCCTGCACGCGCTCAGGGGAGCGGACCTTGAGGCACGCGTCGGGGCGGTAGGTCGGGACGACCTTGGTGGCGAAGCCGGACTTCGCGATCTGGTGGTGCAGGTCGAGGGAGTCGGCCGGATCGTCGGTCGTGCCGACGACGCGGACCTTCATCAGCTTCAGGATGCCGCGGGCCGTGAGGTCGCCGTGCTTGAGCTGGCGGTTGGCCTCGTCCCAGATCTTCTGGGCCGTGGCGCCTTCGAGGACTTCCTGGATGCCGAAGTGGCGGCGCAGTTCGAGATGCGTCCAGTGGAAGAGCGGGTTGCGGAGCGTGGACGGGACGGTCTCGGCCCAGGCCTGGAACTTCTCGCGCGAGGTGGACTTGTCGCCCGTGATGAGGTCTTCGCTGACGCCGTTGGCGCGCATCGCGCGCCACTTGTAGTGGTCGCCTGCGAGCCAGATGGCCGTCAGGTCCTCGAAGCGACGGTCATCGGCGATGTCCTTCGGGCTGAGGTGGCAGTGATAGTCGACGATCGGCTGGTCCTTCGCCACGCCGTGGTACAGCTTCTGCGCCGTGCCGGTCGAGAGGATGAAGTGGTCGTCCATGAAGGCCATCGTCGTCGGTCTCGTTCAGATGGACATCGCGGCGAAGCCGCCGTCGACGACGATCTCGGCGCCGGTGACGAAGCTGCCGGCGTCGGAAGCGAGGAGCAGGGAGGCGCCGATGAGTTCCTTGGCTTCGCCGAAGCGGTTCATCGGGGTCTTGCCGAGGATCATCGCCACGCGCTCAGGGGTGAGCACCTTGCGGTTCTGTTCGGCCGGGAAGAAGCCCGGGACGAGCGTGTTGACGCGCACGCCCTTGGGCGCCCATTCGCGGGCGAGGTTCTTCGAGAGGTTGTGCACCGCGGCCTTGGAGGCCGAGTAGGTGAAGACGCGGGAGAGGGGCAGGATGCCCGACTCCGAGCCGAGGTTGATGATCGAGCCCGAGCCCGCCTTGACCATCGCTTCGCCGAAGACCTGGCAGCCGAACACCACGCCCTTGACGTTCACCGTGAGGATCTTGTCGAGCTGGGCTTCGTCGATGTCGAAGAAGGGCGTGGGCGAATTGACGCCGGCGCCGTTGACGAGGACGTCGACCTTGCCGTGCTTGGCGAGGATGCCGTCGCGCAGCTTGATGAGGTCGTCCTTATTCGTGGCCTCGCAGGAGAGGAACTCGCCGGAGCCGCCGGCGGACTTGATCCTGGCCAGGCGGGCGTCGGCCTTGGCGGGGTCGCGACCGACGAGGATCACGTGGGCGCCGGCGGAAGCGAAGCCTTCGGCCATGGCGCCGCAGAGCTCGCCCGTGCCGCCGATGACGACGGCGACGCGGCCTTGGAGGGAGAAGAGTTCGAGGGAGGACATGGGGCTAGAGTATGGAGTCTGGAGTATAGAGTATGGGAGGCAGAGGCTTAGCGGACGACGCGGGCGCCGCCGCCGGCGAGCTGCTTCTCGACTTCCTTGCGGGTGACCATCGACGTGTCGCCCGGGGTCGTGGACGCCAGCGCGCCATGGGCGGCGCCGTAGTTCACCGCCTTCTGGGCGTCGTTGTGCTCGAGGAAGCCGAAGACGAGGCCGGAAGCGAAGCTGTCGCCGCCGCCGACGCGGTCGAGGATCTCGAGCTCGGGGAACTTGATGCTGTCGTAGAACTTGCCGTCGTGCCAGCAGATGGCGCTCCAGTCGTTCTTCGTGGCGGTGATCACGCGGCGGAGCGTGGTCGCGGCGACCTTGAAGTTCGGGAACTGCTTCACGGCCTCGGTGATCATGTCCTTGAAGGCCTGGGTCTCGATGTTGGAGATGTTATGGTCGACGCCCTTGACCTCGAAGCCGAGCGAGGCGGTGAAGTCCTCCTCGTTGCCGATCATGACGTCGACGTACTTGGCGATCTCGCGGTTCACTTCCTGGGCCTTCTTCAGGCCGCCGATGGTCTTCCAGAGGGAAGGGCGGTAGTTCAGGTCGTAGGAGACGATCGTGCCGTGCTTCTTGGCGGCCTTGACGGCCTCGATGGTGGCCTGGGCGGTGGTCTCGGAGAGGGCCGCGAAGATGCCGCCCGTGTGCAGCCAGCGGACGCCGAGCTTGCCGAAGAGGTGTTCCCAGTCGAAGTCTCCGGGCTTGATCTGCGAGGCGGCGGTGTTGCCGCGGTCCGGGACGCCGACGGCGCCGCGGATGCCGAAGCCGCGTTCGGTGAAGTTGAGGCCGTTGCGGACGGTGCGGCCGATGCCGTCGTCCTCGCGCCACTTGATGAAGTCGGTGTTCACGCCGCCCTGCATGACGAAGTCTTCGAGCAGGCGGCCGACCTCGTTGTCGACGAACGCCGTGCAGACGGAGGTGCGCAGGCCGAAGCACTTGCGGAGGCCGCGGGCGACGTTGTATTCGCCGCCGCCTTCCCAGGCCTGGAACTGGCGCGTGGTGCGCACCCGGCCTTCGCCCGGGTCGAGGCGGAGCATGATTTCACCGAGGGAGACCTGGTCGAAGGCGCATTCCTTCGCCGATTTGATCTGGAGGGCCATAAGTAGGAGGAGTGTGAGTTTGGGAGGGAAGGGGTCGGGAAGGGGCTCAGCCGGTGGGCAGCGCGGCGAGATCGAACGGCTGATGGCCGATATGGGCGGCGATCTCGTTGAAGGCTTCGACTTCGGCCTTGGAGAAGAGCAGGCCGCCGGCCTTCTCGCTGCGCGCGGCGAAGGTCGCTTCGAGCTGGCCGGGGAGCATGCACTTCTCGTTGCCGTGGCCGAGGACGTCGGCGAGGACGGCCTTCACGTTCTCGGACTGGCTGCGTCCTTTCGCGAAGACGCCCGAGCTGATGGCCTCAGGGTGGATCACCTGGAAGAAGAAGGCGCAGGCCTGCTTCTCGCCGGGGACGTGTGTGCGGCTGCGGATGGTCGGGAGCGAGCCGCCGATGAAGCCGGCGACGATCTCGTTGATGAGCGAGAGCCCGTAACCCTTGTGGGCGCCGAAGGGGATGAGCGAGACGGCTTCGTTCGGGTCGAGGGTGACTTTGCCGTCCTTGTCCACGGCGGCGTCAGGCGGGAGCATCTTGCCCTCGCGTTTGAGCACCTGGACGCGGCCCATCGCGATGACGGAAGTCGCCCAGTCGATCACGATCGGGAAGCCGACGGCGTCGGTGGTGGGAAAGCCCCAGGAATGCGGGTTGGTGCCGAGGGTGGGGTGCTTGCCCTGGAAGGGGACGACTTCCGCGAGGGTGGCGGTGCAGTTCGTGTAGGCGATGTAGCCGCGCTTGGCGGCTTCCATCACGTAGCCGCCGCCCCAGAGGTAGTGGAAGGCGTTGTCGACCGAGACCGTGCCCACGCCGTATTTGTCGGCGAGCTGGATGCAGCGTTCGATGGCGTCGACGGCGACGGCCTGGCCGAGCTTCTGGTGGGCGTCCCAGACTTCGGCGGCCTCGAAGCGCGAGGCCTTCTTGGTGACGGTGGCGTTGGGGGTGCAGCCCGGGACCTTGGCGCCGGAGCCGAAGAGTTCGTCGAGGTGCAGTGCCTTGAGGGCGTTGTGGGTGCGGATGCCGTGGTGCGTGGCCATGCTGGCCATCTGGGCGGCCTGGGCCGATTCCTTGGCGCCGAAGCCGCGCTTGACGTAGGCGGCGGTGACGAGCGCCTCGTGGGCGGCGCGGGGGATGACGTAGAAGACTTCGCTCATGGTGTTGTCGAGTGGGGAGGTCAGACGACCTTCTTCACCGGGACTTCCGGGTTGATCTGCGCGAGGGGCTTCTCGCCGTGCATCGCGCGGATGAGGTTGGTGACGGCGGCGACGGCCTGACGCTGCACGCTCTCGGCGGTGCGGGAGCCGATGTGCGGGGTGACGACGCAGTTCGGGAGCCGGGTGAGCGGGTGGTCGGCGCGCGGCGGCTCTTCGTCGAGGACGTCGGTGCCGTAGCCGCCGACCTGGCCGGACCTGAGGGCGGCCGCCATGTCCTCGGTGTGGACGATCTCGCCGCGGGCGCAGTTGAGGATGAGCACGCCTTTCTTCATCTTGGCGATGTTCTCGGCGCGGATCAGGTCCCGTGTCTCAGGGGTCAGGTTCGTGTGCAGGGAGAGGTAGTCGGAGGCCGCGAAGACTTCGTCCATCGTGGCGGCGCGCTTCACGTCGTGCTGGGCGGCGAACTTGTCGTCCCAATAGAGGTCGAAACCCACGACCTTCATGCCGAAGGCGCGGGCGCGGACGGCGACCTCCTTGCCGATGCGACCCATGCCGATGATGCCGATCGTCTTGTCGAGCAGCTCGCGGCCCGTCCTGCGCTTCCAGCCGCCGGAGCGCGTGGAGTCGGTGTGGAAATAGAAGTTCTTCTCGAGGGCGAGCAGGAGGAGGAACGTGTGCTCGGCGACGGTGGTGTGGTTGACGCCGGGGGTGAAGAGCAGGGGGACGCCTTTGGCCGTGAGGGTCTTCACGTCGATCTTGTCGACGCCGATGCCATACTTCGACACGACCTTGAGGCGGGGGAGGGCCTTGTCGATGACCGCGGCCGTGATCATGTCGTCGCCGCAGATGTATCCGTCGAACTGACCGACCAGCGCGAGCGTGTCTGCTTCGCTGAGCGGGCCGCGGGCGGTCACGACTTCCCAGCCCGTGTCGGCCAGCATCTGGTGGTGCTCGCCCGGAGTGTCCTGGAAGGAGGTGGTCGTGAGGAGGATGCGCGGCTTCGTCATGGATGTATTCGCATCGATTAGTGTCTTCAGGGCAGGTTTCCGTCAACAGGACTTCTGGGGTGGACTTACCTCAAAATCGGCGTTTGTCTCGCCACACCCCCCATTTTCTTATGACCGAAGCTACTGCCAAAATCGGGAACAAACGCTGGATTGTCTGCGCGTTGCTGTTCTTCGCCGCCACCATCAACTACATCGACCGCCAGGTCATCGGCCTGCTCAAGGGCACCCTGGAGGAGAAGTTCCAATGGGACGAACGGACCTACGCCGCGATCGTCTTCAGCTTCCAGTTCGCCTATGCGATCGGCATGGTGCTTTCGGGTCGAATCATCGACCGCATCGGCATCAAGAAAGGCTTCATCATCTTCGTGGGGCTCTGGAGCCTGGCGGCCATAGGCCATGGCTTCGCCCACCTGCTGCCTTCCTTCGACCTGCCATGGATGCAGATCGACGCCAAGACGGGGTTCGCCTGGGTGACCCTGTCGGGCACCGCCGCCGGCTTCGCTTTGATGCGCTTCCTGCTTGGTCTGGGCGAGGCGGGCAACTTCCCGGCTTCCATCAAGGCCACCGCGGAATGGTTCCCCAAGAAGGAACGCGCCTTCGCCACGGGGATTTTTAATTCAGGCACGAACATCGGCGCCCTCGGCGCCCCCCTGATCGTTCCCTGGATCGCCGTCACCTGGGGCTGGGAATGGGCCTTCATCATCACCGGGGGCATCGGCTTCGTCTGGCTCATCTGGTGGTCCGTCGCCTACCATGTCCCGCGTGAGCACCCGACAATCACCCAGGCCGAACTCGTTCATATCGAGTCCGACCCGCCCGACGAGCAGGGCAAGGTCAGCTGGCTCAGCCTGCTCAGGTTCCGCCAGACCTGGGCTTTCGCCTTCGGCAAGTTCATGACCGACCCGGTCTGGTGGCTCTACCTCTTCTGGATCCCGGGCTTCCTGCAGAAGCAGCATGGCGTCGACCTCAAGAACATCGGCCTCCCGCTGGTGGTCATCTACCTGCTGGCCGACGTCGGCAGCATCGGCGGAGGTTGGATTTCCTCGCGCCTCATCAAGGCGGGTTGGAGCGTCAACGCGGCCCGCAAGACCGCGATGGGCATCTGCGCCGTCAGCGTCATCCCGATCGTCTTCGTCAACGACGTCGGGATGTGGTCCTCGGTGCTGCTCGTCTCCTTGGCCGCCGCCGCCCACCAAGGGTGGTCCGCGAACATCTTCACGACCGCCTCGGATATGTTCCCCCGCAAGGCCGTCGGTTCGGTCGTCGGCATCGGCGGCATGGCCGGCGCGGTCGGCGGCATGCTGCTCGCCTTCGTCGTCGGCGAAGTGCTGCAGCGTACCGGTTCCTATGCCATCCTCTGGTTCATCGCCGGTTCGGCCTACCTCATCGGCCTTTTCATCATCCATGTCCTGGCGCCCCGCATGGAGCCGGTGAAGATGGAAGAGATCGCCGAAGCCGAGGCCAGGTAGGTCTCGCCGAAGCTTGAAAGCGAAAGGGCCCCGTGACGGGGCCCTTTTTGTCGGCGGAGCCGCCGGGGTTCAGCCCGCGACGACGATGTTCACCAGCTTGCCCGGGACGACAATCTCCTTCACGACGGGCTTGCCGTCGGTGAACTTGATCACGTCGGCGTTGGCCTTGGCCAGCGCCAGCAGGGCGTCCTTGGAGATGTCCTTGGCGACCTTGGCGGTGGCGCGGACCTTGCCGTTGACCTGGAAGATGACCTCGACGGTCGTCTCGACGAGCTTGGTGACGTCGAGCTTGGGCCAGCCGGCCGAGGTGATGCTCTGCTTGTGGCCGAGGCGCGCCCAGATCTCCTCGCACACGTGCGGGGCGAACGGGGCCGCGAGGCGCACGAAGTCCTCGACGGTCGAGCGGCGCAGGGCCGGCGACTTCTCGGCGACGTTCATGAGGATCATCATCTGCGAGATGGCGGTGTTGAACTGCAGGGTCTCGATGTCCTTCTCGACCTTCTGGATGGTGCGGTGGAGTTCGCGGACGAGTTCTTCGGATTCGGCGCCGTCGGCGCTGATCTTGACGGAGGCCGCGCCGGTGTTCTCGTCGACCGCCAGGCGCCAGAGGCGCTTGAGGAAGCGGGTGATGCCGATGATGCCGTCGGAGTTCCAAGGCTTGGAGGCCTCGAGTGGTCCGAGGAACATCAGGTACATGCGCAGGGCGTCGGCGCCGTGGTCCTTGACGATGGCGTCAGGGTTCACGACGTTGCCGCGGCTCTTGGACATCTTCTCGCCGTCCTCGCCCATGATGAGGCCCTGGTGGAAGAGCTTCTTGAAGGGTTCGGCGGTCGGCAGGACGCCGATCTCGTGAAGGAAGCGGTGCCAGAAGCGCGCGTAGAGGAGGTGGAGCACCGCGTGCTCGGCGCCGCCGATGTAGAAGTCGGGGCAGCCCCAGTATTCGAGGTCGGCCTTGGAGGCCAGGGCCTCGGCGTTCTTGGGGTCGATGTAGCGGAGGTAATACCAGCAGGAGCCGGCCCACTGCGGCATCGTGTTGGTCTCGCGCGAGGCCTTGACCCAGAGCGGCCCGGGCTGCGGCTTGGACTGCGGGACGGTCGCGCCGGAGGCGACGTCATACCAGACTTCGGTCCACTCGGGTTCCTTCGAGAGCGGCGAGTCGCCGGTCGGGGAGGGCTGGTAGGATTTGACGGTCGGGAGCGTGAGCGGGAGCTGCTTGGAGGTCAGCGGCACGGCGCAGACTTCGACGCCGTTGAGCTGGCAGGTGACGGGTTCCTTCGGGAGGAACTCGCGCACTTCGGAGTCGGCCGGGATCTTGGCGTAGTCTTCGCGGGAGACCCAGAGGAGCGGGAAGGGCTCGCCCCAGTAGCGCTGACGCGAGAAGAGCCAGTCGCGCAGCTTGAAGTTCACGGCGAGCTTGCCCTGACCCTTGGCGGCGAGGTCGGCGGTGATCTTCTTCTTGGTCTCGGTGGCGGTGAGACCGTCGAACGGCCCGGAGTTCACCATCGGGCCGTCTTCGGTCCAGGGCTTCTCGTTGACGTCGACCGCTTCCTTGGAGCCGACGACCTGGATGATCGGCAACTTGAATTCCTTGGCGAATTCCCAGTCGCGTTCGTCGTGCGCGGGCACGGCCATGATGGCGCCGGTGCCGTAGGTGATGAGGACGTAGTCAGCCGTCCAGACGGGGATCTTCGCGCCGTTGACGGGGTTGATGGCGTAGGCGCCGGTGAACACGCCGGTCTTCTTCTTGTCGGCGAGGTCGGTGCGCTCGAGGTCGGTCTTGTTGCGGACCGCGGCGACGTAGCTTTCGACGGCGTGCTTCTGGGCGGCGGTGGTGATCTTGCCGATGAGCGGATGCTCGGGCGCGATGACCATGTAGGTCGCGCCGTAAAGGGTGTCCGGACGCGTGGTGAAGACCGTCAGGGTGTCGGCATGGCCGTCCAGCCTGAAGGTGACCTCGGCGCCTTCCGACTTGCCGATCCAGTTCTTCTGGAGGCGCTTGGTCGAGTCAGGCCAGTCGACGTGATCGAGGCCTTCGATGAGCTTGTCGGCGTAGGCGGTGATGCGCAGGACCCACTGGCGGATCGGGCGGCGTTCGACGGGGTGGTTGCCGCGGTCGGAGCGCGGGCCTTCCGGCGTGTTGAGGACTTCTTCGTTGGCCAGGACGGTGCCGAGGGCGGGGCAGAACCACACCGGCTTCTCGGAGACGTAGGCGAGGCCGTGGCGGAAGAGCTTGAGGAAGATCCACTGGGTCCAGCGGAAGTAGTCCGCGTCGGTGGTGGAGAGTTCGCGGTCCCAGTCGATGGCGAAGCCGAGCATCTGCAGCTGGCGGCGGAAGTTGTCGATGTTGCGCTTCGTCTGGACGGCCGGGTGCTCGCCGGTGGCGATGGCGTGCTGCTCGGCGGGCAGGCCGAAGGCGTCCCAGCCCATCGGGTGCAGGACGTTGAACCCGCTGGCCTTCTTGTAACGGGCGAGGATGTCCGACGCGGTGTAGCCTTCCGGGTGGCCGATATGCAGGCCGGCGCCGGAGGGGTAGGGGAACATGTCCAGGACGTAGTACTTCGGCTTGCCGCAGGAAATCGGCTCGGTGCGGAAGGTGGCGTCGGCTTTCCAGACGGCCTGCCACTTCTGTTCGAAGGCGGGGAAATCGTAGCTGCCGGGTTTTGTTTCCGAAGTGTCCATGAATGCGTGCAGATAGGAGGTTCGGGACGGCGCTGGCAAGGTTTTGGAGCGGCCGCCGGCCCTATCCCGCTTGCCTAGGCCCTTCGGCGGGGGTTATCTGCCGTCATGAACGTGCTCGTGGTGGGCGGTGCCGGCTACATCGGCAGCCATTGCGTCCGGCAGGCCGCGGCCGCCGGGCACGCGGTCGCCGTGCTCGACGACCTGTCCTACGGCCATGCGGAGTCGGTGCCGGCCGGGGTGCGCCTCTTCCGCGCCGACATGGGAGATCAGCCCGCCGTCCGCGCCGCCCTGCGCGAGACCCGCGCGGAGGTGGTCATCGATTTCGCGGCCTTCACGAACGTCGGCGAATCCGTCCGGGAGCCCGTGCGCTACCACGAGAACAACGTCGTCCGCACGGAAGGCCTGCTCCAGGCGATGCTCGCGGAGGGCGTCAAGAAGCTCGTCTTCTCGAGCACCTGCGCGACCTACGGCGTCCCGGAAAAGATGCCGATGTCCGAGGACCTGCCGCAGCAGCCCATCAATCCGTATGGCGCCACCAAGCTGGCGGTCGAAAGGCGCCTGCGCGAACTCGCCGCCTCGCACGGCCTGAGCTTTGCCGCGTTCCGTTACTTCAACGCCGCCGGGGCCTCGGCCGACGGCGCCATCGGCGAAGACCACACGCCGGAGACGCATCTGATCCCGCTGGCCATCGCCGCCGCCCTCGGACGCCGTCCGCCGCTCAAGGTCTTCGGCGCCGATTATCCGACGCCTGACGGCACCTGCCTCCGGGATTACGTGCATGTCGACGACCTCTCCCGCGCCCATCTCGACGTGCTGCCGCAGCTCAGCCAGCCTGGCCGGGCCCTGTTCTATAATCTCGGCACCGGCACGCCGTATTCCGTGCGAGAGGTCATCGCGAGCGTCGCCCGCCTCCTCGGCCGGCCGGTCCCGTACGAGCTCGCCGACCGCCGCGAAGGCGATCCGCCCGCGCTGTACGCCGACGCTTCCAAGGTCCGGCGCGAGCTCGGCTGGGTCCCGCGCTACGATACGCTCGACAGCATCGTGCTGACGGCATGCCATTGGCACCTCGCCCGACCCAAGGGCTACGCCTCCTGATCCGATGTCCGAGCAACTCCACCCGCACTGGCGCATCCAGTACATCCGCACCCGCAAGGAGCCGGGCGCCGGCAGTCCGTTCGCGGCCCTGCTCGCGGCGGACGACGACGAGGCCAACCTGATCCTGCATCGCGGCCGTCACTGCTTCGTCATCCTCAATAATTCGCCTTATAATCCGGGTCACCTCATGGTGCTGCCGAACCGCGAGGTCGGCGAACTGGCCGACCTCACCGCCGAAGAGCGCGCCGAGATGATGGACCTACTCGTCCGCTGCCAGTCGGTGCTGCAGGAGGTGATGAGCCCCGCCGGCTTCAACATGGGGCTCAACCTCGGCAAGGCCGCCGGGGCGGGCATCCCGACGCACCTGCATTTCCACGTCGTGCCGCGCTGGGACGGCGACCACAACTTCATGCCGGTCATCGCCGACACGCGCGTCCTGCCGCAGGCCCTCGCCGAGCTCTGGGCGCGCCTCAGGCCCGTCTTCGCCGCCGCATGAGCCGCGTCGTCGACATCTCCGTCCGCCACGCGAAGACCAAGGTCTCCGCGGTGTCCGTGCGGCGCGTCGTCCACGCCCTGGACAAGCTGAAAGGGTATCGCTGTCCCGAGGGTTCGCTTTCCATCGCTTTCCTCGGCGACAAGGAGACCGCGAAGCTGCACGACGAATTCCTCGGCGATCCGACCGTGACCGACGTCATCACGTTCGTCGGCGAGGAGCATCCGGGCGAGCCGTTCGCGGGCGAGATCTGCGTGAACATCGACCAGGCCCGCCGCGCCGCCAAGGAGCACGGCGTCACGCTCGCCACGGAGCTCCGCCTCTACGTCGCCCACGGCTGGCTGCACCTTTCGGGCCTGCGCGACGGCAACCGCAAGGAGGCCGCGGCGATGCGCGTCGGCGAGGCCGTGGCGGTCTCGCACCTCGACAAGCTCGGCGCCAAGCTCCGGGTCCGCGATTAACGGACTCGCCCTCGGCTCCGTCCGCGTCCAATTTCCCCGCAGGATGAAGCGCACCGTCATCATTCATTCCGGCGGGATGGACTCCACCGTGCTCCTGGCCCATCTCGTGGCCGAGGGCAGGGAAACGCACGCGCTTTCCGTCGATTACGGTCAGCGCCACCGTCGCGAGCTCGTGGCCGCGGCCGAGATCTGCGCTTCTTACAAGGTCCCGCACCGCGTCGCCGATCTCCGCGGCGTGACCTCCCTGTTCGGCGCCAACGCGCTCACCGACGCCCAGGTCGCCGTGCCCGAGGGGCATTACGAGGAGGCCAGCATGAAGGCCACCGTCGTGCCGAACCGCAACATGCTGCTCATCGCGACCGCCGCCGCCTGGGCGATGTCGCTCAAGGCTTCGTCCGTCGCCTATGGCGCCCACGGCGGCGACCATGCGATCTATCCCGACTGCCGTCCGGCCTTCGCCGACGCCCTCGACAAGGCCATCCGTCTCGCCGACTGGCACGAGGTCTCGCTCGAGCGTCCCTTCGTGGGCATGGACAAGGCCGCCATCGTGCGTCGCGGAGCCGAACTGGGCGTGCCTTTCGCGCTGACCTGGTCCTGTTATGTCGGCGGCGACAAGCACTGCGGCAAGTGCGGCACCTGCGTCGAGCGCAAGGAGGCCTTCCTTCGTGCCGGGGTCACGGATCCGACGCCTTACGCCGGGTAGGCTAATTCTCCTGATAAGAAGGCTTAAGACCCTCGGGGGTGGACGGCTTTTGATTTGAAGGCACTCGGCTTCGGCGGCTATTGGTTCTTCGTGTTCCGACGTTTCCACAAGCCGTTCGCCTGGCTCGCCCTCGTGGCGTGGCTGGCCGCGTCCGGCCTTTCGTGGGACCTCCTCCAAGTCGTCGCTTGGACGAAGATGTCGGTCGAGAACGCCGCGCAGCGCTCCGTCGGCGCCGCGGTTTCCAAGGCCCTCGCCGACGCCCCCTGCGCGATGTGCAAAGTCGCCCAGGACGGGCGTAAGCAGAGCGAGCAGCAGCCTCTGGCCAAGGAAGACGCCGTGAAGGCGAAGGCCAAGGCGGATGGTTCCGTCGACGTCCTGGCGGTCATCGCAGCCCATGATTTTCAAGGCCGGCGGCATGGTCGGCCTGAGGATGAAGTCAGCCTGACCCGCTTCAGCGAGGTGCCGGTCCCGCCGCCCCGCCTGCGCGGCTGATCACCGTTGCCGGTCGCGGTTAGTTCGGCCGGCGCGTGGCTCCATCCCTCCATCCAAGCCGCACCCTTGCTGCGCATCGTCGCCTGCGCGGGCCGCCACACCCGTCGCCGGCGACAGACACCCGATAGCAACCACATGAATCCTTCCTTCCTCTCCGTCCGCGCTTCCCGCGCGACCTTGCTCACCCTCCTCGCGCTCGGCGTCTACACCGAGGCCCAGGCCTGCCCGTGCGGCTGCGTCCGCGTCTGCGTGGACAACCTCGCCGACCGTCCGTCCGCCGCCGCCAGTCCGTTCACCATCGACGTCCGTTATGACTACGTCGACCAGAACCGCCGCAACGATGACGCGCACGCCCACTTCTACGCGATCCATCGCAACATCACCAGCACGCTCGAGACCAGCCTCGGCGGCCAGGTCTGGTCGCTCGCGATCCCGCGCGTCGACCGCACGCTGCGGACGAACATCCTGCCGACGCTGGCGAATCCGAACCCCGTCAACACCAGCCAGGAGATCAGCGGCCTCGGCGACATCGCGGTCTCGACCCGTTTCAAGTGGGCGGACTACACGGTCATCGCGGGCGTCAAGCTGCCCACCGGCGAGGATGACCTCACCCTGAACGTCTCACGTCGCTACCTGCAGCCCGGCACCGGCTCGACCGACCTCATGCTCGCCGTCCGCCGCGAATATTCCGCCGACGCGGACCATCCGTGGTTCTTCTGGCAGCTCGGCGCGCAAGGCGCGGTCGCTTACGACGCCAACTTCCGTCCGGGCACTTCGCTCACGGGTTCGGCCGGCGTGCGTCACGCCTGGACCCAGTCGCTGAACTTCTCGTTGCAGACCACCGCCATCCGGCAGTTCCGCGACAAGAACAACATGAACGCGGCGGGCTTCACCGCCTACGCGGAGGACCTCGAAAGCGCCGCGTTCTCCACGCACGTCGCCGCCGGGCTGACCTACCAGCTAGGGGCGAAGACCAGCGCCTATGTCTTCTACAGCACCCCGCTGAAGAACAACAACATGGCTGACCGGCCGAACGGCACCCAGGTCAATCCGGTCCACTCCAGTCAGATCTGGTCCGTCGGCCTGTCGCACTCGTTCTGATCTCGGGTCCGTTCCATCGCCTTCCGAGGCCTGCCGTAGAGGATGCGGCAGGCCTCCTTTTTGGCCCATCGCGCCGGACGGGGGCCCGCATCTTCCTTGCGACCGGCCCTTCGTCCGTCCTATCTGCTGGTTGTCCCATGTTCACCTGCAGCAAGACATACCGTGACATCCCGTTCGCCCATCGGCAGCATCGGCATGACGGACATTGCTCCTTCCTGCACGGCCACAACTGGAGCATCGAGATCGAGTTCGGTTGCGAGCGCCTCGACGAGCGCGGTTTCGTGGTCGATTTCGGCGGCCTCGGTTTCCTGAAGGCCTGGATCGCCGAACACCTGGACCATGCCTGCCTTTTCGCGAAGGAAGATCCCGTCCGCGAGAAGCTGCTCCGCGACTACCCGAAGCTTTTCCGTCCGCTCGTCATCGATTCCGTCTCCACCGAAGGCATCGCCCGGTTCCTGTTCGAGACCTTCGATCCGATGGTGCGCCAGGAGACCGGCGGTCGCGCCTGGGTCCGGCAGATCATCCTGCACGAGGACACCAAGAACAAGGCGAGCTACCAGCCGAAGGCGTGATCATGGCCGACCTCTACCCCGTCAATGAGACGTTCCTCAGTTGGCAGGGGGAAGGGGTGCATCTCGGCCGCAAGGCCTTCTTCATCCGGCTGCAAGGTTGTCCGGTGAAGTGCGCTTGGTGCGACTCCGCTTCCACCTGGCATCCGCAGTTCGTCCCGAAGCAGGTCCGCAAGGCCTCCGCCGACGAGCTTGCCGCCGAAGCTTCGGACGCCCGTCCCGAGTTCGTGGTCCTGACCGGCGGGGAGCCATGCATTCACGATCTTGCCCCTTTGCTCGCCGCCATGGCCAAGGCCGGGCTCAAGGTCCACCTGGAGACCTGCGGCGCCTATCCGCTCGCCGAAGGTTTCGCCTGGGTGACGGTCAGCCCCAAGTGGGCCAAGCCGCCTCTGGCGGAGACCCTTGCCCGCGCCGATGAGGTCAAGCTCATCGTCGAAGGCCCCGACAGCATCACCCGCTGGACCGAGGCCGTGGGCGGTAAGTGGCTCAGCCCCAACGTCTGGCTGCACCCCGAGTGGTCACGCCGGGCCGATCCGGAGGTCCTGAGGACGATCACCGAGCAGGTGAAGCAGGGTGGGGCGCCTTATCGGGCGGGTTGGCAGGTCCATAAGCCTTATGCGGCCGACGCCTTGGACCCCCGCGCCCGTCCGCCGGCCCCCTTGGGCGGCGACGCCGGCAAGGGTTTCTGAGCAGGCCGAGGATGTCCGCCGGTCGGACGTCGACGCCTCCCCCGGAGACTATCTTCGCACGGGCACTTTTTTTGCTTCACACGGGGGCGGAACCCTCATTCAAAACGACCTCATGAACCGACCTGCCGTGCTCGCTCTTGAAGATGGAACCATTCTTCGGGGCAGGGCGTTCGGGGCTTCGGCCACCCTCTGCGGGGAAGTCGTGTTCAACACCAGCATGACGGGCTACCAGGAGATCCTCACGGACCCTTCCTACTTCGGCCAGATCGTCACCATGACGGCTCCGCAGATCGGCAACTACGGCGTGAACGAAGACGACTTCGAGTCCGCCCGCCCGCACGTCGCCGGTTTCGTCGTCCGCGACCTCTCGCCCGTCGTCTCGAACTGGCGCGCCACCACCGACCTCGGCGCCTGGCTCGCCAAGTATGGCATCCCCGGCATCGAAGGCGTCGACACCCGCGCCCTGACCAAGAAGCTGCGCTCCGCCGGCGTGATGAAGGCCTGCCTCTCCACCGAAGGCATCAGCGACGAGGAAGCCCTCAGGCGCGCCCGCGCCTGGAGCGGCACCGTCGGCGCCGACTTCGTCAAGGACGTCACCTGCAAGGCCCCTTATCATTTCAACGCCACGGCGGGCGGCTGCGAGGCCTTCACCGTCCCGGGCACGCATCTCTACAAGGCCAAGGAGCGCTCCGCGAAATACCGTATCGCGGCCTATGACTTCGGCGCCAAGACCTCGATCTTCCGCCGCCTCGTCGCCGCCGGCTTCGACGTCCACGTCTTCCCCGCCCGCACGCCGGCTTCCGAGATCCGCGCCTTCGATCCCGACGGCGTCTTCCTCTCCAACGGCCCCGGCGACCCCGCCGCCCTGAAGTACGCCCATGAAGCCGTGGCCGACCTCATCAAGACCTACCCGGTCTTCGGCATCTGCCTCGGCCACCAGATCATCACGCACGCCATCGGCGCCTCGACCTACAAGCTGAAGTTCGGCCACCGCGGCGGCAATCAGCCCGTCAAGAACATCGAGGAGGGCCGCGTGGCCATCACCGCGCAGAACCACGGCTTCGCGTCCACCCGCGAGGAGCTCGAGCGCTGCGGCGCCGTCGTCACCGAGGTCAACCTCAACGACGACACCGTCTCCGGACTACGCCTCAAGGACAGGCCCGTCTTCTCCGTCCAGTATCACCCGGAAGCCGGCCCCGGCCCGAACGACGCCGACGTCCTTTTCGATCGGTTCTACGACGTCATCGCCCGGAGCAAGGCGGCCAAATAAGCCGCCCCGTCATGGCTGCCCGCTCCCTCGCAGCCTTCTGCCTCGCGCTCGCCCTGGGCGGCTGTTCCCTTCTTCCGCCCTCGGCCGAGGAACGCGTCTTCATGCTCATCGAGGACGCCGCGGACGGACGCGCGACCGATGGGCGCTATCATAACGTCGACCCTGTCGACGAAGCCAGCATCGCGCTGTTCATCTACGTCGAAGAGTGGCTGGACGTGAACGGCGAGGCGGTGCTGGAAGTCCTGCCTGGTCCGGTGTCGCGGGAAGGATCCTTTCGTTTCACGCGCACGGCCGACGGGAGCGTGACCTACCTCATCAGCCACGGCTGGCCTGGGCCGCAGGTGCGTTCGCGGGTCCTCCGGCCGGCCCCGGGTTCGTCGATCACCCTGCTGGGCTGGTCCGACCTCCTGCCTTGGGAGCAGCTCGGCGGCGTCTGCGTGATCACCACGCCCCGGGAGATGGCCGACGAGGAGAACCACCCGTGCAAGCAGGCGTTCGTCTTCAAGGTGACGGCACCGCGCCGGGGCTCAGAGCTCGACCTGCATCCCTAGTTCGACCACGCGGCCGGGCGGCAGGTTGAAGTAGGCCGTCGCCGAGAGGGAATTGCGGTTCAGCACCTCGAAGAGCTTCTCCTGGACCGCGTTGAGCGAGAAGCCGGTGGTCGCCCGTACGATGGTCTCGCGGCTCAGGAAGTAAGTGGTCTCGAGCTCGTTGGGGCTGATGCCGAGTTCCTGGTAGGCCGCCCGGAGGACGGGGAAGACGTCCTGCTTCTCGCGGAAACCGAAGCGGCCTGTCACGCTCAGCACGGACGGGAATTCCTCGTGACTGTCTACCTTGCAGAACTTCGGCCCCCGGGTCTGGAAACTCACCCGGTCGGCCTCGGGGACGATGGCCCGGTCCTCGTCGACCTTCAGCGTCACCACGATGATGTGGTCGTGGAGGGCGCGGTTGTGCTTGAGGTTGTGGGCGAGGGCCATCGGCACGGACTTGGTGGAGCCGGCCAGATAGACCGCGGTGCCCTTGACGCGCGCGAACTTGCCGGCCACGAAGCGGTCTTCGACGCTGTCCAGGAAGTTCTCGAAGTCGCCGGCCGCCTCGCCCTCGGTCATCTTCTGCTTCATGGCGATGCGGCCTTTGTTCCAGACGGCCATGAGGTAGTACACCACGACGCCGACCAGCAGGGGGAGCCAGCCGTTGGGGAGGACCTTGTGCGCGTTGCCCAGCACGAAGAGCACTTCCAGCAGGATGAACGGGGTGAGCAGGGCGTAGGCGCCGGCGGACGGGATCCGGAGCTTGTGACGCAGGTACTGGCCGAAGAGGATCGTCGTCACCAGCATCGTCAGGCTGACCGCGATGCCGTAGGCGCTGGCCAGGTTCTCGGAGTTCTCATAGTGCAGGACGAGGTAGATGGAGCCGGCCATGAGCAGCCAGTTGATGATCGGGACGTAGATCTGTCCGGATTCCTGATCGGAAGTCCGCTCCACGCGCATGCGCGGCAGGAAGTTCAGCTGGATCGCCTGCATCGTGATGGAGAACGCGCCCGCGATCAGGGCCTGGGAGGCGATGATCGCCGCGAGGGTGGCGATCACGACCAGAGGAATCTGGGCCCAGCCGGGAGCCATGTTGAAGAACGGGTTGAAGCCCGGCTCAAGCAGGGCTTCAGGGTGGGCGAGGGCCCAGGCGCCTTGGCCCAGGTAGTTCAGGATGAGGGCGGGGAAGACGATGAAGCACCAGGCGGCGCGGATCGGTTTCTGGCCGAAGTGGCCCATGTCGGCGTAAAGGGCCTCGGCCCCGGTGACGGAGAGGAAGACGGCGCCGAGGATGAGGATGCCGAGACCGGGGTGGGTGGTCAGGAGATGCAGGCCTTCCAAGGGGTTGAAGGCCCAGAGGATCTGTCCGAGCACCGCATGGTGGAAGGCGAGCGAAAGCACGCCGAGCCCGCCGATGACCGCGAACCAGACCATCGTGATAGGCCCGAAATACATGCCGACCCGTCCGGTCCCGATCTTCTGGAGCCAGAAGATGCCCGCGAGGATGAGCACGGCGGCGGTCGGGATGAAATACTTCAGGAAACCGGCCGACAAAGGACCGTGGAGGCGTTCGTTGGCCTCCTTGATGCCCTCGAGCGCGGACACCACGGAGATGGCGGGCGTGATGACCCCGTCCCCGTAGAGCAGGGCGGCGCCGAAGACGCCGAGGAGGACCAGGATGTTGCGATGCTTGCGCCGGCTGCGGTCCTTGTCCTTGGACGAAGCCAATGAGACCAAGGTCATGATGCCGCCTTCGCCGTCCTCATTGGCTTCCATGACCAGGAGCACGTATTTCACCATGACCACGAAGATCAGCGACCAGATGATCAGGGAAAGGATCGGCACGACCTGGGAGGCGCCGAGGATGTTGTTGTCGGCGTCCCGGACCCGCAGGCATTCCTTGAAGGCGTAGAGCGGGCTCGTCCCGATGTCGCCGAAGACCACCCCAAGGGCCGCGATGGTGGCGGCCAGGGTCAGCGGCTTGACAGGGGAGGAGCCTTCGGTCGGCTCCGGGTCGGACGTGCTCATGGAGAGTTATTCACACTGACAGCTCCCAGGGGGTAATCAAAGCCAATCGGGGATGCTGGGGCTTGCCTTTTTGTCACATTAACGCATTTCCAGACCTTGGTTCGCCCTCTTTCCAAATAATACGAACAATGAATATCATCCAAACTGCTGTCATTCAGGGACTAGCGCAGGCTCAACCTGCCGCCGGTGCGCCCCAGGCCGAGCAAGGGGGCGGCTGGACCATCCTGATCATGTACGCGCTCCTTTTCGTGGGCATGTACTTCCTGCTCTTCGCGCCCCAGCGCAAGCGCCAGAAGGAGCTCGAAAAACTGCAGTCCGAACTTTCCGTCGGCGATAAGGTCCTCGCCGCGGGCGGCATCTACGGTCGCGTCGTCTCCATCAAGGACGATCGCATCACCCTCGAGCTCGATTCCGGTCGTCTCGTCGTCCACAAGTCCGCCATCATGGGCAAGGATGTCGACGCCGTCGTCCAGGCCTGAGGTATCCACCCCCAACCGACCCTGACACTATGACGTCCAGGACCTGGTTCTGGAAGATCGCGTTCTCCCTCGTCGCCCTGGCGGTCGCCTGGTACGAGTTCCATCCGATCGCTCCCACCTCCCTCGAACAGTTCGTGCCCACGCAGGTCATCGCGCGGAAGCCCGAATTCGACAAACTCCACGCCGAAGCCCTCGAACGCGTCAAGCGTTACAAGGACGCCGCCGTCGCCGCCGACCAGAAGTCGGTCTCCTACTTCCAGGCTTTGCGTGACATCGGCGAAGGCCGCGGCCGCGTCGCCCCGGTCGACCTCCGTCCGTTCTTCTTCACCGAAGCCCAGATCGTCAGCGAGCCCGACCAGGCGAAGCGCAACGGCATCGTGCTCAAGCAGCTGCTCGTCGGTTCGCAAGGACGGCTCAAGCTCGGCCTCGACCTGCAAGGCGGGGTGTCCTTCACGCTGAAGGTCGATCCGACCGGCGTCGAATCCGGCGAGAAGAGCGCCGGGGACAAGTCCAACGTGTCTTCCGCCGACATGGTCGGCCAGGCGCTCCAGGTCATGGAGCAGCGCGTCAATCAGTTCGGCGTGGCCGAGCCCGTGCTCCGTCCCGTCGGCGACCTGTCCCTCGAAGTCCAGCTTCCGGGGGAAGACGCCGCCAATAATCCCGACGTCATCGATTCGCTCAAGAAGCCGGCCAAGCTCGAGTTCCGTCAGGTCCATCGCACCGAGCGCCCCGCCGAGACCGAGCGCGAACATTCCCTCCGCTCCCTGCCGGTCGATCCGATGCTTGGCTCCGCCTCGGCCATCTCCACCTACGAGGTGCTCTCGCTCCGCGACGTCGACGCCAGGACCGGCGAGATCCGCATCAACCGTTACTACGTGCGCAAGGCCGCGGACGCCACGGGCAAGATCATCAAGTCCGCTTCGGGGCGTTCCGACGACGGCATCTCCTTCTACGTGGACATGAAGTTCACCGACGAGGGCTCCAGGAAGTTCGGCGACCTCACGGCCAAGATCGCCGAGGGCAACATCCGCTCCGTCGGCCAGCTCGCCATCGTCCTCGACGGCCAGCTGCAGTCCGCGCCGACCGTCCGCGAGGCCATCCGCTCCTCGGGGGCGACCATCACCGGATCCTTCACCCGTGAGGAGGCCGTCGAGCTCGCGAACGTGCTCAACAACCCGCTCGAGTTCCCGCTGATCATCCAGGACGTCACCGCCGTCGGTCCGTCGCTCGCGAAGGACGCCCAGGGCAAGTCCGTCGTGGCCTCCTTGGTGGCGGTCGGCCTCGTGGTCTTCTTCATGGTCGGCTTCTATGTCTGGGGCGGCTTCATCGCCATCCTCGGCATGATCCTCAACCTGCTGATGATCCTCGGCGCCATGGCCTACTTCGGCGCGACGATCACGTTGCCCGGCGTCGCCGCGCTCGTGCTCACCCTCGGCATGGCCGTGGACGCGAACATCCTGATCTTCGAGCGCGTCCGTGAAGAGTCCGCCCTCGGCAAGGACCGCTCCGCGGCCCTCCGCGAGGGGTATGCCCGCGCGAGCTGGACCATCATCGACGCCAACCTGACGACGCTCCTCACGGCCTTGATCCTCGTGTTCATGGGCTCCGGCCCGATCCGCGGCTTCGGCATCACGCTGACCATCGGCATCTTCACGACGGTGTTCACCTCCCTCGTCACCTGCCGCGGCCTCCAGGAGCTCGCCCTCTCGGCCGGCGTGATGACCCGCATCTTCGGCCTGCCCGTGTTCCGGCCGACCCTATCCATCCCGTTCCTCAACTTCGCCCGCGTGGCCTTCGTGGTCTCCTGGGCGCTGATCGCGGTCGGTCTGGGTCAGCTGGCCGTCAAAGGCAAGGAGGCCTTCGGCAAGGATTTCCGCGGCGGCGAATCGACCCTCGTCGCGCTGGCTCCCGGCGCCAAGGTCGACACCGGCAAGATCGTCTCGCTGGCGGCCTCCGCCGGCCTGCCTGACACCACCGTCACCGTCCAGACTCCCGTCGGGGGCGGCGAGCCGACCCTCCGCATCGAGACCGAGCTCACCAAGGACAAGTCCAAGGGCGAGTTCGCCAACGTCGCGGCCATCGTCGGCGCCATCAAGGCGAAGAATCCTGAGATCCTGAAGGACCGCGAAGCTTCCGTCGAAAAGCTCATGCTCTCGCGCGAGGCGATCGGCGGTTCCGTCAGCTCGGAGCTCCGCTCCAACGCCATCTGGTCGGTGGTCCTGGCCCTCCTCGGCATCGGGCTTTACGTGTCCCTGCGCTTCGAGACGGGCTTCGGCGTCGCCGCCATGGTGGCGACGCTGCACGACGTGCTGCTGACCGTCGCGCTCTTCGTGCTCTTCGGCGGCCAGTTCAACGCCACGCTGATCGCGGCGATCCTGCTGATCATCGGCTACTCCATCAACGACACCATCGTCGTCTTCGACCGCATCCGCGAGGAACTCCAGGCCAACCCAGGCCGCGAGCTCCGCGACGTGATCCACTTCGCCATCAACCGCACGCTTTCCCGTACGACGCTCACCGCCGCCACGGTCTTCCTCTGCGCCGTCGCCCTCTGGGCCTTCGGCGCCGGCGACGTCCGTCTCTACGGTGAGATCTTCATCTACGGCGTGCTGACCGGTACCTTCTCCTCGATCTTCATCGCGAGCCCCATCTTCTACTGGTGGCACAAGGGCGATCGCAAAGGGGTGGACGCCGCGGAGCTTCCGCGCACCTACTCCTGGGAGGCGGGCTCCGAGAAGGACGCCTAAGGAGAATCCGCGTCATGGCCGCCTGGTCACACCGGGCCGCGGACGTCGGGCTTGCCCGTCGGATCGCCGCCACCCTGGGGGTCAGCGAACCTCTGGCCGCCGTCCTCGCCCGTTCCTTCGCGGACGAGGCCGAGGCGGAACGTCATCTCCGTCCGCAGCTCGCCCATGTCTCCGACCCGTTCGCGGTCGGCGGCCTGCGCGAGGCCGCGGAGCGCCTCGTCGCCGCCGCCGCCAAGGGAGAGCGGATCGCCATCCTCGGCGACTACGACGTCGACGGGGTCTCGAGCACCGCGATGCTCGTCCATTTCCTCCGCCGCCTCGGGGCCCGTCCGGAGTATTTCGTGCCCCGCCGCCTGGAGGAAGGGTACGGTCTCTCGATGGCCGCGCTCGAGCGCGTGCTCGCCGAAGCGAAACCGCAGCTCTTCGTCGCGCTCGACTGCGGGACGAATTCCCAGCCCGAGGTCGAACGCCTCCGGGCCGAAGGCGTCGACGTCATCGTGGTCGACCACCACGTCGCCAAGGAATCCCGCGTCGGCTGCATGCTGGTCAATCCCCGCGTCCACGACGCCGAGGACGCCCCCTGGCAGTCGCTCTGCACGGCCGGCCTCGTCTTCAAGCTCGTCCATGGGGTGCTGAAGGTGCTCCGTCTGGCCGGCGACGAGCGCGGCACCTCCATCGCGGTGAAGGACTATCTCGACCTCGCGGCCCTCGGCACCATCGCCGATCTGGTCCCGCTCCGGGCCGAGAACCGCATCCTCGCCGCCCATGGCCTGAAGGCTCTCGGCGAAGCCCGCCGGCAGGGGCTCCGCGCCCTCATCGCCGTCAGCGGCATGGAGCCCGGCGGCGTCCTTTCCTCGGTCGACGTCTCCTACCGCATCGGTCCGCGCATCAATGCCAGCGGTCGTCTGGCGGACGCCTCCTTGCCGCTCCGCCTGCTGCTTTCCGACGATCCGGCGGACTGTCTGCGCGACGCCGCGCAGCTCGACGCCATCAACCGTGAGCGCCAGGAGATCGACAAGAAGGTCACCGAAGAAGCCATGGCCCAGGCCATGGCGATGGGCGACCTCGCCGGTTACGTCGTGCATGGCGACTGGCATCCCGGGGTCGTCGGCATCGCTGCCGGCAAGATCTGCCGCGCGCTCGATCGCCCCGTCATCGTGCTCGGCAAGGAAGGGGAGAGCGCGAAGGGCTCCGGCCGCAGCGTGCCGGGTACCAATCTCGTCGAGGCGCTCGGCGCGTGCGCCGACCTGCTCAAGACCTACGGCGGCCACCCGATGGCCGTGGGCGTCTCCCTTGACGTCGCTGCGGTCGAGGCTTTCCGCGCCCGGTTCGCCGAAGCCATCCAGGCCCAGCGGATGGCCGGCGTGGTCCGGACGGACGGCCGCGACCTCGAGATCGCGCACTGGATCCGGCCGGCGGACGTGACGGACCAGCTGTTGGACGACCTCGACCTGCTTCAGCCTTACGGCGAGGGCAATCCTGAGCCGATCTTCGGTTTCAAGGGCTTCGTGTTCGATCGTCCGCCGATGCCGTTCGGTGACGGGAACTTCCGCCACCAGATGCCGCTTGGCGGCGGCCGGCGTCTCAACTTCGTGGCGTGGCGCATGGCCGACCGCATCCCTGAGCTCGGCAAGCCGGTGGAGCTGGCGGTCAAGCTCCAGTGGAACCGCTGGCAGGGAAGGCGCACGCCGCAGGCCGAGATCCTGGACTGGCGCTACGGCGGCTGAATCAAGGACCGACGCGCGGCGCTCTTTCGGTGACGCCTTTGACGGTGGTGGTCCGGCCGTCGGCGCCTACGTAGATGAGGTACGTCGTACGGGCGTCGGCTTCCGGCCGGCTGCGGAGGGTGCGCAGGGGGCGTTCCTTGCTTCCCGGCCGCCTGATCTCCAGGCCGACGTAGCCGAAGGCGTCCGGTTCGGGTTGCCAGATCAGGAAGGAACGCGGCGCCAAGGCCTGCGTCCGCCGGCCGTCGGTCACTTCGAGCGGGACGGACGCGAGGTTGAGGAAACGCAGGCGGCCGTACGGATGGGCGGCCGCCGGCTCGGGGAGGCTCAGGATCTCGGTCTTGCCGTCGCGGACCGCGAAGAGCAGGAGCTGACGGTCTCCCTCGGCGAGGACGCAGGATGCAAGCGGCGTCATCGACGAAGCGGGCCTCGGTTTACGGGTGGCATCCGGCGTCGGCGGCGGCACGTCGGCCTGTCGCACCGCTTCCTCCGCGGCGAGTCGGGCCTGCCGCGCCGCGTCCGCCAAGGGCTCGGCCTCCGCGAGCATCTCTTCCGCCCGCTTGCGGAGCGCATCGCCGGCCGGGCCTTCGGGAGCCCGGGCCGCGAGCTCCGCGGCGGCCTGGGCGGCCTGCTCGTAGGCCGCTTCCGCGGTTTCGGCCTGCGCGCGGCGGGTCCGGATCGCCGCGCTGGTTTCGGCGAGGAGCTTGGCTTCGGCCGTCGGCTCCAGCAGTCCGAACTCCAGGAGGGCGTCTCCCCGGTAGCTTATCTCTTCCGAGAAGAAGTCGCTGGGGATCACCAAGGGGCGCAGGTCCTTGCCCTCGCGGTAGGCGGCGGTCGGGAGGGGTGATGCCACGGCGATCGCCCGGAAACGGGTGGTCACCTTCCGCGGTGTTTCCTCGGCGCCGAGCAGGGCGGCCGCGAGCAGCCAGAGGTGGGTGAGTTTTCTCATAGCTCCTCGGGGCGCAAGGTCCGCGCGCTGACGAGGGTGAAGCGTCGTCCGAGGAGCCGGTTGACCGCGCGGAGGGAAGGGTGGGAGAGCCGCGCGTCGCTCGGATGCGTGACCGGGGTCTCCGGCGGCTGCGACGCGTCGCAGAATTCGGCCGTCCTTTGCACGACGGCTTCGATCCAGACCCGGGCGCTCTCGCCGCCTTCGACGGCATCGGCGTAGACGCGCAGCACGAAGGTGTCGGAGCGAGTGCAGAGCGCGGGACCGATCGCTTCCAGCAGGTCCGCCTGGGTGAGGCTGCCGGGCGCGCCTTCGGTCATGCGGGCCTGTCCGGTCGTCGCGCCGCGCGGATCGCCGGAGCGGAGGTTGGCCCGGCTGGCCGGATCGGTCCAGGGGATCTGCCCGGGGCCTTGCAGCGGGCGTTGCTCGTAGTCCGTCGAAGGAGGTGGCAGGGTGCTCCCTCTCCGCGTCAGCTCGGCGCCTTCGTTGTCCGCGCGGTGGATCGCGTTCTGCAGGCAGCCGGCGTTGCCGATGAAAGGATAGGTGTTGCAGGTGAAACGGTTGACGAACTGGGCCAGTCCCTGGAACGGTATCGGCACCGTCGCCTTGCCGCCGGCCGTGGCTCCCCGGAAGGATTTAGGGCGGTCATGGTCAGGCTGGCGGTGATTGTTGGCGGTTACGGTCCGATGAGGATACTGGCTCCGCCAGCGGATCTCATCGACGACCGCCTTGGCCAGGAGCTGGATCTGCCGGTCATCCAGCGAGCGCAAGCCGTTCCACGCTTCCTCGCTGAGGAAACCAGGCCGGTGGGCCGGCACGGCGGCGTCGCGGCGGTCGGCCCGTGGGTATCGGGCGTTTCGGTCGGCGGCCGGCGACGTCGGACCCGCCGAACCGGAGGGCAGGCCTTTGGTGGCGCCGAGCAAGGCGGCCCATGCGTCCGGGGAGACGTTGTTCACGTTGAAGGCGCCTTCGAGGGTCACCGCCCCCGCGAGGGTGCGGTGCGAGTTCAGCTGGCCGCGTCCGCGGTGCTGCGGGGCCAGCTTGATCCGCGGGTTGGCCAGCGAACGGCCGCCCGCGAAGAATTCGTCGAGCACCTTCGCCATCGGCTTGGTCTCCCGGCCCGCGCTCCACTCCGGTCCGACGCCCGAGAGGAAGTGGCGGTCGAACAACGCCGCGTTGAGCCAGTAGGAACGGTCGACGTCGGTGCAGTTCTGGGCGGACCGATAATTCCAGGTATTGTGCTTGGCGAAGAACGGCGAAGCGAAGCTGTTGCCGGCGGCGAGCAACGGATCCTGGTCGCGCAGGTGCACGTTGGCATGCCCGTATTCGGCCAAGGAAACCGGCGGGCCGAGCGGCACCGAGGTGAAGACGGCCGCGGGCACGCCTTGCGAACCATGGCTCAGCCCGCCGAACGCCTGCCGGCCGCTGAGGTCGGTCTCCATGACTTCGGTCCAGTCATTGACGCCCCTGATCGTCATCCGGAAACTGCTCGAGGTCGTCGCATAACCCGCCGGCATGCCGCCCGGCGACCAGCCGGTCGCCTCAGGGCGCGTCATCGGGGCGAGGGGGTTCGAACGCGTGAACAGCGGGAAGGGCTGGGGGTCGGCCGGCCAGCGCGCCGCATAGTCCATGACCGCCAGCACGGCGGCCGGCTGGCCGGGTCCGGGGAGGACGGCCGAAGGCGGGATCAGCTTGGCGGGTGCTTCGCCGCTGCGGCTGGCGTCGAGCGAGTTCGAAAGCAGTTCGGTGACCTCGCTGGAGGCGTTGAACAGCGCGGCGTCGTTCGCGTTGCCGGATTCGTTGAGCCGGTCGCCGCGCCAGCTCGAGATCATGTGCCGGACATAGAAGGGGCCGGCGCTGCGGAGGCGCACGGAGAGGGTGTCGGTCTCGTTCCGTCGCAGCGGCTCGTTCGCCGCGGTGAGGCAGGGCGCCCAGAAACCTCCGAGGAAATCGAAGCGGTCGACGGTCGTGCCGATCCGGTCGAACGGCACCGGCGCGGGGCCGGGCAGGGAGAACACCTTGAGCTCGCCGGGCTCGAGGGTCGTCGGCGGGATGTAGATCCGCATGCTTTCGCTGCGGTTCGGATTCCCCCCCGCGTAAGCGACCATGTTGAGCAGGTCCTTCGACCACGAGGCGCCTCCCGAGGTGCCGAATTCGAGGAACCACTGGTCCCAGTATCGGAAGGATAGCCGCATCGCGGCGTCGCCGCTGTTCTCGGGGCTGAGCCGCAGGGCCACGTTGTAGGGGTTGTGGAGGACGGTGACCGGCGAAAGGGTCAGCCGGAGTTCGCCGCCGAGGTCCTGCAGTCCGAACACGAGCAGCTGACGGGCCACGTAGGGGAAGACGCCGGGTTTGGTCGGTTGCGGCGAGGGCGTGCCGCGCACCTTATCCGTCGCCCACATGTCTTCCGCGGTGTCCATGCGGTTGTAGAGATGGCCGTAGTGGGCGGTGCTGGCGTTGATGTTGCCGGCCAGGCTGACCGTGTTGGGGAAGTGGGCCCGCGCGCGGAGCTCGGGCGTCGCCCCCGCCCGCGGCGTCAGTTCGCGGTACAGCAGGTGGTGCGCCCGGAGCGCCTCCCAGAGGGGCCCGCGGATCATCGAGGTGCTCCGCCGCGGATCGCGGAACGCATAAGTGGAGGCGAGCAGATGGTCCGCCGGCCAGCCCGGCTCGGTGAACCGGACCAAGGCGCGGTTGTCCGCGAAGGCCGGCGTCGCCAGATTGGGGCCGGTCCCGATGCGTGTGTCCCACGGTTGCCACGCATAGGTGGAGGCTCCGGCGCCCGCGCCGTATTCCGAGCCGCGGAACACGTTGTCCGTGGCTTCGAAGAGGGACGAAAGGTCCACCTTGAGGCCGCCCCACTGGGAGTCGGCGAGGATGCCCCGGCTGAGGGTGGTCACGAAGGGCCAGAGGTTTCGCGTCGTCGCGGCGGCGGCCGTGGCCGACATGCCGGCGGGTGGCGCCAAAGGAAGGTCTTGCAGTCTCCGGAAGCGTCCGTCCCACCCGTTTTCCGTCAGCACCGCAGGCAACCCTGGGATCATTTCGTTCGCCACGCGCCCGGGACCTTTGACCGCCGAGGCCCGGCTCGCGGCGTCGGCCGTCGGGCCGTCCACGCGGGCGTCGCGGGTATCCACCCGGACCTTCACGCCTTCGTCGCCGATCCAATACGCATAATGCCCGGCGCTGTCCGGCCAGGCGACTCGGGGAAGGCTGACCCTTCCGTCGGGCCGGCCCGAGGTGCCCAGGCCTGGTTGGGCCAGCGAGGGGGTGGCATCGACTGGACCGGTCGCCGTCGCATCGCCGACGAGCCGGACGAGCTGCGCGGCCGGCGGGACATAATCGGTCTGCCAAGGCAGCCAGACCGACTCGGGATAGTCCGGGCGGACGTTGGTACCGCCTTCCGGCAAGGAGGGGTCGAAAATCGCGCTCAGGGACACGCTCTGCGCGCCGGCCGGGCGGTCGTGACGTCCGCTGACCAGCCAGGCGGGCGGTGAGTCTGGCTGGTCGTTGCGCCAGACGCCGGTCCACATCGGATTGAGGATCTGGCTCCAGTTCCGTCCGGGCTGGGCGTGCGAGGCCGTGAAGTCGGCGCGGGCCGTGGCCCGTCGGTCGGGACCGGCTTCCTGCTGCAGATGAGCCAAGGCCAGCCGCAAGGCCGCCGTGCCGTTGAGTCGTGCCCGCGTGGCCAGCTGGTGATGTCGTGCGGCCTGCGACTCGACGGTGACGAAGGCGGACAGCGTCAGCAACGTGAGGACGAGGAACGACATCACGACCATCGACAGCACGAGGCTGAAGCCGGGTCGTGACGAAGAAGGGTTGTTTGTCGCGTCGGCGTGGGCGGGTGCCGTCCTGCTGGTCCGTGACGTCATTTCGGCGGGGCGGCGGTCAGTCCTTTGGCCTTCGCAGGCGGGGGCCGGTCGACGATGGACTTCAGCTCGATACGGCCGGTCGTACCGACCGGGCTTAGGACGTAAAGTTTACGCGTCGATTCGAGGTGGTAGATGCGGGAGGAAAAGAGGACCTTGGCTTCGCCCGAGAGCACCTGCATTTCGTAGTAATTAGTGTCCAGGGCTCCGGGCCGGAAGGTGCGGCTGTCGCCGGCCGGCACGATGTTGTCGCCGGCCGGGGTGCGGATGGTGAGGGGGGCGGGGCAGAGATTGAGGTACCGGTTGCTGCCGGGAGGAAACGAACCGGGCTTGTCGTTGAGCATCACCATGCCGTTGCCTTGGCCGGGGGTGACCAGGATGATCAGATGCAGCAAGCCCTGCTTGGCCGGCAGGTCGATCCAAGCCAACGGAGGGGTGCCGGCGGGGCTGTAGGTGAGCGTCCTGGTCTTGCCTTTCACCCCTTGCCTCGGGCTGGCTTCCTTCGCGGGCTTATCATCGTCCTTGGCGATGGGCGCTTCTTCTCCCCTGCTGGCGGTCATCTGGACGAGTTCGAGCCGGGCGGGTCCGCGATAACTGACTTCCTCCGCGAACATGTCGGTCGGGATGACGAGTCCCTGCGCCTTGCGGTTGTTGACCACGCCGACCCCGACGAGCGGCCGCTTCATCGCGATGAAGCGGATCTTGGCTTCGACGAAATTTTCTGACTGTCCCCGAAGGGCCGGGCTCAGCGTTACCCAGCCGGCCAGGAGCGCGAAGAACAACTCAGATCTCATCGCCGCGAAGCCAGCGCATGGAAAGTACTTTGAAGCGACGCCCGAGCACCCGATTGACCGAGGTGAGGGCCTGGCTGACGGTCGGGTCGGAGGACGCCGGACCGACCGTCAGCGGCTTCGGCGCGCTGTTGCCGCTTTCGGCGGGGTCGGTCGGGTCGACGAATTCAGGAACCCTCTGGACGACCACTTCCATCCAGGCGGTACCGGTCTCGCCGGAGGTCGCCATCGCCTCGCCGAAGCAGCGCAGGGTGAAGGTGTCGGAGCGCGTGGTGAGCGCAGGGCCGAGCGCCTGGAGGAGGTCGGACTGGAGCAGGTTGCCGGGCGCGCCGAGCGCGGCATGCGCCCGGGTCGTGCTGCCGCCTTGGGGGCGAAGTTCGATGTTTTCCGCGTGCGGGAAGGTCCCGGCCGTCGGGGTCTCGAGCGACGCGGCCGTGATCTTCAGCTCGGGGGCGCCGGAGAAGAGCCGGTCGCTGATGCCTGCCGCGTGCTGTTGGTCGGCCCGGAAGATCGCCGCCTGCAGCGCGCCGCAACGGTTGGCCCATGTCTCGGGCGTGAGGAAGCGGTTGATGAATTCGGCGAGTCCGAGGTAGGGAGTGGTCGCCTGGGCCTGGCCGGCGAAACGTCGGTCGCCGGGCGGGGTCGCGAGGTCCCGTTCGGTGCGGCGCTGCAGGGCGAACCGAGCCTTGTTCTCGTCGACGATCGCTAGGGCGAGCGCCCGCAGCTGGGCGTCGGAAAGATTGGCGAAGCCGCTCCAGTTGGTCGCATCGCCGGCCTCTCCGGTCGCGACGACGGCCGCGAGCTTGCTCAACGCACGAGGGAACCGCGCGTTCTTGTCCGGTTCGGGCGCGTCGGCGGCGAGGCCGGCCAAGGCCTGCGCCTTGGCGGAGCCCAGGAAGGCGGTCCAAGCCTCGACGGAAGTCGAGTTCACGTTGAACGCGCCTTCATTGAGGAGGACGGTCGCCACCCGGCGGTAGTCGTTCAACGCCACCTTCTTCGCTTCGGCGCTGAGTCCGCTGAGTTCCGCCGAGAAGCGGGGGTTGGCCCAGGGCGAGTCGCCGGCGATGAAAGCATCGATGACCTGCGGGACGTCGGCGGCGATGTTCGGGTCGGCGGCCGTCGGTCCTCCGCCCGAACTGCTGACGAGTCCGGAAGGCACGGGGTCGGCCGGGGTCACCTCCCCGCTGCCGCCGGTGCGCATCCGCGGGGCGAGCCCCGAGAGGAAGTAGCCATCCCAGAGGGCGGCGTTGAGCAGGTAGCTTTGGTCGAAGTCCGTCCAGTTCGGCCCGTTCTGCTGGAAGAGTTTCTGCGCGTCGACGTAAGGCGAGGCGAAGCTGTTGCCGATGCTGAGGAGAGGCTGCTGGTCCCTGACTCCGAAGTTCGCATGCGCATATTGGGCCAGCGAGGTCGGGGCCACCATGGGGATCTCCAGAAGGACGGCCCTTTCGGCTCCGCCGGCGCCGTGGGAGCTGCCGCCGTAGGCCAGCTTGCCGTTGTCATAGTTCGCCAGCACGGTGTCCCAGCTGCCCGTGCGCACGCTCAGCTGGTAACTCGGGGAACTGCCGAGGAAGCCTTGGTCGTTGCCGGTCCCGCGTCGGCCGCTCGCGCTGGCCCGGGCGGTGGCGGCCAGGGGGTTGGAGTGGGAAAGCACGGGGAAGGGAGCACCGGCCGCGTCGGCGGGCTTCACGCTGATGTCGATGACGGTCACCAGGTCGGGTTCGAGCGGCGGAGAGTCCGGCGCCGGGTAGGGGTAGCGTCCGTCGGCCTGGTCGTTCGGGCGCAGGTACTTGTCCTGGACGTCTCGCCAGCTGGGGAAGAATTTCTCACCCGGACTGGGGTACTTCGTCTGGTTGATGTCGCTGAACACCACTTCGGTGTTCTCGGTGCTCCGGTAGAAGAAGTCGTTCTTGTCGTTGCCGATCTCGTTGCCGGTCTTGTTGGTCTTCTGGTCGAAGACGAGCTGGTCGCCCGGCCAGCAGGCGAGGGCGTGGCGCATGCGGAGCCGGCCGCCCGGGATGATCTCGAAGGCGATGGGCGAGTTGATGTCGAGGACGTCCATGGCGGCGTCGCCGAAGTTCCAGTCCCAGACGTTGTCGCGGTAGCCGCCGCGCGTGTCGTAGGTGTTGCCGAGGACGATCGACTTGGTCCATTCGCCGATGTTGGGTTCGCAGGAGAACACCCGGAATTCGCCGGGTTCGAGCGTCATGTCGGGAGAGCCGTCCTTCGAGAGGTAGATGCGCAGCGTGTCGTCGTCGTGGACCTCGGGGCTCTGCCGGCCGAAGAAATCGGTGATCGAGGTCTCGAAGACGTAAGGGTTGTCGAGCGTGTCCGGCTGGTATTGCTTGAAGCGGAACTTCCACTCTTTCATGTCGGCCAGGGAGATGGCGGCCGCGAAGGGCTGTTTGTTCGCGGAGCCGGTCGTTCCCGCGCCCGGCCTCCAGCGCATGCGGACATTGTAGGGGTTGTGGACCACGACGATGGGCGTGATGTTCAGCCGGATATCGACCCATTCTTCCTGATACCACATCACGTTCTTGCCGATGCGGATCGATTTCCAGACGAACCACTGCATCTTGTTCACGCTGAACGCCAGGGAGACGCGTTGGACGTAAGGGGTCGCGGCCACGTTCAATGGGCGCGTGATCAGGCGTCCGACGTCGCCGTTCAGCAGGTCCGAGACGTTGGGGTCGATGGGCGTGGGGAGGTCGCCGTCGAACAGGTCGGAGTAGCCGTAGATGCGGTTGCGCAGGCTGTTGTTCGGCAGGCCGCTGTCGGCCGGTGGTCCGCTCGGGTGCGCGGCGGCGACGTTGGGCCAGAGGGCGCGCGCATTGAGGGTGGGAATGGTGGTGGCGTTGGGGCCCACGCCGCCGGCGCTCCAGCCGAGCTGGCGGTAGAGGCGATGGTAGTCGCGCAAGGCCCACCAGGTCGGTCCGCGCAGCTGGCCGCCGGGGGTCGTACGATTGAACACGGGCGCGGCGGTGAGGTTGTCGCTGCCGTCGCGTAAGGCGGGCATGGAGATCGTCGCGACCCCGGTCCCGATGTGCGTGGCGGCCGCGCCGGCGGCGCCGCCGCCGAACTCGGTCGCCGCGAATTCGGCGTCGCTGAGTTCGAAGGCGCGGGACAGGTCGCGCTTCAGGCCGCCTTGCGCCGGGTCGGCGAGCACGCCGGCGGAGATCACGCTGACGTCGTGGAAAAGCCGGCGGACGTTGTTCGCGTCGGTGCCGCTTTCGAAGCCGCTGAGCAGGGCGAGCTGCCTTACGCTGTCGACGGCCCGGAGCTGGTCCGGTTCGGCCAAGGCGCCCAGTCCGGGCAGGGCGTCGTAGCGCGGCGCGAGCGGACTGCGCAGGGAGGTGAGCTGATCGGCGTCGCCGAAGGATTTCGAGCGGGGGTCGCTGAGGTTGATCCGTGCTTTCACGCCTTCGTCACCGACCCAGTACGCGTAGCTGCCGAAGACCTCGTCGTCGGGCAGGGTGACCTTGGGCAGGGAGACCAGGCCGTCGGGTTTTCCGTCCGCGGCGGCCATGGCGCTCCCATGTCCGACCAGCTTGACGCTGTTCACCGGGTCGTCGGCGTAGTCGGTCTGCCAAGGGGCCCAGTAGCCGACGTGGTAATCAGGCGAAGCGCCCGTCTGGGACAAGGAGATGCTCTGCGTGCCGGCGGGCTGATCGCCGCGGCCGGAGATCAGCCAGGCGGGCGGAAGGTCGGGCTTGTCGGTGCGCCAGACGCCGGTCCACATGGGGTTCTTCACGCCGGCGGCGCTGACGCTGGGTTGGGTGATGTCGGCGCGGGCGGTCGAACGTCGGTCAGGGCCGGCTTCCTGTTGCAGGTGCGCCAAAGCCAGGCGCATCGAGACGAGGCTGTTCAGGCGGGCGCGAGTCGCGAGCTGCTGGTTCATCGCCGCCCGGGATTCGATCGTGATGAACGACGACAGCGTGATGACGAGAAGCACGATGCCCGCCATCACGGTGAGGGATAGGATCAGGCTGAACCCTTGTCTGTTTTTGTTGCGGTGGTTCATGCCTCGCTCTTTGAGAGCAACATAGGGATTTCTACTTAAAAACAGGGGAGAGGCAAGAGTCTTGACGAACCTGATAACACCCTAATCCGGATAACCTGACCCGATTAAAAACCTTTAAAATAGGGCTTTTCTTTTATTTTGTTCAGGTCGATACTTTAAAAGTCATGAAAACCCCGATTTTTGCGCTGGCGTTGGCAATGCTCTCTCTCACTGCTTTTGGTGCTGCCGCCGGCGGCGGCAATCCCCCTGTCGTACCTCCGACGGTAAGCAAACCGGGCTGCAATAAGAGCGGTGAGCACCAGAAGTCTGAGCCGAAGAAGTCCGGGCACAAGAAGTCAGGGGCCAAGCGTAGCCGCTAAGGCTTGGCGTTTTTAGCAGGGATTAAGTCCGGACCAGCAGTCCGGACTTTTTTTGTGGCGCTTGCGGAACGTCAGCGCCTGCGCCATCCTTGGGCATGCTGAAATGTCGACCGCTCCTGTCCTCTGTCCTGCTCGTCGGCGGGGCGATCGCCTTGTTTTTCTGGACCCGCCCGACGGCGAATTCGGCCCCGCCCGTCGCACCGCCACCCGCCTACGGGAGCTGCCCGCCCTCCGCGGACGGCATCGGCAAGACTTTCATGGGCCGAGAGATCTCCCACGTCATGGGCCATCCGGGCATCGGTTGGCTCGAGCGCACCACGCGTGAGAAGGAAGAGGCGCCGACCAAGGCGATCGCCTTGCTCGAACTGGCTCCCGACGCCGTGATCGCCGACATCGGCGCGGGCTCGGGTTATTATTCCTTCCGCATCGCCCGGCTGCTGCCGAAGGGCGAGGTCGTCGCGGTCGACATCCAGCCGGAGATGCTGGCCTTCCTGGAGAAGGAATCCGCCCGCCTGGGCGTCAGGAACGTGCGGCCCCATCTCGGCGCCGTCGATGACGTGAAACTGCCGCCGGCTTCGTTGGACGCCGCGCTGATGGTCGATGCTTATCACGAGTTCGACCACCCGGCCGAGATGCTCGCGTCGCTGCGTTCAGCCCTGAAATCAAAGGGCCGGATCTACCTCCTGGAGTTCCGCGCCGAAGACGAGAACGTGCCCATCAAACCGCACCATAAGATGACCGAGGTCCAGGCGCGGAAGGAGTTCGAGGCCGCCGGCTTCCGGTTCGTCGTGAACAAGCCGGACCTGCCGTGGCAGCACCTGCTGGTCTTCGAGAAGCCCTGAGGCGCCTTCAGGCGCCGACGTTCTTCTTGATGTCCTTGAGCTGCTGGAACTCCGGCTTGGCGGTGTAGTATTTGTCGAGCGGATAGCAGCCTGAGATGAGTCCGTTGCGCGGCGCGGTCGTGCAGTCGCTGAACGTGCGGCAGATGAACTTGGTCTCGAGCGCGCCGTGCTGGGCGGCGTCCGCCAGCATGGCCGGATAGCTGAGCACCGCGCGGCCCACGCCGACGGCGTCGCTGCCGCCGGTCCGCAGGATATGCTGGGCGAGGTGCGGCAGGTATTCCTGCACGTAGCTGAGGCCGGAGCTGACCAGGATCATGCCGGCGGGGGCCTGCGCGCGGACCTCGCGGACGACGCGTACCTGGCGGGCGACGTCGATCAGGGGGTCATGCGCAGGCTGGTAGCCGTCGCTGGGGGGGTAGGCCGCCGGGCGCTGGATGTGCGGGTTGTAGTAGGGCGAGCCGGCCGTGGTGTTGAGGATCTTGACGCCGAGTTCGCCGAGCAGCTTCACGAAGGCGAAGGTCTCGGTGAGGTCGATCTCGGTCGGCTTGGCCTGGTTCACGCCGAAGGCGTAGCGGTAGGGGAGGTAGGCGGAGTAGTCCTCCGGGATGCCGGGGCCGAGCTTGCCGGGCTGGCTGAGGGCCGGATCCGGACGGAACGGCACCATGTCGAAGAGGCTCAGGCGCACGCCGATGTCGATCGCGTTGCCGTCGGCGCGGATGCCCGCGATGATGTCGCGCAGGATGCGGGTGCGGTTCTCGAAGGAGCCGCCGAACCTGCCGGGGCGCGTGTGCGCGCCGAGGAATTCGTGCAGCAGGTAGCCGTGGCAGTGCTTGAGGTCCACGAAGTCGGCGCCGCAGTCGCGGGCGATGCGGGCGGCGCGGACGTAGCAGCGGATGAGTTCCTCGACGTCGGCGTCGGTCAGCACCTGTTCGTCGGAGGTGACGTTGAACTTCTTGTCGAGGATGGGGTGGCGGTAGGCCACGCGGGATTCCCAGCGCTTCTTGTCGTGCGGCCGGCAGAAACGGCCGGAGTGGGTGAGCTGGAAACCGATGACGAGGTCGTCGACGGAGCCCCAGCGGGCGAGGTGCTCGGCCTTGAGGATGCCCACGAGTTCGGCGATGCCGGCCTGGTTGGCTTCGTTGATGATCAGCTGGTTCATGTTCGCGCGACCGTCCGCGCGCACGGCCATGGCCTCGGCGCCGCAGATCAGCTTGGCGCCGCTCGCGCCGAAGCGCTGCCAGCGTCGCTTCATCTCCTCGGAGATGCCGCCGGTGGTGGTGCCGTCCCAGCCTTCCATCGGGTGGATGGCGATGCGGTTGCCGATGGTCTTGCCGTTCACCTTCGTGCGGGCGATCGGCTGCGAGAGGGGGTTGCCGGCGCCGGCCTCGATGGTGTCCTCGACCGGGAGGTCGATGCCGAGCGAGGCGCAGTGGGCGCGGAAGTCGGCGACGGTCTTGAGCGACGCGACGCGGGTGAGCTTGAAGGGGGCGGTCATGGGGAGGTTCAGCGAGGGATGCCGAGGCGGTCGGAGATGCGACGGGTGCGGACCATGGCTTCCGTCATGCGGGCGGCCTCATCCGGGCCGCGGACGTCCTTGCAGGCCGGATGCGGGTCGGGCGAGGCGATGACGCCGAGCTGGTGGAGCAGGTGGGCGGTGCTGTGCTTGTAGGCGGCGGCGCTGCCCTTGGCGTCGAGGCGGAAGACCTGGTCCTCCAGCGACTGGAAGGCCTCGAAGAGCTTGTAGACGCGGGTGTCGAAGCGGCCTGTGCCCGTGGGGAATTTCTTCCCAGGCGCGCCGTCGTCGAGCCACATGTCCTTCGCCGCGCAGATCTGCGGGGCCGCGCTGCTGGCGGCGCCGATGAGCAGCGGCAGGCCGGTCTTGATGGCCGTGGCGATGCCGTAGTCGTCGCCGCTGTGCGGGGCGAAATCGAGCTTCAGGTCCTTGCACATCGCCGCCCAGTAAAGGAAGTGCGGTTCGTCGAGCGTGCTGACCTTGCCGCCCACGAACTTCGGGTGGATGGCCAGCTGGTGCAGCAGCCAGGGTTCATAAGGCGTGGCCCAGGGGACGAAGGCGGGCTCGAGGGCGTGCACGATGCCGGGACGGATGAGCCATTCGGCGATGCGGTAGTAGCCGTCGCGGCGACGCTGCGGGTCGAGCGTGTTCAGCCACTTCGAAGTCATGATCATCACCTCGCAGTTGTCGTGCGCCTGCGCGAGGTCCATGAGCGGACGGTAACGCTCCGCGACGAAGGCGGTGTCGTCCTGCGCGCCGCGGGCGGTCACGCCGGCGACGAAACGCAGGTCCGGGAAGGCCAGCCGGAACCGGCGCAGCACCTCGGCGTACATCTGGTCGTCGAGGTCGAAGATGTAGCCCGTGTCGGCGTTGAGCACCGGGACGAGCTCGACGCCGTAATGGTCGGCGGCGGCCTGCTGCCAGCGGATCTCCGACACGAAACTCTCCCAGTCGGGTCGGCCGTCGCGGAAGGGCAGGAGTACGGCCGAGCAGAGGCGCGCCTTGGCGCGGTGGTCGACGAGGGCCTCCTCGGCGGTCCACGCCCATTTGGTCGCCGACCACGGGGTCGTCGGCGTCAGGTCCTCGGGGCGGTCGATCAGCGGCTTCATGGGGACGACACCTTAACAGAGTCCTACGTGCTTGAAAAACATTAGTTTCCAGCGATTAAGTTCGGAAATAACGATGGACCTATACCAGCTCGAATA
>Ga0222714_10000458_pt1 | contig 47109 bp, 34 predicted proteins | sample C33_3DmetaG_FD_165048 | JGI IMG/M metagenome (GOLD analysis project Ga0222714, IMG submission 165048) | Estuarine water microbial communities from San Francisco Bay, California, United States - C33_3D | ecosystem: Environmental > Aquatic > Marine > Unclassified | place: USA: California... | reverse complement strand
TCTCCTACGGCACCAGCCCCCAAAACCACCACTTGGGTAGGTGGGATACCGGGTAATCCGCCGAGCAATTCCCCTTTGCCCCCGTTTTGAGAGTTGAGCATTTCGCTGGCAATCATAACCGAAGCCCGCCCCGCCATTTCACTCATGGCGCGAATGATGGGTTTGGCCCCCGATTCATCTTCCAGGAATTCGTAAGCCATGGCATTTACCTTCTTGTCTTGCAGCGATTTGATCAAAGCCCCATCGAGCTGATTCCATTGCAAAGCCGAAATCAGCAATTGCCCACTGTTCATGAGATCAATTTCAGCCTGAGTAGGAAAATCAACTTTCAGCAAGGTGTCACAGGTAAAAACCGACTTCTTGTCAGAAGTGATTTCGGCACCTGCTTCAGAAAATTGACGATCTGAAAAACGAGCGTGATCGCCAGCTCCTGCTTCCATGATGACCCGTATGCCGTTGTCGGTAAAAAAACGCACAGCCGAGGGGGCCAAGGCGATGCGCTTCTCTTGCAAAGTGGTTTCTTTGGGCAATCCCAAACTCATGCCGGCAGTCATTTCTTGAACGGGGCTCCGTTTTTCTTGGGGTTGCAAGGCTGCTTGGGAGGGCATCAAAGGAGAATTCATGGTACAAAAGTTCTTTTCATTTCACTTACAGACAGTTTGTTACCTAAGTAATGCACATTGACTGTGGTGAAATACAAATATAAGATTTTGGACTTTAGCCCCTCATGGTTAAATCTTTGAAGAACAGAGCAAAAAGGCATTGTTTTTGCTAAGAAAAGACTGATGAAATTGAGGGCATTGGGTTTGGTCATGGGCTTGCTTGCATTTCCCGCTTGGGGGCAAGCTCCTCTTCCACCTTCATACACGGTAAACAGCCTCACTCGAATCGACAGCCTCACTCTGCAATTGCTCGAAGAAATCCCCTCGCATTCACCGCATTTTGCTAGCCGTGATATCAGCGATCAAGCTGAGATTCCCTTCGCACAGCGCATGGAATGGTTGTCCAGTAGCATTCCGTACGAGTATCAGCAAAGCGTTCAGAAATACATTGATTTTTACAGCCGCTTGGGAGATGAGTACTGGGAAAACATTCACCAAAGAATGGCTTTGTACTTTCCCATTTTCGAAACCATTCTCGATCGACACGGTTTGCCCACCGATTTGAAATACGTCAGCATCATTGAGAGCAATTTGAACCCCAATGCGGTTTCTTGGTGCGGCGCAACTGGCCTGTGGCAATTCATGCCCTACACCGGCAAAAGCATGGGCATGCAGATTGATGGGCAAATTGATCACCGAAAAAGCATCATTGAAGCCACCGAAACAGCTTGTACTTATTTCGAGCAGTCTCAAAGCTTGTTCAACGATTGGCTCATGAGCATTGCCTCCTACAATTGCGGCGCTGGCAATGTCAAGAAAGCGATTCGCTATAGCGGTGGCAAAACGAATTTCTGGGAAATTTCTCCCTATTTACCCAAAGAAACCCAAAGCTATGTGCCCAAGTTCATCGCCGTAGCCTACGTATTGAATTTCACCGAGCGTTCGAACCACGCATTGAGCCAACGCAGTGAGGTGCTGGTTAGCACTGCCACTGAGCAGGCCTTGTATCTTCCCAAAGTAGCCGGATATCTCGGCGCCGAATCAGAAGAATTATTGGCTCTGAATCGCCACCTTTTGGGTGCTCATACTCCACAGGCCAATACTTCGAGTTTAATTATGCCCTATCAATTGAGCATGCACCTGTGTGAAAGCTGGGACAGCACCTGTGCCTATGCGCAATGGGTTCCAAGCACAGACGTTCAAACGGTTCAAAACGTTCAAACTCCCAAGCCCATTGCCAAATACCATACGGTGAGCTCTGGGCAGACCCTGAGCTCCATATCGCGCAAATACGGTGTAAGTGTCGCTCAAATTAAGCAATGGAACCACTTGCACAACGATGTGATTCGCGTGGGACAGCGATTGATAATTCGACCCTAAATGCCCAAATCCATCGTCATTTTCGCCTCAGGCAGTGGCAGCAATGCTGAAAACATCATCGCCACCCTGCACCCTGATCAGGTCCATGTAAGTGCAGTATATTGCAACAATGCCCAAGCAGGCGTCATTGACCGCTGTCAAAAATGGGGAGTTCCCGTTCGCCTGTTTGAAAATGGCGACTTAAACCCTGAAGGCAAAGTGTTGCAATATTTGCATCAAGACCAACCTCAACTGCTAGTTTTGGCTGGGTTCCTTCGCCGCATCCCTGCGCACATATTAACCGAATTCAAGACGATCAACTTGCACCCTGCTCTGCTCCCCAAATTTGGAGGCAAAGGCATGTTTGGTCATCACGTTCACCAGGCGGTACTGAGCGCTAAAGAAAGCCAAAGTGGGATTACGTTTCACTGGGTCAATGAAGCTTATGACGAAGGAGCAGTCATTGCACAGTTTTCATGCGCCATAGACCCTGATGAGACTGCATTGAGCTTAGCTAACAAAATTCACGAATTGGAACACGAGCATTTTCCCAAAATATTGAGCTCGGTTCTGCAAACCATATCTGAATAAGACCATGTCATCGAAACACATTGAAACCAAGGTCCTGCATGCAGGAATCGAGCCTGACCCCAGCACCGGGGCCATTATGACGCCCATTTACCAAACCAGCACTTATGTGCAGGCCGGTCCTGGCGATCACAAAGGCTATGAGTATGCCAGAACGCAAAACCCCACCCGCCATGCCTTGCAAAACAACTTGGCTGCTTTGGAAAAGGCCCGATTCGGTCTATGCTTTTCGACCGGCATGGGTGCGGTTGACGCTTGCATCAAATTGCTCAAACCGGGTGATGAGGTAATCGCTACCAACGATTTATACGGTGGGACCTACCGCATTTTTACCAAGGTGTTCGAGCCCCTTGGCATTCGGTTTCACTTTGTAAACATGTCCAATCCCGATGAGGTAAAGTCCAAGATGAATGCCAACACCAAAATGGTATGGATAGAGACTCCGACCAACCCCTTGTTGCGCATCATTGACATTGAGACGATCTCAGCCCTTGGCCATGAGCAGAATGCCATTGTAGTGGTCGACAATACCTTTTGTTCTCCCTACTTGCAGAACCCCCTGGACTGGGGTGCTGATTTGATCATGCATTCGGCCACGAAGTACATCAATGGGCACAGCGATGTGGTGATGGGCGTATTGATTACCGATTCACCTGAATTGCATGAGCGTCTGGCCTTTTTGCAAAACACCTGTGGAGCTACACCGGGTCCACAAGATTGTTTCTTGGTATTGAGAGGCATCAAAACCTTGCATATACGCATGCAGCGCCACTGTGAAAACGGCAAAGCCGTAGCTGAATTTTTGGCGCAGCATCCCAAGGTGGGTGAAGTGCATTGGCCTGGATTCCCCTCTCACCCCAATCACGAGGTGGCGAAGAAACAGATGCATGACTTCGGCGGCATGATCAGCTTCACTTTGAAAGATGACGACTTGAACAAAGCGGTAACCGTTCTAAAAAGCACACACTATTTTGCCTTGGCTGAGAGCTTGGGCGGCGTAGAGAGTTTGATTGGGCATCCCGCTACCATGACCCACGCGAGCATTCCCCGTGAACAGCGCATGGCCAATGGACTCAAAGACAGCTTGATTCGCCTCAGTGTGGGCATTGAACACATCGACGATTTGATACAGGATCTGGCTCAAGCCTTGGATAAGGCTTGATGACCCAGCAGGAGCTCTACGACATCTTGGAGGGTGGTGTTTTACGACACAACCGCTGGGAATTCATCGCCGATGACCCCATTCAAATACCGCATCAGTTTCGATTGCAACAAGACATTGAGATTGCAGGATTGTTTGCGGCTTTGCTGGCCTGGGGCTCGCGTGTGAGCATCATTCGAAGCGCCGATCGATTGATGCAGTTGTTTGACAGGGAGCCGTATTCGTTTGTCATGAATGCAAATGACAGGGAGTTGAATTTCGTCCACAGAACCTTCAACAGTACTGATCTCAATCATTTAATAGGCTTTTTACGATTTCATTACCAACGGCACAAGAGCCTGGAAACGGCCTTTCTCGTGGAGGGTCAATTCGAGGCAAAGTCCAGTTTAACTGCGTTTCACCAACGGGTCTATCAATCCCAAATTCAGCCCAGCTTTCGCACCCAAAAACACATAGCCAACCCCCAGTCGGGCAGCGCCTGCAAGCGGTTGAACATGTTTTTACGATGGATGGTTCGCCGAGACGATGCAGGAGTGGATTTTGGGCTGTGGCGCAACATTTCGATGGCCCACTTGCACATACCCTTGGATGTGCATGTGCAGCGAAGCGCCCAACAACTGGGCTTATTGAATCGAAAGCAGAGTGATTGGAAAGCCTGTGAGGAGCTGACCCTCCAATTAAAAAAGCTCAACCCTCAGGATCCTGTGCGATATGATTATGCACTTTTTGGATTGGGTATTGAAGCGAAAATGAGACCAAAGTCACAGTAGATTATGGCGGTTTGTTGTACCTTTGAACCACTATGGCACATACTTTCACAAGCAGCAATTTTACGGAGACCGTTCTGAATTCAGACAAGCCCGTTTTGGTTGATTTTTGGGCAGAATGGTGCGGTCCTTGCCGCATGATCGGTCCTGTTGTTGAAGAAATAGCAAATGAATACGAGGGCAAAGCCGTAATTGGAAAGCTCAACGTAGACGAAAACCCTGAGATTGCCGGTAATTACGGTGTTCGCTCCATCCCTACCTTGTTGATTTTCAAAGGTGGTGAAGTGGTCGATAAAATCGTAGGCGCTGTTCCCAAGCCCGCCATCACCAGCAAGATCGAAGCCCAATTGGGTTAATACTGAAAAAAATCGCAAAAAGCCGGGCATTGTTCCGGCTTTTTTTATGAATTTGCCCCTGTGAAACTGGAAGACGTATCGGGTTACGAAGACTTGGAATTGCTTGTCAAAGAAGCCATGTCGGGTCCTTCTGTTGGCCGTTACCACAGCCCGTTTCATGGATATTCGGTTGAGTTTGCCCAACACAAGTCTTATTCTCCCGGTGAAAGCATACGGCATTTGGACTGGAAGCTTTTGGCCCGAACCGAAAAGCCGTACATCAAGGTTTACAATGCTGAAACCAACCTCAAAGCTTTGCTCTGGATGGATGTTTCACCCAGCATGTATTTTCCTGAGAAAGAGGCGGCCAAGGTTCGGTTTTCTGTTTTCCTCAACGCCTGCCTTACCCATGCCCTGCAAAAAGGCCGAGATGGGGTTGGATTGGTGGAGTGGAGGCAATCAGACATGTCCATCAGCGATGTTCGATCCAGTGCCCAACACAGGCATAAGCTCATGGGCTTGCTTGAAACATATTGGAACTCATGGACCCCGACTCCTGCGGTAGCCTCGCATTTTAGGCCTCTGAATTGGGCTGAATTGGTGCAGCAGAGCGGCAGACGCTCCTTGGTGGTGATTAGCTCTGACTTGGAATTTGACCCCAGTCAACCTCAAGAACGAGAGCAATTCATCCAAGCTTTAGGCCAACTCAGGCACCAACACTGTGAAGTTGTGCTTTTTCACATACAGCATGGACAAATGGAGGTAGAATTGAATTTACCCACCGCGCGCCCTACTCGATTCGTGGATTTGGAGTCCGGGATGCAAATCAAGCTCAACCCTCTATCCTTCCAACAGGCTTATCGACAGCAGTTGCAAACTGAAATTGCACAGTGGAAACAACTTTGCCTAGAAATGGGCATCGATTACCAATGGGTCGATGCTTCTGATCACGTGGAGATACCCATCAAAGCGTTTTACGCCAAGCGAAACGCGTTATTTCGCTGATTTAACGTTGGGCTTCAAACTTCAAGCGCTGGCCTCTTACAGAGTCGTTTATCGCTCCTGAACGATATCCTAATTCACCGTTGATCCATACCCGCTCGATGCTGTGGGAAAATCGCTGGTTTTCCAAAGGTGACCAAGCACATTTGTATTCCAAATCTGCCTTGGCCACTTGAGAGGGTTGAGCGCTTACCTGAACCAAGTCAGCCCAGTACCCTTCTCGAACATAACCCCGATCCACCATTCGGTAACAGTCTGCCACCGCATGGGACATTTTTTCAACCACCCGTGTTAGGGCAATGTTACCCTGATGGGCATGTTCCAACATCAACAACAAACTGTGTTGAACCAGGGGCAACCCGCTGGGAGCTTTGGTATAGTCGAGCGTATTTTTCTCTTCCCAGGTATGCGGCGCATGATCGGTGGCTATGACATCCAGTCGATCATCCAACAATGCTTTCCACAAGGCCAGTCGATCTGATTCTTTCTTGATGGCCGGGTTGCATTTGATCAAAAAACCCAAACGCCCATAGTCAGCATCAGAAAAATGCAGGTGGTGCACACAAACTTCGGCCGTAATGCGCTTATCCCGAAGGGGAATGTCGTTGCGAAACAGATCCAATTCCAAGGCCGAGGTGAGGTGCAGAATGTGCAGGCGTGTACCGTGTTGCTTAGCCAATTCAACGGCCTGACTAGAAGACAAATAACAAGCAAGATCATCACGAATGATGGGATGTTGAGCTGCGGGCATCTCTAGACCAAACTGCTGCAAAGCCCCTTGTGTGCGTTCTTTCACCCGCTGTTCGCACTCGCAGTGCACCGCCACTAAAGTGGGGCTATTGGCAAAGATAGACGCCAATGCAGCCGGTTTATCAACCAACATATCACCCGTAGAACTACCCATGAACACCTTTACACCGCAAACATCTTCGGTTGAGACACGCTTGACCTCTTCGGTATTTTCATTGGTGGCCCCGAGATAAAAGGAATAATTGACCGCCGAATCGCGGGCTCCTATGGCATATTTCTCTTCCAGACGCTGCAAATCGACGGTCTGGGGAACCACATTCGGCATTTCCATGTACGAAGTCACCCCTCCTCGCAACGCCGCTCGACTTTCTGTGAAAATTTGAGCTTTGTGGGTCAAGCCGGGTTCCCGAAAATGAACTTGATCATCGATGACTCCGGGCATTAACCAATCGCCATTCAAATCAACGGTTTCAACCTGGCCATTGATGGAAACCGAAGGGCTTATCTGCAAGATTCGTCCCTTTTCAATCAGCAATTCAGTTTCAATGATTTGGCCTTCGTTGACCAGTTTGGCGTTGGTAATTCGAATTCTATGGGTCATGGTCATCTCAGCAGGGTGAAATTACCCATCAAAGTACGTCGTTCATTGTCACAACCGATCCAAGTAGCCAGGTACACATACACACCTTGCGGAGCTTCTTCCCCGTTGATGCGTCCATCCCAATTGAAGTCAGGACTTTTCAGCTCAGCGAGCTTTTCACCCCAGCGGTTGTATAATTTCACGTTGTACAAACTACCTTTTACCTTGTATTGGTTCATGGGGTAAAAATCATTTCGACCATCTCCGTTCGGAGTGAAAGCCGTGGGCATGTAAATAACCGACGGGAAAAGGTCTTTCTTTTTATCAATCCAAACGGTGTCAGAATTCCAGCAACCCTCTTGGTCCTTTACCCAAACCACGTATTGTCCAGAATCGTACGCAACAATGCGTTGGGTACTGGCTCCCGTACTCCATCGGTATACCGCCATGCCCGGGCCGGCATCTAAGGTGGGGTTCTCTGACAAACAAAGTACCGTGTCAGACCCCAGATTCAACCCTGGCAATGGGAAAAGACTCACCATCAAGGAATCTGCCTCGTAACATCCTTGGGAGTTGACCCACTCGGCCTTGACTTTTCCCGGCTTCGTCAATCGGAAATTGGGGCCCAGAATTTCATTGTTCCAAACTACGTTGCTTAGCCCCTTCTGATTCACGGTCAATGTGGTATCGATTCCCGAGCAGAAGCGCAAATCAGGTCCCATTTGAAATTCTATGGGATGGTAACCCAGTTGGAAGGTATCTTGATCGAAACACAAACCTATGGTCACCCGCACCCAGTAAGAGCCTGTCCCGTTGGTGGTCCAGTACCGACCTTTGGCCCCTGTACTCCATTCTGTGATGGCCGGTGAAGGGTTTTTGGAATCAAACTCGATGTTGGTTTCCCGGCAAAATAAGGTGTCGCGAATGTCGACCTCAACGGGAGGAAACAGATAGATGAAACCGGTATCGGTGCTCACGCATTTGTTTTCAGTTGTCCCTTTTAATACGTAAAAACCCGGTTGAGTCACCCGAATGCTGGGGCTCGATTGGTTGGTGCTCCACTCCAATTGCCCTTTTGACCATGCCGATGAACCCGCAGGCCATGATGCCCGCAGATTTTGAACAATGGGGTCATAGGTGCAGAAGACCGTATCTCCAACTACTTGGATGCGATCGGTGTCAGAACCAATGACAATCGTATCGTGCCAATAGCACGATTTGATATACTGCCTGACCCAGTATTGACCGGGTTGGGTAATGACCAAGGAATCATCGTAGGAACCGGTACTCCAGCGGTAAGAATCACCTTTGGTTGCCGAGCGAATGATGATTTTACTACCGGCACAAAGAATGGTATCCTTGGGTAATTTGGGCAGAATGGGATCTACCACATTGATCAGAGCCACAAAGCTGTCGACACACGTATTCTTGTAGGCAAAGAGCTTGACTTTATAACTGCCCGCTTTGGGAAACGTGTATTGAGGGTTTCCAGAGGCCGAGGTGTCGTTGCTCAAGGAATCTATGCCAAAATCCCAGTGGTATCGCTGTGCACCGGCACTTTGATTTTGGAATTGATAGGTCAATCCACAGACCAGCTTGGGCACAAAATAACCGGCGACCACATCAATCACACAGGCCTGAACATTGAATTGATAGTCGCGCAGGGTTTCACCTATGAGCACCCCATTTCGGTATTCTTTCACTTTGATTCCCACAACGTATTGCCCGGCCCGTGTAGGCGTAAGGGTGAGCAATCCCGTAAACGTATCGATGGACATTGGGGGATTGCCGTTGATGGGATTGTCGTAACTGTAAGTGGGCCATAAAAAGTTCACCTGCGAAAACGGAGGTTGTTGCATCTGAAATGCATTGGTCGGCTGCGGATCAGAAGAACTAGCCCCTTTGTAGGGTTGATACAATTCATAGGTTAGGCTATCACCATCGGCATCCGTGGCTGAGTGATCGAACTTGAGCGGTGTATTGGTACACAGAAAATTCGGGGGCAATTCTTTGAAAACCGCCGACGTATTGCCCACTTTATTGGCAAAATCATTCGCATCGGGAATGTGCGTCCAAAAATTAGCCCCTGTGCTACCAGGCTGACTCAGGTTGGATACGGAACCGTTTCGGCAACAGCGCTGATAAGACACATAATAACCACCTGCATTGGGTGGTAGGGTCACGGTCAATTCATACCAGTAATGGTCCACGCATGCGTTTGGAGCCACTTTGATGCAGTTGTAGTTGGTTTTTTGGATGCGCTTAGGCCCTGAGCGAGTCACACTTTTGGGGTAGCCGCTGAGCATTTTATTGTTGCCCCCGTTGAAAATGCTGATGTACGCGGTGTAGTCCTGCTGAATCGCCTGGTCACTGCCGTTCAGGCAATCCATATAAATATCCAGCCGAAGTTTATACTGATTGTTCCCTAGGTATGTATAGGTCATTTCACCGCCGGCAATGTGCGTCGCTCCTAATCGGAACAACGAACACAGCAAGGTGATGAAAATCAAAATCCTAGGCATCCTACGAAATTAACCCCGAACCGAGGCATTTTGTTGCCTAGAAGGTCAGAATTTCTTCAGAATCTCCAGCACTCGCTCCAATTCTGCATCGCTCATTTCAGGGAACATGGGCAAGGAAACACCATTTTCTGCCAGGTGTTCGGCATGCGGAAAATCGCCTTTTTGATAACCCAAGTGTGCATAGGCTTTTTGCAAATGACAAGGCACAGGATAGTGAAAGGCATATCCAACTCCTTCGTTTTCCAAGTGAGTGAGGAAAGCCTGTTTGTCATCGGGGATAACTACAGCCAAGTGATAAACCGACTCGGCATGAGTTTCAGGTGCTTGGAATTGCAATCTTGGATGATTCAACTGGCGATAGGCTTTTGCTATGAATTGCCGGCGTTGGTTCCAAGCGGGCAAATGAGGCAATTTCACTGAAAGCACAGCCGCTTGAAGGCCTTCCATGCGCATGTTAAAGCCCAAAGCTTCGTGGTAATAACGTTCGCGAGAACCGTGGTTTTTTAACATCTGAATGGTTTCACCCAAAGCCGGGTCATGCCCAAAAACAGCACCCCCTTCCCCATAAGCACCCAAGTTTTTACCCGGGTAAAAACTGGTGGTCGACAGCACCCCAAATTGACCAACTTTGCGGCCTTTGTAAGTAGCGCCCATGGCTTGAGCATTGTCTTCCATCAAATGGATGCCTTTCTCATTACACAAACGCGATAAAGCATCTATGTTAAAGGGTTGACCGTATAAATGAACCCCAATGATGGCTTTGGTTTTGGGACTGATTTTGCGCTCAGCATCGACAGGGTCCAAGTTCCATGTCATGGGGTCGCAATCAGCAAATACGGGAGTCGCACCCACATAACTGACACCCCAAGCCGTAGCGATGAAGGTATTGGCAGGTACGATAACCTCATCTCCCGGGCCTATACCCAAGGCCAACAGCGCCAATTGAATGGCATTCGTGCCGTTGTTAACACCCACTGCAAAACCCGTTTCATTGAACGCGGCCAATTCGGTTTCCAATTGGCTTACAAATGGACCTCCAGAAAATGCCGTTTGGTCCATGACTCGATTCATGGCCTGCCAAATTTCGGGTTTGAGTTGTTCGTATTGTCTTTTGAGGTCAAAAAATGGAACCTTCATAATTAATTAGCTAAATAAACCCTCAAGGCTTGAGGATTGCTGTTGTCAAAGTAGACATGGTCTTGCAAGGTGGTGGCCACGCTTCGACCCACCCAGTTGGCCGTTACGGGGAAACTTCGGTATTCACGCTCGGCTAGAAAAGCGGTTTGAATGATGCGCGCGCCGGCTTGGTGGTACAGAGATAGTATGCCCATGACGCTGTGCCCTGAATTGATCACATCGTCTACGATCACTGCGCACTTGCCTTGTACTTGATGGGTGTATTCATCATTTAATTTCAAAGCACCTACACTGGAAACTTGCTGCATGTGAATCTGGAGATGAGGCAATACTTGAACCAATTCACGGTGCATGATTTGGGCGATGAACCAACCACGCTCATTCAATCCTACCAATACCAATTCCCGCTCTTGGCTGTGCGATTCTGCGACTTGGAAAGCGATTCGACGCACAATGGCGCAAACCTGGTCGTGGTTGAGCAGTTCGGTTTGACTATCCATGCTTCGAAAATAGGGCCAAAGGTCTTACAATTCGCGCTCCCCGCGGTGAATTTTACGCAAGCGTCGGCGGTATGATTCCCCTTGAATCCAATGCGCCAATTCCTCCAATTTGGCCTCAGAAAACGAAGAATTGGCTTCGTGAATCAGTCGGTTTTTTTGATTCAACAGCTGCTGCTCTAAAACCTCAAACTCGCTTTCAGCCTGGGTTGGATTTTCTTCGACCCAATCACCCATTTCCATCCAGGCCATGAGTTGAACGGCGGGCAATGGAAATTCGCGTTCCTGTTTGCCGTGTATTTCCAGCAGGCAGCGGGCCCGCAGAAGATCATCTTTCAAGATCTCATAATGCTTATTCAGCCATTCGCTTTGTTCATCTGACCCGCCTTGAACATCGGGATGGACCTCGCGCTGCAAGGAAATGTATTTCTTGCGAAGCGCTTGCAGATCAAGAGCAAAAGATGGTTCTAAGCCAAAAGTTTCAAACGGGTTCATTAAAAACCAAGGGCTCTGGAAATATCAACCCAGAAAATGAAGACCATCAAACTCAGCAAAAGCACCATGCCGATCACTTGACCGATGTACAATACCTTTTCGCTGACGGGTCGACGGGCAATCATTTCATACAAGAGGAACATGACATGACCACCATCAAGGGCTGGAATGGGCAAAATATTCATCAAAGCCAGCACCAAACTCAACATGGCTGTCAAGGTCCAGAAATTGATCCAATCGAAAGTGGAACCGTACATCTGTGCGATACCCACGGGCCCTGCTACTGTCTTTTTGGGGTCTGTCTTGCCGCTGAAAACCTTGCCCAAAGCGGAGGCATTTGCCCCCAACAAGGCGAAGCTCTTAGAAGTACCCATGGCAACACTGCTACCCAAATCCAAGTCACGAACCTTTTCCCAACGGCTCAAATCGCCAAATTCGGGCATGAAACCCAAGGTTCCATCTTCGCTGATGGTCATGTACGATTTGCGGTGAAGCGAATCGGGATCACCGGGTTTTCCAATTTCAAACTGAGCCGTGCTTCCCGCTTTATCTATCAAGATCTCCTTGAAAGAGAAAAAATCTTCTACTCCCTGACCGTCGATCGAAAACACTCGATCACCCGCTTCCAACCCTCCTTTGGCAGCTGCGGTGCCGCCACTCACCTGTTTCACGGTAAATGGCAATCGAGCCGAAAGCAAAGGCAACTCAGCATAAGGCCCTTGGGCCAGTTCCCCCAACTGCTCTTCGGCATTGGCGGGCAACTCCAATTCCAGAACCTGACCGCTTCTATCAACCGTCAAGCTGCGCTCAGACCCCATGAGGAAAGAGGCATCCAGGACGTCGTTCAAACGCTCCAATGGCTTGCCATTGATGGCTGTAATCTTGTCGCCGGTTTGCAAATCCCAGGTACGAGCAATGGGGTTGGCGTATACACCACCCTTTTCGTTGATGGCCGACATGGGCAGGTATCGATCCCCTTGTTTGTAGGTCAAGCCAATCATGATGGCGATGCCCAATACCAAATTGACGGCGACCCCACCGATCATGACAATCAAACGCTGCCAAGCGGGCTTGCTTCTAAATTCCCAAGACTGAGGTTCAGAGGCCAATTGGTCCTTATCCAGGCTTTCGTCGATCATTCCGGCGATTTTTACGTATCCGCCGAGGGGAAGCCAACCAATGCCATATTCTGTATCGCCTCTTTTGAATGAAAAGAGCTTGAAGCCCCATGCATCAAAAAAGAGGTAGAACTTTTCAACCTTGATTCCAAAGGCGCGAGCGGCCAAGTAATGTCCCAATTCGTGAAGGGTCACCAACAGGCCCAAAGCCATGATGAACTGCGCAACGGTTACGACGGTGTCTAGCATGCTCTACAAAGATAAGGTCCACGTAGAGGACTGAGTCAACCTTCGACCAATTTGCTCATGCTTCGATGAGGAATGCCAACCTCGATGAATTCTTCAGAATCGATGCTATACCCCAGCCGTTGATAAAAAGGAACTGCTCCCATTCTCGCATGCAATACCATGCGTTTAAACCCCATCTCTCGGGCTTTCTGCTCAGAGAATTCCACCAGGGATCGACCCAGCTTTTGACCTTGTTTTTCAAAAGATACAGCCACTTGACGCATTTTGGCATCAGGTCCGGCTGCTGTCAAAATGCAACAAGCCACCACCACGCCATGGACGAGACCCACCAAATGGGTATCGTGCTTCTCTAGCGCCAGACTTTCAGGATCAAAGGACAGGCCCAGAGGCTTGCGCAGAACTTCATCGCGCAGCGCTAAGGCTTGAAAATAAGCCTCGCTACCGAATTCGACCCAGCGGCATTCCATGCATTAAGCTTTGTCTTGGGCTTCGGTAACCGCCAGGGCCAGCATGTTCACAATTTCACGAACCGAACTGCTGTGGTGCAGAATATGAACGCTCTTTTTGAATCCCAACAACACAGGTCCAATCGCACTCACTCCACCCATGCCGCGCATCAGTTGATACGCTGAATTGCCTGAGGACAATTGGCTGAAAATGTAGGTATTGGCAGCCTCTTTTCCCAGCTTATTGAAGGGGTAGTTTTTAAATCGTAAATCGCCGTTCATAGCATATACAGGCTGCATTTCTCCATCAATTTTCATGTCGGGATACTCCAACTGAATGCGTTTCAACACCCGTTGCAACTGCTGCGGATTCTCTCCCCCGCTCGAACCGAAATTCGAATACGAAATCAAGGCAATTCTGGGTTCAATTTGAAACTCTTTCACGCGTTGGTACACGTTCATGATCATGCAATGCAACTGCTCATCGGAGTATGAAATGTTCACGGTCGTATCAGCGAAAAACAAGGGGCCTGACTTGCTCATCATGATGTGCATGCCCGAAACTCGGTTGCTGCTTTCATCCATGCCTATGCATTCCAAGGCAGGCTTCAAGGCTATGGGATAATTGCGAGTCAAACCGCTAATAAAGGCATCGGCCTCACCCAACTCGACCATCATGGATCCGAAATAGTTGCGGTTGCGCATGGCATATTCGGCTTCAAATTCAGTCATGCCCCTGCGTCCTCGTTTTTCAAACAGTTTGGCTCCATAGGCCCGGCGCTTGGCTTCATCCATGCGGGGATCCACAATGATGGCACTGGGAATGTCAATGTTATTCTCCTCCATCAAACCGCGAATTTTCTCCTCGACTCCCATCAAAATGGGCTGACAAATGCCTTCAGCCACACCAATTTGAGCGGCTCTGAGGATTTGAACATTATCAGCTTCGGCGAAAACCACACGTTTGGGTGATTTCTTGGCTTTGGTCATCAATCGATCGGCAAAGTCACTGTCCATTCCCAATCGGCGGCGCAATTCAGCTTTGTAGGCATCCCAATCCTCGATGGGCTTACGGGCCACTCCACTTTCCATAGCCGCTTTGGCCACAGCGGGGGCCACCGTGGTTAACAAACGAGGATCCATAGGCTTGGGAATCAAATACTCCCTTCCAAAGCTCAAGCTATTGTCGTTATAAGCCATCATAACGGTTTCAGGCACAGGTTCATGCGCTAAACCGGCAATGGCTCGAACAGCCGCCAACTTCATTTCTTCGTTGATGGCGGTGGCTCGAACGTCAAGGGCTCCTCTGAAAATAAAGGGGAATCCAAGTACGTTGTTCACCTGGTTGGGATAATCGCTGCGACCCGTAGCCATGACAATGTCAGAACGGGTAGAAACGGCCATATCATAATTGATTTCAGGATCGGGATTGGCCATGGCAAACACAATGGGGTTCGCGGCCATGCTCAAAATCATTTCAGGACTCAAAATATTGCCCTTGCTCAAGCCGACGAAAACGTCAGCACCCACTAAAGCATCGTTGAGTTCATGCAAATCGCGGTCGGTCGCGAATTGCGCCTTGTACTTATCGAGATTCCCACGGTCTTTGCGAATGACTCCTTTGGAATCGAGCATGACGATGTTTTCATTTTTCACTCCCAGGCCAATGAACAATTTGGAGCAAGCAATGGCACTGGCACCAGCCCCGTTTACCACCAACTTCACGGAGTCTATGGACTTGTCGACAATCTTCAGAGCATTCAACAAAGCGGCTCCTGAAATGATGGCCGTTCCATGTTGATCGTCGTGCATGATGGGAATGTTCAACTCGGCTTTCAATCGCTCCTCGATTTCAAAACTTTCTGGAGCTTTGATGTCTTCCAGGTTTACCCCGCCAAAAGTGGGTTCCATGGCTTTTACGGTGCGAACGAATTCATCGACGTCTTTGCAATCCAATTCGATATCAAATACATCGATGTCTGAGAATATTTTGAATAACACGCCCTTCCCTTCCATCACAGGTTTGGAAGCTTCGGGACCAATATCACCTAAGCCCAATACGGCAGTACCGTTGCTAATGACAGCTACCAAATTGCCTTTGGCCGTGTACTTGTAAACATCTTCTTTATTGGCCGCAATCTCCAAGCAAGGTTCTGCCACACCAGGAGAATAGGCCAAGGCCAAGTCCAATTGCGTTTGGGTAGGCTTGGTAGATACGACTTCAATCTTTCCAGGACGACCGTCAGCATGGTAGCTCAAGGCGTCGTTCATCTTTTTCGTAGGCATAATGACGGGGCAAAGATAATTCATGCTCATGGGCGAATTGCTTGAATGCCGAACATGGGCGTTTACCTTTTTGCACAATGCTGCATTAAGGCCACGTATGAATACACAAACATGGTTGGGCACCTTGATTTCCCTTGCGCTTCTGGGAAACAGCCCTGTTTCAAAATCCCCTGCTTCCGTTTCACCGCATTCGCGTTGGCTCTATGCCAAAGACAGTGGCAGCGAAAACTGCTTGGATTCTTGCCCTTTGGGGCCCTTTGGAGAATTTTCTTTTTCCCGATTGAAAGCGGGAACCTACGACTTGTACACCCAGCAAGGACTTGCCAGGGGTTCAGCGCAGGTTAAATCCATTGCCCTTTCAGAGCCAAACCGCTTGCAACGCCACTCGGCTCTGGCCGATCACCTCAGCGAAACCAACAGCATAAGATGGGATTTTGGCGATGCGGCAGAAAGCGATGACGTCAAAGGCAAATTAGCCTACGGCCGTGCAGCCATGATGGATGACATACCCAGCCTGAGCCGAGCCGTTCCAGAACCCGAGAGCCTTGCTGCTGTATCCAGTCCGAGCGGTTCAGCCCGAGTCCTAACCGCAGGAAGATGGAGCGACCTAGACCACTGGGAAGAATTCGAAACCTTGCACAAACAAGAAGCCATTCGGGCCCATGAATCCCGTTGGGGCTGGGATTTGATCGGCAATAGAATCACCATTGAAATCAATGGACCCAGCCACAGCTACAGCGATATACCCATAGAACTGCGTGATGCATCGGGGCGAGTGCATGGAAAAGCCAGAACCAATTACCGCTCTCAAGCTGATGCATTCATGGCTGATTCCATCACCGAAAAAATGCAAGTATTTGCATGGTTAAACGGGGCCTGGACCCATTTGGGACACGCCACAAAGGGATTGAATTCGTTTCGAACCCCCATACAATCAGAGGTTTTCATGCCAGTGGATTTGGCTTTCATTGTCGATGCCACTGGGTCCATGGGTGATGAAATCAATTATTTAAAGGCTGAACTCGCCGACATCATGGCCCAAGCCAGTGCCCTGGCACCTTGTTCCCCGGTTCGAATCGGCCAAGTGTTCTACAAAGATCGAGGCGATGAATACCTCACCCGCATGCATCCATTCACCAACCGAATCGACGATGCCTTGAGCTTTACGCTTGCACAAGGAGCGGGAGGTGGCGGCGACTTCCCTGAAGCCGTAGCCGACGGCCTCGAGGTAGCCATTGATGAATTGAGCTGGAGCCCTAATGCATTGGCGAGAATCGCCTTCTTGATTTTGGATGCCCCACCGCACGATGGACCCGATGCTGAACGCGTGAGATTGGCCGCATGGAGAGCGGCCGAAAAAGGCATTCGACTGGTTCCCATTGTGGCCAGTGGCATCGACCAAAGCACTGAATTTCTCATGAAATACCTAGCGGCTGCAACGGGAGGCGAATACCTATACATCAACGACGATTCGGGGGTTGGCAACGGTCATTTGAAACCCACGGGAGTTGAGAACAACAGTGATTTGTTAAACAACCAAATGGTGGCCATTATCAAGACCTTCACGCAGCAAGCTCCTTGCGACCAAACCCAGAACCAGACGCCCGAAACGCGCATTGAATGGTTAGGAGACCAACAAGTTTCAATCAAAGCCTTCCCGAATCCATGCATCGAGCAATTGCACGTCGAATCCAATGTACCGATGATCGCCGTTCAGCTCTACAATATATCTGGTGCCATGGTTGCCGAATCCTCCAGCCATGAAAACAAAACGCAGTTGCCGGTGCATGATTTAGCACCCGGGGTCTACACCTTGCATGTGCGCACTCAAACCCGCAGCTATTCCACCTTGATTTTGGTTGGAAATGGCATCCAGAAAGCCAAACCATAGGTTTCAGGGCTCCCCAATTCGGCGTATTTTTGCGAAACCATGAGCCAATTTCGCATTGAACACGACACCATGGGTGTGGTAGAAGTACCTGCCAACGCCTATTGGGGAGCCCAAACCGAACGCAGCCGAAACAATTTTCGCATTGGACCCGAAGCCAGCATGCCGCTGGAAATCATTCATGCTTTTGCGGTATTGAAAAAGTGTGCCGCCCAAGCCAATCATGAGCTCGGCGTGTTGCCAAAAGAAAAAATGGAACTCATCGCACAAGTCTGCGATGAAATCTTCGAAGGCAAACTCAACGATCAGTTTCCCTTGGTGATCTGGCAAACCGGCAGCGGCACCCAGAGCAACATGAACGTCAACGAGGTCATTGCCAATCGCGCCCATGTGTTGAGCGGTGGTGCTTTGACCGATGATAAAAAGGTTTTGCACCCCAACGACGACGTAAACAAAAGCCAAAGCAGCAACGACACCTTCCCTACGGCCATGAGCATTGCCGTATTCAAACAAGTGGTTGATTATACATTACCCGGCTTGCAGGCCTTGAAAACCACCCTCAAGCACAAAGCCAGGGAATTCAAGGACATCGTGAAAATTGGCCGAACTCATTTCATGGATGCCACCCCCTTGACTTTGGGTCAAGAATTTAGCGGCTATGTGGTTCAATTGGAAAACGGCATTGATGCCATCAACAAGGCTCTGAAACCCGCCGCCGAATTGGCACTGGGTGGAACTGCTGTAGGTACGGGTTTGAATACCCCCAAAGGTTATTCTGAATTGGTTGCCCAATTGATCGCCAAAGAAACCGGTCTGCCCTTTGTAACTGCTGCCAATAAATTCGAAGCCTTGGCCGCTCACGATGCCATGGTAGAACTGCATGGAGCCATCAAGCGTGCGGCGGTTAGCGCCTTTAAAATCGCCAACGACATTCGCATGCTGAGCAGCGGTCCTCGCTCGGGCATTGGCGAAATTCTCATCCCTGAAAACGAGCCAGGATCGTCCATCATGCCGGGCAAGGTGAACCCCACTCAACCCGAAGCCTTGACGATGGTTTGCGCGCAAATTTTAGGCAACGATGTAGCCGTTTCATTTGCAGGCACTCAAGGTCATTTCGAACTGAACGTATTCAAACCTGTCATTGCCGCTAATTTGTTGCAAAGTGCGCGATTGCTGGGTCAAGCTTGCTTGAGTTTCGACTCCAATTGTGCCCAAGGCATTGAACCCAACCGGGCCAACATTCAAAGATTGGTTGACCAAAGCTTGATGTTGGTTACGGCTTTGAACACCCACATCGGGTATGAAAATGCGGCTAAAATTGCCAAGAAGGCTCACAAGGAAGACAAGACTTTGCGCGAAGCGGCCATTGAGTTGGGTCTATTGACTCATGAGCAATTCGACGCTTGGGTTAAACCCGAAGACATGGTCGGCAACCCCGACGAAACGGTCAAATAATGCCTAGCAAAGCCCCCTTTCAGATTCTGGCCATTCTCAATGCCACTCCTGATTCATTTTATTCAGGCAGTCGCTACTTCGAGGAAGCTGCCATCGAAAGGGGGTTCAGCATGCTGGATGAAGGGGCCGATGCCTTGGACATAGGTGGGCAAAGCACAAGACCAGGGGCTGATTTGGTTTCAGCCCAAGAAGAAGTTGATCGCGTAATTCCGATTATAGAAGGCATTCTCAAGGAACGTCCAAGCGTAGCGATTAGCATCGATACCTTTCGCAGTTCAGTCGCTAAGCACGCATTGCTAGCCGGAGCCACTTGGGTGAATGACATTTCGTTCGGCGAAGACGATCCAGGCATGTGGCCTATGTTGCTCGAACACCCCGGCACGGGATACATCGGCATGCACAAACAAGGCAGCATTGCCAACATGCAAGATTCACCGCATTACCAGGACGTTGGGTTGGAAGTGAGTCAATACCTAAGCAACAAAGCCCAAGCACTCAGATTGAAAGGATTCGAGGGGCCTCTGGTTCTGGATCCCGGCTTCGGATTTGGCAAAACGCTGAATCACAACTACCAATTATTCTCCCAATTACCAGCATTGGTTGAGCTGCCCTATCCCATTTTGGTTGGAGTATCGCGTAAGAGCATGATATACAAACTCTTGGGCACTAATCCAGAGCATGCCTTAAACGGCAGCACGGCCTTGCATGCTCTAGCCCTTCAAATGGGTGCTGGTATTTTGCGGGTTCATGACCCCAAAGAGGCCAAGGAAACCTGGAGATTGGTCCAAGCTGTTGTGCATGCGCAAGGGCTTTGACCTACCTTTGCTATATGCCTGCAAAAATTGCTCCTTCTATCCTTTCGGCTGATTTTGGCCATTTGGATCGCGATTTTCAAATGATCAACCAAAGCCAAGCCGATTGGTTCCATGTCGATGTCATGGATGGGGTTTTTGTTCCCAACATTTCATTTGGATTCCCCGTATTGAAATCCCTTCAGAAGGTAGCCACCAAACATTTGGATGTGCACTTGATGATCGTTGACCCCGATCGCTACATCGCTGACTTTGCTCAGGCTGGAGCCCAAACCCTGACGGTCCACTATGAAGCTTGCACCCACTTGCACCGCAGTTTGCAAGCCATAAAAGCGCATGGCATGAAGGCAGGCATTGCCTTGAACCCCCATACGCCCGTTGATGTGCTCAGCGACATCATCGCCGACGCTGATTTGGTTTGTTTGATGAGCGTAAACCCAGGTTTTGGCGGGCAAAAATTCATCGAACGCACCTATGATAAAATCAAGGCATTGAAAGCCCTGATTGAGCGGGAAAATGCGCATGCTTTAATTGAAATTGATGGCGGTGTTACCTTAGAGAATGCCGCTGCCTTGCACCAAGCAGGAGCTGATGTTCTGGTTGCCGGCAACACCGTTTTTGGTTCGGCCAATCCCGTGGAAACCATCGCCGAATTAAAGCGCCGTACACAATAAGCCTGCCCTCGGGCCGTTTCCTATTCAGTGAATCGCTTGCTCCTGCTCTGCCTCGCCCTGTTGGGCTGCCACGCATTGACGGGTCAATCGACTCATTCCTATTCTGCTTTGGTCCTTCAAAAGGGCTCTCCCAAACCACTCATTGGGGTCATTTTCGAAGACGAATGGGGCCATATATTGGGGCAAACCGACAGTGTCGGCTTCATTTCGTTCGAAATCGCTGAGGCTCCTCCCTTATTGGTATTCGCTTACAAAAATGCCGAGCAAGACCGGCAGCGCATCCTGGCTCATCGATTCCTTCATTCTTCCCGATTGGATACGCTTCAAGAAGGAATGGGCATGGAATACATGCGCACGGTCGAAATTACCTTGCGCCAGTTGACGCCTTTTATGGCCGAGATCAATCCGCGGGATTTTCAATTGTCGGTCAGCAGTAGCGGGGGGCTCGAAGCCTTGCTCAAGACCTTGGGCGGGGTTAGCAGCAACAATGAAATGTCCTCGCAATACAGCGTGCGCGGGGGAAACTTCGATGAAAACCTCATTTACGTCAACGACATTGAAATTTACCGCCCCCAACTCATTCAAAATGGCCAGCAGGAAGGCTTGAGCTTCATCAACCCCGACCTGGTAGGTTCCTTGAAATTCTCTGCCGGCGGATTCGACCCCCAGTACGGAGACAAAATGAGCTCGGTTCTCGACGTCACGTACAAACAACCCGAAGCCCGTAAATGGCAGTTTTTGATGGGCACTATGCTGAATTCGGCCACTTTTCAGGGCCAAAAAGGACCCTGGGCGGCCATCATTGGCGGGCGTACTTTCTCCAATGCACTGTTGGCTAAATCACTGAATACCCAAGGTACCTATCGAATGCGATTTGGAGACATTCAGGCTCAAATTGACTACAAACCCAGCCCATTTTGGAATTTTCAATTTTTGGGCAATACCGCTGCCAACCGATTCGAGCTCAAGCCCTTGAGTCGTCAAACCGAATTTGGAACGGTCACCGAAGCGTATCAACTGGATGTGTACATGGCCGGGGCCGAAAACCTAGATTATCAATATCAATTGGGCGCATTTACGGCCAATTACAAGCCAAGCATTCGCCAATCGTTCAAGTTCATTGCCAGCCTGACCCACATTCAAGAACAGGAATACTTCGATGTAGAAGGCGCCTATTTCTTGAATCAGTTAGATCGTGACCTGGGCTCATCCAACTTAGGAAAACCCTTGAAAACGTTGGGTTATGGTTACTATTTGGACCATGGCAGGAACCAGCTGCGCTCGCAAATCATCAACCTGAGCCATCTGGGCACGGTTGGCCGAATCACCGATCGTTTCAGTTGGAAATACGGCATTCGCTTGAACCGGGAATCGGTCGATGATCGATTCTTTGAATGGATGTACAGCGACAGTGCAGGCTACAACACATCTGAATTCGGCTATTTGCGTGATAGTCTCTTCCTTGACCCTTTGGTCAGAGCCAACAACAGCATTCAAAGCTTGCGTTCGAGTGCCTACATGCAGGGCCGCTGGCGATTGTCCAAGGCTCAAAACATCTGGCTAAACGCGGGTTTCAGGGTGCAGCATTGGAGCCTGAACCAGCAAACCTTGTTCATGCCTCGCGTGAATTTCAACTGGGAGCCCAATCAAGCATACAACCGCAACCGACCCGATTCTACCAAAAAACCCGATGTGGTCATCAAACTGGCCTTTGGGGCATATCACCAAGCGCCCTTCTACCGAGAAATGAGGGGTTTTGATGGAGCCTTGAATACCCAACTTCAGGCCCAAGAAGCTTGGCATAGTCTGCTGGGAATGGATCGGTATACCTTGTTGTGGAACCGTCCCTTTAAATTCAGTTCTGAGGCTTATATCAAAACCTTGAACCAACTTGTTCCCTACCTATATGACAACATGCGCATTCGCTACTTCGCCAGCAATAGCGGCCAGGGCTTTGCCTGGGGTTGGGACAACCGCATCAACGGTCAATTCATTGAAGGCTTGGAAAGTTGGTTCACCTTGAGCATCATGCAAAGCAAGGAGCAGTTGAGTTGGATCAGCCCCAGTACTGGCCGAGACACCCTTTCTGCTTGGCTTCGCAGACCCACTGACCGCCGCGTGCAATTTGCAGCAGTTTTTCAAGATGAACTTCCCAGTGACCCAAGCGTTCGCATCAATTTGAATATCATCATTGGAACGGGCATGCCTTACTACCTTGATGGTCCTGCCCGCTACAGCAGCACGCCCAACGCCGTACCTCCATATCGCCGTGTCGATTTAGGTTTGAGCAAAACCCTTGAAGCCGATAGCAAGTTGAATCAGTGGTTGGGCTTGTCTTCGAGTTTCCTATCGATGGATGTATTCAATCTGCTAGACATCAACAACGTGATTGCCTATTCGTGGGTCAAGGATTTGAACAACAACCGGTATGGGGTTCCCGAGTATCTTACCGGGCGGCGTCTGAACTTGCGTTTTCAAGGAGTATTGAAATGAAAAAGGCCCCGAATGACGAGGCCTTTTTTATTAGTTTCCACCGCTTCCGGGACCAGCAGGTGGCATAGCCTCCTGCCCTTTTTTGCATTCCTCGAGCTGCGATTGAAGCTGCTGAATTTGTTTGTTGGCTTCGAGCAACTGGGATTTCAATTTCTCACTCAAGGTCTGGGCGGCTTTGAGCTTATCCATCAATTCGGCATTGTTGCTCTGGCAGGCCTCAATGGTCTCTTTTTGAGACGCAATCTCAGCATTCAGTTGAGCCAGGGTCTGCTTGAGTTTGGCAATCTCGGCTTTGGCTTCTTGAAGCGCTGCATCACTATCGTTATTGGATGCCTCTTTCAATTGTTTTTCGCAATTGGCCAATTTGGTTTTCAATTCTTGAACCGACTTGTTGCATACTTCGTATTCAGCCATCACCGCGTTGTACTGATTTTTGGCCGCAGTCAAATCGCTTTCCAACTGTGCGTTTTCTGATTTTAGACTGGCATTTTCAGCTTCGAGGCTGGCGATCTTTTTCTTTGCCGCTTCCAATTCAGCTTTGATTTGTTGAGCATCATCACCCGTGCCGCCATTGGCCAATTTGGCTTCCAATTCTGCCACTTTTTTCTTTTGAGCCTCCAAATCAGACTGCGATTGTGCCAACTTAGCCTCCAAATCAGCCGCCTTTTTCTTGTAAGGAGCACAATCTTCAACTGCCGCCAACTGAGCCTCCAATTCGCTGACCTTTTTCTTGTAAGGAGAGCAATCTTCTACTGCTGCCAGCTGGGCTTCCAAACTCTGAATTTTCGCCTTGTAGGCACTGCAATCTTCTCCAGATGCGGCGGCCAATTGATTTTTCAAATCGGCCACTTGCTTCTCCAAATTCGACACAGTAGCTGACAGATCAGCGGCCTTTTTCTTAGCAACCGCTAATTCTGATTCGCAAGCAGCCGCTTTGGATTTGGATGCCTGCAAATCCGCTTCTACGGCCTTCAGCTTGGCTTCGGTTTCGGCTAACTTTTGTTTAATGGGCGTACAATCCTCAGTAGGATTGGCGAGTTGAGCCGATAAATTGGCTACCTCTTTTTTCAAACGATCCCGTTCGGCTTGGACTTCAGCCAGTGTTTTGTTGCAAGATTCGCTTTGCTTTTGACAGGCTTGGGCATCAGCCACTGCTTTGTCGCGCTCGCTGCGGGTTTTATACAATTCAGCCGTAAGATTCTGGTTGCGTTTTTGTTCCATGGCCAACAAGCTGTCCAACATGCGTGTTTGCTCTTGACAAGATTTGCCTTCGCTATTTTTTAGACGATCAAGTTCATAAGCCAATCGATTGCGCTCTTGTTCTACTTCATTGAGTTTATTCTTGGCCTCTTCCAGCGCCAATTCAGCTTTTTTACGCTTGTCTTCCTCTTGCATCAGTGCTTCTTGGCACTGCTTCTTTTGCTGGGCCATTTCGTCTTGCATATCTTGATTGCGCTTATTCTGCTTATTGAGTTCAGCTTGTACTTGCGTCAATTTTTGCTGGCAGTCTTCCAAGACGCGGTCAGCAGCAGGATCCACGGGAGAAACAGGGCTTTCCACTCTTTTTACAATCGTATCGCGAAGGCGCAGCGTATCGGTTTTGAGTTGCCAAATGGTATCGCGAACCGTAACCACGCGCTCTACGTAAACCGTATCGCTCAACTTGGACACAGGCTCTTTGCGCTGAGAATCCTGATAAACGGGCTCCTCATAGGACTCTGACCACCAAGGAGAGCAATCGCCAATTTTTGAGCGAACTCCAAAATAGAAATTGGCTCCTGACATACCTTTTCCTGCTTGCCAATTGCGGTAGCCCACGAGGTTGTCTGAACCAAGCGTCAAAGGACCGATGCGCAGATAAGCTCCGAGCTGCAACTCTGAATAACCCTGGGTCAGGCTCAAAGGGAAACCGTATTCCCATCGCTCTGTTTGCTTGCGGGGAACTACAGAAAAGTAAGAAGCCCGGTGTATACCAGAAGCATTCACAGCCTTGACGTCTTGGGTCCAGTAGGCTCCCAAATGCCAATGCTGGTAAGCCGCCAATCGCTTGTCAAATTGCACGTTCAAGGCAGCCGGCGTGTAACTCACAAAACCTGATGGATCTGGGCTCGAACCGTTTTGAACAAAATAAGAATTGGCCAAAAAACCGACCCGCTGCTCAAACCCGGAATTGCTTTGATTTTGCCAATTTACGGTTGCGTTTTGCTGTTGATTCAACGCGTAAACAGAACCATCGTACCATATCAAACCCAGATCGGTGAGCGAAGCCCCAATTTTCCAATCGTATTGTTGTTTTTCTTCCCAATCACAGGGACTCAATGAACTGAAATCTTGAGCCGCACGAGGCCGGTATTCGTATACAAATCCCAGATCCAGGCCCATACCCGCCCCGTAAGGAATGCGAAAATTCAGCCCCCAGGGACCTTGCATTACGGTTGCGACCGATTGCTCAGGATCATCGCTGTATGACAATCGCAAACGGACGTCTTCGGCAATGGCTGACCCTTCTTCATTCAACGCGTCATTTTGAATGTCTTTCAACTTCAACGAAGCCCCTTGTAAACTGGCAGCACCCATGCCTATGATGAACTTAGGAGTAATGCCCCAGCGATAAGCTTTTTGGCGAGCGGCAAGCGATGCGTCTGACCAACCTTCTGACCAAGCTTCTGATTCGCCAGAGAAAGAGAAAAACCATTCCTGGTATTGATCAGAGTTGATGGAAAAGGCACCTTGGTCCAGCGAGCTTAAACCGTAAATACCCTCAGAAGTAGTGCCGTAACGCAGGGCTTGAGCCCATTCTTTGGAAACCCCGGTAAACGAAGTGCCCGCCACCGCTTTTACTCCAAAACCAAAGGATGCACGCGGCCCCAAAGGCAAAAAGAAAGAAGGCCCATACACTTCGTTCATGGCATTCAGGCGCCAATAAGCCTTGGAAGATGCGCCAGGAATCCAATCTTGATCCAAATTTCCCATTTCAAAACCTGAAGAAGCGGCAAATCCGCCGCCCCACCAATTGAAAAATGCTCGATTGCCCAAACTGCTGCGCGACAATGCCGGGTTCAGCGAATAGGCATATGGGGTATTCAAATCACCGACTACCAAGCCCAAAGAGTGTTGCGCCTGAAGGCTGGGAAGCGCCCATACGGCCCAAAATAATAAGAGTACAATTCGTTTCATGGGTGAATCAAAGTTCGAAAATAACCCATCTCTGTGCCGTTTAACCCAAACAGTGCTCTGTTTGCCGACAAAAGACCGGTCTTTGACTTTTGACACCCTAATTTCGCAGCATGTGGTCGTTCACAAAACGCGTTTTAGCCGCAACCCTTGGCTCTTTGTTGGCCTTGGTCCTGTTGGTACTGATTTTGGTTGGCATAGCCGCTGGGGCTTCCATGGGTAGTGAAGAACCCACCGAATTGAGCCAGGACCGCTATGTGTTGGATATTGATTTGAGCGCGGGCCTGAGCGAGCGAGGAAATCACGATCCCCTGGTGGGTTTATTGAACGAAGAAGAAAAAGACAAACTGGGGCTTCACGAATGGCGGCTTTTACTGAATCAGGCGGCTAAAGACCCCAAAATCGCCGCCATCGCCCTGGATTGTGGATCCTTTGAAGGTGGCTGGGCCCAGGCCAAGGAATTTCGGGACTTGTTGTTGTCATTCAAAAATAGCAAGAAGCCCATTTACGCCCATTCCTTCATGTTCAGCGAGGCGGGGTTGTACATTGCTTCTGCCGCTACAGAAGTTTCTGTCAATCCCAAGGGAATGGTCGAATTCAATGGAATTGCAGGCCAAGTGGTGATGTACAAAGGGCTTCTTTCCAAAATGGGTGTCGATGTTCAAGTGTTCAAAGTGGGTACCTTCAAAGGGGCCGTTGAGCCATTCATCGCCGATAGTTTATCTCAACCGAATCGATTGCAAATCGCTCAATACCTCGAAGGAGCGTATCGCTTTCAATTGAAAGAAATCAGCGAGAGCCGCTCCATTCCTTTCGATAGCCTCTGGGCAGCCGCTATGGCGGGAGACCGCCCCTTCCCCGAGCAAGCCAAGCAACTGGGTTTGGTTGACGAAGTCCTCTATCAAGTGGAGATCGAGCAGAAATGGCAGAAAAAATTGGGCGCCAAGTCTGCGCTTCCCCGTGTTTCAGCTCCTGATTATTGGAATTCTTTTGATCACTACGCTTACAACCGCCAAAAAATTGCGGTTTTGTATGCAGAAGGAGACATAATCATGGGCAAAGGTTCAGACAACATCGCCCACGAAACCTTCTTGAAGGAAATTCAAAAATTGATCGAAGACGACGCCGTAAAAGCAGTGGTATTGCGCATCAATAGCCCCGGGGGCAGCAGCTTCGCTTCAGACCTGATGGCGAATGAACTCGCTCGTTTGAGAAAGAAGAAACCTTTGATTGTAAGCGTTTCCAATTACAGTGCAAGCGGCGGTTATTACATGAGCTGCGCCGGTGACAGCATCTTCGCACAGCCAAACTGCATCACGGGATCCATTGGCGTATTTGCTCTCATTCCCAACAGCCAAAAATTATTCAACGACTACCTCGGCTTGAAATATGAAACCGTGGAACTGGGTGAAGGCAGTGTGCTATTCAGGCCCGATCGGCCTTTGAGTTCTGTGCAACAAAAGCTGATGCAACAAAGCGTAGACCGCATTTATGCTGATTTTACATCTTGGGTAGCCGAGGGCCGGTCCATGCCTTTGGATACCGTATTGTCGCTGGCTCAAGGTCGAGTTTATACGGGAACCATGGCCAAAGAATTGGGGTTAATTGACGAATTCGGTGGCTTGGATAGAGCCTTATTGGCGGCTCAGCGCATGGCGAAACTCAAAGATTACCAGCTTCAAGAATTTCCTGCAGAAGAATCCTTAGTAGACCGCTTGTTTGCTGGTGAAATTGAATCCAAAATGGCGACTCGTTTTGCTAAAAATTGGGGATTGAGCATGGAGCAAATAATCGATTTGAAGCAGATTCATCGGCATTTGGGCGTACAGTCCAGATTGCCTTGGTCGATGCCGAATTGAGATTGGTCGACATGGAAACTATTGTTGTGTAAAAAGTTTCCAATGCTCTTTATTCTGCTTACTTTTGCGGCGCTTTTATGGAAGTGTTCACCAAGATTCAGGCAGCCGCCGAGCGATTGTTCAATCGTTTTGGCATTCGCAGCGTCACGATGGACGATGTGGCCAAAGAGTTGAGCATTTCCAAAAAGACCCTCTATAAACACTACCCCGACAAAAATGAATTGGTTCGCACCACGGTGCAGAAGATGCTGGATCGCATTTCGAATCAATTTGAACGCATTCTGGCCCAAGAAGCCAACCCCATACTTCAACTTTTCGCCATTTCTCGATTCATGATCGATATGCTGGAGCATATGAATCCCAGCATGCTGTACGACCTTGAGAAGTACCACAAAGACTGTTTTGACCTATTCGTAGAGCACCGAGAAATGCACGCATTGCGCAATGCCAAAACCAATTTAGAAGCCGGTCAAGCGCAAGGCCTATACCGCTCTGATTTGGATACCGAAATTGTAGCAAGAGCATTTTACTCCATGATGTTTCACTTGTTGGGACCTCACGAGACGGCCTTCCACCAACAATTTGAGAACAAACGGAGTTTGGTAAACGAACTCATTCAATACCACTTGCACGGAATCTGTTCTGAAAAGGGACTGGTCCTGGTTCAAAGCATCAATTGGAATCAACCCATTACACATGAAAAAAATAACCCTTAGCCTTTTATCCCTGTTGGGAATGGCTTCAGGCGCATGGAGCCAAACCGCTTACAGTTTGGAAGAAGCCATCGCCTACGGAAAAACCCACAACAGTGCCTACCTGAATGCAGGATTGGATGTATCGATTGCACAATCAACGGTGAGCCAGACCTTGGCTTTGGGGCTACCCCAAGTAACGGCTTCGGGCAACTACCAACAATACCTGACGGTGCCCGGATCCTGGATCAAAAACTCTTTCTCAACCCAACCGGGAGCCCCTGAATACATCTTCTTGCAATTCCAACAGGCTTATACTTCATCTGCCAATGTGAGCGTAAGTCAATTGATCTTTGATGGCTCATATTTCGTTGGGCTCAAAGCAGCTCAAGAATTTGTCAATCTGAGTCAATTTCAAGAAAACCTGTCTGAACAATCCCTCAAATCATCCATTACCAAAGCGTACTTGTTGGTTTGCAGTTTGGAAAAAAACAAAGCCTTGCTGCTGGCCAACAAAAAGACCTTGGCTCAAACTATTGGGGAATTCAAAGCCCTCTACAAAGAAGGTTTCACCGAATCGCTTGATGTTCAGAGAATGGAGTTGAATTACCGCAACTTAGAACTTCAAGAGAGCAAAGTCGAAATGGGCATAGAGATGGCTGTTCACGCCTTGAAATTGCAAATGGGTTACCCCATGAATGAAACCTTGACCTTGAGTCAAAATTTAGAAGACTTGAACGCTAGCCTGAGCAGCGTAGAAGCTGAATTGAACAACTTCAACCCTCAGAACCGCATCGAATACCAGCTTTTGGATCAAGGCATTCGATTGAATCAAATGGACAAAAAACGCTACCAAATGGGTTACGTTCCCCGCTTGGTTGGATTTTACCAACACCAAGAAACCACCCAGCGTCCTGAATTCAATTTCTTTCAGTCCAACCTAACCCCTAATAACAACTGGGTCCCCTCCAATGCCATTGGATTGAGCATGAGTTTGACATTGTTCGACGGCTTGAAAACACCAGCCAAGTTGAAGGAAATTGACTGTAAAATTCAAAAAAGTCAAAATGATCTGGGGCAATTCCAAAACGCTGCTTGGCTCCAATATCAGAATGCGAAACGCAGTTACGATTTGAACTTGGTTCAAGCCGAAATTCAAAAAGAGAGCCTGGATTTGGCGCAAGACATCTACAACAAATCCCTTTTGAAGCTCAAAGAAGGTGTGGGTTCATCGCTCGAAGTCGCTCAAGCCGACAGCGATTTGAAAGCCGCGCAAACCAATTATTTAAATGCCATTTACGACCTCATCGTATCCAAAATTGACCTCAAATCTGCCTACGGAAGCCTATAAACCTTGAAAAATCCAATGAAACAATTCATTTATATTCTTGCTGCAAGCACCTTGTTGTTTGCCTGTTCAAAACCAGAAGCCAGCACCCTGGATGAGAAGAAAAAAGAGCTAGAACTCCTGAATAAGGAGATTGCCGATTTGCAATCGAAGGCCAAAACCTTGGAAATGGAAATCTTGGAGATGGACAGTCAAGGTAGCAGCGGCAAACTGGTGGCTACTGAAATTCTCCAATTGGCTCCCTTTGAAAGCTTTGTGAGTTTGGAAGGCGTTGTAGATGCCGAGGAAAGCACTTTGGCTACCGCTCAAGCCCCAGGCTTGGTTACCCAAGTATTGGTCAAAGTAGGCCAGCAAGTGAGCAAGGGCCAAGTATTGGCCGTCTTGGACATGAGCACCTTGAACAAAAGCAAAGCTGAATTGAAGCAGCAGTTGTCTTTTGCCACTACCGTATTCGAGAAACAAGCCCGACTTTGGGAGCAAGGCATTGGCACCGAACTGCAATACCTGAATGCCAAAAACCAAAAGGAAGCCCTCAGCAATTCCTTGGCCACCTTGGAAGCACAGATGGACCTGTACCGCATCAAATCTCCCATCTCGGGCAGCGTTGAAGTATCGGAACTCAAAGTGGGTCAATCGGTAGCACCTGGAATGCCCCTGTTTCGCATTGTGAATTTGTCTTCGAGCAAAATCAAGGCATCGGTTGCCGAGTCATACAGCAACTTGATCAAGCCCGGTGCGCAGGTCATGATACAATTCCCCGATATCAGCAGCGATTGGCACTCGGCTCAAATGGATTTCGTTTCCAAGTTCATCGACCCCATGAACCGCACCTTTGGTGTTGAAATTCGCATCAAAGATGCTGCCTTGAACCGCAGTGTCAAGCCCAATATGATTGCCAAATTGCGCATCAGCGAATACAAGAACAACGAAGTATTCACCGTTCCCACCAACTGCATTCAGTACAGTGAAAACGATGCTTACATTGTATTGGCAGACCAAAAGGGCAAGCAAGGCATTGCGCGCATCTGCACGGTGAAAACCGGCAAAAGCAGCCAAGGAAGAACCGAAATCCTAAGCGGCATGCTTTCTGATTCTACGCAATTGCAGGCTGGAGCCGCTGTCATTACGGCTGGTTTCCAAGAATTAAACGACGAACAATTCATCGAAATCAGCCCACGCTAACCATGAGTTTTCGCGAATTCAAACCCACAAGCTGGTCCATTGACAACAAAACCAGCATTTACATTCTCTCACTATTCTTGAGTGTAGCCGGAATCTTCTCCTACATCAAAATTCCGAAAGAGCGATTCCCTGACATCGTCATTCCAACCATTTACGTTCAGACGATTTACCCCGGATCTTCACCCAAAGACATTGAAAACCTGGTCACCAAGCCCATTGAAAAGAAAATCAAGAGCATCAGCGGTGTAAAGGCTTTGAAAAGCCAAAGCATTCAGGACTTTTCAGTCATTACGGTTGAATTTGACACTGACGTATCAGTGGCTGAAGCCAAACAAAAGGTCAAAGACGAGGTAGACAAAGCGAAAAACGACCTGCCTACCGATTTGCCCAGCGACCCCACCGTTCAAGAAGTCAACTTCTCAGACATTCCCGTTTTGTATATCAACATCAGCGGGCAATACGATTTGCAGACCTTGAAGCGCTATGCCGAGATGGCCAAAGACAAAATTGAGTCTTTGCCTGCCATTTCCAAAGTAGACATGGTGGGCGCCTTGGACCGTGAAATCCAAGTGAACTTAGACCTGGTAAAAATGACCGCTGCGGGCTTCACCATTGACGATGTTTCCAGAGCCATTCAGATGGAAAACCGCCGCATTTCTGGTGGCAACATCGACCTGGACAACATGAAACGTTCCTTGAGCGTGAGCGGCGAGTTCTCTTCGGCCCAAGAGATTGCCGAAATCTCAATTCGCAGCAATACCGGAGCTACCTTAAAACTCAGCGATTTTGCGACCGTCGTAGACGGTTTCAAGGAAAAAGAAAGCTATGCCCGATTGATGGGTGAAAACGTCATCACCTTGAACATCGTCAAGCGCTCAGGTGAAAACTTGATTCAAGCCAGCGACGATTGCCGAGCCCTGATTGCTGAATTGCAAGCAGGCCCCTACCCCAAAGATCTAGACGTAGTCTTCACCGGTGACCAGAGCACACAAACCCGCATCACCGTTCACGACTTGATCAACACCATCATCATTGGCTTTATTTTGGTGGTACTGATTCTGATGTTTTTCATGGGAGCCACCAATGCCATTTTCGTTGGCCTTTCGGTTCCTCTGTCTTGCTTCATCGCCTTTTTGGTATTGCCCAGCTTAGGTTTCTCTTTGAACTTCATTGTACTGTTTTCCTTCTTGTTGGCGTTGGGAATTGTTGTAGATGACGCCATTGTAGTCATCGAAAACACCCACCGTATTTTCATGAAAGAGCGAATCGGCATTGTTGATGCAGCCAAGAAAGCAGCTGGCGAGGTCTTCATGCCTGTATTCAGCGGCACCTTGACGACCTTGGCTCCATTTGTACCCTTGGCTTTCTGGGGCGGTGTAGTCGGCAAGTTCATGTTCTTCTTGCCGGTCACCTTGATCATTACCCTGCTCGCCTCCCTGTTGGTGGCCTACATCATCAACCCCGTGTTTGCCGTTGATTTCATGAAGCGCGACGACGAAATGGCGGCCGTAGGCAGTCCAGAAGCTAAAAAAGCGGTTAAAAAAGCCAGCATCATCATGGGAATTTTAGCCGTTTTGGGCTACTCCCTCGGCGGATTCGGACTTGGCAACTTGGTTGTATTCTTGCACCTGTTGTACCTCTTGCACCATTTTTGGCTCAAGTCGTTCATCGACCGTTTCCAGCACATACATTGGCCCCGAGTACAGCATAAATATGCGAAGGTTGTAGCCTGGATTCTCACTGGAAAACGCTCATTGGGCGTTTTGGGAGCCACCTTTGGCATGTTGCTCCTTTCATTTGTGGCTTTAGGCATTCGCAAGCCCGCAGTGGTTTTCTTCCCGCAGGCTGACCCCAATTTCACCTATGTATACCTCACCCTACCCACGGGTACCTCAGCCGTCGCCACCGACAGCATCACCCGTTTGGCCGAGGAACGGGTATTCAAAGCCGTAGGAGCCAATAATCCGCTGGTGGAATCCATCATTTCCAACGTGGCCGTCGGTGCATCAGACCCAAACAGTGGTGACAGAACCATTGCTTCTAACAAGGGCAAAATTACCGTGGCTTTTGTCGAATACGCCAAAAGAAATGGGGCAAGTACCCGCGTATTACTTGAAAAAATTCGCGAAGAATTGGGCGCATTCCCAGGCGTTGAAATGACCGTAGAACAAGAGCGAAACGGCCCGCCGGTAGGAAAAGCGATCAACATTGAGATTCGCGGTGACGAGTTCAACGCTTTGGTCAATACGGCGGCTCAATTGAAGCGACACCTGGAAGCTGAAAAAATCCCGGGCGTTGAAGAGTTGAAAAGCGATTTCGTGGCCTCAAAACCTGAAGTATTCATCGAAATTGACCGTGAAAAAGCCAATCGCTTGGGCATTTCAACTTCCCAAGTCGGCGGCGCATTGCGAAATAGCATTTACGGTGCCGAACCCAGCAAATTCAAAGATGAGAACGAAGACTACCCCATCATGGTTCGTTTGGAAAAGCAAACCACCAATGATTTGTCTGCCTTGTTGAACATGCGCATCAGTTATCGCGACATGGTAATGGGCGGTAAAATTCGCGAAATTCCTTTGAGTGCCATCGCAACGGCTCGCTATACCAACAGCTACGGCGGCATCAATCGCTTGAATCAAAAGCGGGTTATCACCCTGGGCTCCAATGTATTGCCTGGATATGCCCCCAACGAAGTGGTAGCTCAGGTTCAAAAATCCATTGACCGTTTCGGTGCTCAAGATGGCTTGGCCATTGAAATGACCGGCGAACAAGAAGAACAAAAAGAAACAGGTGCGTTCTTGGGTGGCGCCTTGTTGACCAGCATTGCATTGATCATTGTCATCTTGGTTGCTCAGTTCAACTCCATCTCCAAACCGATGATCATTTTGAGCGAGATTCTTTTCTCGGTTATTGGAGTATTGTTGGGATATGCCATCACAGGCATGTCGTTCTCCATCATCATGACCGGTATTGGAATCGTAGCCCTGGCCGGTATTGTAGTGCGAAACGGCATTCTGATGGTTGAATTTGCTGACCAATTGGTAGGCGAAGGCCTACCCCTGCGCGAGGCATTGATAGAGGCCGGTCGGGCTCGTATGACCCCTGTGTTGTTGACAGCAGCCACCACATCATTGGGATTGATTCCCTTGGCAGTGGGTTTGAACATGGACTTTGTCACTTTGTTCACCTATGGAAACCCTAATCTTTATTTCGGGGGCGATAGTGTGGCATTCTGGGGGCCCTTGAGTTGGACCATGATTTTTGGATTGAGTTTCGCGACTTTCCTAACATTGATACTGGTTCCTGCCCTGTATTACATGAACGAGAAAGCCCAGCTTCGAATGAAGTCTTGGTTCTAACGGATATTGCAATCGAGAAAAGGCCCCGAATCGGGGCCTTTTTTTTTGCCCGAATGACATTTGTGAGCACGGGTGATTTGGGGCACTCGATACCCTTGGTGGAAATCGAGGAGTTAGCTGTCTGTGCGCCCTGAACCATATTGCACTTCCAAACTTGGCAAACCGTGGCCCAGTGTATGCTTCCATTAGCGCCGCAGATCGGTGATCAATTCGGTTCCATTCATATCAATGCCCATGGCCAACATGACAGTGATTTACTTATCTCCTCTTGGTTAATACATGGGAAGTAGAGCTTCGCATAGCCCTCTGTTGTTACAACAGTATAGCACAAAAAAGGCCCCAAAAGGGGCCTTCGCATGCTTGATTCAAGCATTTAATTCAATTCAAACGTGTTTTTCTGGCGAAGCAAACCACGGGTCCACAACTCACAAGTGTATTGACCCTTACCCAATCGACCTTCCAAAGTGCCTTTTTGAGGGAAGTACCATTTTACTTTTTGCAGGGCACCGTCAAACTGAATGGTTTCGGTCAAAGAAACCACTGTGCTTTTGTCTTGGAGCGACTTATTGGTGGTAGACAATACGCCTCCATTGGGGTCAATGATGCGAATTACAATCTGCTCCTCTACCACTGATGTAACCAAGGGATTCTCCAAAATATCGAAAGTGATCATCAACTTCTCCAAGCTCTTAGCTGAAGTAGAAGCTTCGCGTGCCCCTTTTTTGGTAATCAAACCGGTTGTCAACAACGCACCGAATTGAGGTCGCGCACCGCGTTCCAATCGGTCTTTCAAATCATAGTTTTCAGCCGAAAGCATCTGATTATTTTCCTTGGTCGAATCCAATTCCAGCATCATCTGATTCTTCTCGTTGGTCATTTGGGCAATTTGAGCCATGAGTTCAGCAACTCGTTTCTTGGCCTCTTCCAATTGCTTGCGCAAATCATTCAAATTACCGGGGGCGCCGGGCTTGCCCATGCTGTTGGTAGATGTTTTGCTCACCCCACCCGCCAATTGACGGCGAAGACGGTAAATTTCCTTGTAGGCTTGAATCACCCTGGGGTTGTTATCACCCTCGAGCATTTCAACCTTGGAAATCAAAGTGGCATTTTCATTCTGGTAGTTTTGCACCAGGGCGTTCAGCGAATCTTCTACCCGCAACAATTCCTGTTCAATGGAATCGCGTTGGCGGCGCATTTCGATTTCGTTTTCCATGGCAATCTGCCCTTTGCTCTTTTCAGAAAAGAGGAATGCATTAGCTCCCAACGAGAGCAAAAGCAATACGATAAGAAGGGCGGTAACGGCTGTTTTTTTCATGTGTACCTTAGGTATATACTACAATATTAATCTCCAAATGACGAGCATGAAACTCCCCAGTGCAATTGGGACCGGATTGTGACATGGATTGACCTGCTAATTTTTAATCAAATTACTAAAATTCAATAAGTTAAAGTCAGCGTCAACAATTCGTCCACATCGATCCACCCAAAGCAATTGTGGCAAAGATTGCCATTGCATGATTCGGGCTGCTCGGTTATCCAAAACCAGCTGATCCCAACGCCAAGAATATCTTCGATTCAAAGTCTTGATGCTCCGCTCATCGCCTCCCTGGGCCATCATGACCATGCGAACATTCAGCAAGGACTGAGTATCCAAAAACCATCGTTTTTGAATGCGCCTTGAGGGCTCATCACCCGAATGTTCTAACTTATAATCATTGATAAGAGCTTGAAATTGAGCGCGTTGTTGGGCCGACAAATCGACCAAGAACTGGGAGTCTGCCGTTGAAAATCCCATATCGGGGTGCCAGGCCCACATGATGATTTGAAACCCTCGATAGGCGCGCCAACTTCTGTGTTTTCCCAGAGATATCCATGAACCCAATCCAGTATCTGCTGCATGAAAACGAATGCGGGGAAGTCGATTTCCATTCAACAAAGGGTGCTCACCGTTTGTGATGCGCGAGGCCATCAATTGCTCACCCTGCCAACGGAGTGAAAAGGCCAGACCTCGCCAAACACAATTCATATTCGAAGCTCGCTCTGGCCAATTCTGACTGAATTCATCGTAAAAACGCACTGAATCCATTGACAAAATGATTCGGTCCACACCAGGGTCATTATACTTACCGTTGAAATTTTGATCAACAGCAGCTACCCATATCCCTCTATTTGAGTCAAGGGAATAGTACCCGAATCGCAAGTTTTGGCGCTGATAGCGAAAGGCAAAAGCAGCTCCCATGTAAAGGCGAGGCCCGACCAATGCCTTGACCGATTGATCATGCATTTGGGCAAAGGCAAAAAACTGCTGAACGGGAAACGGCTGCATCATCAAACTCAGATTGGGCCCCAACTGCAGCATCCAATCCCTGTTGATTTGCCACGATGTATCTGCCTTTTCGAAGGCATCGAATACCAAATCGCCATTTTTGTCGACCCAAGTTTTTCGCATCCATTGCCCTCGAATGAGTTTTTCCTCGAATAGCACTAAGCTGTGGTCAGGAACCGGGCTTTTCTCATTTTGCAAGGCATACACCCAAGCATACGAATGCCTCATGGCCAAAGAATCCCATGTTTTGGGAAGACCTATGCGGTACGTGCGCACCGCTTGACCGGGTATGGCCGAAGCCAAATCCAAGGGTTCATGAACCGTATCGCCCATCAAAATGAAACGATTGATGGGCTGCATGGATCGTTTTTCACTTTCAGAGGCACCGCGACCGTTCAATGAAATAGCCTCAACACCCTGGCCCGCTAGACCATAAGCCGTAAAAAAGAACAGGAATGAAAAGAACCTCAAGGCTTGATCACGAATCGCACGATGATCACGCCCAAGGCAATGACGAACATCAATATGCTGATGCGATTCATACCGTGCATCAATTGGGTGTTGAGGTTTTTGGTTCCTTCTTGCTTTTGAAAGGTCAAATAGGACCATATTTTCTTGAATATCATATCCAAATATAACCCATTATGCGGGGCCATGGTTCGTATTGGCTGTTAGTTTAATTGCACCCTTGACCGGCTCATGGGTCAAAGCCAAATCCAGCACCTGAAGCATGTTATTCACGTAGAAAAATTGCATTCCCTGAATGTAAGATTCGGGAATATCCAGAATGTCTTTGCGATTTTGTTCGCACAATATTACCTCTTGAATACCCGCCCTCTTGGCAGCCAGAACCTTCTCTTTGATTCCTCCCACCGGCAAGACTTTGCCACGCAGGGTAATTTCTCCCGTCATGGCTAGACGCTTTTTCACCCGTCGCTGCGTCATCAAAGAAGCCAGCGATGTCAGCACCGTAACACCCGCTGAGGGTCCGTCTTTTGGTATGGCTCCCGCAGGAAAATGCACGTGAATGTCGTAAGCTTCAAACAAGGCTAGATCCAAATCCAAATAATCAGCATGAGCTCGTAGAAAGCTGCTGGCAATGTGAACCGATTCTTTCATGACATCGCCCAGTTGACCGGTAATTTGCATGCGCCCCTTGCCTTTGGACAAAGCGCTTTCCACAAACAAAACGGAGCCCCCCATGGGAGACCAAGCCAATCCCGTCACCACACCGGCTGTTTCATTGTTTTCGTAATGTTCAGGCTCCAACTTCTCACTTCCCAACACCGATTCGATATCAGACGGTTTAAAATTGGCTGCATACGGGGTACCCGATGCCACATGTTGGGCCACTGAGCGAGCCAAAGCAGCCACTTTCTTATCCAAGCCTCGTACCCCAGATTCGCGGGTGTACTGCTCGATCAAAACTTCCAAGGCCTTGTCGGTGATTTTAAAGTCCTTGGCTTTCAGACCGTGGGCTTTTCGCTGCTTGGGAATGAGATACTTCTTGGCAATTTCTACCTTCTCCTCCAAGCTGTAACCGCTGATGTCGATGATTTCCATTCGATCGAGCAAAGCAGGTTGAATTTGATCCAAGGAATTAGCGGTGGCAACGAACAACACTCGACTCAAGTCGTAGTCCATTTCCAAGTAATTGTCGTAGAAACTGATGTTTTGCTCAGGATCCAATACTTCTAACAAAGCGCTTGAAGGGTCTCCTCTAAAATCACGACCCAATTTGTCGATTTCATCCAAAACAAAAACGGGATTGCTGCTCCCCACCTTCTTTAGGTTTTGAATGATTCGACCGGGCATAGCCCCAATGTAAGTTTTGCGGTGCCCACGTATTTCAGATTCATCGTGCAAGCCTCCCAAAGACATGCGCACATGTTGGCGGCCCAAGGCCCTCGCAATAGAGCGCCCCAAACTGGTTTTACCCACACCTGGAGGGCCGTACAAACAAATGATGGGGCTTTTCATATCCCCTTTGAGTTTCAAAACGGCTAAGTACTCCAATATGCGACGTTTGACCTTTTCCAATCCGAAATGATCTTCGTCGAAGACCGAACGGGCATGTTCCAAATCGAAATTGTCTTCGGTGACCTGATCCCAGGGTAAATCCAACAGAAGCTGCACATAGTTCAATCCCACCGAATAGTCAGGAGAAGCCGGATTGATGCGCATCAATCGATCCAACTCTTTGTTGAAGTGATCGCGAACGCTTTTGCTCCAAGATTTGGCATCTCCTTTCTCGCGAAGGTTGTCGATTTCTTTATCGGGCGTATCTCCTCCCAACTCTTCTTGAATCGCTCTGATTTGTTGTTGCAGGAAATACTCCTTCTGTTGCTTGTCTAGGTCTGTCCTCACCTTGTTTTGAATCTGGTCTTTGAGTTCCAGCATTTGCAACTCTTTGAGCACATATTCCAGCACTTTTGAGGCTCTGGCCTTGGGATTCAATTCCTCTAATAGCGCTTGTTTCTCAGCAATTTCAATGTTCAAGTTGCTGGCAACGAAGTGTATGAGAAAGCGATTGGAGTCGATATTTTTCAGGGCGATGACCGCCTCGCTGGGGATGTTCGGCGACAGGGAAATGATGCGCTGACTGACATCTTTGATGCTGTCGATAATGGCCGCATATTCACTATCCTCCACAAATCCTTCATCATCGAGATGAGCTGTATGGGCCTTGAGATAAGGGTCTTCTTGGGTGTAATCCCCTACGGAAATGCGGCGCTTGCCTTGAATGATGACGGTAGACGAGCCATCGGGCATGCGCATCAAACGAATGATCTGGGCCAAGGTACCAATGTTGTACAAATCAGCCGGGCTGGGATCTTCCATTTCGGGCGTACGCTGAGCAACCACTGCGATGGTTTTGTCAGCTTTGTTGGCTTCTTTGATCAAGCGAATGCTTTTGTCTCGACCTACCGTGATGGGAAAAATGACTCCCGGAAATAAAACGGTGTTGCGAATGGCCAATACGGGCAATTCCTTGGGGACTGACATGCGGTTGCTCTCTTCCTCTTCTTGCTTGGAAAATAGCGGGAGAAACTCAGGGCTATCTTCCATAGGATCTTGATTCAAGTGCCAAAGGGATTCGTTGGGATCAAACATGGGTGCTGTTGAATTGCAAGGGTTGTGCCATGAAAGCAGATTGTGACAGGCTTTGCAAAAATAAGGATGAGACGAATGAGAGGCTGACAGAATGGCGCATTTGATTCTTGCAAAATCTGCAACGAAACCCGAAATTTGTCCAAAACGAATCAACAGAATTATGAAATTCAAACACATCATTTGGGCTTTGGCCCTGCCTGCATTGGCCTTCTTGGCCTCTTGCGGAGAAGACAGCAAAGGCCCTAAACCCACCTTGGCTTTGAACGCAGGAGCGGGATTGATAGCCGGAGATTGCAGCGTAGGCCCAGACTCTATGTTGGCCTTTAGCATCACCACCACCGCGGGTTCTGAAAACCTCAAGGGCGTAACGATTACAGCTTCTGTTAACGGAGCCTCAGCAGTTGTGGCTTTTGATACCATGTTGGCTGGCAAAACGGCTTCTTTCGTAGCGCAGCGCAAAGTAGCAGGTTCAGTGGGAGACGACATTGTTTACACCGTTACCGCTGCAGATGCCAACGGCCAAACGGCAGAAGTAAAGGTGACCGTTTCTGTAGTGCCCCCCATGTTGCCTTTGGACAACTTGGTCCAGGGTCAAAGGGTTTACAATGCCTTGTACACGGGCTTTACATCTGGGTACAACTTGAACTTAGGCATTGCTTTGACCTCGGGCTCAGCTCCCAACCTGAAAGACATTGCTGACAAAACTCCAACAGGCGCCGCAGAGTTTACCTCTACTTGGGGTTCTGGAAACAATTCCAAATTCGTTCGCGTAACGGCCAATGACTACACCAATGCGAGCACTACCACCTTCTTGTATAATCTGTGGAAAGCCAATGCGGCTTCAGCTACAGCAGAAGTCTCCAACATTCAAAAAGGCGATATCATTTTGATCAAAACGGGCCAAGATTTGACTTACAACATCTACATCGTTAAGATTGAAAACGTGGTCATCAATACGGCTGCCGGTAACCACAACGACTACATTCAATTTGCTTACAAAGGCAAAGACAATTAATCGCAAACGTTTGCAAACGAAAAATCCCGCTTCGGCGGGATTTTTTGTTTGCCCCTTGCCCACTTTTGATTGATTTTTGTGCATCGTGAAACGTATTGCTGTTTTAACCTCTGGTGGAGATGCTCCTGGCATGAATGCTTGCATACGCGCTGTTGTTCGTGCCGCCATTCACTTCAATTTTGAGGTCTATGGAGTTCAACGTGGGTACCAAGGCTTGATCGAAAACGCCATTAAAAAAATGAGCGCGGGCAGTGTTGCCAACATCATTCAATTGGGAGGCACCATTCTTAAAACCGCGAGGAGCAAGGAGTTCATGACCCCTGAAGGGCGAAAGAAAGCATACGACAATTTGAAAAGCCACGGCATTGATGGTCTGGTTTGCATTGGTGGAAACGGGACTTACACGGGAGCCATGGTCTTCGAAAAAGAATTTAGGATTCCCAGCGTCGGTTGCCCAGGTACCATTGACAACGATTTATCGGGTACCGACTTCACCATTGGGTACGATACAGCCATCAATACGGCCATGGACGCCATTGATAAAATTCGCGATACCGCAGACAGCCACAATCGCGTGTTTTTCATTGAAGTGATGGGGCGACACTCTGGGCATATCGCACTGAATGCCGGAATTGCCGGGGGTGCAGAAGGCATTTTCATTCCCGAGCGTGAAAACGAGTTGCACGACATCATGAAAACCTACGAAGACAAGCGCCGTAAAAAGGAGTTCAGCATTTTTGTCGTAGCCGAAGGTGAAGAAGACGGCAAAGCCTTTGATATCGCTCGAAAATTCCAAGAGACATTCCCAGAAACCGACTGCAAGGTTACGGTCCTGGGCCATATACAAAGAGGCGGCAGGCCTACGGCCAACGATCGCATCCTGGCCTCTCGATTGGGTGCGCATGCCGTCAAAGCCCTCAGCGAAGGGCACCGCAATCTCGCCATTGGTGTCATTGACAACTCCATTGTACTCACTCCCTTCCAAGAAGCCATTTACGCTAAAAAAGATGTGAATGAGAACCTGTGGGTCATGAACAGCATCATCACACGCTAACATGCTATTGCGGGTTCGCATATCCAACTATGCCCTGATCCAGGAATTGGAATTGCAGATTCCAAAGGGTCTTACGACGATCACAGGCGAAACGGGAGCAGGGAAAAGCATATTATTGGGCGCTTTGGGTTTGCTCACGGGCAATCGCGCTGACCACAGTGTGTTGTTTGACGATCAGAAAAAATGCATCGTAGAAGGTGAATTTGACCTTGAGCATTTGAATCTGAAGCCCTTTTTCGATGCTGAAGATTTGGATTACTGGCCACAGACGCTGCTCAGACGTGAAATCGCTCCTGGAGGAAAAAGCCGGTGCTTCATCAATGACACACCGGTCACCTTGTCGCAAGCCAAAGCCTTGGGCTCACAGCTTTTGGAAATCCATACCCAACACACGCATTTGCTGGTAACGCAGCGTGATGAACAGATGAAACTCCTGGATTCATTTGCCGGGCATTCTGATTTATTGAATGCCTATCACCGTTCTTTTCACGCCTACACCAAAGCCAAACGCCTTATCAAAGAGGCTTTGCAGCGCCAAGCCGAACAAGATCGCGAGCGGGATTACAACGAATACCTCTACCAAGAACTCGCTGAATTTCAGCCGCAAGAGGGCGAGGAAAGCCATATGGAATCTGAAATGGCTTTGTTGAGTCAAGGCGAGGAATTGAAGTCATTGACTTTGCAAAGCAGCCAGCAGCTCAGCCAAAATGAGGGCTCTTTGTTGGATCAACTCAACCAAATCAAAGCCTCCTTTCGACGATACAAACACAGCCACCCCACATTGGACTCTTTGTTGGATCGGCTGGAACAATTGGGTTTGGATTTGGACGACATCTCAGAAGGTTTGTCTCAATTTGGCGATGCCATAAGCGAGGATCCAGAACGACTTTCCTTTTTGAATGAACGAATGGCTCAGTTGCAAAACTTGTTTCGCAAGCACCACGTTTCAGATGCCTGCACCTTGATCAGCATTGCTCAAGAATTGGAAAAACGCTTGCAATCGGTTCAGTTGGAACAAGAGCAATTAGCCGAATGGAAAAAAGAAGCCGAAATGCACAGCCAAGAATGCCACAAACTGGCTCAAAAACTGCATGAATCGCGCTCGCTAGCGGGTCTTCGGTGGTGCCAAGAACTGCAAAGCATGTTGCATTCATTGGAAATTCCCGATGCTCGATTGGAATGCCAATGGGCCACAGATGCCTCGCATCTAAATCCTCAGGGTTACGATGAGCTGACCCTCATGTTTTCAGCCAACAAAGGCCAAGCCCTGCAGCCCTTGGAAAAAGTAGCCTCAGGGGGCGAATTATCGCGTTTGAATTTCAGCATTCGCAGCCTAGGAGCCGCCCAACAGAGCAAGGCGACTCTCATATACGACGAGGCCGATACAGGAATTTCTGGGCCTGTTGCCCTTCAAATGGGCCGCATGATGAGGTCTATGGGCCAGCATTTGCAAGTGCTCGCCATAACGCATCTCCCTCAAGTCGCCTCAGCCGGTCATCAACAACTTTTGGTATTCAAGGATCGGCAATCGGAGCATACGGCCAGCCGTTTCCAATGGCTGAACCAGACAGATCGAATTCAGCAATTGGCTCAACTTTTGAGCCATGAGAATCCTACGGCATCAGCATTGGCCAATGCGCAAGAATTGTTGGAGTCGTTCGATTAAAACAAGCCCTCTTCCGCTGATTTCTCGCTTTGCTCGTAAAAGTGATCAGGTTCTGAGGGGTTGGCTTTAGCCGCTTGGGTAGCCAAATGATCACAGCGCTCGTTTTCGGGTATTCCAGCATGGCCTTTCACCCAATTGAACTGGGGTTTGAATTGATCATTGAGTGGAACCAAGCGCTTCCATAAATCTGGATTTTTCACTTTCACCCACCCTTTTCGCTGCCAGGAACCGATCCAATTCTTGACTATGGCGTCGTGAACGTACTTGCTATCAGTAAAAATAGAAACCGGTAATCCAGGCTGCTTGATTATTTCCAATGCCTTGATGACGGCCAACAACTCCATTCGATTGTTAGTTGTGCGCCGAAAACCACCTGAAATCTCACGGCGGTGTGCTCCGTACATCAATACGGCACCGTAGCCCCCGGGACCGGGATTCCCCAAGGCCGCACCGTCTGTGTAAATGACGATCTCAGATTTCACATGCCGAATTTAAAACAAGGCGGGCGGCTCAGTGGTTAATTTTGTACACAGATGAACGCCGAGATTATCACCATTGGGGACGAGCTACTGCTGGGGCAGACCATTGACACCAACAGCGCCTGGCTGGGCCAAAATTTAGCCAAATGGGGCATACACGTTCAACGCAAAACGGCCGTATCTGACAAAGCCGATGCGATTGTAGAAGCGCTGGAAACCAGCTTGAATGCCGCCTCTTTGGTCATCATTACTGGAGGTTTGGGCCCTACGCGCGATGATATCACCAAGCATACACTGGCTCAATTTTTCAACTGCGGGTACCGCACCGATGCTTCTGTGATGGCTCATTTGGAAAAGCTCTTTGCCAAAAGGGGACGCACCTTATTGGAAGTCAACAAACTGCAAGCTGAATTACCCGAAGCATGCGAAACCCTTCACAACGCGGTTGGCACAGCACCCGGCATGTGGTTTCAACATAATAAAGGCATCGTGGTAAGCTTGCCCGGCGTACCCAATGAGGTGTATTATCTCATGGAACACGAGGTTCTTCCTCGATTGCAAAAAGCCTTTTCACTTCAAACCTATGAACACCGAACCCTGTTGTGTTTGGAAACCCCAGAGAGCATACTCAGTAAGCATTTATCTCATTTTGAAGATGAACTTCCTGAGGGGTACTCACTCGCCTATTTGCCCCAGTTCAACAGCATTCGCCTGCGCTTGAGTCAAAAGCAACAGAACCAAGCCGAAGACAAAGGCATCGAATTTTGGTTTGAGCGTTTGCAACATGCACTGGGCATCTTGTGTTTTGGGGTGGGTGACATCAGCGCCGCTGAGCGGGTAGCTCAATTTCTATTGGACGGTTCGTGGGAAGTTTCAGGCGCTGAAAGTTGCACCGGCGGATTCGCCATCAATCAATTGCTTCAAGTGCCCGGTATGAGCGCTTGCGTGCAAGGATCGATGGTAGCCTATGGCAATCCTGTCAAAAGGCGAGAATTGGGTGTCTTGGAAAACACACTGAAAGAGCACGGAGCTGTGAGTTTGGAATCGGGGAAGGAAATGGCTTTAGGGGCTCTGAAGAAATTTGGATCCGATTTCGCCTTCAGCACCACTGGCATTGCCGGTCCAGGAGGGGGAACTGATGAGAAGCCCGTGGGTACGGTGTGTTTAACCCTGGTATCAACCCAAGAACCCAAGTGGACCGCTGTTGAAGGTTTGAGCCATGAAAACGGCCTATGGATCTACCAAAAAAAGAAGCAAATCCCGGGCAATCGCCAACAGTTCATGCAACGAGCCAGCAACAGTTTGTTCGCCCTTTTCCAACCTTGGTTTTAGGGAAAATTTGTCGATAAGGGCGCTGGTTTTGGTGGTACTTTTGTATCATGTCTTCTGAGAAAATCCTCATTTTAGATTTTGGCTCCCAATACACGCAATTGATTGCGCGTCGTTTACGTGAATTATTTGTGTATTGCGAAATCCATCCCTTCCATGCCGAAATCGAATTGAGCAGCGACATCAAAGGGGTCATTTTCTCGGGAAGTCCTTGCAGCGTGAACGAAGAAAATGCTCCTGGCATTGACTTGAATGCATATTTTCAGCACGGCCCTGTTTTGGGCGTTTGTTACGGGGCTCAATACATGGCCAAGCACTTGGGAGGTCAAGTAGGTCGAAGCCAACACCGCGAATACGGCAGAGCCATGCTACAGCACGATGGCCAGCATGTGCTGATGGAAGGCGTAGGAAATCCTTCGCAAGTCTGGATGAGCCATGGGGATACCATCCTGGCTTTGCCCGAACATGCCCGTGTCATTGCCACTACGGAGAGCATCCCTGTCGCCGCCTACGAAATCGAGAACCCCTATCCCACCTACGGCATTCAATTTCATCCTGAAGTCTACCACAGCACCGAGGGCACCCAAATGCTTCGAAACTTCGCTTACAACATCTGCAAATGCAAAGGCGATTGGACCCCTGGTCATTTCATTGATGAGTGCGTAGCCCAAATTCAAGAGCAGGTTGGCCCAGAGGACCGTGTAATTCTCGGACTTTCAGGTGGAGTAGACAGTTCAGTGGCCTCTTTGCTGCTCAACAAAGCCATTGGGCATCGCCTTACATGCATTTTCATCGACAACGGTTTGCTGCGTAAAAACGAATTCAGCGATGTTCAAGAAGCATATAAACAACTCAACCTCAATGTCATTGCTGTCGATGCATCTCAACGCTTTTATGAAGCCCTGTCTGGCATTTCTGAGCCCGAAGCCAAACGCAAGACCATTGGGCGCGTTTTTGTAGAAGTATTCCAAGAGGAGGCCACTAAAATTCAGGGTGCCAATTGGTTGGCTCAAGGAACCATATATCCAGACGTGATTGAGAGCGTCTCTGTCAATGGCCCATCAGCCACCATCAAGAGTCACCACAACGTGGGTGGTCTGCCCGAAGACATGCACCTTAAAGTGATTGAGCCCCTTCGTTCGCTTTTCAAAGACGAAGTACGCCGCGTTGGTGCAGCCTTGGGATTGCCCGCTTTGTTGTTGAATCGCCACCCATTCCCAGGTCCAGGATTGGGAATTCGCATTCTGGGTGATATCACGGCTGAAAAGGTCCAATTGTTGCAAGAGGCTGATTGG
>Ga0222714_10000455_pt1 | contig 47275 bp, 45 predicted proteins | sample C33_3DmetaG_FD_165048 | JGI IMG/M metagenome (GOLD analysis project Ga0222714, IMG submission 165048) | Estuarine water microbial communities from San Francisco Bay, California, United States - C33_3D | ecosystem: Environmental > Aquatic > Marine > Unclassified | place: USA: California... | reverse complement strand
CACTAAGGTTGAACTTGCGAAGTCACCTGTTGAACGAACGCCTGTCATTCAGTTACTTAAGCATGCGAAGGAGGAATTCGACCGGCTAATGGAGACCAGCCCGTCGATCTCTGATGAGATTATCAAGGCATTCAACGATACATTTGCTGCTGGTGTCAACCAATTGGAAACAATTGACTTGGACGCGTTATCAGCGCGGCAAAGAGCCTACGTAGATCTTAAGAAACCTGAGATCTGCGACACGATCGAGACTACACGTAAGACTGTTTATGATCGCGCTAAGCATGAGGCGATGAAGCCTGCGGCAAGTACGATGACTGCGATTGGCCTCGCGCGCAAGGCGGTTGCAGTGAAAGAGAAACAGGACAAGATCGAGGCAATCATTCATCGGTTCCAGGAGACTAGAAACCGACTACCAACAAACCAGGAAATCTGCGATGAGTTGGATGGGGATGTTGCGATGGAGTTCGTCAAAGACTTCGTAGAGAAGCACTCGAAGGCTGTCAGCGAGAATGTTATTGTGGAGATGGCAAACAGAGGAGACGATAATGTCTAAACCGTGAAATCAGATTGATAGCTACTTCAAGAAGTGGGAGCTATCAATTCGAAGGCTGTTGTGGTGCCGAAGGAACCTGCATAGCTGGTTCCGGAAGAACCTGCATAACTGGTGCCGAAGGAACCTGCATAACTGGTGTTGAGAACAGCAAACCGGCTTTCTCAGGTAATAGCGCATACAGTATTGCGATTGCTACGACAAACATCAAGTAGATACCATACGTCTCAACGCCTACACCAAGAAACTGGAAGACTGCGGTTGCGACATACACAGTGCCAATAGCCACAATCACTGCAGATACGATCTTGATTAGCATAGACATCCGTTATATGATACTGACAAAGTTTTTCAGTAAACGATCCCAATATATGTCGCCACTAATAGTAAACTATGAATAGCAACATGTTTGGAAGCATAATCAATGCGACAACTGAGAGTAGGCAGACCGTCATGAGCTTAATCCAGCGCCAAATCGCGAAGCACCCTAGTGTCGTACGATCCGAAGCACGACCTGCGTTACAGGCTATGCGTGATGCATCAACATCTACGGACGACCTCGAGGACTATATCAACAAAAGCACGCAATCAAAAGAGCAGAAGGTGCTCAACAAATGGATGGCAAAGCAACAAGAACGCACACAGCAGCGCGCCTTGATGGCGGCGGTTATGCAACCGGAATCAGGCGCTCACCAAGACAGCGATGACGACGAGTGAGCTAGAGCAGCCGCGCTCTGTCGTATGTATATCTCGCCCAACTGTCGCCAGTCGGTTCTACATCACTTGTATCGATGTAGACGTATGAAACTGGTGCTTGTTGTGAATAGCTGCGCAAGACGACTTGTGGGTCGAGATCCTGGACCTGATCTAGCTCGCCGAAGCCTGGATAGGCAGTCGTTATTGCGGAGTCATATTCCTTCGTCCACTTACCATCGTTATCACGTATCTTCATCGTAGCATTGACGAAGTCGCTACGCTTAGCGTAGTCGGACGTGAACTCGGCATCGTCATCAGGGTCTATGTCTCGATTAAGCAACACTTTGCTTCTACCAAGGAATAGAGCGAACTTCACAATTCCACCCTTCGTAAAGATGTTCGTATCGCCTCGGGTTAGGCGCATAGACCTGCTCCTTCCAATCTCACCCTTTGACCAGTCACCAACAGCGAAGCGAAGCGCGCGCGAATACTCGCTGAAGTAGTAGTATGGGCCTAATGACGCATACGGTGTCATTACGAACGGTCCAAGCGCGGCCGTTACAGCTATCCGCTTCCAATACGACCCGAAATAACCAGTAGCGGGCACGTCAACCAGTTCGCCATTGTTATCGACCAGGCGGATGAACTGATCGTTTCGTAGGAAGAACTCGCGTGTTTGTGCACTAACCGACATGTTATAAACTTTTCCCGTGTTACATATGTCGTCTACCGTGCATGGTATCATCGCATCGTTGACAGAATATAAACTTACGTTATGATCTCCTTGCATCTCAACGAAAATGTATGTATTCCCCTCGAATGTGTAGTGACCCTGATAGACACCATCAGCCGGCTTCCATGAACCAGTAGCCATGTCCACGACGGGCAGCGATACCTCTGCTTCGCCTGCAGCCATATCGAATGAAAGAAAAGGTTGTATCGCAGAAGTGATAACTCTGTACCGCACTAGATGTGCAGCGCCTGTCTGAGGCAATGAGGCGTCGAGAGATGCATCACCCAAGTATGTATAAGCCGATATACGGCGTAGCCCCTCAGCAAGACCTAATACATCTCCATCCACGTCTACAGGAACAGCCTCATCATCTGTATCGCTCACGTGTTCATCCTTCTTAGATTGAATTGTATGAGTCTTCGCGAGCTGACGAAGTATACTGTCCTTTGTCTTGGTGCTTAGCATACGTATATAGAGTTATAGCATACTTTATTCGGCGGCTCAGACGACCTACTTACCTTCTTTAAGGCGCACATTATCCTTGGTTTTCACTTCTCTGCTCTCCAAGATGAACTCGGCCAACTTGTCCCGCTCGTCTTGTGGAGAGTCAGCGAAGTACTTCGACAGGCAATCTAGAAGATGTTTCTTGCTCAATGGTGCCATTACCTTGTTACGTGAGTATACCAAGCGGCCGTCGCTAATATCGAAGCAATCTATATCGTTCTGTCGCATTGTGTCTACTAGTGCGACGGTTAACTCCTTCTTACGGTCACGCCGTATCTTGATTTCGCGGTTGAGCGCTTTCATCTCTCTCTCCAATGTAACCCATTCCTTTATGGTACTGACAAGCTGTTCTTTGTTTTCGGCCATTGTATATACGAGAGTTATACTTTCTATACCACTTACGTTGGTTTTTCGATAATGACTTCCTTGGCAATCGTTCGAATGATGCGATTATCAAGATCACCTTCACCTCCTGCAGTAACTTCGCGGACCATCTCACAGTACGCGTTGGTGCCGCTATCCGTCTTCCTCCAGTCCGGGTGATTATCCTCCCATTCTTTGATTGCGTCAACCTGTTTCTTGGCTACTGTCGTAATAGCATGCCTTATCTTAGGACGCTCCGCGCCTTCGCGCTCCCAAATGTCGTTATCCTTCACGTATAACACTTCTCTCTTGAGGTCGCTGCAATGAATCGGTCGTTTATGTAGGTCAAGTTGGCGCATTCCTCTCACGAATATACTAGCGATACCATCAGCATAGCCGTTCTCACGAGTTATATCCAAATCAGCCGAGTCGAGTTGCAATGTCTGCACGAAGTCTGTAAGATTTATAGCGTCCTTGCACTGCTCATTCAAGAACATCTGGATATTGAACTGTGCATTAACTGTAGTGTTGTTGCTTCCTACCTTCGGTAGTAGTTCCTGAACTATGCGCCTCATCTCTCCGTTCTCAACAATGATGCTGTTGTTCTGTCTAATCAACTGCGAGATCATCCGACATAGATCATCCGTGCCTGCATCATCGGGCTGCTGTTGCTCATTCACGGTATCTACCACTGGAGCGCCGGGCGGAACCTGCGCGGTCGCCGCTGTACAAGGGACAACTGCCGGGGCTGTGCAGGCTTTAACATGGCGATTAAAGCTTTGAACGTGCTTATAGCTCTTTCCGCACCTACACACTTGTAAGTCCGCATGAGGCACCCCGGAGGTCATGAGCATATATGCAGAAATATGCTTTTTTGTTGTCTCGTGCTGGGTCATCAAAAACTTCCTACTACATCCATAGTGGCAGATTTCGCAATAAAACTTGAAATCGCCCCCTACAGGCGAATTTTCATGAGCATTTTTGAGCATTTATATGCACTAAATGCTCAAAAAAATATGCACTTAAGCCTTTTTCGGCCATGGCCCTCTAGTGCACTTTTTTCAGTCCTACATAAACTGCCTACATCGAAAAAATAAAATTTTAGCCTTTTGCCTACTCTTGTCTAAATAAACGTACCTTTTTTTTCAGAGTTTGAAAGCCATTTCAGGATTTGGACATGGACATGGGCATGTCCAATTTTTGCCCATCGACAAATAGATTCAAAAAAACGTTCAAAATTTTATTTGTTTAGACGAACCTACATAGGGGTCTTAATCACTTCCAATTGCCGCTTTCATTATTGAAGGATCGTCCGAACCGATCACGTTGAATATGCGCATTGCTAGCGCTGGCTTCGTTCCAGCAGGCGATTCTTCAGTATGATCAGCTAAGTACTTGCGCAGGTCCACACACTTGCATCTCATAAGCTTACAGCATTTGACTGATGCCTCAGATTGAATCCTCGCTTTCGCTTTTTTCGCAGCAGATACGCGCTCAAGCTCTCGATGATGCTTTACACACATTACTGCACCATCGCAGTAGTATGCGTGTTTTGACTGACAGTTCTTGCCTTTTGAGGTACCAGATTTGAACACGTGCTCGCATTGGCGATGAGGTATCGCTCTTGCCGCTGTGCACGTAGTTATGTTTTTAATAGGCGTATCCCCTGCCTCACTATCTATGTGCAGAAGTAGTCCTTCGCTTACCTGGCGACAGTAGGGGCAGATCAGTGTCTTCGGAGGAAGCCTGTAGCTGCAGTATTGGTTCGGCGTACGCAATGCGATTAGCTCTTTCACAAGGCCAGTGTAGTTGAACATATGATTACACGGCATCCTGACATGGTTAGGACCAAGCTTCTCTCCCGTCAGTAGGCATACATCGCTCTGCTCCGTCTCCGTTACATTATTCGTCGCTAACAGTTCCCACAAGTTCAATCCTCCTTCTACCACGTAGTTGGCCATTTTACGTTTCTGTTCCGATTTATCTTTATGTATTTTAAACAGCATGTCGAAAGAGCAATGGGGTCGAGCGACCTGGTACCTATTCCACACACTTTCACACAACTTGAAGCCTGAGAGAACGGATTTAGTCGGCCCGTTACTAACTGTTATACTCAACGTGTGCGCTAACCTTCCATGTCAAGACTGTAGCGGACACGCAGAGCGGACGATGGCTTCGCTTCGTAAGGATCTCGTCAAGACGCCAAGAGACTTAGCGACAATGATGTGGATGTTCCATAACAAAGTGAATGAAAGACTGCACAGTCGGCACATGACTCTAGAAGATCACGATGAGATGTATAGCAGAGCAAGACTAGTTGAGGTGGTTAATCACTTCACTGCCGTGATGAACCAGCGTATGGGTAATGAGCGTGCGATGGTGTATAGTATGTCTAGACGCAACGCAGTCGCAGGTATAGTGAAGTTCGTGAAGGACAACGTAAGTGCATTCAACGTCTAAGCGATGTTGCTCGATATTAGCTGGCCGTTTTTGTATACTGAACATTTGAATGTTTGTTTTGATGGCCTCGCACATACGACGTTATTGCTATCAAGCTCATCGAAGTAGAGCAAATAGTCTGCTCCAGCGGCGTGGAATACGGTGTACCAGCAAACACCGAAGAATGTTCCAACAAGGGCGCCTAATACTGTGCCTGCGACAGTAGTGCATTTACCAGTTATCCTCGTAACTGCGTCCAGTGCAAACAACGATACAAGCGCAGCAACGATAGCGTAGTTCATCTGATCATTAGCGCGCATAGGGAGGTACAAGTACGCGAATGTGAACGCGATAATCAGACTGGAGACAGCTGGGCTGTTGTAGTTGGTTAGAAAAGGAACTTCAACAAGATTGCAAGTGAGCGACGCATCCGGAGAGACAGGACTCTTCTGCATGTTCATCAGAGGAATATTGAGTGCGGTGGCCAGCAGAATGCCAGCGACATACACAAGCCCTTTGAAGTCCTGATTCAGCATCGAGAGCATCACAAAGAAGAACACCAACAGCACAGGTGCTAACAACGATGCGAGCCGCATTATGTTTGAGGGTGTAAGTTGAATGCCAGCCATAGTATATACTACTGGTATATATTATTGCTTTATTCGTCAACCTCGAAGACGATGTCCAACACCTCATATATGGTGTCGACTTGTATGAAGTCAACGCCCACCAACTCTGATTTGTCGTGGTACTTATCCATAAACTCATCGAAGTCCTTCTTGTTCTCACTAGGGAAGATGAACGTCTTAACCCCTGCGCGAATTCCGCCTAGAATTTTCAGATCTAGTCCTCCGATCGCTGTTACGTTGCCTTGAAGGCTCATCTCACCAGTTATCGCTACTCTATGTTTGATCCGTTTGTTAGTGAAGAGGCTATACATCACTACTGTGATCGCTGTTCCAGCCGATGGTCCATCCTTCGGCGTAGCGCCTTCTGGAACGTGGACGTGTATTCCTTGCAGCTTCGTTTTCTCGGCCCGCTCGATCCACTCGGAGGCAAGATGTTCGGTGTGACTGCATGCCAGCTTCCACGCAAGAGTCTTAGCCATCATCATGCTCTCTTTCATAACGTCTCCCTGCATACCAGTCAACTTCAGGTCGAACAGCGAGCTGCAAGGATACAAACTGGCCTCAATTGGAAGCACTCCACCTTGTCCAAGTGAGTTGGCCCATAGCCCACTTATAAGACCTACGCTCGGAGTGGAGTGGATCATCTTCGGCTTAACTTCGTGCCTATCTTTGAGGTACTTCAATCTCACATCGTCTTTCGTCACGACAATCGGTAGTGGGTAATCTACTTGCTTTTTGAGCACTGTTAGGTTTATCTCACCGACTATCTCGAACAGTAGTTCTTTCAATTTGCGCACTCCCGGTTCACGCGTATATTGTTCTACGATGTACTCCACTACATCGTCGCTAATATCAATTACGCCCAGCAGACCCATCTTCCCGAATATCTCTGGAAATAGGTACTTCCTAGTAATGATCAGCTTGTCCTGCATCGACAGTGCATCGAACTTCACTCTATGAATACGATCGAGCAAAATGCGGTCAATCGCGTCTACATCGTTGTATGAGAAGATGAAAAGCGCCTTCGACAGGTCTATGTCGATGCCAGTGAAGTACTTGTCTTGGAAGGAATCGTTCTGTGTTGGGTCGATCAGATGGGTGAGGATGCCGACGATCTCTCTTCCATGCTCTGTTCTACTAACCTTGTCAAGCTCGTCTATGAAGATGATAGGATTCATGCACTTCGTCTCCATGAGGATGTCGACGATTCTTCCCCAAGTAGAACCTACATAGGTATAGTTGTGACCGTCGAGTGTGCTACCGTTAGAAGACCCTCCGATGGCTATGAACGCGAATGGACGCGAATCACCGTCGTTGTCTTTCAGACAGTGAGCAATACCTTTCTTTGCTAGCGATGTTTTACCTACACCAGGCGGTCCCTCGAAACCAAAGCAATAGCCACTGCGATCGCCGTTCATCCATTGTCCTATGATGCGCTCGACTTGTCGCTTCGCTTTCACATGACCGTGTACAGCACCATCAAGAGTTTCCCCCACATTCTGCATATACGTCGTGATAGTGTCTGCACTAGATCTGATGTCTGTTAGAGTCGAACCAACAAGCGGAATCACGTCGCCACTTGAGTCTTTGATCCCGCACGCTTCAGCAGCGGCCTTGATAACCTCGGGCTTGGATTGATGTGCAGTCACGAACTCGCGGATGGCACCTCGCATGTAGTCGATCTTCTTTCCTGAGTGAAGGAGCTTCGGGTATTGAAGTGACGAGAACTTGATATAGTTGTTGATGGTGCATATATGAGAGATTAACATGTTCCGGCGAGTGTCTACAAGCTTATCACATACGCCACAAGCGAATGCAGCCCGCGCAGCGTCGATATACTCCGACTCAATTATATCGCAGTACTTCCGCATCTCGATACTCGTGTAGTTCTCCTTGAGAGGGAATTCCTTGGGAGGCATTCCGGACTCTCCCATCTTGGAAATGAGCGCGTTGAACGATGCGGTTGCATCCTTCATGACGCTGAGTATTGGCTCGTCACGGTATATGCCGAACGGGATTTTGAGTAGCCCCTCCAAATACTGTCTTGCCTTCGACCCTGAGTCCTCTGACTTGGCCTTGACCTCCTTGAGTTTAAGCATTGCTTTCTCTTTCACTGATTCGTCTGCTTTCATCAGGCATATCTGCTGCTCCAACGGGATTTTAGCGTTGTCTAGACTGGACAGGTTGTTGGTATAATGGATTGTTTGCTTCATAGCGTCTCTGAAGTACTTCTTCACGTTCCAAGGCAGACTATCGAACAGCATTGTTTGATCGTGCGTGTCAACGCTTCCATTTGAGTCCGCAGTTAGCAGGTCATACAGTAGGTATGCCAAGTACTGGTACTCGTGTTCACTGGCCTTCAGTAGAAGTTGCATAAGTGTCGACCGTTGCTGGTATAGCTCGGTGCTAAGGAATTCCTTCGTGACCTGTGCGATGGTTTTCTGTTTCATCAGACCTACTTGATTCTGGTAGCCTACGAATCTGTGCACAAGTTCCTCGTCGGAGTAAACGAGCAGGTCTTTCATTGTGAGACACCTCAGGAATCGAACGAACATCTCTCTGTCATCGCCAGATGGACAAGCATCCTTGAGACCGAGTATCCGACCGTTAGTGTATCTTGATCCCGCACACTCGAGCATAACGTCGTCAACAAGTGCGCATACAATCATAGTCTTCCGCTGGCAGTGATGTCTGAAAGCTACCTTGATTCCGTAGACTTTAGTATGGAAGCTCTTAGACGTGCGCGCGAGATCAAAACATTCACCGCTGTCAGCAGACTCAACTATGACGAAATCTTCGACGATCTTGTTCTTCTTGATCGGTTCATCCTTTGGGTCGGTCTTCCACGGGAATATACGATAGCTCACAGGATGGGCGTACTTAAGAATCAGGGAGATCTTATCAGCCTGCAACGCGTCAAGACCGCTCGTGAGACTCTCGACGTAGTCGACACCCATACACACACCTAGTAAGTCCTCCATTGTTTGTGTGCCGTAGCTCCTGAATATGCTCGAAACGTCGCTAGTGATGCGCTGCAGCCCATCGACTAGCTCTGACTGGTTATGCTCACCGTCCAGCGCGGTTGCCAGACCATCTAGCGCGACGAACGACCGATGAAGCGCCTCGAGACACGTCTTCAGCTCATTAGCGTTGATCACGTCCACAACCTTATACTGCTGTGCGCTGATGATGGTCCGCTGCACGATTGTTCTAAGCGTGTCAATCTTCCTTCTGATGCTCGCTGCAACACTGTTGTTATTGACGATAACATTTTCTGCTGAAGGCAGTTTGCGTTTTTGCTGGTTTGTGTGGCGCGGCATTTATAGTCCTTTCGATTTTAATTATCTAAACCGTTTCGCAACAACGTTCGTAGCGATTAGACTATCAGAATGAAGCTTAAACAATACGATGCAAGAAACATAACACGATATGGGTATCCCTGCGTATTTCAAGTGGGTCGTGCGCAAGCACCGTGGCGCTATAAAGACATTCGAAGAATCAAAGTGGGTCGTTGACAATCTGTACATCGATGCCAACTCGACTATCTATGACGGTGTGAGAGCGTGTACGTTCTCGAGCGGCAGACAGTTCGAGAACGACGTAATAAAGTTTGCTTGTGAGCGTATCGAGACGTACGCTTCGACACTGCGGCCACGCACTTGTCTATACATAGCGTTCGATGGTGTAGCTCCTGTAGCGAAGCTAGAGCAACAGCGCACACGGCGTTTCAAAACACAGTTCGATGCGCAAATCCGTGAAGCGATTGGTCTTCCAGTAGAAACATCAGCGTGGAGTACTGCGAACATCACACCAGGAACTGAATTCATGCAAACGCTAACCAAGAAGGTTCGTGACTACTTCAAACGCCATAAGACATCAGCGAAAACCGTGATCGTCGCAGGAGCTGAGGTACCAGGCGAAGGAGAGCACAAGATCTTCGAGATGATAAGAACAGAAGAACGCCATCGAACCGAGACCACGGTTTGTTACGGTCTTGACGCCGACTTGATCATGCTGTCTCTTCATCATCTGCAACACGCACCACGATTGGGACTGTATAGGGAGACTCCGGAGTTCATCAAGAGCGTTGATAGTAGTCTGGATCCAAACCGCAGCTATCTGCTCGATATCCCTGCTGTAGCTGAAGCAATCACGAGTGAGCTGAATGATGGTGACGACATCACAACTGAAAGCCAGCGTAGACGGATGTTTGATTATATCCTAATGTGCTTCTTCCTAGGAAATGACTTCCTTCCACATTTCCCGGCGCTAAACATTCGAGGGAGAGGTATTCAGTTACTGACGGCAGCATACAAGGAAACCGTCGCAAACGACGGAAATCTAACAAACGAGCAAGGCATTCGTTGGAGAGGTGTGCGCGCTTTCGTTAAACGGCTCGCGGCCGCCGAGCAGGATAGCATCATTCGAGAAGGGAGGGACCGCGAAAGGCAATCAGCTCACCCACCACCCCCGCGTGACGGCGAGACTAGAGAGGAGGCTGCGATAGAAGCAGTGCCGCTTCTTGATCGTAGTGTGGAGGTGTTCATAAATGCGAAAGAAGATGGATGGCGAGCACGGTATTATGATGTGCTCTTCGATTGTGAGCCTACCGATGAACGCGTCAGACAGATCTGCATCAACTATGCTGAGGGACTAGAGTGGACACTGAAATACTACTCCAGCGGATGCGCGGACTGGAACTGGAGATACAGGTATCACTATCCTCCTCTACTATCTGATCTCTTGAACTACATACCATACTTTGATTGCGAGTTAGTGCCATCGAAACCACCAGCGCCACTTCCGCCGTTGGTGCAGCTAAGTTACGTACTTCCTGTGAATTCGTTGTCTCTTTTACCACCGAAGATCCATAGGGCTCTTATGGAAAGACACGGCGAGTGGTATGTTAGTGATGCCAAACTAGAATGGGCATTCTGTAGATACCTATGGGAGGCACACGCAGATCTGCCGCACATAGACATCGATACATTGAGACGGACTGTTGAGATCGCAAGTCACTGACCGAAGATACGTGATAGTGTGTACTAGTTTCTAGTATATATGCTTCTCGATGTGGACCAGTCACTGTAACGGATAGTCATTTGGGCCCTCGGCCCACTTTCTCTCTCTGTCATAACGTTCTGTATCAGCACGGTATGAAGTATGTTTATTTCTTATGCTTGACGACGAAGTAGTTGACTACGAAGTAGCTGAGGATACCCCAGATGATGATGCAAACAGCAGAAATGATGTCAACAGGGGTTTTGGTGTTGGCGGACCACAAGTGGCATACGAGGATAGCCAAGAACAACAGAAACGAACTATACGCGTAACCCGAATAGTAGAGGCGCTTAGATGCATCTGTGTCCATGAAGAACGTAGCGATGATGCCTGTAGGAAGACCACCCACCAGAGGTGCAAGCGCAGGCGAAGCGTATTTAGATACAAACTTGGATCCAGCGATAACTGAACCACCAATCAAGAAGGGCTTGATGATATCCATTATTATACAAATATAACAGAAAATTAGCGCAGAGCTGGTGCAACAAGATCCTTGATTGTCTTACGAATACTCTCTCCAACCTTCGGATAGTCGCTATCCTTAAGATTTGCGAGACTGATCCGTAGACGCCAAGGAGTCGCGCCGAAACCTGAACCTGGCAAGAGGATCGTGTGATAGGTCCCGACCAAGTGGAAGAGAAACTCGAGGTACTCGTAGTTTTGCACCAAGTATCTAGCAGCCTTCTCTCCATACAAGTTCTTCGTGACTTCCGGAATGTCAACTAAGCTATAGTAATCTGTCTGAGTGGGCATCACGTGCACAGGTGTGTTGAGCTCGTTGTAGAAAGAGGTGATACGGTTCTTAAGCATAGTCTTAATGTGGTTACGGTACTTAGACCCTGTAGCTCTGTCGTGGATGTCATAGTAGAGAAGTATCGCCATTAGAACTTGCTGAGGAGTGGATAGACCACCAACGTGTGCTTCAGCCACCTGTCGACTGTCGAACACAAGCCTGTCCATGAATGTGAGTTTGGAAGGGTCAAGTGTGGCTGTTTCATAACGCTTGTTAAGAGCACGTTTGTACTTGCCTGGAAGATTGCCGATGATCTTATTCAGACGGTTCTCCTTAGCTAACATAACCAATCCAAGACGCCATCCGGTAGTCCCGAAATATTTACTCAGAGAGAAGACTTCAATGGTGTTGAGTGGACACGAGATCATAAAAGAGTTGTACTGGTCGGCGAATGGTGCATAGACATTATCTGATAGCACAATAAGGTCCTGTCTCTCAGTGTTAACTATCCGTCCAATGCGATCGATGTTCGCCTTAGATAGAGAGAACGCAGCAGGGTTAGCAGGGTTGACCATGAACAACGCTTTGATTCGCTTGTCTTTCAATTTGTCGATCTCTTCGTCGTCGAGAGCGTAGTTCTTCTCAGGATTGCATTTCAACTCGACGATCTCAAGGTCATAATCTGACAGTCTAGGCATCTCGAGGTATGGACTGAAAATCGGTGTGATAAGAGCGATCTTGTCTTTCGGGAGAAGCAAGTAGTTTTCCTTCAGGGTGTTGAACACGTAGAGGATGCCAGCTGCTGCGCCCTCAGTAGCAAAACACTCGAAGTCATCAGGCTTCATCTTAGCACCTGGTTCAGTCCCATCAGCCGCAGCCATCACAAGGTCAAAGAGGAAACTCTCTGCGACAAGGTTAAGATGCGGTTGGATCTGCGGTGGGACAGGGTAGTAGCATCCAAGTGCGGATTTGACTACGTCGTAAAACACGTCCTCGGGCCTAAGACCTGCCTCTATTGCTCGCTTGCCAAGGAATTTCATATATGAGCGCATGAACTGACCTTGAGCGGCGGGCCAGCTCTTCGACTTCTTGACGAGCGCATTTCCGAAGTTCATTTCATTAGGTAGGGGGTACGTACTAAGGCCATTACCGATATCATCTGACAAAGCCATCGCCGTCAGCTGGAGTTGTGCGAACACCTTGCGGCCGAATGCATTGTAGAAATTGGGGTTGCCTCTCCCGGCGTTGAGCGCGTTAGGTCCTGCCATCTTGATCAGCTTGTAGTTTAACTCAAACGGAGAAAGAGCATCCAACTTCTTAAAAAGCGCGGTAGGAATGCGTCTCACGAGATGATGTTTGCTCTTGCGGGTAAGGCGAGAGCTAGAATTCGCACGTTTCTTAGTGCTAGGCATCTATAAAGTAGACGCAGATTATAAATGTTAAGGGAGCATAGGCACCTGCTTAAAGGGATAACTCTTCGTGTGAATATACACAATGGACTGGAGAGATATATTCGACGATTCTGGCGAAGACGAATTGAATCCGCAGACGGTTATACGACTAATCAAGTCTCTCGCAACATCAACTGGGCCCAGGGTCCTAATCATCAAATTCTCAGCTGAATGGTGTAAGCCTTGTCAGGACATCAAACCATTTGTGGCAGCACAAGTTGATGAGCTTCCCCAAGGCGGCATTGTCTTCTGTGAATTGGACATCGACGAGACATTGGAACTGTATATGTACCTCAAAAACAAACGTATGGTAAAAGGCGTACCGTCGATTCTGGCGTGGTACCCGAAGAGTGACCGGGACGATAGTCTGTGGTATATCCCAGACGACTCAGTGTCAGGAAGTGATCAGAAGGAGGTGGGTGCGTTCTTCGCCCGTTGTGCGTCGGAAGCACGCAAGCACATAGCCTGATATAGCACAGAAACAGGATAAAAGCTCATCAATGTATAAAAACATAGATGAACAGCGTTGAAGACCTAGACCTAAACATAGAAAACTACTCACTCGAGGACATTCTAAGACTTCTGAGGCTTCCGATAAACTTCACTCGCGCACAGTTGAAGGATGCGAAACGGATGGTATTGATGACGCACCCAGACAAGTCTGGGAAGCCGCAAGAAGTGTTTTTATTTTTCAGTGCGGCATATAAGCTGATACACCAAGTCTTCACGTTCCGGTCTAGGTCAGATGATGCGTGTGCGTCTCGAACAGAATACGATGTAACCGAGTTAGATGATAAGTCCGTGCTCGCACCAAGTGTGGTAAACAAGTTCAAGAAGTCACGTGACTTCAATGAAAGATTCAACGCACTATGGGAAAGACACAAAGCGGATATTTTCGGCGATCAGGAGGGATATGGTGATTGGCTGAAAGAGGAGGAAGACGATGCTGCAGAAAGCCCTGCGTCGATGGACGAGGTGAACAGGAGAGTGACTGATCGTAAACAGGAGCTGCGTTCGCTTGTGGTACACAAGAACTTCACCTCATCGGGGTCACTTGGTGCACACGGTCATAGTAGCTTAACACGCGATAACCCAGGTTGTTTCGAGGCTCCTGTTTTTGGTGGCCTACAATACGATGATGTCCGCAGGGCATATACAGAGAGTGTTGTTCCTGTAACGGACGAAGATTACCGAGAACATAGAAAGTTTTCGAGCACGGATGAACTTCAGAGGTTCCGTCGTGAAGAGTTCGACAGCGATTTCAGATCAGCAGATCACGAGGAGAGATTCCGAGAGATGACTTTGGACGAAGAGACTGCGAGTGCGCGCAGGGCTTACGATCTAGCGAAACAAGATGAGATCTTGAGAGGAGTGCGATCCGGCTGGAGCGCGTCACTTCTTAGCTTGAAGGATGACGAAAGAAGATAAAATAATGTATTCCGACTATATAGATGAACTACTCGAAATACATACTCAGTACGGTCCTCTTGCTAGCAGCTGGAATGATCTACGATAGGTACAAGAACTCCGTTGCAGACGACGAAGCAGCCCGCCATTACGAGTTAGTTAGGAAATACCTGGTGCAAGACTCTTCTCTAGCGCGTAGCAAGCTGCCGATAATTTGGATCCACGTTAACTACGAATACAATGCTAGATGGTGGCAGAGTTTCTACTCGCGTGGGACAGACGACGTTAACCAACCATACATGTTCATCACGATCAAGTCGATAATCGACAGATGTGGACAAGATTTCAACATCTGCATCATCGACGACTCGTCGTTTAAGGACATCGTTCCTGGATGGAGCGTCGACATGACTCGTGTTGCAGCACCTATCCGTTGCAAGTTACGCGATCTCGCAATGGCACGCTTGTTGAAGACATATGGAGGAATGACGCTTCCTCCCACATTTCTGTGCACGAAGAATCTAGCGGACATGTACTACACAGAGACTTGTTGCGGGAAGCCATTTGTAACAGAACTGATCGATAACAACAGTACATCAGTTACTACGTCGTACTTCCCGTCCAAGTCCATAATGGGGTGCGCTAAGGGCTGTGGGGTAATGGATGATTACATTCAGTACCTCGAGCAAATGATATCAAGCGACTACACAGCAGAGAGTGTGTTCCTGGGCTCCCAGGATAGATGGTTGGCAATGACGGTAGAGCAAGGTAGAGTGAATGTCGTAGGAGCGAAATTGGTTGGTGCAGCTGATTCCGAGGGTAAACCAGTTGTGTTGGAACGTCTTATGGGGAACACGTATGTGGACTTCGCACCAACAGCACTCGGAGTGCTACTACCTGAGAAGCAGATTCTTGAACGAACATCATTCCAATGGTTCGCGCGACAATCTGTGCGCCAGGCATTGGCGTGTGATAACGTAGCAGGAAAGCTACTTCTCACAGCTAGGTGAATCTTGTTTTGGAGGTGCGACGATGAAGTAACGTATATGGTAGGAAGAGTTTCCGTAAACGATCTTCGAGGTGTACGAGAGCTCGTGTGATCTACAAATCTGTCTAACAACTGTCGCTAGACGCGCGAAGCTCATCTTACGCAAAGCATACGTCCGCTTGGAGTTGTGATAGTACGGAGCTATCTCGGTTAGAAATGGCTCCAACACACCTAATAGTATAGCCCTTCTGTACGACTCGTTCGTAAACACGAACATGCCGTCCGCGAAGTCACATATACCTTCCAAGAACTCTATTAATGTATCGACTGGTGGCTGCTGCTTGAATATTTGGTCCGACATCTCACTAGTATATAGCTTACATATTTTGTTTATCAGTCAACACATCAACAAGTGCGTTCGTGAAGAACTTAAGCTCGATCTCGTCCTCGTGAATGTCGTGGAACACAGTGATGTACTTACACAGTACAGGTATCACGGCATACTTGTATGACTCTGGTAATGTGTGTGTGCACTTGATGTACGTAAAATAACTATCAAGGATGTCAGTGACTGAGTAGCCATTCCCTGCGAAGCGATCTACCATCTCGATAGCACTAGATAAGTCTCCAGACCTACACAGAGACGTGTATGTATCCAGATCGGAGAAGGCTATGTTTGTACAAACGCGTGAAGCAATTTCGCTTGTGATGTGACAGTCAAGTAGCCGAAACTTCTCCATGTAATTGACGAGCATACGTATAGATCCATTACAGACACTGACAACGAACTTGATTACCTCTGGGTCTACAGATAGAGATTCGTTAGAGACAACGCTCTGTGCCACGGCGGTGAGCTTATCCACTGACGGAGGGCGCAACCTAACTATGTCCGTCCTAGACTGGATGCTGTCAATTACCTTCTGAGCGTTGCAACATGATGCAATGAAAATAACCCTATCAGAATGCTTGTCCATACAATTTCGGAACACTTGCTGACTTTGTTCATTGATGATGTCAAGATCATCCAGAAGCAGGATCTTCTTCTTGCCTGGTATTGCACTTGCAGTTTGGCAGAATATTTTGACATCATTGCGATAATACTGGATCCCTTGCTCTTTGAGTGTGTTGATCGTCATTATATTATCGTGTGATGGAGGCAGGCTGCGACCATAATACTCTCTAATCATAGCGTTTATGAGTGATGTCTTGCCTGATCCAGAGTCACCTATAAGGAGCACAGCGATGCTGTCCATAGCAATGAATGCTCGTAGAACATCGACCATGTCTCCGCCATCATCGAACTCATCAAGTGTGCTGGGCTTATACTTCGAGGATAATGGTTGTCGCATCTATTCGTAGTGTCAGCCGAGAGTTTATATTGCTTTAGATCAGTAAGTTATGAGCGACCCATACACCGTACTGGGACTGAGCCGTGGGGCCAGCGCCGAAGACGTGAAACGCGCTTATAGGAAGTTGTCTCTCCAACATCATCCAGATAGGAACGGTGGAAGTGCAGAGTCGACTGCAACATTCCAGAAGATAACAGAGGCATACGAAAAACTAACAAACCCCCAACCTGTTCCACCGCAAATGCCTCATGGATTCGGAGGTCCGAGAGAGGTAACGCCAGAAGAATTGATGCGCATGTTTGCGACTGGGGGCTTTCAGAACTTCTTCACTCATCCAGGAATGCAGGCTAGAATGCAGCGTCCTGTGCCAATAGTCAAGAACGTAACAGTTACTATGCAGCAAGCGTTTACTGGGTGTAGCATACCGGTTGATGTAGAGAGATGGACGATGGAGGGGAACGTGAAGAGACTGGAGACAGAGACGGTGTACGTTCGAGTTCCTGAAGGTGTTGACAGCAACGAGATCTTGATCTGCCGCGGCAAAGGCAACGTCATCGACCCGAACAACGTCGGCGATGTGAAAGTGTTCATAAAGGTCGAACCAGAGGTGGGTTTTGAGCGCCGAGGACTGGATCTCGTATACAAACGGGAGATAAGCCTGAAGCAGGCCCTTTGTGGTTTCTCATTTGATGTTAAGCATCTCTCTGGGAAGTCTTACAGGATCAACAATAGCAGGGGAAATGTTGTGTCTCTAAGTTCGAGGAAGACAATTGGTGGCTTGGGGTTCTCGAGAGACGGGCACACTGGCTCGCTGATAATCGAGTTCACAGTAGCAATGCCGTCCAAGTTGACAGAAGAACAGATAGCACAGATAGAGAAGATACTCTGACCATAACGTGATTCAATGCGTGCATATTATGGTCTCAGCCTACCCGAAAAGCTTGTATTGGGAGATGAACATTCCAACGAAGATAAGAACCATCCCAGCGTAGTCGTCGATTGTAGTGGGTAGCTTTAGCCAGAAGGCGTTGGAGATAATCTGGCCAAGGAAATCGAAGATGTAAGACCAGAGCGATACTTGCGCTGCGCTCATGAACCGGTTTCCAATGCGGTTTGCAGGTATAATGAACATCCATTCGATAGTTGCTAGCAGTTCCGACACACCGAGTTTCTTAAGAAAGCCGGCATCTTTCATCTGTGGGGTTGTCTGCATGAACAACGCGAGGTCCATGAACACCATAATGCCGACGTTTAGCAGAAACCATAGAAGGACAGTCTTCAATGTAGTCTTCATTTTAATATACACCCATATTAAAATGCTTCTCGACAGCTATCCTACACCAGTGAAGTACCTCGTGTTCCTCTTGATGTTCGTTTTCGCACAGGCATCATCTATGTGGGGTCAGTATTTCACGCTTAAGTACCCAAATATGGGGATGATCGAAGCTTTTATGCGCGCTATACCGTTCGCTTGGTTAGACTGGGCGTTCATGAGTGTAGCCGTGTACATCGGAGATAGATACAAACTCGTTACGCCTACACAAGACACTTTCCTGTTAATCATTATCCAGTTTGTGGCTATCTTGGTGATCAATGCAGTGTGGCTGAAGCAAACTATTAGCCGAAGCGATCTGGTATGCTTCTTCATTATCCTCTTCGGTTTCGCTGTGAGCTTCCAGCATCTTCTCTCCAAGGCGCTAGGCAGAAAGGTAGAAACAGAGAAGAAAGGCAAAGAGGGTATGCGTGACCTCTTGAAGCCTGACAAGGAGAAAGAAGGCCAATAGAGGATCAGAATGGCATATATTATCATCTAGAAGTATAGTATATGGCACGACGTGTGATTAAGAATGGTTCGCGACACGACGAGAACGGATGGATTCGTGTAGATGTAAGTGGTTCCCCAAGAGAGATGGGACGCGCACATGGCGCGCTGTTATCGAATGAAATAAGCTCATCGATCAAGACGCTTGACTACGTAGTCCTAGAGGAGACCGGTATTCAGATGGAGGTAATGGCTGACATTATTATGCATCTATATGGTGACCGCGTCAAGACAAGGTATCCAGAATTGATGGAGGAGATCGAATCGATTGTTGAAGGCGCACGGTCTGCTGGCAGCAAGGTGACACTGAATGAAGTGTTCCTATGGAACTGTTGGTACAGCATTGGGTACGTGTCTTCTCGGCTACCTGCGCTCGTTGCGGCAGATCCGATTCTCTCTGAGAAGTATGGCCACATATTCACCGATATGGCTCCTGGTGGCGGAGGGAGCGAAGGTGGTGGACGTGATAGGTGCACAGGATTCATTGCAGTGGGCGACTGGACTGCAGATGGAAAGATCGTATGCGGGCATAACACTTTCGATAATTTTATCGACGCACAGGAATGTAATGTAATGATGGCAGTGAGACCGTCATCTGGGAACTCGTGGATTATGCAAACATCTCCAGGGTGTGTAGCGAGCGGCACAGACTACTATGTTACGAATAACGGATTCATTGTTACCGAGACCACGATTGGTGGCTTCAATGCGTTCAAACTGCTCGACCCGGTGTTCTGCCGCATCCGTAAAGCGGTTCAGAGAGCCAAGACGCTGGATGATTTCACAGACATACTGAAAGACGGAAACGGTGGCGACTATGCCAACTCGTGGTTGGTGGGTGACATCAAGAATAATGAGATAATGCGTATTGAATTAGGTCTCAACTACGTCAACGTTGAGAAGAAAAAGAATGGGTACTTCATCGGCTTCAATGCACCTTACGATGCGCGCATCAGAAATCTGGAGTGCTCCAATACTGGCTTCAATGACATCAGAAGACATCAAGGCGCCAGGCAGGTGCGACTCGAACAATTGATGACGGAGCACAAAGGTAAGATCAGCATCGGGATAGGGCAGGACATCTTGGCAGACCACTATGACGTATATCTGAACAAGGAGAATATGTGCTCGCGAACGTGCTGCAGCCACTACGATCTTGATCAACGTGAGTACATGTCCCAAGCAGGCAGGCCTCTGCCATACCAGCCGCGTGGGGCGCTTGACGGCATCGTGACTGATAGCCATATGGCCAAGCGTATGGGACTATCTGCGAGGTGGGGATCGTCCTGCGGGACACCGTTCATCGCAAGCGAGTTCTGTGCCCGCAATATCCAGTGGGCTCCTCAACTGCCATATCTTGTCGATCGCCCATTCCAGCCGTGGACGCATTTCTATGGGCGCGGGAGCAGTAAGGCAACTAGATCCAAACGAGTTAAGAGGAGTAGAGGAACGCGTCGACGCTAACACAATGATGAAAGCCGTTTAAACCCGAAAATGTATTACATTAGTAATGAGTACCCTAAAAAGACTTCAGTCTGAGCTAGCAGCTATTTTGAAAGATCCACCGGCGAACTGCTCTGCAGGCCCTGTCGATGACGACATGTATACGTGGGAAGCCAGTATTATAGGTCCAACGGAGAGCCCATATGAAGGTGGGATGTTCCGACTGCGCATCCATTTTCCAACCGATTATCCGTTCAAACCTCCGAAGGTGTCGTTTGTGACACCGATCTACCACTGCAACATCAATGCATCTGGTGGGATCTGCCTCGACATTCTCAAAGATCAATGGTCACCAGTCCTTACCATCTCGAAAGTCTTACTTTCCATCTGTTCTTTGATGACGGATCCGAATCCAGAAGATCCATTAGTTCCGGAGATCGCAGGCCTTCTGAAGCGAGATCGAGAGGAGCACGATCGACGTGCGCGCGAGTGGACAGAGAGATATGGTTGATTTATCTACATACTATGTATAATGAACATAGACTGTAGCGCACGGAGTTCTGGCGCCAGGTACCAAGTTGGAACATCCGGATTTATGGTGAGCCAGAAACAGTGGACTAAGTTGCAGTGTCTAAACTGCATAGAGCTGAACAGCTCGTTCTACAGAATCCCAAGTGATAAGACCATATTGAGCTTGAATTCGATGCCCGCAGACATCGGCGTTGTTATCAAGGCTTCTAAGTACATCACACACATAAAAAGACTCAAAGATGTGGAAGACGCCTGGGACAAACTATGGTCGCAGATATCCAAGCTTGGAAAGCGACTACGATGCGTGTTGTTCCAGCTTCCGCCGTCTTTTAACAAGACAGATACTAACGTCGAGCGAATACAAGCGATGAAGAGGTACCTACCTGCCGACATCGATTACGCATTCGAGTTTAGGAATTCGAACTGGCTCGAACAGTCAACATATGACTTATTTAGGACACTCGAGTGGTGCGTAGTAGGCACATACATCGTGAAGCGTGCCGGAACGCAATGGGTAGGCACAATGCCCCCGGGTCTGTACGTGCCGCCACGTACAGCGAACTACAACTACATCAGGATCCACGGAAAGAAAGGATGGAAAGGCGCGCTCTCGAAAGCCGAACTCGACACCATACAGTCAGCTCTGTCAGCACAAGCTGTTCGAACGTCCTATGTAATGTTCAACAACACGTTCTTCGACACGAGATCATCTACGTGTGATGTGTCTGGAGAGACAGTGAAATATGCCGCTGTTTGCAATGCAGCTGAGTTCGCAAGTGATCTCTCCAAGAAGACGAGACGATTACGTGTGAAGAGCGCCGGTAAAACTAGAAGACGGTAGCTGAACGAGACTACGCTTGCGAGGCTATGCTTGCGAGGCTATGCTTGCGAGGCTATGCTTGCGAAACTATGTATGCTCGTACAGATTGAACCTACATAGTATATTTATGATGTGATACGGCGGGTACTGATATCGGCGGACACGATGTAGATCGAGTTCTCGGTGACAACGATGTACTCACTCTCAGATTTGTAGATCTTAGCAATAGGAGACGTGTACTCCTCTTCGCTTTTGACGAGGAGCTTCTCTCCATTAGGGCGAACACCAATCAGAACGTTCTTATCGAGAGAGTCGGTCCAGTAGTCGAGCATAATAGGTTTGTCATCTGCGACTGCTAGCTTGCAGCAATGCTGACAAGTTGCGTTGCTAGGCATTGCGTACTTCTGTGCGGGTTCTGATTCAGACATCTTATAAGCAGAAGGCTCTCAAAAGCTTTAAATACTTGTGCACAGAAAAACATTTAAAACATCAACAAGAGCTAGAGAAGAATGGCCCAATACGACGTAAGCGATGTTGCGAACTATCTAGAGGGTTATGTAGTTACACCAACTGAGATGTTCTCGAGATATCTAGGCGTTATGACTGAGTTCGTGACGCAATCAGTCGACACCGTGTCGATATCGAACATAGACTACTTCAAACACATAATAGTAAAGGGACTCGAGAACATAACACACGTCTTCAGGATGATCCTACTATATACACATAATCTGGATGTTGCGGTGTACAATAGTAAGAAATCGGTGTACTACTTCATCGAGTTCATAGGACAAATTGGTGACGATAGTCACGAGTTCCTGAAGCTCAGCTCTACAGACGCCACACTATTCGTCTACAAGAAGACGATATTTGCGCTGGATCAGGCGCGCAGGAAAGAACATAGTGAGACTAATGAAGACGAGGTAAAGATCACTAAATGCTTCTTCACCATGACTGAGTTATGGCTTAGCGCTATGCGTCATGCAATGAATACACGCGTAACTATCACGAACGATGAGGCAGTCAAAGCACTGGAAGATCTCAGATCTTACGCAGCATCTATACTGGGCCTCGTTCCTAGACGTGTTGATCTTGACACTGCAGTTCAGCGTCTGGACTCGTTGTTAGCGTTTAATGATGTAGTCAAGACGCTCAACAATCCGGCTACTACGGAGCTGCTAGAAGCTATGTGTAAGAAGGTTGAAAAAGAAAATTTGGCACCGGAGCTAATTGGGAAAGCGGTCGTTGATAACGCTGATAAGCTAACAACGACGACAGCGAAGAAGTTCGTGTCGCTAATCGCGAGTGAATCGGCTAAGAGCAGAGAACCAGCTTCTTCCTGATCTTCTTCTTAGTCTGTGAGGCGGAAGCGGCATCATGCTCAACCGTAGGTCCGCCTACAACGGAATACTCCCTCTCAAGAAGATCACGCAAGAAGGTGTATATGTCATTCAATATTTTCTCCGTGCACTTTCCGACTATCAGTACGCTGCCAGTTCTGAAGACCATAAACGACATCTTGATGTAGTGGTTAGAGTTGCTAGCACTAGGCTGTCTGCCATCTTGAGTATCTGACTTAGTGTTGTAGTAGAACTCACATTGGATTCCCGGGTATGAGCAAGGATCATACGCACTGTTTATCTTGTACTGATACTTAAGGAGTTCGAACAGCTTCTCCCTGTTTACGTAATAGTTGCAGGAGAAGTTCGAGTTGATCAGCACTGTCTCGCTCTTCTCACTGTCCCAAGTGAGAGCGGAACTAGGTGCCACAATTGGGCCGATGATTTCCGTGAGCAGATCGAGCGTTTTGACAAGTACATCGTCCGATTGTATGCCTGGTATTTCGAGCTTGCCTGTGTTGAACACTTTAACGTGAATCTCCTTGAAGGCTCCTTCGTGCTGGATTCTCAAGATCACAGCGAAGCAGTTGTAGAAGGCTCCCTTCTTCTTGCATCGATATGACGTGATATCCTTCTTGCATAGACCGATACTTACCTTGCGGACATCCTTGAACTTGATCCTTCCCACCGGGTTCTCTATCCTATTGATGAGATGTTGGTCGGTGTATATGTCAGTTGGAATATTGGCCTGAACAGCGAGAAGCTCCGCTGGAGATGAGCTGTTGAACTTCATTTGCTTCTTGATGATTCCGCAGCGTGGGATGTGGTATGGCGTAATTGGTATGTGCCAGAATGTGCTGGCGAGGTCAACACCTTGACTAAGGTATGAGATCTTGGTCTTAGTCGAGATGTATATAGGCGAGCATCTTGGTAGAGCGGATGTGCCATCTTCGGTCGGCTCATTTCGTCTGCCACGGATAGGCGGAACACTCAATGTATCATAATCGCCGTCACAGAAGTTTTCCCACGCTTCATCAATATCTAGGAGTGTCGAAGCAGCCATGTTCGTTAGCTATGTTGATAGAGATCCTTTAAGTCGTTCTGATTCAATTATTTTCTCAATTAACACTAAGATGCAACGCGCATACCAGGACCTACCTAGTTCAAGACGATATTCGGCTCCAATTCCGATTCCTCAGAAAACTTCTGCCATTGCCGACGTGGAGTATTGCCTCAAACAGAACTTCTTCAACCCGAACAAGTGCTCGCCGCCAAACAGCTGGAATGAACGCTTGATGCAGAGGTTGGCTGGTTCCTACGAACACACCCAGTCCTCCATTTTGCTTACGAAGTAAGTCTTCAAATACTCGACGTCAGGATCGCGCAGATGCATTAGGAACTGGGCGAATTGCAAGAAGTCTCTATCTAGGTACTTCCCTCCTTTCGAAATGACATAACTTAGGTAATCCTTCATTATGTTTTTAACATCGAGGTTGTACTCACGACTGATGCAGTCGAGCGCATGCACAGCGTTATCGCCTTTCTCTCCAATTGTCTCTGTCAGGCCGTCCCAAACACCATTGTCAATTACCTTGAATGCACCTGTGAATCCACTGTTCGACTGCATGTAGTTAATCATACTGCGGATGTCGGACTTAAATAGGCACTGGATCGCCGCGAGTTGTGCGTGAGAGAGACCGAGAGCCTCCGAATTATTGATCTCTTGTAGGAACGGAACTATCCGTCCTGGAGGGAGCTGGTTAAACCTCAACTGGAGGAACTCGTTTCGCAGCGATTCATCAATACGACTGATGTAGTTGCAGATCAGACAGAAACGTACGTTGGTAGTGAACTCTTGGAGAAGATACTTGAGTGCCTGTTGCGCATTCTTCGTCATATAGTCAACTTCGTCCAATACGACCACCTTCAATCCTTTGGTGAATAGGGATTGTGAGTTCACAAACAGAGAGATTTGGCTGCGAATAACATCTATTCCACGCTCATCTGACGCGTTCAGGTGAATAGTAAGACCTTTACTAGATTGATTGTAACGGCTCTGATATGCGTTTATGAGGTTTATCACGGTAGTTGTCTTGCCTGTACCTGGTGGGCCGTAAAGTAACAAGTTTGGGAAAGTGTCAGTTTCAATGATGTTCTTCAGTATACGCTGGTTTGTCTCATCAAGCACGATATCATCGAAGCTTGTTGGACGGTATTTCTCGACCCAAGGGATTGTGCCTGCCATATGCCATAGTCACATGCATTCGCTTTTAGTTAGTTAGGGCGCCTAAAATTGATTCTAGATAGGATACACACGTCATGGCATCATTGAACAGCGACACGATGGCCGGGTCTGATGCTGGCTACTTAGCAGTTTATCTGGGTCCTATGTACTCAGGCAAAACCAGCAAGCTTCTCGAGCTCTATAAGCAGTATAGCTTTTGCAACATCCCAACTGTTGTTATCAACTACGCCGAAGATACCAGATACACACTGGAGCCCATGATGTCAACACACGACAAGAAAATGGTGCCTTGCATTATGGCACGATCCCTGATGGAGACACTCCCACCGGGGGGTCCAGAAACAAGCGCGACAGTGTTCCTCGTTAACGAGGGTCAGTTCTTCCCTGATATTGTTGAGTGGACTGAGAAGATGGTAGAAGAACACAACAAGACGGTCCATATCTGCGGACTCGACGGCGACTTCCAGCGCAAGAAGTTCGGCAACTGGCTCGATCTCATCCCCATATGCAACCACGTTGAGAAACTGACCTCGATGTGCCGTGGTTGTGCGAGCGTCAGCAAGCTATCTCCAGCCATCTTCAGCTTCCGTGTGACATCGGAGACAGAACAGAAGGTCATTGGAAGCGACAATTACGTGCCATTGTGCAGGCTATGTTACCGTAACCGCACACTAGCGGACTAATGATGACTACACACTAGCATATTTCTTTGTTGAGCGGCTTAGAGGATTAACAAAACCACTTAAACTTTCTCAGCCTTTTCTGACTAATGACTGCCGTCAAGGACAACTCAAATGAGCCTAAGCCTAAGCGCACACGCAAGCCACGCGCGAAGCCAGAAGAGGTAGCTGAACCAGCAGAGACTTCTGATGGTGAAACTCCGAAGGGTCCACGCAAGCGTGGAAGGAAACCTAAAGGCGGGAAGATCGTTACCATTGTCGCGCCTGTAGAGAATGTGGTTGTCCCAGAACCCAACATCATTCTGCATCTGCGGTGTGGAGTCGCAGACCTTGAGAGTGGCGAGTTCTTAGCGGCCAAGTCGGCTAGGTACAATCCAGGCAACATCACGACGATTGACGCCTTCCAGTTCAAGACCGACACGCTGTCCTATGAGCAGGTCCCTAGTAGTAAGCTTGTGACTGTTCAAGCCGGTGCTGCACCTAAAGAAGTCGATGATGTGATCACAGAGAAGCTGAAGATGCTAGCCGTCAACCTACATACAAACAACATATCCGATAAGAAGGCCGCGTGCTTCTGGTGCACGTGCGACTTCGATAACCCTCCAATCTACATACCGAAGCATGAATTGGAGGGATCATACCACGTGTATGGCTGCTTCTGCAGTCCGGAGTGTGCTTGCGCACATCTGTTCCGGGATCCACAGCTCAGTTCCTCTGCAAAATTCGAGCGATACTCGCTTTTGAATTACATGTACTGCAAGATCTATGATTATAAGAAGAACATCAAACCAGCCCCTGATCCATTCCACACACTTGACAAATATTATGGCAACCTCACGATTCAAGAGTATAGGCATCTGCTGAAGAACGAGCGTGTGCTGTTGGTCGTAGACAAGCCACTAACCAGATCATTGCCCGAAATCCACGAGGACAACGATGAATATCTGCTAAGCGCGAAGTCTATGTCCGCTGGCAGCAAGTATAGACTGCGCCGTAGTAGCAAGAAGCCAACGAAGAGTGAGATCCTGTCTAGCAACTTCAATCTAGGCACGTAGTGATAATACACCAAGAAAACCGAGGCGTATTATCTATTGTATTCGCTCTACACGTCATCAACAGAGTTACCACTTGACCCGCTATTGGAACCACTATTCGAGTCGCAGCTGCTTTCAGGTATGGGCTCCATCGCCGCCTGCTCTCGGTCTTCTTGTTGCCGTTTACGCTCCTCTGCTTGAGCTGCCGCGATGCGCATTAGCTGCTGCTGTCGATACTGCTGCTGTTGATACTGCTGCCGTTGCTGTTCGAGCTCGCGTTCGCGATAGAACTTCGCAGATGCGTCGTCCAGAAACTTCCTGAACTCTCCGAATACTTTCTGGTTAGTAGTGCGGTTGTCTACTTCCTGCTTTTCGACCACTCCTAGAAATTCTTTTACGACAGCCATCACATTCAGATCATGTTCGACTAGTTTCGTCATTGCTTTCTCCTCGTCGTAGTCCGTCTGGCGCATTATCACTCCACAGGACTCCTTGAGCCCTGCCTCAAAACGATCGAGTTGGTTACGTGACTCAAATAGAGCTCGAATCTCATCGTACCTAGTCATGTTGTTAATACTCGTGGATGAGTCTTTTCTAAATCTAGTTAAACGCAATGAGGTGAAACAAACTACCAGAATGACTATTATGCCAGGATCGAAAAGAGCTTGCCCTGTACAAGAAGAGTTAGATGAAGTGATGGATGCTATTGAATGCAATGTCGAAGCTGCCTCGACCGTACGCGAGGCAGTTCGCCCGTTGATTGACCGTGTGCGGTACAGCGAAAGATGCTATGCGATGGTCGAAGAAATGCTACTGGCATCGCCGCAGTGTCAGAAGCTTCGAAAGGAGAACGAGGGGCTACGTGCGCAGTTGCAGTCTCATCGAACACCAGACGATGGTACCCCTAATATCTTTGTCCACATATCAGAACGCGATCAGGTGGCATCCGTCGCCGGGCCAGCGGCCCCTGCGTGTGCGGATATCAAGAAAGTTCGCACCAACCTTCCACCATCGTCGGACGACGTACCAGCAACAGACAAGATAGCACTTTTCGGACGTATTGTGGATGGCTGGCACAGAAGCGGTGCGCCTGTCGACTGCTCAGTTTTGAAGAATGAGTTCGATAGACTTTTCCGTCCTTACATAATGGGGGAACAGGAGCAGGTGGTGGATGATGCCGAAGATGCTGGTACAGCAACAGACAGCCCTGTCGAGGGTGAGAGCGCATCACAAATCGAGATTCGGAGCGATTGGAACGATAGCCAAGGAAACGATGATGACGCTGATGGCGAGTTCACGTGCAAGGAGTGTAAGACTACGCAAGGCCTGAATAACTGCGAGCGGTGCGATGCAGAGAATGTATGCGAGGTATGTCACGGTGAAGGCGGGGACTATGGCCCTAATGAGATCTGGGTATGCAACGATTGTTTGCCAGTGTGCCTGGGCTGTGAGACAAAACTAGTGTCCGCAACACAACAGTGCTGTGGGAAGGGAAGAAGCGACATCGAGGAGGAAGAGGAGGATGAAGAGGAGGAGGAAGAGGAGGAGGAAGAGGAGGAGGAAGAGGAGGAGGAAGTAGAAGAGGAAGAAAAAGAACTTCTTTATATTGTTCGAGGTATGCGCGGCACATTTGATAGTGGATATCAAGCGAAAGTTATCGAACATTTTTCAAATAAAGCAGACGCACTGAAATATTATAACTCAATTAATCTCGAGATGTATGCCGGCAAGGAACTTGAGATCTGTTCTACAAAAGAAGAAATTGAGAATGAATCCGGTGAAGTAATAGAATCTGAATATGTTGAAGAAGATAAGGAGGAAGAAGAAGAGGAAGAAGAGGAAGAAGAGGAAGAAGAGGAAGAGGAAGAGGAGGAAGCCGAGACTGACGGCGAAGAGCCGGTTCCAACTGGTCAGCGAAAAGCACCAGTCGACGAGACCGACGCAGAGGAGAACGCTGAAGAAGAGGAAGAGGAGGAAGGTGTGTTCGAGATCGAGATGGAAGATGAGGACGGCAATCCTCTGCGCTACTACACAAACGATGAGGAGAATGGTGACATCTACGAGATCCTGGAGGACGAGGACATCGGACCTAAGATCGGGAAGTTTGTCGCCGGCGAGCCAGAGTTCTTCGAGTAGATAATCTGCGGTAATACTATAGGATGCTCGACCAGTTGTGCCCTCCAGCTCTGCTGTATGTCGCTTTCTCAATCACGCAGATCATCATCGATATCTTCAAGAACATGTATAACACCGCGTTCTTCAAGTTCATCGTAATGGTTATCTTCACGATTGTACTCAATGCACTGTGTTCCAGGGGACTTGGAGTGGTCTCGTGGATGATCGTGTTCATCCCATTCATCATGATGACAGTGATCACGACACTACTACTCGTAGTCTTCGGGCTTTCCCCAGCTACCGGTGGACTTGACTACAAGGTGGATTATCCGCAGCAAGCGCAGTCCAGGACCGTTATAGTCACGAATACTGGGAACAGCAGCAAGACTAACAGTACGGGCACTACAGCTGACGACTACAATCCAAATGACTACACCAGCGGAACACCAGCTGATATCAATAACTACAACTAAACTGGAATACTTACAACCAAAACGCGAACTTCGAAAGCACTTAAACCGTTTACAACTAATTGCTCATACTAGTATGGAAGATACAACAAGTATGAACGTCGTATCTCCGCACTTCTTCTTCGGTGTTGGAGTGGTAACTGCAGCAGGTCTCGTTGCGTGTGTTGCGGGAGCATATGGTGAAAGATTGGTTGCCGAGCTTGGATGGCTTCTTTGTGGGATAGAGGTGAAGGCCCAGAGATTTGCGGAGAAGCTGACGCCCTATTACCGGTCTGTGTTCCCACAGCCAGAGCCTGCGGAGGTTAAGGTCTACAGTTTAGGGAAAGTCGTTGCCGAACTTTCGTATCTCGAAGCTTTGGACTACGATCCTAAGTCGGCATATGACTTGGTGAGCTACGTCGTACGCGCTGATAACGGCACAAGCTACACGTCACTCCATAGCGACATCAAGACACTCACAGATAAAGTGAAGGCATCACCAAAACGTTTTTTAACCGCGATGGTGAACAAGGATGGTACAAGCACTGAAGTCCTTGTTCCTAACGGGACAAGTCCATACGTAATTGGCAACTTGTTATTCAGTCCTCCATATCTGAGATGGGCAGGTTTTGACATTGAGGACGAGGCAGAGTACACCGTACACTTAATCGACTCAGATGTCGTACAGAAGACAGTTACTTGGAACAAGGACAAACGTGAAGTCGTCAGAATGACAGCAGATGGGTATGATATTGAGGAAGTGGAGATGGAGAAGAAATGCGAAAACACTGGCGACAATAATTCTAATGGTGGCTGGTTCGGACTGTGGGAAACGCATATGAAGAGTGATTAGTCGAAAGTAACATAAAGCGAAAAAAATGAATCTATCAATACCCTATGGGAGACTCGGTAGAAGCAATGGAAAACAGTCGAGCCGCAGTACCTGAGATGTCAGTAGGGACTCACGAGCTAGCAGATTCTTGGACGCTCTGGGCCCACTTACCTCATGATACAGATTGGTCACTGAGCAGCTACCGGAAAATCCTAACTTTCAATTCAGTGGAAGGCGCGATAAGTATCACCGAGACGCTACCACACAAGATGTTGAGGAACTGCATGTTGTTCCTGATGCGCGACGGCATCCAACCTACTTGGGAAGATGAGCGTAACAGGAAAGGAGGCAGCTTCTCCTACAAGGTCAGCAACAAGGTTGTCCCTACAACATGGAGGGACTTGACGTACCGCCTGGTTGGCGAGACTCTCACTACAATGCCTACTGCATCCCGCGAGGTCAACGGCATCACAATCTCTCCGAAGAAGAACTTCTGTGTTGTCAAGATATGGATGTCCTCCTGCTCGAAACAGGACCCAATGATAATCCGGGAAACTGGGCAGGGCATCGCCCCAGCTGGATGCCTGTTCAAGAAGCACAACCCTGAGTACTAATCGAAAAACAACAAAAATGATCGCCAGAATTCTTTTCGTCTGACTCTTGCGATCACAATCAGCGCTACAATACTGAGCAGTATCCACCAGAGTGTGCTGAGGGCCGATGTCTGCCGCTTCATTTATCTAATGTCAGATTTTATAGATGAAGCTTATGCACTCGGAAGAGGTGCAAGTGCCAGATTGATCTCGCCGAGGGATGCAACGTTGTATTTGACTACGAGTGGCCTGTTGTTCTCCAAGAAGATCTCGATCTGATTGCATAGGTTGGTGCACTTGATGAAGTACCCTAGGTTCTTAAGCGAGAACTCGCCTTGGATGATTTTGTTCGAGGCTTGCTTCTGAACGTACTGCATACTGCCGTCAGACTCCGCACGCCGGATCTCAGCTTCTGCGAAGCCTCCACGACACTTGAAGATGAGCTCTGCCCCGTCGTCAGTCGCTACTGAACGGATCTCAATCTTGTCGGAGATGCACGACAAGTCTCGGATGATCTTCTGGAAATCGACAGATGGGAGGTTCAACACCGACGAGAAGGTAACATCTGGAACGCTAAGCTCTTCTGAATCAGGCTCGATCAATCGTAGTTTCTGGACCTTCTGTTGCTTGATATCCCCGTTCTCGAATTTGAGCCCAAGAAACTGCACGACACCGTCCGAGTAGTCAGCCTCTTCAATGTAGATGGTGAGGGTGTCATCATTGTCGATTGTGTTGATCAGTTTGAACAGATGCAACATGTTAACTCCGATGATCACCTTCTCGCGCTTGCACTCGTATGCTTCGAACCTATCTGCCTTCAAAGACAAGTGTGCTAGGATCGTGTGAGATTTGTCCATGTTGATGATTTTGATACCGCTTGGAGTGAATGTGATGTTGGTCTCAAGTAAAATATCTTTGAGAGCAGTCATCAATGTCCTAAATGGTGCGATTTGCACCGTTTGGATTGTCAAGATGTTCTTATTTGGATTGAAAGCAGCCATGTCTATACTACTATCACTCCTCCACCGCTTTAAATTGCTTATGTGCGTTCATAACTTGACTACGAAAATCTTACTTCGTCACCACCAGCTCTGGTTCTAGTTCGATGTCTTTGAATGACAGCTGGCGTCCTTCGTAGTAACTGAATTGTGTTGGCTGTATTAACATCCAAGGTGTTCCCATGTCCACGAACCCAAGTTTGTCATACACATACGCTACAAGTGCCGAACACCAAAATGTACCGGTTCGCTGTGTCTCTCCAATATCGACACCGAAAGCACTTCGGAGCCAATCCTGAGGAAGCAGGTCATAACAGTCTCCATATACTCCATTTATCACAGTGCTCAATTGTTCGTAGAAGCCTTCAGTGCGCTTGCACGTGAGCCGCCTGTAGTAGATATAACCATCCCTCCCAGGCTCGTAGCCCTCGAACACTTTTGATAATGGGGATGCTCTCACACCGAATATATATCTTCCATCAACTGCGTCTGGGTATGGTTCTCTCTTAGATTCAAGCATGCACATATCGACACTCCGTCCATCTACCTTCACACCTTTCACAACCATTCCGACGTGACTAAACTTACTGTTGGTGAAGTACTCTATCACGGGAGCGTACCAGGTATCGCGGGAGTTGAACAGTATAAGGTCTCCTGTTAGTGATTCATCTATAAGCTGAGAGACTGTTATCGAACTGTGCATAAGCTATATGGAGAAGTTAAGGTAAAGGGTATAGACACGACACACGTTCATGTGTCACACGACAATGGATCACCAGATCGAGAAACTGAAAGAGCTACATAGCTTGTACGCGAATGATGAATACGTACTGCAACGCCTCGATACATACATTATGCGCCTTTTGCCGTCAGCATTATCACAGGCGATGGAGACGCATACAGAACGAACCCACAGACGCGAGCGTCTCCTTGCTGACGAAGACGCTTTCAGTGAGCGTTTTCTCTCTAGGAATAGATACTACTTCTGTCAGAGACCAGAGTTATTCGTGCACTATGACGGTGTTCACTTCAAGGGATACAGTGAAGATGATATCACGCACCAGATTCTTACTATGATCACGTCCGAACAGACTCTTGTGCCTTGGAAGCATAAAGTGAAGAACAGTATTATCAAACGCATCCGAGATAGATCTCCGATTGGAGAGACACCGGAGTCAGCTACGATCCAGTCAGTCCTCGATAAGCTGTGGCCAGAATGTTTTGCGACCCGTAATGGAGCGAAACACTTCCTCACGGCGGTTGGTGACTGCCTACGCGGCGCTAGGTCGCTGATTTACATCATACACCCAAAGTTGAGGGAGTTAGTGGCCGAGATAGAGCAGGCGCATTATGCCTATTTTGGCAGCGCTAACGCCCTCACAAGCTTCAAATTGAAGTATCACGATCATGACTACAACATGTGCCGCTTCTTCCGGACATCACAGAACCACCAACCGTACCGTGTCACTCTAGATCTGTCGCGCCACATAATGGACGTCCTCTGTGTTGCGGTCCACTACTCACAGAGATACGAATCAGCAGACGGTTTTCTTACTAGCGTATCTGACGCTGGGCTCCGCGACCTCTGCTTCTACGTTAAGGACAAAACTCCAGAAGATGTTGTGGATGACTTCTTACGCCGCACGGTCTCAGTGTGCAATGGAGGTAGCATTACCAGCAAGAGTATGTTCTTCATCTGGAAGAAGTTCCTCGATGATGTGAACGTGCCTAATGTCATGTTTCACGACAAGCTTAGTTCTCTTTTCAAAGCAAAGCTTACATACGACGCTACAACAGAGCGATACACGGACGTAACTAGCACCTACCTGCCTGAAGTATCCAGGTTCATCGAGTTCTGGGACAAAAACATGTCCGAGGATCCATCCGCTGTCGAGCTTGAGATAGACGAGGTCCTAGCCTTGTTCTCACGTTCTCCAACTTCACGGACAAGCGACCGTTTGAGTCACGAGGTCGTGTCTGAGTTGATTCACCATAGCTACCCTGATGTGGTGATAGAGGAGAGAAAATACATCTGTGGAGTCAAATGTGCGCTATGGGACAAGCTTGCTGATGTGGAAGCGTTTGTTGAGGTATGTCGCGCCGCCGGATCGGGGTTTGCGTCTCTGTATTCTGGATATGCACAATATGCTGTTAAGGAAAGTGACCTCCGTATGAGTAAGCGCTGTTTCGAGAAAATCCTTACAGATGTTCTAGGCGATAAGGTAAACGAACTCGGCGACATCGACCCCACAACTTGGAGCGTGTGATAGACGCACGGTCTATTGATCTTGAAGCATAATATTCGTATAGCGGGACAAACACGACCACACTGGCGGCGTTGTCAGCGAGATGTCAGAGAGAAATTTATGGCTTACCTGCCGCCGCCCAGCAATCTTCTGCGCGCCGATCACCACGGGTCCTGCGCGATGTCGTTGATGTAGCTGCGCGGAACTAGCTCCTCCCTCTTCGGCTTCATCCAGTACATCGAGTTATCCGGTTCGACGAATAGATGCTCCACTGTGTCGTAGTAGGCGTTGTGATCTGCAACTGCGTTCACGTAGAAGTCCCACATTTCATCCTCCCTAGCAGTGGCTGTATTGATATCAAGCTCATGAAGTATATTGTGTAGAGACATGTTGTGCCTTTGTATACTCGGTTTTGTTTCGAACTTGGAATTCTTTCTTTTGTATTTGGTGCAGTTGGTAGAAAGTCGCGACATGCAGATCAGCTTCTCATTATGACTTAGGAAATTTGCGTACTTTTGACTGCTCTTGATTTTACACACCCAGTTAGTTTGTTTGTGAGTCGGTCACTGCGTGCAGGACTTCAGGGCGGAAGTTTTTGGAAAATTGATCCACTTTTTCCACAACACAGTACTTCAACTTCCGACTGAGATACAAACGATCAAGAATGACTTCAACTATCGACACAAGACACGCAGATGTGCTCCACGACGCGCTCCCGAGATGGCAGAGAATGCCTACTGACCTAATGGGGGTGATCAGCGATTGGGTCGCCTCGATGCACGAACACGACCGGCGAGTGGAGGCGCTGAGGGAAAGAGCCAGATACGCTGCCGGAAAACGGATAGACGACATCACCCGGACCGCGTCCATGCTGGACGGTCGCGTGACCGTCGCGAGAGGCGTTTTCGAGATGGCGGTGAAGGAGCGGTTGCTGGCCGAGGAAGATGCCATAGCCAATATCGACGATGCCATCAACGAGGAGAACGCAGCCTGGAACAGCCTCACGAACGACCAGACCCTATACGAAGAGTTCTACTCACGCCATGCCCACATCCTCGGCGACATCGTGGCGTTCTGGCCATATCCCGGGCTAGACCGTCAGCTTATGACCGCGTACGCGACTATTGACCTACGCGAGGAGCAGCTGATGGAGCGCATGGCCGACGAAGTATATGCGGCAAGTCGTGCAGACGATGCACGCGAGGACTGGACCATAGATCCACTCGTACACCGCGGAACTGACGACGAAGATGACATCGAGGACTACTATGGAGGCTATGACGAGGGCGACGAAGAGCCCCTCACCGCAGTAGACTGGGCAGAAATATGGTACGAGAGGTACGACCGCTAGGACGAAGGCAGGCAACGGATCAACGACGCGCACCAGAAAACAGGTAAGTTTTCTGTTCGATATCTGATAGTTAACGGCTTCAGTTATCGAACTAAAATTCATGCATCAAGTAGAATGCTTATTTGCGAGCCTTGCGGGTCTTTCTAGACTTCTTGGATGAGGAAGAAGCGGACTTAGCGCGCATGCTCTTCTTCATTGCAACGAACTTACCCTTCTTCGGCTTGTAGCCTGCCTTCTCAAGGCGCTTCTCGCGCTTGGCGGTGGCGTGCTTGCTCTTGGATACGATACGTCCGTGCTTGTTCATCATAAGGTGAGCCTTGGTAAGGCCGCCTGCGGTCTTGTATGCAGTTCCGTGCCAGACTTTAGCCCTGGAGCCCTCAAGCTCCTCGAACTTTTGTCCGCCGATGTGGTAGAACCCGTCTGCTTGCTTCTGGTGGCGCTTCATTATAACCTTTGGAGAGAAAAAAACGGCTTAACATAGATGGCTCAGTTGAACGTATTCCTGGGCGCTGAGCCAGATCCTCCTGGAGCACCCGGCCACCTCCCAAACGCGTTCAATGTTTCGTTTGCGAAGGCAGTGCGCGACCCTTGTTGGAACCGTGCAGTCTGTACCATTCTGGACATTATGGCCCAGTCAGTGACCGCAAAACCCATCTGATTGTTAGTTCCTGCAAAGAACTGTGCCTTCTTCTCTGTAGTCCATGCAGGTGTACAAGATCTTGGATAGCGTGTATTACATCTATGACTATGATTCTCAGATTGATGATGTGGCGGGACAGGTGGTGGTGGTGGGACAGGTGGTGGTGGTGGGACAGGTGGTGGTGGTGGGACAGGTGGTGGTATGGGGACGAAGAATGCTACTGACGGAGTATACTGATTGGACGACGTTCCGAATTCTGGTGTGTAACTTGGTGATGTTGCCGTACCATACGTGGCGATCATAGCGGTTGCATTTCCAAACATATGTGTGAGTTCTACGGATTGCTGGACTTGCCATACTCGGATGTTCTGATTGAAGGCGTAGGCATTGAAAAACATCGAATGCATACTCAAAACCTTCTGGACGTTCCAACCAGTGATATCCTGGTTAAGCGACTGATTATCAGAAAAAGTAGAGTACATGTCTGTGACATTCCCGGTGTCCCACGCGCCGACGTCTTGATTGAACGCGAACGCTTTTCTAAACATATAGCTCATATCTTTCACACTTGACGTGTCCCAACTCCACGCCGATCCTGAGCTTACTCCTGGCGCATAACCTAAGTTGAAAGTACTCTGACTGGATACAGCGCAATCGAACATATTTGCCATAGACTCGACTTTCGACGTGACCCAGCTACTGATGTCCTGGTTGAAAGTCGATGCTTCACCGAACATCCCTGCCATCGTCGTTACTTCGCTGGTGTTCCAAGAGAGGCCGCTGTTGAACGCAGAGCAACCATAGAATGTCTGGTACATAGTAGTAACTTTGCTGGTGTCCCACGACATACTGTTTCCGGCATTCCCAGGCCCAGCGGCCATATTGAACGCAGAGCAACCATAGAATGTCTCGGACAGAATCTCAACTTTGGACGTGTCCCAATTACTATTGTTCTGGTTGAACGCAGAGCAACCATAGAACGTCTGGTACATAGTGGTAACTTCGGACGTGTCCCAATCACCAATGTCCTGGTTGAACGAAGAGCAACCATAGAATGTCTGGTACATAGTGTTAACTTTCGGTGTGTAACACACCCACTGAACACCGGCTCCAGGCGGATTTCCCGCATTGAACGCGGAACAATTGTAGAAAGTGGCCTCCATATTCGTCACATTGAGTATGTTCCAGCTATTAAGAGCGCTGTTGAAAACGACTGCGCCTTTAAACATCCCTTCTAATGATGTCGCACTTGACATATCCCAAAATCCAACTGATCTAGCAAATGATTCAGCCAGGTAAAATGTATATGTAAATTGAGTTACGTTTGAAGTGTCCCAACTTGCAATATTATCGTTGAATGTAGTCCTGTTAGAGAATGCGTTGTCCAAACTTGTGATAGAGCTGATATTCCATAGGTTGATGTATGGAGTGTATCCAGATGGTTGAGTCGAACCTGTATCACCAAGGTAGTATGCAATACCATCCAAGAGCTCTGACAAGCTTGAAGGCTGCCAGTTAGACGACCCAAAGAATCCTGGGCTTGGTGTGCTGCTGTAGTTACTGTCTGGCGAAGTGCCTGAAGGACCATATATGGCGTCCATTGCCGTCGCTCCGTTGAACATATCAGTAAATGTAGCACTAGCGCTAGCCTGCCAGTACTTGAGCGTGCCTCCATTACAGTTAAAAGCGGTTGCTCCGTTAAACATATAAACGAACGCACTGTTCGGATTTCCAGGGTCTTCTACCACATTTGACACGTCCCATCCACCAATGTCTTGATTAAAAGCCGTCGCATCGCGAAACATCTGGTACATGGTCGTCACATTCATCACATTCCATTGCGAGATATCTTGGTTGAATGACGTAGCACCATAGAATGTTCCCGACAACAAAGCCACGGTACTTATGTCCCAGTTGCCAATATCTTGATCGAATGCTGATGCACCCTTGAACATCGCATCCAGTGTTAGTGCATTAGATACATTCCAAGAACTGATGTCTTGATCAAACGTAACGGCACCGTAAAACATCCCGGTGAAGTTCGTGACAAGACTAACGTCCCATCCACCTATATCTGCATCAAAGCTCTGACAATCTCTGAAAACGTCTGACATGTTCTGCACATTGGACACGTCCCAACCGCTGATACCAAGACCTGTATAACTCGTGCAGCCATAGAACATCCTATACAAGCTTGTTGCATTAGACAACTGATTACCCCAGTCAGAGAGATTTTCATTGAACGCTTGACGGGCGGCAGTGTTGCCACCTGAGTAATATGAAGGAGCGAATATGCCCTCAAAACTTTCTACATTGGACACATTCCAGTTGTTTATCAAAGCGCGTGTCGCAGAGTTAGAGTACAATCCATCAATCGCATCGTCATAGCCAGTCGGCTGACCTGCACCTGTGTCTCCGAAGTAATATGCTATCCCATTCATAAGGGTTGATCTATCTGCAGGAGTGAACACCATAGTCTTACAGTAGATGGAGAAGTTCTATGTTGCATAAACACGTAGAATCTCTCGTACAGTTCGCTTACAGCCAGTTCATTGTCACTCTTCTAGGAACTGCACCACCAATGTTCCGCGCTCTAGCTAATGAAGAGTTTACGGTGTTAGGATCAGCGCGTTCAAAGTTCGGTATTATGGTTACACCTGACGCGTTGGTTATGGTGGCGTCACCTAGTGCCGCCTTCGACTTGCGACGCAGAAGTACACTGTCGGTACCGCCCAGGTTCTGCGTCTTGTACTGCTTGTATGGAGTGCCACTAGAAAGCATCGCACGCGTTGCGGTAAGCCGCGCCATAGCGAACGTACCATTCGGCGTGTATGGCGTTTTGTTCGGCATAACTGAGAACCCTTCAAATATGTGTGGTGTTGGAATCCGTTGAAAGAAGTTCACAGATGGAGTATATTGATTTTGTGATGTTCCGAAGTAAATCGTGTAATCAGGACTACTTGTCGTGCCATATCTAGCAATCATTGCTGTAGCACCTCCAAACATATGGGTTAGATCAGTCAGTGCTAGGACATCCCAGCCACGAATATTTTGGTCGAATACTAATGCGCCAAAGAACATAGAGTCCATATTTTCAACCTTGGAAACATCCCACCCACTTATGTCTTGGCTAAAAAATGCAGTGGATGTAAACATCCCTTGCATATTAGTTACTGAAGAGACTTTCCAACTACTGATATCTTGATTGAAGTTTAGTGCGGAACGGAACATAAAACTCATGTCCGTCACCTTCGAGACATTCCAGGGCCAAGAATATAGAACAGGTGCACCACTTGGTTGACCAAGATTGAAAGTACTCTGGCTGTTTGTGCCGCAATCAAACATCCCTTGCATACTTTCCACATTCGACGTGTCCCAACCACTGATATCTTGATTAAAACTCTGTGCTTCACTGAACATCTGACCCATGTTCGTCACATTCGAAGTGGTCCAGGTCCAAAGTGCACCACTTGGTTGACCAAGATTGAAAGCTAATGCAAAATAGAACATTTGAAACATATCCGTCACCATACCTGTGTTCCAACTACCTATGTCTTGATTGAAAAAGGTACAGCGAGCGAACATGCTTCTCATACTAGTTACTGAATCGACATACCAACTACCTATGTTTTGATTGAAGTTTAGTGCGCTAAAAAACATAAAACTCATGTCCGTCACGTTCGTAGTGATCCAGCCGGAGATGTCCCGGTCGAAAACCAGACAGCCGTAGAACATAGAGCTCATATCTTCAACGTTGGAAACGTCCCATAAACTTAAATCACTATTGAAGGATTGTCCCCACTTGAACATGCCTTTCATACTAGTTACTGAATTGACATACCAACTACTTATGTTTTGATTGAAGTTTAGTGCGTTATGAAACATAAAACTCATATCTGTCACTGAAGCGACGTCCCATTGCCAACTGATAACAACGCCCGAGGCCTGACCAAGATTGAAAGCTTTACAACCATCGAACATCGATCCCATATCCGTAACATTACTTGTGGTCCAGCCGGAGATGTCCTGGTCGAAAGAAGTCTGCCCCTTGAACAGACTGTTCATATTCGTAACAGTCGTGACAACCCAGGAGCTGATGTCCTCATTGAATCCCGCACTGTTCGGGTGAACATCTACATTGAATGCACTTGCAATACTTGTTACATTCGCTAAATCCCAATTGCCAATAGCACTCGCAGTAGTTGGATTATTATACTCACCAACGGTGCTCGCACTTGCATTGGTTCCAGTAGGTAGAGTTGTACTTTCACCAAAATAGTACTTTATCGCTTGTTCGAAATCGGCGTTATTTAACGGCTGGAAGGACATTATACACTTACGAAATATGTTTTTTTTGCGTACAGGTGCTGCCACGTCCCGGTTACGAGCAAAATTGAAACAACTTAGAAGAATGAATTTATGTCATCAACCCAGGACTGACACAATGGCTGAAAGCAACACTCTCGCGACTAAATACCAGAAGAAATCCGACAAGCAGCATGTGCTTGACAATCCGGACACATATACAGGCTCGATGGAGCAGACCGACTACAGTACATATGTATGGAATGAGGAACAACAACAGATCATCGCAAAAGACATCCAGATCATCCCAGGCCTCTACAAGCTGTTCGATGAAGGCGCAGTCAACTGCCGAGACCACCAAGTGAGGCAGGCCCAGGCGGTACATGCCGGCAGAGACAATGCGCTTCCGGTGACCAAGATTGAGTTCGAGATTGCCGAAGATGGCACAGTGACGATGTACAACGACGGCAATGGCATTGACGTCGCGAAGCACCCTGAGCACGACATCTGGATTCCAGAGATGATCTTCGGGCATCTGAGAACATCAACCAACTACAGCAAGACTGAGAAGCGAATTGTAGGTGGTAAGAACGGCTTCGGATTCAAGCTCGTGCTCATCTGGTCGAAGTGGGGCAAGATCGAGACTGTGGACCACGTCCGTGGATTGAAATACGTGCAGGAGTTCGGCGACAATCTGTCTGTAGTCGGAACTCCAAAGATCACAAAATGCAAGTCCAAGCCATACACACAAGTCACATTCAGACCCGACTTCCAGAGGCTAGGAATCGATGGATTCAGCCCAGATATGCTCGACCTGTTCAGGCGCCGTGTGTACGATATCGCGGCAGTCACTGACAAGAGCGTGAAGGTGAAGCTGAACGGCCAGCAGCTGGCGGTCAAGCAGTTCAGTCAATACATTGACCTGTACATCGGTGGCAAGGGCGACACGAAGCGTGTTCACGAGGAGGCGAACGACAGATGGGAATACGCGGTTTGTATGGCTCCGAAGGAGGAATTCACCCAAGTGTCCTTCGTGAATGGCATCTTCACCAGCAAGGGAGGCAAGCATGTGGACTACCTACTGGGACAAATTGTGCGCAAACTTGCAACCTACATCAACAAGAAAAAGAAAGTGGACGTCAAGCCGAGTACGATCAAGGAACAGCTGATGCTGTTCGTGAGGTGCGACGTCGAGAACCCAACCTTCGACAGTCAGACGAAAGACTATATGACCACACCTAGCTCGAAATTCGGATCAAGCTGCGATGTCAGCGAGAAGTTCATCGAGAAGGTGGCGAAACTTGGTGTGATGGATGCGGCGTGCGCACTCACTGAAGTCAAGGAAAGTAAGGAAGCGAAGAAGACCGATGGATCGAAGACTCGTACTGTGCGGGGAATTCACAAGCTGGTAGATGCGAACGATGCAGGGACTGCCAGAAGTGGCGAGTGCACTCTCCTACTAGTAGAGGGAGATTCAGCCAAGGCAGGCGTTGTGTCAGGACTCTCGAAAGAGGACCGCCGAACAATCGGCGTATACCCACTCAGGGGCAAGCTGATGAATGTGCGAGGTGAAGCGCCTAAGAAGGTTGGTACAAACAAGGAGATCAGCGAGATCAAGCAGATTCTTGGGCTGGAAACTGGCAAGAGCTACGCTGCACCTGCAGCGCGGGACAAGCTCCGCTATGGGCGAGTCTTGTTCCTAACCGACCAGGATCTGGATGGAACTCACATCAAGGGTCTCTGCATCAATATGTTCGACTCAGAGTGGGGGTCGCTCCTAGCTGTGCCAGGATTCATCGGGTTCATGAACACGCCGATCCTGAAAGCGAAGAAGGGAACACAGGAGCTCACGTTCTACAATGATGGCGAGTATGAAGAGTGGAAGGCGACGAACGACCAACGCGGGTGGAAGATCAAGTATTACAAGGGTCTAGGTACGAGTACTGCGAAAGAGTTCAAGGAGTACTTCGAGCGGAAGAAGGTGGTCACGTTCACTAGCTCAGGAGAAGTATGTCGTGACACCATCGATATGGTCTTCAACAAGAAGCGCGCCGGCGACCGGAAGACCTGGCTGGAAGGATATGATCGTGGACTCTACATGGATACGACGAAAGAGGAAGTAAGCTATCAGGAGTTCGTTGGACGCGAGATGATCCACTTCTCGAAATACGACTGCGACAGATCGATTCCGAACTTGATGGATGGCCTCAAGACCAGCCAGCGCAAAATCCTGTATGCAGCGTTCAAACGTAGGCTAACAAGCGAGATCAAAGTCGCGCAGTTCTCTGGATATGTATCAGAGCATAGCGCATACCATCACGGCGAACAGAGTCTAAATGGTGCGATCGTGAACATGGCCCAGGACTATGTGGGTTCCAACAACATCAACTTGTTCGTACCAAACGGCCAGTTCGGTACCCGACTCCAGGGTGGCAGCGACTCGGCATCTGAAAGATACATCTTCACTCAACTCAGCCCACTTACAAGAGTGCTGTTCCCAGAAGCAGATGACAAGGTGCTCAAGTATCTTGACGATGATGGCACACCAGTGGAGCCTGTCTGGTATGCGCCGACCCTGCCGATGGTTCTGGTAAATGGCAGCAAGGGTATCGGCACAGGCTTCAGCACCGACATACCTTGCTTCGACCCGGTGGCTATTAGCGCGTACATGCGTGCGAAACTAGCCGACCAAGATACATCTGGTATTGAAATTGGCCTCCACTACGAAGGGTTCAAAGGCACGATCACGAAGGTCGAAGACCAACGCAACCTGATCAAAGGCTGCCACGAAGTTCTCGATGCCAAGACAGTGAGAGTCACGGAGCTGCCTGTTGGTACATGGACAGACGACTACAAGGCATTCCTCGAGAAGCTGATCGAAGGAGATGCGAAGAGCAAGGGCGTCGTCAAGGACTACGTTGATATGAGCACAGACCGGTTAGTCGATATCACGATCACATTTGGTCCAGGACAGCTTGCGAAGCTGCAGTCAGCTGCTGGTGATTATGGCTGCAGTGGTCTCGAGAAAGCACTGAAGCTGTATACGACACAGACGACAACCAACATGCATATGTTCGATGAGACGGAGAAGCTAAGGAAGTTCGAGAGTCCAGAAGAGATAATCGACGCATACCTTCGTGTAAGAAACAGCGTATATGTCGCGAGAAAACAGTACTTGCTCAAGGAGTTGGATCATGATGCGACGAAGCTGAGCAACAAAGCCCGCTTCATAACAGCAGTCCTCGATGGCACTATCGACCTGCGAGGCAAGAAGAACGCCGAAGTCAGCGCAATGTTATCGGAAATGAGCTACGACATGATCGACGATGACGACACGTACTCGTACCTTGTCAAGATGCCTATGAACTCCGTAACCCACGAGAACGTAGAGCGCCTGATATCTGAAAGAGACACGAAGCTATCAGAACTCGCAGAACTGCAAGGGACAACCGAGACGCAGATGTGGACTATGGAGTTAGATGAACTATCAGACGCATACGAAGCATACACATCAGAACGCGCAAGGCTCGATGCAACCGAGAAGCCATTGAAGATAGCAGCCAAAAAGAAGCGCGTTGTCGCGAAGAAGTAGAACGCCAGATCCTAGCGATGACCAATTTTTTATTGGCGATATTCTAATCTGCTAGGTTAACAATAGACCAGAAAACTGAAACTGTGGTTCGTATCGCCAAAATACGCAAACTGTTAGACATATCAGAGCGTACTATGGGCACACAAAGCAACAACGGTAACACAACACCCATTGCGAAACACACGGCACTTGCCAACTCGGAGGAAACGACGTTCTCCACCATCTCATTGCAACCAACAGACGGTAGCCATGCAGCACAAGCGATAGACGATGAGTGCAAGGTATTCATTATGAGCACGTGCTTCAAGGTCGTCGGGTTCGCACTCAATGCAGTGTGGTTCGGGTTCGCTGTGGCCGCGCTTGTGAAAGAATCCAACTCATCAATCGTGGATGAGTGCCATGCTAGCGTCTTGTGGCCGTGTCTCTGCACGTGTTGTGCCCTAAGCGGCCTGAGTGCTTTGAACGCCTTCATTGGTTCAAAGAAGAGCGACGAGGACAGCAACATGGCTGGTGCACTGTGCAATCTGCTCATCGTCATCGGCGTCGCTATCTGGGGCGCGGTAGAATTGAGCAGACCATGTGCTGTCGACGAGCTGAATACGCGTGCGGTCTACCTAATGCTGTTGATCTGGGTAGTGAGCACAGGTGCCGGTGTAGTGATTCTAGTGTTCGCGATGGGATACATGTGTTACGCGTGTGCGAAGGAGGAGAGCCGAAGCGCGACCGATAGGCCGCAACGTTTGAACCCAATTAGCAGAGACCTCGAAAGGGGGCTGACAGGATTGTAAACTGACTGTACAAGCACATCTAAACCTACTGAATTTCTTATTACGTGATATTGCCGTAGTATTCCAGCAGTATCAGATACTTAGAACCACTTCTTGAGAAGCAACTGCTTATCGTTGGTAGTAGACATAGCGGGTCTGGCGATGGGTTCATACATGTTACTGGCGTCGTACTTGTACTTCATGTACCCTTGGGCCTCACCATAAACTTGGCCAATCGCGTAGTCAAGTACAAGCTTATTGAGACGTTCAATCTGCTTCCTAATCTCATTTGGCAGGTTTTTGGAATACTGGAGGAACACGCTGCGCATTACTATCAGAAGCTCATCACGGTTCTGCTCCCCAACAACGTATTGACCATTCGAGCGTTGGTACACACCAGCACGTATTCCGTTCTGGATGATCTGAACATTGCGTCCACTGAAGAATGCATCAGAGAGAGCTGTATCGTACCAGTTCCCAGTCATTGCGCCACGATAGTCTACGTCATTGACACCAACGGGAATCCTGTCTTGCATCGCGAATACCGTGCCGATATCTGGTGTCATAATGTTCACCCTTCCGTTTGTGTGCGAGTTCATTATACTAAGCAAGTAGAAAATATTCTCCAAGTAACATATAGTGCAATGGGATCATTCCAGAACATAGTGATTACAGTGGCAGCGATGCTATTAGTGCTCGCGCTGATTTTCATTGGGGTTTCTCTCTACAACAACAAGAAGAACGCTGTTTTCCCACCAGTTATTGCTGATTGCCCAGACTACTGGTTGGACATGTCTCAAGGCAACGCCAATAACTGTGTTAACTCTAAGAGTCTAGGCAGTTGCGATACGAAGTCGATGGACTTCTCAGGTGCGTTCTGGACAGGTTCGGATGGACTGTGCCACAAATATAAGTGGGCAAGACAATGCAACCTTACGTGGGACGGTGTGACGAATGCCAGCAATCCTTGCTCATCGTCCTAAATGATGATACTGACTTCATATGCATCAACAGTATCAACATCAAATCTCAAGATACTACAAGATGGAGAAGGCGCGACAATTGAGCATGCTGGAAATGATGAATCTGTTACCAAGGGAACTTGTGGACATTATTAGGTCGTATCTCCCACCAGAAACCACTCTCTGGCTGGAGAGAACCAGCTATATCAAGAATCATCACCTTGTCTGGGGAATGGTGCCAGACCATCTTAAGGACGCCTACATCCGCGATATAATCAGAAATGATCATACCTTTGTATTCGGGCATGTAATACGAGAGCGGATAGGAGAGTGGTCCAAACACAGGAAATACAGGTACAATGGTGCAACATATTGTGACTATCTCCACTTCGTGTACGCCTTCGCGTCAAATTCTGGTGCTACCAGTTGTGTTTCGCTCATAAGATCAATTGCAGGAGAGACACTGGGAACAAACTGGCATAAAAGGGATGGGGTCAAGTATACCAAGAACCAATGGACAGCATAGACTACTCGTCACTTCTCGGTAGAGAGAACGCTGCACTCAAAATGCGGGAGGCGTTGATATCGTTCAATACAAATAGTGGGGACCTACTACAAAAACGAGGGATATACATATACGGCGCCCCTGGTACAGGAAAGACACGATTTGTGAAGCGCGTATTAGCGGATCTCGGATACGACGTTGTTTATTACGACGCCGGAGATATCCGCAACAAGAGTGTGATCGAGACGATCACGAAACATAATATGGCGAATCGTAACGTGATCAGCATGTTCCACGCGGAACCCAAACCAATTGCAGTCGTGATGGATGAAATTGATGGAATGAACAATGGCGACAAAGGGGGAATCAATTCGTTGATCAAACTGATCCGTCCAAAAAAGACGAAGAAACAGAAAGCAGAGGAGTCGACGAGCAACCCGGTCATCTGCATCAGCAACTACCACGTAGATAAGAAGATCAAGGAACTGATGAAAGTATGTACCCCGATAGAATTGAAGACACCAACCGCGCAACAGGTCAAGGGTATCATTAACAGTACGATGCCTGGCCTGGACAGCAAATTAGTAGAGAACGCAGCTGCCTACCTACAAGGTGATTTACGGAAGTTGTCATCGTTGCAGGGAATCTATGCGCGATGCCCAGGTTTACTAAGTGGTGGGTCGGTCCAGGCGATCTTCAATCCGAAATCATACAACGAAGACACAAAAGACATCACAAAAAGACTCCTGAATAGACATGCAGATATGTCAGAGCACACGACTGCGTTGAACGAGACAGACCGTACGATTGTAGGACTGCTATGGCACGAGAACGTTGTGGATGTTCTGACGAAGTTGCCAGATAATCGAGCATTCCCTTTCTACTTACGTGCACTAGACAACATCTGCTACGCGGACTATGTTGACCGTGTGACGTTCCAGAAACAGATATGGCAGTTCAACGAGATGAGTTCACTGATTAAAACTTTCTGCAATAACAAGCTGTACCACGATACATTTCGTGACGCCCCAAAATATAACCCATCTGAGGTGCGTTTCACTAAAGTCCTCACCAAGTATAGCACTGAGTATAACAACGC
>Ga0222714_10000454_pt1 | contig 47340 bp, 41 predicted proteins | sample C33_3DmetaG_FD_165048 | JGI IMG/M metagenome (GOLD analysis project Ga0222714, IMG submission 165048) | Estuarine water microbial communities from San Francisco Bay, California, United States - C33_3D | ecosystem: Environmental > Aquatic > Marine > Unclassified | place: USA: California... | reverse complement strand
CAGTTTGCTTTTGAAGTCAGTAATCTTTCTTAGTGGGGGTGGATTAAGTTGATTTCTAGTTGCCATTGTTCTTTAAACCTCTAAGTTTGATTAAACGTTACCAATAATTTCTTCAAAAGAAACGCCAGTTCTAGTGGCAACAAAGGTCAGACCAATAAAGTTGATTGATCTGTTTGGTTTGATAAAGATGTCAGCGACAAACTCATTATTGTCAATAACTGCAGCAGTGTTATTTGTTTCATCACAAATAACGACATAATCAAAGATTCCTCTCTTGGATTGAACATCACGGAGGAATGGTTCAATAATATTTACGAAGTTTGTTCTAGTAATCTCATCGTTAAATTCGAAAAGTTGATCTCTAGCAGCGGAAGAAATTGCTTGTTCTAGATAGATGAATAAACGACGAACGTTGATTCTGTCAAATGCAGATGCTTTGCCAAAACCAGTCTTATCACCGAATAGAACGATGCCGTCACCAGGTGAGAAGATTACAGGGTTGATTCTGCTGGAGTACAACTTATCTCTTTGTGTCTTACTTGGATTGTAAGAAAGTTTTACTGCATTAAGAATAGCACCTCTTGAAGTACCTGCAGGTGAGAACCAAGGGAAGTTGTTGATGTCGTTTCTGGCACAAGTTCCAGCAACGTCACCATTCAGAGGTACATATCTGAATACATCGTTAAATCTATCGTACATATACTTGTATCCACTATCGAATACTGCATATGTTGATGAAGTAATAGGTGCATAGAAACCAATTACGTTGTCGGTAATTGTTTCATCGGAATTTACAGTTACTGTACCAACGGCAGAGTCATTTAAGAATGCCTTTCTGTATGGTGAAATAAACGCAACTGCGTCCTTTCTTGCCTCTGCAACAGCAATTACCTTATTAGCAAGTGCCTGTGCAGTTTCTTTCTCATAATTTGCCGATCCCATAAGAATGAAATCAACTTTATAATTTTCTGTATTTTCAAATAGAGTATAACCACTAACAATATCATCTAAACCTGATGCTAAAGCACCAGTTGAGGTAATACCGGTTGCTCCACCATAGTTCTTACCGTTTGCTAACGTTAATGTTGTTGCTCCAGTTGCGGAGAAAACAACGCTGCTAGCGTTTTGATCCCAAGAAGTGCCAGTCAATAAAGTATAACCATCTGCAGCCAGTCCAGTTGTGACTACACCAGAAGGAGTTGATCCACCAAAGATGTATTCTGAATTTGTTGCTAGATACTTTCTCCAATATGAAGGAGATCCGAGAGAAAACTCAGCATCCTTTGCTTTCGAAAGTGCAATGTGCTTCTCAAGAATTGTTCCTGCGTTTCCAGAAACAGTTCCAGCGTCGTCAATAACTACAACATGAACTTCGTCAAATCTTCCACCTCTAGCGGCAGCATAAGAAGATGTAGAAGGTCTATCTGCAAGAGTGTTCCAAGGAATAGTGCTATTTGAAAGCGTTACAGACTGATTATTGAACCAATCAACTTGACTTGTGACTGCTGTTGTAGAAACACCAACATTGGAATTATTAGTGGCAGTTAGATTGCCAGATGTTCCAAAGAGATAAACACCATTTGGTTGATAATCGACGTTAGTGGCAGCACCACCTGTCGGAATATAACTTAGAACTTTAACACCAATTGTTCCAGAACCAATTTCTGTGATAACTCCTTTGAGTTCTCCATTTAGTGATGAAGTGGTTCCTGCACCTGGAAGTGTTGAGGTGATTGCTTGGGTTACACCATATCCAACTGCAAGACCAGTGGTGTTGATTCCGAGCGTCTGATCCGCTTTTGCATCAATAAATGCTACCTTAATTCCGTTTGCCCAAGTACCTGGGTTTTTTGAAACTACCGTGAAGTTGGTGATAGTGTTCTCATCATAACCTAGTTGGTTATAGTGCTCTTCACTCTTGATCTTAATCGTGGTTCCAGTTCCAGCACATGCGTTAGTAAGATCGTTGTCATCAGCTCTGACAACTCTTAAAGATCCACCATACGCAAGATATGATGAAGCAACCATCCAATGCTCGTAGTGCTTATCGGTAGAGTATGGTTTCCCAAAAGTTTGTAGTAAATCACTCTCACTTTCAATAACTACAGGATATCCAACCGGACCCTGAGCGAAAGGTGCTACCAACGCACCTACAGAATCTGAAGTAGGATCTACTCTTCCTACCGTTAGGTCAACCTCTCTTACTACAATTCCAGGAGATGCTAAATTTAGCGGCATCTTCTATTCTCCTTAGTCCAGAATTATTCTAGAAATATTTATTAAAAAGGGTACTTTGAATGGGGAAACGATGCGTGAGCCACTACCAGTCAGGATATTCCCACAATATTGCCCTGTTTATAGTCTTTCTTGTATCTAAAACCCTCTTCTTTGTACAATCTTTACACTCATAGGAGTAAGAAGAAGGTAAAGCACCTCTACCTTTACGTGTCAAATAAAAGTCATCAATTAAATTTTTAATCTTGCCACAAACCCTACACTTCCTATCAAAAAATAATATATGTTCTAGATCTATTTGATCATCTAAATCCATTATCTATAGTCCCACATATAAGACATATCTCCATATTCATCTGTATACCATCTATCGCCCTCAGTATCGACAAAAGAAGTCATTTCACTGATACCATCAGATATAAATCCAAAAGGTGACATATCCTGTTCAATTTGATTCTTTTGTTCCTCATAGATTCTTTTACGAACATCGTTGTCCGTCATTTCTTTAAAGTATTCTTGAGCAACTAACCAAGAGAAGATGACAAGACACATTGCAAGATCATCGTTACAACCTTCTTCTGCTTCGAAGGAATTATGTCTCTGTGCAAAAGTTGTAAGTTCTGATATAATGTCATAGTCTACAGTTAATAACTTATCATCTTCCAATAAAGTCTTTAAGTTAGAACAACCCAACTTCTTCACAGCAGCAGTCATTCTCACACCAAGTTGAGATTTCTTTCCACTGAATCCAGTTCCAACAATTTGTCCCGCACGTCCTCTCATAGCACACATAAGAACATTATCATATTCCAAATCAAAGTGTAGAATATTAGCAACTTGATCACCAATATCATTAACTTCTACTAACAACCAAGCGTTATTATATCCCTTTGCTACTTCATGAATTACACTAGGAAATAGCATTGGTTTAATTTCATTATTTCTATACTTTGCTACTACCTTATATGGAAACTCTGTAATGTCAAAAACAATAAATGCTGAGTAGTCATTTCCAAGACCACGAGCAACATCGACAGTCATCAGATAATTATGTTCTTCTTTTGGATGTTCATAAACATCCAATCCAGCATTTCTTTGTATTGGATTATCGTATACAAGATTTCTAAGTTTTGAAGGATTGATCAGGGTATTAACCGATCCTAAGAATTCACACTCAAACTCAACTTTGAACTGTTGTTCTGAAGTGTTAGCAATCGTTTGTTCTTTCCAAGCCTCATCTCTTCCAGGAACTTCGGACCAATGAACATCAGTGGGTACATATTCGTTTTTATTTCTCTCCGCATCATGCCACATGCGGTAGAAGTGATTCATACCCCTTGGGGTTGAAACAATGATTACCTTTGTGCTTTGTCCAGAAGAAATAGTAGGATAAACAGAGGCAAAGAAGTCATCAGCAATGTGATTCGGGATGAACGCGAACTCGTCAAGAAAGATGACATTATAGGATCCGCCTCGGACAGCAGATGACGAAGTAGAGTTAGACGAAATTTTGGAGCCATTTTCGAGTTCCAGACTACCTTTGTTCCATGATATGATACCTTGCTGCATCCACTTGGGCAAGTTTTCATAAGCAAGTTGTAATCTTCCAAGAAGATCTCTAGCAGTGGATGCCTTGTTCGCCAGAATAGCTATATTAACATTATCGTTGAACACTGCATAATGTAACAAATATGAAACACAAGTAGTTGACTTACCCGTCTGACGGGGCATTTTACAAATATTGAAACGATTCTTGTGGAAGTTATCAATTAACTTTTCTTGGAATGGATACATCTCAAAAGGTACAAGACCGTGGTCAAGTGATACGATCTTGATGTAGTTTCTGGCAAAATAAACTGGATCTTCTTTACATTTTAAGAACTCAATAATTTGGTCTTCTGTAAATTCAATCGCAGTATTTGCTTTTTTTAGATTAGGATTACCAAGATAAACTTCACTCATAATAAAACTCCTTTAATCTTCTACATAAATGAATGTTGCACTTGCCTGTGTCATGTTACTTGATGAACTAATAACAGCAGTTATATAACCTCCCGGTGGAATATCGATGCCAATATTCACCAAATCGACATCAATCGTAGCACCATCCGATACATGGAATGCTGCAATCGGTGGAGTGCTTTGTGCTGGTAAAATGAATAGTCCAGTGCTATCCTCTGTAGCATATAAAGATGCGTTAAAAACAGTTTGACTTGTCCATCTTAATGCATTAGTAAACTGGGCATTATAATATAAGTATACAACTGCTGGGTCTCCAACAGTATTTACAGAACCTGTAAGTCTTCTCGGAATTAAATCTCTTGTGTTGATTTTGTTCTGATAGATAACTCTATTTTTAACTGTAAGAAGATGATACAAACTTCCTGGAGTATTCATTGCATCAGTTCTTGTTGCAGTCACAGAATATGGAAGTCTTGTGGGTTGAACAATTCCTTCAATTGCTCCAAGGAATGATGCACCAGTGCAAGTTACAACACCACTTGTAGCACCACCCAAGTTAGCAGCAACATATCCAACTTTCATTGATGGATTATCAATGTGCGGAATGGTATTTCTATTTGAATAATGTTCGTGATGGAAGAAGAACATATCCCCATTCAGTGGATTTTCCACCGCATATCTTATTTCACCTGCACCCAACCAACGGAAGTTAATCTGATACACATTCAGTTTTGAAGGGTCTATCGTTACACCCGATGTTCCAGTTCCATCAAGTTTATCAAGATTAAAATCTTCTTGGAAAGTCCAATTCTCTGTTTGTGCTACACCAGTTTGTAAAGTTTGATTGGTGAATGTAATTGTTGATGTGCTTGTTGCATTAAATGTTCCTGTTTGGGGACCAAGAGATGTTGCTAAGAATGTTATTGAAGTCTGGTCATATTCGGCAATATACAATGCATTAAACAGTGCTTGTGTTTCAAGACCCCTGACGAGTTGAGCAATGTTTCCTGCGAGAGAACCAGTATTCAATGTGACTGCAGTAAATCCCGTATTGTTAAGAGTAACAGTTACATTTCCGTCTGCAAGTGCTGAGAATGTGAACTTGCGAATGTCAGATTTTCCACCACTTGCACGAAGAACTCCAAACTGTCCATTGGTATGAGCATAACCAATTTGGATAGCATTCTCTTGATTAAACAGTCCTGCTCTTTGAGTAAAACCAACTGGATTTTCTGAGAATGCTGCGGTAAGTCTACATACTGCACCTTGACCTGGACGATATCTCAGGAAGTTTGTGGACCTAATTACACCATAAGAGTTTGCATCTGTTCCAGCACCAACTCTTAGAAGTGAATTTCCGTTAGTTGCGATTCCACTGTTAGAAAATTTAAATGTCTGAAACTCTCTTGGGTCTAATCCATATACAGCATCACCCTGAATTTTGGGAGTGATTTGAATAGAAATGTTTTCCCCAAAAGCAGATTTTGAACAAGCACCTTCATTCAGAATATTTCCATATTCATCAGCACGAAGATAAACCTCATGAAGTGTTCGTTCTTGATTTAAATAATCTTGTATGTTCTTATTCCACTGAGCCATTAATCACTCCACGATAATCTTTCTGGTTGATATCTTTGTGCGTTTTTAATTCTAGAGGTATTTACCTCACCAGGATAAATGTTATGAACGATTGCACCAGGATATTCTCCTTGAATTTGTTCTGCAAGTTCGTTCTTAGAAAGCATCTTTCCTTCTACTTCTAAACGATATAGTTTACCTTCCCACATAACATCGGCAAAGAAAGACTCTTGTGGATGTTCTGGTTCTGGTTGGGAACTCCCAATGTTGAGGGTTCCATTGAAATCACCATTGATGGTGATACTTTCTGATAGAAATTGTTGAAAAGATTTCATTAGCATCTCCAGCGACGACGTGCCTTACAAATTGCTTTATCGGGGGTTTTTGAGCAATCTATGTTATGCATATCTTGCTGCCCCTTGGAGCGGGCACAGAAGGACTTTCTACGCTTACTCCTGCCAGGACCAGGATCTTTTTCGGTTACAGCAGTCTTAAGTTTAGAACCAGGGTTCTCACGACGATAAGCATCAACTGCTTTTTGACTCATACCATCAGTCTTATCTCCCTTATTTACTTTTTGCCAATCTTCTTCCAGTTCTTGTCTCCAATTGGAGTATTCTTCTTTAATACAATTAGGAACCATTTTTCCACCTTTCTTCTTCATACCAACCTGCTTATATCCAACCCAACAGGGATCATTTTTCTCTTCGATAGATTCTCCCTCTGGTTCAAATGATTGTTTTAAAGGTTTTAATTCAGTTCTTTTTTTAGAGAAAGCTGCACCTAATCCGGTTGGATTTGAATAGTCTTCTGGTTTTGTTTGGGTGTGGGTATCAACAAATTTCTTCATACCTCTTCCCAAAAGTTGACTAGCAGCATAAATGCCAGCACCAATGAGAACAGCTTTTCCAAGACCCTCATTAACAAGAGGTTCTGGTTTGATTATATCAAATGTTTCAATCTCCGTTGGTTTAAAATCATCTCTCCAATTTGAAAACTCATATCCTTCTTTTTGAGTCTTATTTCCCCAGTTAGCGGCACCAACTTTACGACACTTGACTAACGCACCAGAAGCATAAGCACTTGGCCAAACATCATATCTTGCCTTTACCTTTTTATAGCAAGCATCCTTCTCTTCACCAAGAGGTTTTTCTGGTCCTTTTAGTCCAGTAGTATCTACTTTAAACTTACTTGGTTTTGGTGCTGGTTTAGTTGCAGAATCTGGAATTGTTTCTCCAACTTTATATGGTTTTCCTTCTGAAACTAATTGACCTTCTGGTTCGAAGTGTGCCTTCTGCAATCCAGTTCTGATTACTTGACCACCACCGTCAGGTTCTCCACGCTTTCTTTTATCATCAACTAGTTTTTGCAAGAGTTTTTCTGGACCACCATATTTGGTAGCATCAACTTGCTCAGCAGTTACAAACTTTGCTTTTCCTTTTCTATTTGGATTTGGATCTTCTTTACGTTTTTTTGCTGCCCTTTTATTTCTTTCTTCCTTACTCATTTCTGCACGATCATCAGCATCACGGCAGAATGGTTTTGTCTTCTGACCAGGTTGTTTGGCACAAGGTTTTCCATCATACTTACCACCTGCCTGAACCCATCCACCACCTTTAAACCAATCACGGAGTGAGTAATCCTTGTCTTTGGCAGACTTACCATCACGCTTACCTTCATCCATGTATGAAGAAGCCGCATCAGTATTGTGCTCAGTATCAGTTATCTTTGCCTGAACCCAAGCAGGAATGTTTTTTTCTTTTTTACCAAGTGCTTTTCTCAGTTTTCTGATATTCTCCTCAGATTTTTTTAACTGAGTTTGTGCCATCGATACTTCGTGATCTTGCTCTTTTGCTTCTTGCATTTTCTTCTTACGACCCTGACAATGAGCACGCTGAGAAAACCCTTTTGGGTTGTCACAATTAATTGACTTTTTATATTTCTCAGACCAACCCATAATAGGTAATAAACTATTCCCTATTATTTAGAAAACCTTGTTTGAGTAATTTTTGTAGTTCTGAAGTTGATCCAACAAAAACAGCGTTATTAGTAACATTATTATTTGTGGTTTTTACACTTTGATCTTCAACATCTTTCAATTTCTTTTGCAAATCAATAAGTTTATCAGTTGTATCAGCAACGCTTTTGATTAACTGACCTGCAACTTCATACGCTCTAGGACTTCCTCCTTCACCGGCAAGTTCCATAATGCCATTAATTGCTTCTTGACCCTTCTCAATCAAAGAATACAAGTTAGCTCTAGTGTATTCGTAGTCCTTTTTAATATCAGTAGGTCTAACATCTGAATTTGATTTTTCAATTTCGGAAACAGTTTTTTCTACTTCAACGATGCTACTTTCCACATTAAGTGCTTTATCAATCTCATTAAACTCATTCATAGTATTCACCTTTAGATGTCAATTTGTCTAGTTGGACTATATTCCTTGGAATCTCCTAAGTATGTCCAATTTTCATTGAAACCAAAATCATCATCTGCTTCAACAAGGACATCATCTTCAATGGTTAATCTATTGATAATATCTGCTTGTAAGTGAGACACATTGTTTGTGTTGTTATATCCTCTCTGTACATTCAATGTATTGGAATCGACAATTCCTGTGACTAACATTATTTCACTTCCAACAATTATTCTATCATTAACACTAAATGGTGCAGAAGAACTTACTTTTGCAATTAGTGAAGAAGCACTCAGATTTTCGTTCAGATATGCTGAATTATCATTATTGTAATCTTGCTTTGCCTGAGGTGTAGCTGTGTATCTTACCTCACGTCTTGCAGTTCTTGTATTTGTATCACTATAAAAATCAACTTGAACTTTCTTAATAAGACCTTCTGTACTCTCTGCAATAGGACCAAACAGATAAGTTTTTGCTGTAAATTGTAAAGTATAAATCAAAGATCTTCTAGTTGAAAAATCTCCCTCATAATCATCTTGGAAGTTTATGCTATCAAGAGTAATTGGAATATCTCTTTTTTCTCCGATAGAATCTACCAAATCCACAGTAATGTTAAATGCTGGTTGAAAATATGGAAGTATTTGTTCAACAATTTGGAGAGCATCATCATTTAACTTGGTTAAAATATTTAATTCAAAACCAATATTATATGGAACAGGCATAAAAACTTTTTTTACATTTCCATCATCACAAGCTTTAAATGTTTGAGTTATACTTGACTTTCTTGTGGGGTCATATGAAATAGATGTCATTTCAAATGACATTCTTGGTAAAGTGATTTGAACTGGTTTATTCAAATCTGCTTGCTCTCTAATTCTCGCTAAAAATTTTTGTACAGGACCATATGCTAATGGAACTCTCATATCACTGATGCTATTATCATTAGCATCTTTGTGTCTTATATGAATTTGATTAAAAAGAGTACCAAAAGATATGATAGTCTTTCTAATTATTTCGTGATAATAATAAGTTCCTAACATTAATAACTACCAAATGGATTTGATTCTGAAAAATCTAAGATGAAATCTGCTTCCTCTTCAATTTCATCGTTTTGACTATATTTATCATATAGATCCATTTGATTAAATGACTCTATAGCATATATTGCTCCTGTCTCTAATCCAGTTATTAATTCTCCTGGATAGAATCCCTTTGTTGTTGATCCAATACCAACAAATGAAATTTTCAAAATCTTTGTATCTTGATCCCATTCTTTTACTCTAGCTCTAGTCTTAGATCTAGAACCTTCAACTACTTCATTGAAGTAATAAACACCAGATCCGGATATGATGTCTGGATCACTAATTGTTATTACTGGTGCTGCTGTATAACCAAATCCAGGATTTGCCACATAGATTGATTTCAGAATATAATCCGATCCACTCAGTCCAATAGAGGATATTCCAACAGCAGTTTGACCAACACCACTGATTGATAGTTCTGCTGGTGATTCAATTGTTACAGAAGGTGGATTTGTATATCCAACACCACCATCAGTTACAACAAAACGTATAACGCCGTTGTAAGATGTTTCAATAGAGCAAGTTGCAGCAGCACCAACTCCTCCACCACCGGAGATTGTAATGATAGGTGGAACTGTATATCCAATACCAGCGTTAGTTAAAAGAATACTATCTACCGAATATACTCCTGCTCTATTTGTTGTAATAGCGACCGCTTTTGCATCATTATTTGGGTTAAGAGTTGGTGATGAAGAAATTGCTACTACAGGTGGAGAAGTATATCCACTTCCATCATTGTTTAAGAATATTTGTTTAATATATCCTGTATTAATACTTGAAACTGCAGAAGCAGTTCTTCCAACACCAATCAACTTTAAAGTTGTAATATATCCTTCATCTTGAATTTGAGTATCAATCTCTTCAATAGAAGTATCAATGACTTCATCCTCATATTCGAAGAGCTCACATTTTAATTCATAAACATATGTTTTACCTAACTGATAGAAAGGTTGCTCATGTTCAACAAATTTAACTTCAAATAATCTTTGACCAAGGGGGAAGTAAATTATATCTCCTTCTCTTGGTCTTGTTGATAGTTCTATAGTTGAATCATCTAAACCAGTATCTAAGGCACCTAAAAACGGTGCTATGAAATCCTCAAATCTTTCTTTTGAAATTGTAATTAACAATTCATCTCTTAAACTCATTCCAAATTTTGTTAATACGTCTCCTGCGCCAGAATAACCATCATACGTATTAATATATGCCTCAATCGCAAAATTATCATCAAATGCTGAAGATTGAATCTCCTCAATAATAGTTTGTTTTCTTACAAATTTTCTTGGAATATAAACAACTTCAACACCATACATTCTCATCTGCTCGTTTACTAAATCTTGTAGTAAACGCTGTTCGCTTGCTGTTCCTTGTAAGAAAAAAGGATTAAGTGCCATTATCCAATAAAGTCGTATGGTGGAAGTTCATATTCTGTAGACATATCTCTCTTTATCTGTTCCAGTTCTCTTTCAGCATCTTCATATAACTCTCTTCCATTGAATTCAATTCCACCAGGAAGTTTTACTCCTCTAAATTTAATTAGATTCTGACCCCACTGCCTCTTAATTAGTGCGGTCAAATACTTTTTAAGGAAACTATCATTGTAAATTTTGCTGAAATCTGTAGGATCTAATGCTCTGTAGCAATCTAAGACTAAGAAGTTCCCAGCAGTTTGTGCTCCCCAATCTATATCCAGATATAATCTATTCTGTCTCTTATTAAAACGAACTTGCTTATCGGTAGTTAGTAGGAAGTCAATATCTTCAAGATAAGATTTAACCATAGCATATTGGAGCAATTCAACTGAGTTGAAGTAATATAAATCATTCAAAAATAATTGATATTTGATACTGAACATTCCACCAGAAATTGAACTAGTATCAAATTTAAATATCTTCTCAACTCCTATTACTGAATCTGGAACTTGAATATAATTTGAGGTCTCGTAAAAATTAAAAGTCGTTGAACCATATCCAGTTATGGTTGAAGTTCCAGTTGTTGTTACAATTCCAACGCCAGTCTTATTTTCTGCTGAACCTCTATCAATATCTGCTTGCGATATCTCATACTTTAAGTACATTCTTTCAACGCCATCATAGTGACGTTCATTAAAATATTGAATGGCATCATCAACTAGATCGTCAATTTGGTCGTCATCAACGTTGATTTCCAACACTGGAGCACCAAGACGCCTTAGACAATAATCAATTAATTCTTGTCTAGTTGATGGTTTTGCCATTTCTTACTTTCCTTCAGTGGTTCTTTCTAACAACTCGTCGTACTTATCTTGTAACTCAAGATTCGCTTCAATAAGTTCATTTTTTTCTTCGGCAAACTCAGTCAATAAGGTTTGCAGTTTTGCTTCCAACAAAACATTTTGATTTGTTAATGATGCTAGTTTTTGATTATACAAGCGAACTAGCACATTAACATCAACTTCACCAGGTTGATTTGTCATAGTTTAGAATGTTCCTCCATCCAATGCTGATGTCCAATGTGGTTTATTAGTATATATGGAAGTAACAGTAGAAGGTATAATTGCCAGATTTGTAATAAATCCATTTTGACCTTCTAGTCTAATATTTTGGGTATTAACAAAAGTACCTTCTACACCTATCAAATCAACTGAAGATATTGTTCCACCAGTTTCAACAACGCCATATGCATTGCTGACATCTTGTCTGATTATATCTCCTGCCGTAACTGTAATTGAAGAAGGTAGAGCAAGTGTGATCTTTGTAATTGCCGTTAAGATCTGCTTCGAAGTAATTACAGGAGATGCAACAGCATTTGTTGATCTCTGTAATCCAGTGCTATCGAAGTACGCAACACCACCAGTACTGTAATCTCCAGACTGATAGTAGATACCCTTGACATCTAGGAATCCTTTTGTTCCAGATACAACACTATTTGTAATAGAAGCATCTGGAACATAAGTCCATCTTCTGCTATCATCAGCGTGAGTACCGTGGTTATCAACACCAGCAGTGCTATCAGCAATTGAACTATCATCTAAACCGAAGAATCCAGTTTTATTATTGCTGGTTCCAACACTTGTATTATATGCATATGAAACACCTCTGTCAGTGTTAGTATCATATGCGTGAGTGATTGTTAACTGTGAAGTGGTTGCAATTCCCGAAATTGTTGGATCAGTTAGCGTAATGATCTTATTTGCGGTATCATATGCTGTGATTGTGTTGGCAGCACCAACGTTCAATCCTGCATTTCCGCTAACAATATCACCAGTATTGATTCCTACAACAGAATCTAATCTAACAGTACTAACACCGGAAACAACCGTTTCCATTACTGTTCTAACACTAGTTACATCACCAAGGTGGATGATAGGATCATTTACAGTTGCAGTTGTCGAGTTAACCTGAGTTGTAGTTCCATCTACTTGCAGGTTACCTTTAATAATTACTGTACCTTCATTGCTAAGACCATCGGGATATGGATCAATGTATAATGTATCTCCACTTCCAGGAAGTGTCGAAATTACATTGTCTTCAATTTTAATAGAATCTATTGTTATAAATCCACCAATATTGATGTTTCCACCAACATTTAAATTCTCTTCAATACCAACGCCACCTTCAACAACAAGAGCTCCAGTATCTTTGTTTGATGAAGAAGTTGTGTCTGCAATGGTAATTTGAACACCACCGTCAAAATACCAATCAGCACCTTCAACTTCAAATCTATCATCTGTTGCTTCATCGTAGCGCATTGCTACGTTCTTATCATTACCAAAAGTAAGATATGTATCGTCTGGAATAATTACACTACCAATACCAGTTGGATCGACAATAATGTCGCCATCTGTATTAGTTGATGATAAAGTATTTGTATCAAGTCTTAAATTATCAACGTTCCACTGATCAACTTTTAAAGAAGTAGAACTATCATTAGTATTTGTTGCTGGAGCAAGAACCGCTACAACACCATTGTCGCTATTTCTAGTATTGGAAACTCCAGCGATAGTTCCTGGAGAGTGCTCCATCATAGATGTATAGTAGTAACCACCTACTGGGTTTACGTTACTACCATCATCACCAATAAAAATTCTGTCTTTATATTGATTTAAACCACCGTAACTTCCAATGCCTGTTACGTATGCTAGTTCACCCCAGTTTAGACTAGAAGGTTTATTAGTACCTGAGGATCTTTTGATCCTGATAATACTTGCCATTAAAAGTTACCCCCGTTAATGTCTAAATTCTGTGTTGTGCCTGGTGTTAGGGTTAGTGTAGCATCCCATTTTTTTGTTGTACCATTATATACAAGCACCATGCCATCTAACAGATTGGTGGCATTAACATCGCTAAGTTCAGATAAAGACAGACCTTGAGCACCTGCAAGTGAAGATATTACTTTTACTGCTGGTTGTTGCCCTACTCTGACCTTAATTTCTGCCATTTATAAACAGTTCAGGATCTAAAGTATATTTATACTCCATGAATTCCAAAGGAAGAAATAACCTCTTGTTGCTTCAGATAAAGTTTAAAATATGACTTAGCAATATTTTTCAATTGATCAATATCATCTATTGAATCTATTTCAGAAGCATATTTGTGATATTCAAAAGATTTACTAAGATTTTCTAATTCAATTTTTTGTGGATCCATTGATAATCTCCTTTAATAATGTTTTGATCTCAGAAATATCCTGTTTTATTTGATCAAGTTCTTCACGTTGTTTCTTGCGATCACTTTTCATTTTAATATACTGCGAATACCCGAAGGTATCGCAGTTTACAATCGCTCCACTATTTTCATCTCTAAAGAGATTTTTATCTCCCTCTACTGGTATCATTATGCTAAAGCAATAACCCTTAAATCTTTGAACTCTGGTGGAGTTGCTTCATTGGTTGAATTCATAACAATCTTAATTGCAAATCCAGTAAATTGTTCTAAATTATCAGCGGTAAACTGATATTCTAAAAACTCACCATTAGCACTCGATTTTACAAATGCATCAGGTCTTCCGCTATTCTTTGAAGAATCAATAACAGTATCACCGTAACCATCGCCATCAATGTCCTTCAGATTATCATATCCAGGGAATAAGATAAATGATTGATCAATTTCACTCGAATCAGATCTATAGAGTTTATACAAAACTCTGAAATCTGATCTTGCTGGTCTATTTGCAGCAACAAAAAGTTTCAGTGAAGACGCTGGTTGCTTAAGATCAACTCTATTTGAGATATAAACAGAACTATGTGGATCGCCAGTTAATGAATTTGATCTTCCGTCAGTAGTATAATCCAAAATTGGATTATTAAGTCTATTTCTAGACATAATAAGTACGGAATTTTGAGTATCTAGAACTGGAGAAAGGTTTGAATCAGTACTTGATAAAGTTACTCTTAAAGTGAACGATTTGTTTCTTGGTAGAGAACTCAATCTTGCAGATTCATTCTTTTCGGAACAAATTAATCTAGGTGTTGGTAAGAAATTCATCTTATTCAGTTGTACTGGTTCATAACCACGATCCAAGAATGACTCTTCAGATCCACCTGCACTGGTTCCTGATACAGTTCTAATTTGTGAAGAAACTGTTGTATTTGCACCTGGTGTTATTGTATTAATATATGGTTGAATTCCAGTGAATTGATAATTTTGTGATGCTGAAATATATTTACCGCCTGCTACTTTTTCAGTAGCAAAGCTTAGTTGATTATCACCACTTTGTCTAAATCCTCTACTTATTTCTAGATGATAAGAATCAAAATCTCTCAAAGATTTCAGTGATGGGTCATTTGGTAAATTGTGTGTTGTATTGATGCTAGTTAATGAGACACCATTCAGTTCATATTTGTTTGCGTATGTACCAGAAATATGGTTACTAACAAGAGTTCCATCAACACCTCTTGTAGTAATTCCAAGTGTTCCAGCACCACCAGAACCTGCAGTTATTGAGGTGTAGTACATAATTTCGTTTCCAACCTTGACATAACCTCTGGAGGTTGTTATGCCTTCAAATTGGGCAAAAGCATTTGTGTTTGCAATTGAAACTGTTGTGTCATTAATTCCAAGATTTGCTGTTAGTTGAACTGGTACAGTATCTGGATCTATGTTCTTAATTTGAACAATATTAGTATCAGCATGCATTCCGTGGTTAAATTGCTTAACCTGAATTACATTTCCAGAATATAGCGGATCAATTATAGAGGAAGAACCTCTAATAGTTGTACTTGCTGTTGCAACAGCAGTTGCTCCATTATAATAAATTAATGAATTTCCATTTGCAAATTCCTCACCCTGAACACTTGTTAAGTATAAAGTATCTAAACCACTAATTGCTGAAACAGAAATTGTTCCACCAGATCCTTTAGCAACACTACTAGTAGTAATACCTAAGACATCACCAACTGAATATCCATTACCAGTTGCTGTAATTGTTGGAGTTCCTGATACTTGTCCTCCACCAGAGAATGTAATAGTTGCTTGAGCACCAGAACCAGATCCAGTTATGTTATACAGTGGGACGTTAGTAAATGTTCCTGCTGAATATCCTGCACCAACATTTGAAGTGGCAACCGTAGAGATAGGTCCGCCAACTTGTTCAATATATCCATAAGATCCTGGAGCAGATATAGAACCATTACTTACCTTTCTTCCAGAAGTTAGGATAGAATTCATTGAGGTTGTAGTTGTAATTCCAACCTTCAATTTTCTAGGATAAGTGGTAATTGAATTAGAGTTTAGATAATCAATTGCTGATGATTCTGGAATCAGTGGTGGATTATAGAATACAACATCGCCAGTTTTTGAAGTGAAGTTTGCTTTATAAAGTTTAAATTTCAAATCTTCAAATTGGCTGGCAGTCCATATAGTACCATTTTGAGACTTAAATAGACTTCCTCCACCATATTGCTTGGTTACAACAACACTCTCTGCTGATGGTAGATTAGACGTTGTTATAGTCTTTTCACCCATCTTAGCAATCCACATCTTATACTTGTCAGTTGTTGGTGCCAAGAATACAAGAGCATATTCTACATTTGGTTGTAGATAAACTGGCGATGGGAATTTGATATTCGTCGCTACAGTTGCATCTGAAGATACATTAATTTGACCTGGTTCTAATGCAACTCTTGCATAATCAGCAACAATTTGACTTGTTGGTGTTCCAAGTTCAACTGTTCTAACTTCCACAAATAGTTTCTCATTAGGATCCTTCTCAGCAAAATAAACATCTACAGATGTTAAGAATGCGCCAGTTTCATCAACTGTAAATGATTGTGCTAGAGGATCCTTTCCACCTCCTCTTCCTGCTGGTGGTGGTGGAGGTGGTGGTGGGGGTGGATTTCTTACTTGTATAATATTAGTTACTTGAGTCTGAATAATTCCAGTTCCAGTATATGTTGTTTGTGCAGAAGAAAGTGACGATCTATCGCCAGGAAGAACCTTAGCGTTATCTAGATTTTGATTTAGTTTAAATAATCTTTCACCACTTCTAATTCTAACCAAAGGTACTGGTGTTGTGTTTGGATTTCTTAAGAAGAAGCATCCAATTAAATCGCCAAAAGTATCAGTAACCAATCTAATATTTGTTATTGTTGCTACGGCACCGCTGCTGCTTCCAATAAGTTTTGCACCAATTTGAACATATCCACCATACTTACTTAAAGATTCTTCAGCAAGAGAGAATGTATCAATATTCAATACAGTTGATGACGAAGAATATGCTGAAGGTAAAGATAATGATTTGTCATATGGATTTGCGTTATATTCTGTGGTTGGATTTGAGCGTGGTCCAGACTTATGTGATGGTTTGCAACTTCTAAACGTAATTATTTTGGTTGTACCAATGTATCCTTCAATATCCTCACCAATATTAAAGGAACCAGAAACCATACTAATTTCCAATAGTTTTGGTACAATATCAATAGAGCTGATATCATCAACAAAACTATAATGTCTTGTTAGTGGTCTTAAAGCAGAAGATCTAAACTCAACGTTTCTAGATCTCATAAATGGATCTGGTTCGCTGCTTATACGAACACTTTCAACATAATCATAACTTCTACCATCTTGTTGTCCATCACTAATGGTTCTTCTATTTTCAATGTAGATATTTCTTACCCAGTTATCTGAGGAGGGATTTAGTATCACTCCTCCAGAATATTCGATGATGTTGAATGGATTTACATTTTCAACTCTTGATGCGAAAGGTTGCTCAATCCAACCTTTTTCTTCATAATTCAGTGTGATTAGATCACCTGTTTTTCTTACGTTTGAATCTAGCAGATTCAGATTTTCAGAAAAATCGGCAGTTGTAGCATCGATTGAAGGATTGAGTGCTATCTCTGGTTTTAGTGACCAGAAATCAACAGATGGAATGAGTTTATTATCAGATGTATTTACATCACACTTAACATCTGCATTTGTTTTATCAATTAACGAATTATTTCTAAAGTCATCAACAAAGAATCCAGACTTAAATCTGGTCAATCCATCACTATCTTGAATTTGAAGTGTTTTTGTATTTGTTTCTAGTAAAGAAAGTGAAGTAACTACTTCAAGGTTTTCAATTCTATCTTCAAGAGATCCAATATCTCTCATAGTATATCTTCTATTATCAGTAATGATAATTTTTACATCGCTTGGATCATATAAGTATGCTGGTAAGGATATTGTTGCAATATCCATTGCCTCGTCAATGTTAATAGGAGTCTTAGGTGACAGGGACGATACTCCCTTGATAATAGAGAACTGACCTCCCTTGTTAAGTACAATTCTATCAATTCTTGGTAAGTAGTAACTATATCCAATCAATGAACTCTCATTTGGAGTTATGATGTAGTAGTATGGAGTCTGTACAAAAGATCTTTGTCCATAGTCAAACGGAGATGCTGTTGTTGAAGTAAATTCTGCTACCCTTGGTCTAAAGTCAAGAGTGTCAGATGCTCTTACACCACTTGGTAGAAGAGGAATATCATTTAAAAATCTTTCTTCCTGATAAGAATTTACTGTAAATACATCTCCTTCATCTGAAATTGGTACATCATAGTAATTGAAAATTACCAATAGTTGTTTCGAAGGTGGTGAAATACCATCACTTCTCACAATTCGTGAATAATCATAGAATTGCTCTTTTTGACCCTTATCCAGAGTAAATCTAGATGTTAAGTCTAAGTAACTGCCAAGAGTAATTGATTGGACGGTTGATTGTATGTTCGATTCTTCAAAGGTTACAATCTCACCAACAATAAACTTTTGTGAGTTTAGATATACAAATTCTACTTCATTTCCAATTGCTGGTAAAGTTACAGATTGGGCAACTGCACCACTAGTTGAACCTATAATTTTTTCTCCAAGAATTGCATCAGTGTCTAATGACAATCCAGAAACGAAAGTAAGTTTATCCAGAACAGGAACAGAATTGTCTAATGACTCATATATTGCAATAACATTAACTGCGTCTGGAACGTTAAGAGAAATCTCAGCATCTTCAACTCTTGTTCCATAAAATGAACTTGTCGATAATCCAGTTATTGTAGATGAAGATCCTTCTCTTGTTTTATTAACATTTAACTTTCTACTTCTTGTAAATACCTTGTTCTTGCTCTTTAGTACTTCTTTTCTTAGAGTTACATTCACAGTAACGTTAGAAGATTGACTTGCTTGCAATCCTCTAATTGTTAATTGAGTACCATCACCACTAATTTCAACTTGATCTGAAGAGAGATTCTCTACAGATCCATTAGAATAGAAAACAGAATATCTTTCAGCATCATATGCTTCAAAGAAAGAACTCGTTATTCCAGTATTAGAAGTTGTAATAACAGCAGTTCCTACAGAGTTTGTGGATACCTCTCGTACTTGTGCGGTTACTAGCAGATTTGAATTAGATAAATTGACAGATGATATATCTTTTTCACTTAATTTTACATACAATCCAGATTTTTCAGGATTCTTTATATCTGGAGTACCAATTGCAAATGTAGTGAATTGCGTTGATCCAGATATAGATCCATTACATATTCCAGTTACTGATGGGACTACTGCCAATTGCATTGTAGATCCATCGGAAGAAACACTGGTAACTTTATTATAGGTTTCTGCAGATAGTCCAGAAATTTGATATCTGATAATTGTATCTGGTTTAATTCCTAAGAAATTCTTACCAGTTCCAGCAGGTGCCGAAACAACGCCACCAGAAGTAATTTGTACTTTATCTGTTACGTTAAACCCAGATGGAATAACTCTTTGAAGAATAGTATCTGCAAAAAACGCAGATTTAAGTGCTGGTGTAATTCCAACAGCATTTTGATATACTGACTTGATATCATCTACAGTATATACTCTTAAACTATTAATTGAGCGTGAATCAAGTCTAGTACCATTAACTAAGATTTGTTCTCCGTTAATAAATGTTCCAGAAGTTTGACTTAATGTTAAAGTCGTTCCAGATGCTGCAGTAACAACATATCCAGAACCACCACTACTTATACCTTTGATAAAGGAACCAGCAGGACACTGACTAGAATTTAAACTTGCGTTTAATGTAAGTTCTGTGTATGTTTGAATATCATACAGATAAAGATCCCAACTTGTTACCGCTCCACTATATGGGGCATCTGTTACATTGTATGCATATACTCTACCTTCACCAACTAAAGTTGTTCCTGATCCAACAGAACCTATTCTTTGATTGAAAAGTTTAACTTTATTTCCACTCGTATTAATTCCAACATAAGGTGTTCCAGAAACATTGTTGATTCTAACTAAATTTCCCATTTCAAAGGGAACTAGTGCCGTATCAACAGTATCAGTATCTCTTGGTTTTTCTACATCAACAATTGTTGATACTGGAATGTCAATATCATATCCTCTTACATATGCAGTTCCAGGAGAAACTTTATAGCAAAGTAAATCATCTGATGGAACATTACCCTGCTCAGTTTTTTGATTTGGTAAATAGATTCCCTCATTAGAAATTCTATCGTTGAGAGAATTTAATGCCGTAACCTCAAAGTTCTTCGTAGCATAATCACCAGATTCATCATAGGTTCTTTTAGCAAAATAATCCCTAATGATTGAATATGTTGATTTATCTTGGAGTTTTTTGATAATACCATTATCAATCCTGATAAGTTCTACAAAGTTCTTATCATCAAAATCATCAATGTCTTTTTTTGATAGAATTGTTCTTATTTTAAATCTATCTGCACCTGGTGCTGCGTAATTTGAAAATCCTCTAGCATTATCATTCAATGAAGGATCATCATTTGAGGTTATGATCTCTTCAAAAATGCTGAGACCAACTCTATAAGTTGGAGTGTTTGAATATGGATCAAGAATAACTAAAGAATCTTGTACATCGACAAAAGTTCCTCTGATAAAATAAACACCAGAAGTTAGACCTACTGCGGATCCAGTAGCAGTTGCATCTAAATCAATAAGAGTTGCAACAGTATCTCTACTGTTGATAGTTGTATTTCCGTATGTTAAACTATCTAACAGTACTAAAGATTCTCCGTCTTCAAAAAACTCAGTCTCAAAATCATTTCCTGAAGAAGAATACTTTACATATAGTGTAACGTCTTCTACGTTTTCATCTGGTGGTAAATTGTAGTTCTTTACAGTTGCAATAACACCAGAATTTTGTCCTTCAACTCTTTTGCCAATAAGTTGATCCAGATATAAAGAAACGTCTAGACCAAGATGGTCGGAGTTAATTTTTACAGAATAATATCTATCGTCAAAAGTAACGGATCCAGGTATAACCATAGATCCTTCTTTGAAGATATGACTACCAAAAGATTCTACTTGGTGTTGTAGAATAGATTGTAATGTAGTTAATTCCCTTGCTTGAATAGGGTATCCTGGTTTAAAAAGAACCTTATAAAAATTTTTATCGACGTTAAAATCGTCGAAATAAGGATTAATGTTGAGATTAGTTTTCTGTGGCATTTTTTAAAATTCCAGGACGATTTTAATATCTTCTTTTTGACGGGTATTCCTAGAGATCAAAGGTCTATTATCAATGTAAATAATATCCCCTGATCCTTTATTTATCTCTGGAGAAGCAAGTCCATTTGTGAAATTAACACCTAGGTTGATGACCTTATTTCCGGTAGGATTTGTGCTGACTCCAACAAAATTTGTATCAATAGATGCCGTAAATCCGCCAGAACCGCTTATCTGATTTGCTGAGGACTCAAATGCTAAAACTTTAGACGAAGTTGAAATACCAATATAATCAGTTTGATCTAGTTGTGATACGTTGTAGTATAATGAACGATCTTGGATATATTTTAAGACCTTTGTTTCACTATCATATGAAGCAACATAACCAACTGCTCTACCACCAGTGACAGTTTGTGATATTTTTTCACCTACTGTTGGAGTTCCTGTTACTGAAGAGAATTTTAAGGAGTATGTAGATGAGAACTGACTTCCGGTAAATACCGAAGTAGATCCTATTGAAGTTGGATTTTTTACAATTCCAACTTGAGCGAACTTAGTATCAATTGGAAAATCTTTAGTTGAATCATCAAATCTTGCATAGAGAAGAACTCTATCGGCACCTAATTCTTTGTATAGATCATATCCATGACCTCTTGAAGGTGGAATAATTGGAATTAATCTGGCAAATGTTCCACTTGAATTTGCGTTGATAGATCCCAAATCAACAACCCCATAACTATATCCCTCACCACCAGATGAAACTGTGGTATTTGTGATCTTTCCATTTTGGACATCAACTACTACTTTTGCTCCACTACCATCACCTAAAATATTCAACTCTTGTCCAAGACCATTTGAGTAATTTGCGCCCAAATTATCAATATATACCGTTTTTATTTGATTTTGATTAATAGTTGAATCACCATTCTCTCTTACTGCTTGTATTTGAGAGTCTGTTGATGAACTCCAGTTTGAAGGAAGGGTGATATATTCAGTTGAATCAAATTTAATAATATCACTTGGAGAAACTGTGAATAGGTATTTCCAAATATATCCGTCTCCACTTTCACCAGCTCTTGATGGTTCAAGATCAGTAAAAGTTGGTTCATCTTGAGAAGCGTTTCCACTGGTATTGATACCAGAAGAACCATTATTAATACAAATATAAACTTTATATTCAGAGTTCATTACATAATAATTTGCATCATATAGTCTTGATGACTGTGTTACAGGAGAAGGATTCTCAACACTGTAGTCATGACGATACATTTCATATCTTGTTCCCCTCTGCCAGTCAATTCTCCTTACAACTCTTTTAACATTTGCAGAGGTTACCCTCTTGCCAAACAAGATTGTATCTGAGATATGACCCTCATATGAAATATTATCAGTTGGGTTTGGTACATTAGTATTCCAAGCAGTAGATCTGCCAAATCCAACTTGAGTGGGGTTTGGCAGACCTAGAAATATGTAATATGAGTTAGAATCGCTTTCAACAGACTCAACAAAATTATTAGTATTTAAGATTCTAAATTGATCTGTAACAATTGCAGTCATATTATTAGCTTTTTCCTATATTTATACTATAGTGTTGATGTCTTTCTAATAGAACCAGTATCTCTTAATCCAAATCCACGTCTTTGAATATTCGGGAACGTTGATAATCCAGAATCTACAGTCAAACCAGAGACACCAATTGCAACTGGGTTGGAAGATCTAGTTAAACCAGATATCTGACCCCAAGAATATCTACCTACTGGCGAGCTAGATGTTCCTGTAACGGCAATTCCAATAACATTGCTATTTGAATCAATATTTGTTGTAAATTCTGCGTTAGTTCCAGAAGTTGTTAAAGTATGAACAATGTAAATATTATCCACATAATTTGTACCTATTCCTAGTGATTCGCTATCTAAAGAATATACAGAAGTTAAACCAGTACCAACGCTAGTATCTTTAATATAAATTGGATTATTGATGTTCAGATTTGGGAAAGCACTTGGACCCTGAATAAAGAACTTAAGTGCAAGAGGATGACCAGATGTTCCAGTTGTTGTCGTAATTCCAGTTATAATACCAGAGAATCCTTGAACTGTGGATACATCTTGAACTGTTTCAATTTTTACATCTGGATAGGAAACAATGACCTGGGGTGGAGTTGTATATCCAAATCCAGGATTTACTACAGAAACTGAAGAAACTATACCACCAGAAATACTAATAGATGCAGTTGCTGTAGTTCCAACTCCAACTCCAATCGCTTTTGGTGCAGATATCTTAATTGTTGGGGTTGAAGTATATCCATAACCAGGATTGGTTATTGTTAGGGTAGAAATAGTTCCACCAGCAGAAACTGTCGCAGTAACTCCAGCAGAGACTGGATCTAAACCTTGTGAAATTACAGCATCAAATGTATTAATGGTTATTCCATAATTATTTTCTTCGTAGTTGAAGAACTGTGCGTCATCAACGAAAATATCAGTATCTCCAACTTTTACATCTTTAATGATTTTTGCTGTTGGATAAATTTGAGATTCAATAGAATCTCTTGATTTGGAAACATAATCTCCATTGATCAATCTGTCCGACTTTTGCTTAATCCAAGTAATTGGTTTATAATATACTTCATCTATACCTTGACCTGTATAAACATTGGTCTGGATTTTGTCTGATCCAGCAATAACCTCAATAACTCTCTTTTCTTGAGCATATGTATCAATATGAAGATTATTTCTTTGAACCTCAACAAAATCACCAGGTTTGATTGTTTCATTAACATTAACTATTAGAGAATCGTCTCCTCTTGTTCCTCTATAGAAGAATATTGCCACATTATCTTCAGATCTTGGGGCATCTGAGAAGACAAAAGATGTTCCTCCTTCAAATTGATATGCTACATTTGGTTGTTGAATAACACCATTTACAAATATCAATAGAACTGAATTAAGGTCAATATTTACTGAAGTTGTATCTGCAGGATCCTTTTCAAAACTTAGAAGTTGTCCGTTATAATATAGTGGGAATCTCTTTCTGCTTCCATTTTGCAAATTCTTAATTGAATCAATGAAATCAAGTTCTCCAAATTGCCAAGAAGAGAAAGAATCATTGAACACATCAAGAACTGTAAGTTCAAAGTCTTCTAGTGGTGAAGATAATCCTCTTGCTGTAACAAGACCAACTGGTTTAAATCTATCACCTTTCTTGAATCCGTATCCAGGTCTAGAAATCTTAAATGAAGTTACTTCAAACAATGTAGATCCAATTCCAGTTGTTGAAATCGCCCCAACATCTAGAGTTACTAGAAGATTTCTTCCAGTTTCAGTTGTTGAACCTATACCTTCTCTTGAAATTCCGATTACTGATAGATTTTCATAGGAAGGTTCTGGTATTCTAATGTATGGATTTACATATCCAGATCCAGGAGAAGTTACTAAGAAACTTAAAGTACCTCCAGCACCAACTACTGCTGATATGCTTGCTTCAGAACCAGTGTGGTTAGGATCAGTAATTCCAATTGAAACATTTCCATAATAACCAGAACCATAGATATCGGTGCTTCCAATACCAACAGATACAATTCCACCAGAACCATCTAGAACAGCAGTTACAGAGGCACCTACTAGTGGAGCAAAACCTGCACCAGGTGTTGATCCGAGAGAAACTATGACTCCACCTCTAGGAAGTTGGTTCTGATTAACGTCTTGTTCTGAAATAATAATTTGACCATTAGTTGAAGTTATTCCTGTGAAAGTTACACTGGAAATTCCACTAGATCCGCCAAGTTCATAGTTATTACCAGCGTTATTATCTGTTGTTGGAGTTTGGAATATGTCGTTAATAAAGACAACTCCACTTCCAGTTTGAACACCTGTTGTGTTTATACCTTGAACGGTCAAGGTGAAGGTTTGACCAATACCAGTAAATTGATCGGAAATATCATCATATATTGTGTTGGTTGTATAGTCATTTCTAAGATATACACGACCATTGAAGGTAGTCTTTGGATATAAGTTATTTGATTGATCTCTAAATTGTCTTGGATTTCCTTTTGGTGCTTCTGTGAAGTAAATCTTACTTCCAGAAATATTATAAGCACCCCTATAAAGTTGTGCTACAGATCCATCTGCATGGGAAGTTGCAGAACTACCAACAAATCCACGTTGAACTTGAAGTACATTAAAAGTACCAATCCCAGTTATTGGACCAGAACTATTTGTTCCAATTCCAACATCGATGATTCCCATGTATTCTTCATCAACTTTAATAATATCTCTAGGTTTGATTGTCGAAATTCCAGATATTGAGAAGAATGATGTTCCAGCACTGACTTGACCAGAATTATTTTCTAAAGTATATGAAATAGGAACAAAAGTTATCGGTTTTTGAACAACTCCATTTAGAGAAATCATTGTCTTTTCAAGTTTTTTCGCCATCTCAAGAGTATGAGAGTTACCAGATCCATATGATGTAAATGTAACATAAATTCCAGCAGTGGCGTATTCTCTCTTAGTTGCTAACTTAAATTGATCATTATTAATCTTAATAGCATAAACCTTTGGAGGAAGAACACTTGTAACAATACCTGCATAATTTTCTGTTGCACCAATTCCAACTCCAGTTGATCCAGCACCGACAAAGGATGAACCTGGTTCATAGTACAACTCTTCACCAGTGCTAAAGAAGTGATCAACTACACTAAACAAACCAGTTTCTAGATTTAATTTTGTCGAATCTGATGGATTAATAGTCTTAGAATAAATTGGATTTCCGTTGTAGGAAATATTAAAGTCCAATCTATTTGCTCTAGTTCCATTTACAGAATCATATGAAGAAAGTGCAAGTAAATCAGTAGCAGTTCCGTAATCAAGATTTACTGGAGTATTGATATAATCATTTTCAAAGTAAATTAATTGATTAAAACTTTGAACCTGAATATTTGATGTAATGTTAGGATCTGGATAGAATTTTAATAGACCATTTGATCCAGTAATTTCTCCACCAAAGGTTCCAATACCAGAAGTACTTCCTATTGATAGGAAAGGATACTGTGTTGTATATACATCAGTTCCATCTTGAGTCATCAAAACCTGATGTAGAGCACTGGTTTGACCATATGAAACTCTCACATAAGATTTGACGGAAGAGATCAAACTGGTATTAATTCCAATAACTGTTGTTTCTCCAGATGCTGAAGTATAGTTTGATTCAAAAATAGCACTCTTTTCAGATCCTTCTGGTTGTGCTGGTGCTAAGAATCTATAAGTACCAATACCAGTTGCTGTTGTACCAAAACCAACAATACTTGAACGAACAAATACGTTTGAATTTTGATCATTAAAGTAATTTAATGAAAGAACTCCAGAACTAATTGATGGTTGGAATTGTCCAATATAACTTGTGGATACTCCCTGAATATCCGTTGTATCAAAGAATAGATCTGATATGTAAGTATTTGTTCCATCATGATCTAAGAACAATTCAATATAACTCATCTCCTTACTAGCAGAATCAGTTACCTGAACACTTGCATACAACCCATCAATATTTGAGGTTTCAAATGCTAAAATTGTCTCAGTAGTTCCAGCAGAAACGTTCTTATTTGAACCAGTCAGATTTATAAATCCAATTGATTGTGTTCCAATTCCATTGATATTTGAGTTGAATCTATTTTTAAGAACCTTGATATCATAATCAGTATTATATGGATCTGAAGGTATAAATCTCAGTGTTTGTGAAGAAGTATCACTATTTCCAACAATTTCACCAAGTTCTTCATTTGCGTTTGATAGAGATCCTTTTTCTAGAACATAGACATTGCTTGAATTCTTAAGAAGAACAACTTCTTTTAATTCTCTGTCTAGATTGTTTGGATTTATTACTTGAATAAGGTATCTTGAATAGTCATCTTCTAAGAATTCAATTTCAGTATATAAATCTTGATTTGAGTCTCTATTGGAGAATCTTGGACTTATATCGTCCATTGACAAAACTCTGTTGGTTACACACTTAATATAATCTGAGAGTTTTTTGTTCTTAAATTTCAAGAATTTAGATCTTAAAGGATTTGAAGCAGTATCTACATCAAGAGTCATTCCAAAGCTATTGATCGAATCTACACGCTTATCGTCAGATATATCAAGAACAATAATATCGTTTGTCGTAGAACCATAAGAAACTCTAGTATCAGACTTTGAATTTATCTGCGTATCAGCAAAATTCTTCAGACCAGAGGTGTGAAGTAGTCTATTTACTGGATTTACTAAATCTTCATATCCAATCGTACTTCTAACAGAATATGCAAGATTTTGATAATAATCATTATCTGAAGTTACTTGGTAGGATTCATTTAGTTTTCCTACATCAGTTGTCCAACCATATTCTTGTCTTGTTGCATAGTCAATATTAAATATTCCTTTGTTTTCAAGTATGCCACTTATAGTTGCTATAACACCAGATTTCTCACCCTTTAAAACTTCTCCAACTTCTGGTTGATATGTTCCAGAAATTTTAATATAGTTTCTGTCACTTTCGGTAACATAAAGATCTCTTTCGAAGAAACCAGTTCCACTATCGGTTATTAGTTTCTCTGGAGTATTGAATAAAGCAAATTCTTGTGTAACTTCAAACGAAGGATAATTTTTTCTTGAAATAATTGAAGCATATCCACCTTGATTTGTTTTTGCTAATCCAGCGTTTGTTGTCAGTCCAGCAACACTAAACTCCAGTACAGCTGGATTTGTGTTTATGTAAGATGATACTTTGAAGAATCTATATCCATAATCCGAAGAGTTAAATCCACTTCCATCATTACTATCCTTTTCAATACCCTCAACGAATATATCATCGCCAACTGAGAAAGCACTAGTGCTAAATCCTAAAATTGGTGTTGATAATACACAAGTAACGATACCTGTTGGAGAGGATGTAATAGAACTAATTGAAACTCCATTTGTATTATCAATTGCAATAATATTTTGCTGTTTTGAATTTAAACCATATGGTTGGGATACAACTTCAACTGAAGAAATTGAACTAGAAGATAGTTTGCAAGACAGTGAGTCTGAATTAACAACTCTTCCAGTAGATGAATCTACAATAATTAAGTTTGGTGGAGAAGTGTAATTTTTACCGCCATCAATAACATCAATATCAGTGATAGTTGTAGAATTTGTTATTGAAATGATTGGAGAAACAAATGCTTCAGGTTTTAGTGTCTTGTCAGAAGAATACTCAAATCCAGCATTAAGTATTCTGGTCTTATTAATTTTTCCAATTGTATTTGACTTTGGTTCAAGTAAAGCATTTCTTCCACCACCAGTTGAGAATCCAACAAATTTTGGAAGAATCTTATAGTTGTATCCACCAAATATCTTCTTGATTTTTTTGATTCCACCAGATGTAGTGGTAGATGTTGTTGAGTACTGTAAAGTATCATACTGAGATGGATATAAGAGAGTGCTTTCGGGAGTTCTGTTTAATGCTATTTGGAAAGATGTTACTCCCACTCCACTAATGCTGTATGTTCCCTCATATGCACTATCAACAAAAGATATTTCTGAATGATTTTTAACTTCTTTATCAGATGTACTGATATACCCAGAAGACTGGAGGGCATAATAAACTTTTGAGGGCAATCCGTCACCATATCTTAAAGTGAATGTTGCGTTTGGATTTGTTGATACACCGACAGTACCAAATCCAACAACGTTAAATGTAGAAGTATTTCCAACACTGATAAATTCACTATTAAAATCTTGGTCGAAGAATAACTTCATTTCTTTTCCGACCAATGAAGAATCGGAAACATCAAATGTTAAATGAGAACCTCTTACCGTAGAAATTCTTGGATTAATTTGACTAATAGTATGCTCAGATCCACCAATTCCAGTAATTGATACTGTTACTGGATACTTGGAAGTTGTATCATAATAAGTTTCGGTGAGTTTAATTGTGCTATTATCAATCTTATAGACAAAATATGAACCAGTGGTTAAACCAGATGCAATTGTATCTGTAGAATTATAGAATACTTTATCGCCAGTTTTCAAATATGTTGCGTCTAAAGTAATTTGTGAAGATGCGGTATTAATTCCTGCTGATGTGAATCCAATTGGATTTATCAGTAACTTATCATATTGCTGATTGTACTTCACTCTAACGGAGGAAGAATTTCCAATACCTGCAGGTTGATTTGGTTTTACACTTAAAGATATAATATCTCCAGTTCTTAATCCATGGGAAGTGGATACAGATACTGTTGATTTAATTTTTTCAACACGACCAGTTACTTGATCGATAACATCTTCAATGTAGTATTCAAAGTTATCGGATCCATTATTGTTGAAATATAATCCACCAGTGTTAGTTGTTAGTCCAACTACGGTTGTTAATCCAATATAATCTCTAGATTTATTAATGATATAGACTGTTTGACTATCACCACTAGGAAGATTAAATGTTGATCCACTAGGAGAATTACCAGATACTAGAGAAGTTGTTCCAGATTTTTTAACAAATACTGCTCTCTGACCAGTCTTAAATGGATGGTTTGGTAGATAGATACTTTGTGTTGGTACAGATACATTTTTGGAAGTTTGACCAACTGTGTATGTTACCTGCGAAGAACCGCCAGTCGTTGTTCCAACACCAACGCTTTGATTTGGATTGAAATAAACTCTAGAATTAAATTGTGAATCAAAATATTCCGTCTTAAGTGGTATTTCAAACTTATTTGGAATAATATTTACAGGTGTAGTTGAAGTATGGGCAGTTCCAGTATCAGATCTTCTGACACGCAGAATAGAACCTTCTGGATAAATGTTAAGAACCTTTAGTACTTCATTGCCAATTGTTATTGTACTTCCTACAGATACTGTACCAGGTATATTTGATACGTAAATATCTTCTACTGTGCCTGGAGAAACTACAGCACTGATGTCTTTAAAGAGTTTTACAGATTCTGTAGATACTCCAATCTTGTGAGTGCCAGTAAGTCTTAAGACACTGGTAGATAGACCAGATACTGTTAGATATTCATTATTTGATAAAGTATTAGAAGAACTAATATAAAATTCAACTGTGTTCTTGTCTTTCCAAACAAATACTGAATTATCATGTGTTTCAACCTCTGTTGAAATACTTTCAATTGGTTTTCCGTATATCTCAGAAACCTCTACACTTAAACCACTGCCATTTGTTCCAGTATTATCAAATACTGCATTTTCCCCAATTCTGTAACCATCACCAGATTCTAATATACTAACAGAATCTACAGAACCCTTTGATATTGATTCAATTAAAGTCTGCTGGTTTATAATTTCATTAGACTCGATTAAGAAATCATTATCTGCATATAGATCACCAACCTTATATGGGAAAGTATTTCTTATTAAGTTGGAATCATTGAAGTTGAAAGATTGATCAAGAATGAAGTTATCTTCATCTGGTTTTGATCTATAAGTATTTCCAATAAAATATGGATAGTCTGGTCTTAGTGTATTGGTTGCAGTATCTGTAGCAATACCTACAAAGTATGCATAAGTTCCATTTGGAAATTCTGGTGTTTTGCAGAATCTTCCATTATGAACATCTAAATCTCCAGAATCATTAAATCTGTAATCATCTACAAAAAATCCAGAAGCAAATGATGGTGGTCTGTTAGTAACTGAAGATGTGTCAAGAACATATCCAGTTTGAAGTAGTCTAACTGACGAAGAAATGCTCTCTGGATTTGAATATCCATATGGACCATAGATTGGATTTCCATCATATGCCCATCCAATAATTGGTGAGTGTGATGATCCATTATCACCAAATACCTGTGCTCCAATATTTGCCGAATACCCAACCATGGTATATTGCAAATTATTCTCAGCATCAATTATATTTTCGTCAAAATATCTACTTTGAGAATTTAGTGTTAATGATCTGATAGACGAATCTAAAATTGCTCCAGATCCAGAAGAAACTACATTGATAGTTGTAGTATCCTGAACATAGTTTGTTCCACCAAATATAACAACGACTTCAACTAGTTTTTGTCCAGATATTACAGGTCTAAGAATTGCTCCAGTTCCTTCGCCAATAATTCTTAAATCTGGTACTGAATAATATTCGGAACCACCAGACAGTACTTGAACTTTGATTATTTTTCCGTCTTTAACGATAGGAGCTACTTCAGCATTCTTACCGTTTTTGATCCTTATAATTGGTTTTTTGGATAGATTGATAATTTCAGATCCATATCCAGTTCCAGGTTCATAAAGATAAGCATCTACAATCTTACCTTTAACAACTGGAGTTGCTACAATATTTCCAGCAATGCTGCTTCCATAGGAAACATTAACAGTTATTTGAATATCTGGATACTTAAAGATGTGATAACCAGAACCAATTGAAGAAAGTTTTACATTATTTCTTCTTGTATAATTTAATTTAACAGACGCATCAGCAAGTTCAAAGGAAGAATCATCAACTTTTAAAATATAATAAGTTGAAGTTGTGGATAATCCAGATATTGCTGTCCCTGTAGTTTGATATTCAACAATATCTCCATCATTGAAGTTATGATTATCAAATACAATGCAGTCTCTTTCAAGAGATACATTACTTGGTTTTACATATAACTTTCTATTTTGATATCCTGAACCTGGATTTAAAACTCTAATATCCTTAAGTGTATTCTTTGCAATTGTTTTGAATTTGTGAATACCATTCAGATTCTCTGTTGTAAATCCAACAGTATTAATACCCGCATAGTAATCATTGTATGTTCCGTATAATTTTACAGTGCTTGTATTTACAATTTGAACATAATATTCGGATCCATTGACCAAGGTTTTATTTTGAACTCTATTAAAGATATTATCGGGTGGTCCAAAAGTTCCAATTCCTACACTTGCATTTCCGTTATTACTGTAGATAACGGTTTGACCATTTGTAAAGTTATGATCTGTTTCGAAAGTAATAGTTTCATCTGAGATGTCAATTCCACCACCATTAAATGTCTGACGAGCATCAAAATTAACTTCTCTAAATCTTTGTATTATAATAGGTTTAAATATTGCTCCAGATCCATTTCCACCAGTCATACTAACGGAAATAACTTTATCAATATCAAAATCTTGAGGATCTACAAAAACTTTTGATACTTCTCCACTTACTACTGGATTGATAAGTGCTGTTGTTCCAGAGTTTGGTGGGGTAACCTCAATCTTAGGTGGATTGATTACATCATACCCACTTCCACCATTAAATACACTAATTTTATCTAATGGTCCATAGTAAATCTTATCTGCAGATTTTGGACTTACTACTTCAACGCCATTTATTAGAATTCCGACAGGACCAGATTTTGTTTCTTGTACGGATCCTGTAAAATAATTTCTATCAAGTGGAAATCTTCTAAGTAATTTTTGAGGACTAATAACAAGATCTTTATGCTCAAAAAGAACAAACTTATGGAATCCAGTTCCAGAAGAGAGATCACCAAATTGAAGGTACTCAGAACTTCCGATAAAAGATCTAGAACTGTACAACCTTATTTGGTTATTAAGAGAAAGAACCTCAACATAATAGGTATTGCCAGCAATTAAACCTGGCATACTGGTTGTCTCTGGGAAATATACTACCTTATCTCCTGTGATAAAAGGAACAGCAGAAGCAAAAGATATAATCGAATATCTAAGAGTTATCGAATTCAAACCCTGTAAGCGAGATCCATTTGCTTCAGATATTGATGCCTCGATAATATTTTCACTAATGTCATATGACGGTAAAGAATTAGATGCTACATATGCATATTTTTCATCAGTATAGACATTCTGAATATTTGAAAATACAACATTATTTCCGTACTCTAACGATGCTCCAGTACTTGTTGCCTTTTCAAGATTTCTTCTGAGATCATAGTCAAGTGAAACTGAGGGAACGAAAGATCCTGTACCACTCAGTATGATCTGCTTGTTTGCAGAATTTATATTAGTTACTATTGCGTTTGAAACTACAGAATTCTGAGTTCCTCTAGCAAGAATATCAACACTATCACCAACTTTTAAACTTGACTTATCAATTTCACTTAAAAGAGTAAATGTTGATCCAGAAATATTTGAAATTTGATATCTAGAACTTGTATTGTAGATCCAAGAATTTGCAAAGATTTCTTTAAAGGTTTTATCGCTAAAAGGATTTTTAATTTTTTCACCAAGGTGCTTTACGCCAATTGTCTGCCCTTCACTTGCAAGATTAATATCTCCTACAGGAACAAACTCCGATAGAGCTCCTGTAATTCTTATCTCTACACGCTTTGTAGTATCACCATCTTCATATCCATAAGCAATATCATCTGACCGAATCAATGAAGAAGTTGTAATTGTGGTTGTTACACCAGTACATCCAAAGAACTGGTTAATACTCTTACTGGAATAAGTAATTGTATTAGATCCTGAAACTAATATTCCAGAATCTGGGAATCCAATTGTAGAATCAACTGTTATTACAGAAGATCCTACAGGAACACTACCAATTACCCTTGTAGCACCAGTAATTGAAAAAGTTCCCTCTGTGAGATCATTTTCATTATACCCAATGAAAAGTGAAATCTTATAATATGTTTTTCCGTTTCTTGAAAGAATTTCAACTTCAGATACAGATCCTTGTGTCTTTTCATCGAGAACTTTCTTGATTGTTTGACCAACAAGACTTAAAGGATTTCCAGAAATTCTTTCAGCAATAATGACTTCTCTTCTTGAAAAATTTGAATAAGAAGGTTTAGTTAAGAAATTCTCAAGATCGACTACTTTTACGTCTTCGTTATAAAGTACTTTAAACAGAATTTTGAAAGACTCTTCCGTTCCTTTAGTCTGATATAGACTTCTAGCATTCTTAATAAAATTGCTTACATCAAGATCTTGAGTAAAACTTACCTTTTCAAGTCCTGGTGCAAAAGTATATTTAATTTTATTAAAGAACTCTTGTAGGAATAGAGAACTTAGGTTCTTTACACTGGCATTTGCAGTGTGTGAGGTAGCAGAAGAATTGCTGAATACAAGTTCTTCTGGATTGTTTGTATTTTGAAGATTCGTAATTCCGCTAAATCCACGAATACATCCAGTAAAACTGTTCGCTGTTATACCAGTGTATGTAATAATTTCATCATCAATTTTAATTAGACCATACTCATTAGGAAATCCCTTTGTAGATGATACGGTAATTACATCAGAAGAACTGGTAATATCCGAAGATAGTAAGGTTTCTCCTTTGATAACCTCTTGAGTTAGATTATCAACTTTGATATATTGATCTAGATTCTCAGCAATATCAACGGGACCACCCTGATATTCTTGAGAAATGTAGTACTGCTTTAAAAAGTCAGAAGTTTTTGGAGACTCTGAAAGTAGAAATTCTGGAAGTTGATTCTGAATTACCTGCTGGATTTTTACTCTTCTATCAAAACCCGTTTCAATCATGTTTTATTTCCTCTCTAGATCTCCGTTATAGTAACTTGAGGTATAATAGTCTCTCACAAATGTCGTTCCAGAGATATCTTCTCCAGACGATATAACATCCTTAACCATATTTATGGTGCTATTGGAAACATCAAAACTCAGATATAGGTCGTTTAAACCAACAACATCATTTGATTCTGGATGTGCTTCAATCTCAACAATATTATTTTCTTTTACTGTTGTAGTAATATTCAGAGTATTAATTGTAATTTCACCTCTCGCATAATCTACAATTCCACAAGAACTTACAACAACTCTGTATGACCCATCTGGACTCTTTTTAACTATCGACAAAACTCCTTTTCCACTACCATCTAGAGTTCCATCCGCTTTTTTATTTGGAACATCGGTGAAATAAACAGTATCAGTTGAATTTGCAATTGTAAATCCAGTACTCTTTATATTATATCCGTGTGGATTGATATGGAATTTATTACCATAGCAGAGTTCATACTGTGCAAACTGATTTGTTAGAGATTTCAAGTTTCTACGCATCTTCACTTTCGTAATGTTTGATGTAATAGAACGATCTGCGTTATCAATAACTTGAAGAATCTTGCTATACTTAAATCTACCGCCAAACTTATTCAGATCTACAGAAGATCCATAAGTGTTTAGGGACGTTACAACTGTGTTCTTTAAATTCTCTACACTCGAAACTTGTGATGAATTATAGTAGATTGAACTATCAATTTCAACATAAAGAATCTTAAGATCAACTATCTCTTGATTAATACCACTCAAAGAGTATTGTTTTAATTTCGTAAGAATAGTTTGCTTGTCAAAGTCTGAGATAAAGTCGCCATTCTTTGGTTTTACACTAATCAGAACCTTACCAAACTGGGGAGGATTAAGTTCTTCTCCACCTACAACAGAAACTGATTCAGTGTTTGGATATATCTGTTGTATAATCGCCTCGTAGTCCCTTGCAGTAACCGCTCTGTACTGCGATGAGTACAATCTAGGTGCAAAGTACTTAATAGAAGAAACGGGTTCTATATCGCCACCATTCATAGCTTTCTGAACGGTATTGACTGTTACAGAACCAGATGGTATTACGGGATTATTTGAATCATCTCTCACACTTCCGGAGAAGGAGAAGAGTGACGGACCATTGCCTTCCTTTCCATCAGTGACAATGTAAGTAACAGTAATTACAGAACTATCTTCAAGTTTTTTGCCAAAGATGCCGTCACCAAACAGAAGTTCATATTTTTCATCTTGAACTTCCTGAAGAAGATAGATTTCAGAACTTCTACCAACTTGAATAATATTATCTACCTTCGAATATTCTCTTCCAAGTCCGCTATCTGATGGTCCTTTTACATAAACAACGATTGTTGATGTATCAATAAAAGGATTCTCAAGAATAAATCTTTGATCCAGTGATCCATCAACTAAGAATTGCTTGGTTAAAAAGGTTCCCTGATAGATGCTAATTGGATTTTCTGCAGATCCAAATGTAGCAACACCACTGTTAATGGTGGTTACAATGTTTTCTGGTACTGAGAAGGTATATGTGCTTTCATTTGCTGTACCAACACACACCAGACCCGCTTGTAAGGTCAATGAATTACTTGATGAAGTAGTTGGTACGCTTATTGTTACCTGTGCCGCTGCTGCCTTTCTAGACGTGGGTGTGTAACCAATATTTCTTGCTAACGAAACTACATTCTCTCTCAACGTTGCAGAGTCTAGGAAAGACTCATTCACGATCATATTTGAGTTGAACGCAGTAATATATGTGTTATACGCTAACGTATCAATTAAAACAGAAAAGTTTGACCCTTCAAAATCAAAGTCCGTGAAATTTGAATTTGCACGGAGATAATCTTTAATGGATGTTTTAATCTGATCAAAGTCTAGATTCGTAAATTTAGTAAAAGGCATTTTATCTGGTTGCCTCTAATATGAATGTAAATGCTTGTGTTGGAATCTCTTGTCCAATAATATCAAATATAACTGTCACATTAAAAGTATTATCATCTGGTAATGGTTCAACTTCAACTCTCACGTTCTCAACTCTTGGTTCAAAATTGGTGATTGTGACTAAAATTTGGTCTTCAATGATCGAAGCAGTACCATAATCAACGAAATCAAAGAGACTGGATCGTACTTCAGATCCCAACGAAGAGTTAAAGAACCTCTCTGTTGGGATAGTTTCAACTAAATTTCTCACTGAACGACGAATTGCGTTCTCATTTTTGAGAATTGGCAAGTCCTTAGTCACAGGATGGGGTTCAAAAGATAAACTAATATCTTTAAATGCCCTTGATACTCTAGTGACTGCCATTTGAACAGAGATTTTCTTCCATTATTTATAGCAACTACCAAGGAATTCCATAATTTGGTTCAGTTCCATAGTCCCAATCATCGTAATCTTCATCGTTACGAATCTTTTCATGCAAGTCCTCTTGCTTTTTAAAGTCATGTTTTGGTGCCAAGTCGTGCATAACCTCTTGAATCACTCTTTTTGGGGTCTCAGTACCATAATCAGTGATCAATTTTGTGGTTCCCCACATTGAATACATGTAATTTGAGTCTCTATCGACTGGTAAATTAGACATTTTGCTTCCTGTTTTAGTATATAAAACAGAACTTTTATGAAGGAGGTTGCTATCTCCTTACTTTTATTTAACGATTCAGTTCTCGAAGAGAATAATTGCTTGATTTAAGGTATTCTAGCATCTCAAAAGCAATTAATTTGGGATTTCCTTCACCACAAGTATATACATCAATCGCTAAACACCCATTTTCTGGCCAAGTATGACAAGAAACGTGACTTTCGGACAGTGCAATGACGACTGTACAACCTTGTGGAAGAAAACAATGTGAAAATGTGTTCAAAATCGTCATTTTCGCACGTTCTATTCCCCTGATCATGACGTTTTGTAGAGATTCTACGTCATTAATCAAGTCAAACTGAACATCATACACCTCTAAGAGCAGGTGTTTGCCCATTGAAAACTGTTCCAACTCAATTTGTATTAAAAAATTTATTTATTTTATCAAAAAACCCTTTCTTAGAAAATCAGAATCACTTACAAATTCATAATCAGTATCATTTTCCACTTCCTGATCATTCCAAACAGGTATTGCAACACTATTTCCATACCTAAAGTCAGGATTTCTACGAAAATGAACCTCTATTAAGTGATTTCCTATGAACTCACAATTAATCCACTCATAATCACCCTTTAGATTCTTTAAAATCTCAGGAAATTCTATTCTCACATCAACTTTTTTCCATATATCCCACTTATACAGGGGATTATCACTGTCACGAATACCCAAAACAGATAACTTTTGCTCTTGGTTTTGATAATCAATACTAATATGATCTCCTTCAAAGACTTCACACCAAAATTCTGAAGGATGAAACCTTTCAGTGTACTTATGAATGAATTCTTTTCGAGCAAAACGTCCCATTCCAAGTAAATTCATACAAGGACGAATAATATAAAAGTCGGGTTTAGGAACACATGTGCCAACAGGACCACAAGTATAATCTAAAACCCGACTTAAAATTAATTTATTATATACCCAAAGGTCTTGAGAATGTATTCTATTCCATTCGTCATTACCTTCTAAGTACATTATCCTTTACCTTGACCCCTATACTTCTTACGTGCCTTATTACGAGAAGACGAAGCGTACTTAGTTCCCATACCGTCTCCCTGACGAGACTTTTTAGGAGGTCCAGGAATATAAGAGCTCTTATTCAGTCCGACTTTTGCTTTTGCCATAATTACTCCTTAATAATTTCAGTGTCAAGTTCTTCAGGACTTGGAGATCCTGTCTGATAGAATTTTACCGACAGGTCCTCCATTGTATCGAAATATTGTTCCTCTGTCAAATCAGAGAAGATCTTACGCCCTTTATAATAAATGTTGTAAGATACGTTAGCCATCTCAAATCACTCTTGTCTTTTCGTGACCAACTCGTACCCGAGGATCACACCAAATTTCAAAACCTGCTTCCTTTGCATCCAAACAGAAACTTACATCTTCTCCACACATATCCTGTACTTCACCAGACTCAAAGACTTGCATCTTTGGTGCAAACCAAGGATACTTCATTTCAGAGTGTTCAAAGACACCGTTCTTAATCAACAACCAACCAAAACCAGTGTAATCAACAGTAAAGGGCTTCCGACGCTTTGAGATACTCTCAAGAGTTTCGTGATTCATCACTCCACCATTATTACGGAAATCATCCTCTTCTAACCAGTGAGCAACTGACGTTGTTTGTCCATCCTCAGTGCAATACCAACCAGCAGCAATATCCTTATCCATCAGAACTAACTGCCAGAACTTCTCACTATTGAAGACAATATCACTGTCAATCCACAGTTGCCAATCATAATTCAGTTTTCCATCCCAAGGAATCTGATCAGGACCACGTAGAACATTTGCCCCTAGGCACTTACAACGGGCAAAATTCACCATTGATGAGTAATCCTGAGAAATCTGAATACTTGCACCTGCTTGTACAAGATCAAAACAGAGTTGTACAAAGTTTTTCAGATACGTGTAAGAAACACCTCTTCCAGGTAGGCAAAAAACAATTGACTTACCCTTGACCATTTCCCTTGCCAGATTGTAGTCCCACTCAGGTTCCTTTGCTACAACTGGAGTTTTTGCTTTTACTGTAAATCCTTTAGACATAAAAATAATGTTTTTACTTCAGTATCATACAATATTATGTATGCCCCTGTCAAGAGACATATTCAGTTTTCTCAGTCTTTCTCAATCCTTTTTAACTTCTGTAATTACAATACAGTTTCCTTCAACTTCCATATTGACTTCGGTGCCCTCATACCACCCAAAGTCATTCAGTATCCACTCAGGAATCGTTACATAATACTCTCCAGTAATTGGATCGACCTCTACAGTCGTAATATTTTCTCCGGGATTTTTTTGCATTTCGTGTAATTCTGTTTCCATTTTTGTTTTATATAGAAAAACTTAGAGTTCTATAGAGAGCTGGCAAAAGCAAGACTTTATAGCTTACGGGGACCCATGGATTTTATATACGGGGGGGGGCGGACGCCTTACGCCTTATAAACCCCCTTAACGCGCCCCGACCGCACGGGGACGGCGGCGGGGGCACTGCTGCCCTCACGAACCCAGGGGGGGGGGTCACCCCTGCCCTGCGTGTGCCTCAGAGTACTGGGCGGCGATGGCGGTAGCGGGCAGACCCCAATGGATGTAGGAGGAGGGGCGGGATCCGTTCTTCAGTTGATCGTGGCGGGAGATCCATTTGATCTGACGGGTCTGGAGGTCAGAGCACATGGCAAGGGGGAAGCGCATCGGATGTCGGTTGAACTGAGAGTATTGTAGCACGAATGGGGCAGGGGTCAGTACCCCAACCACACCAGGAACTCCCCAGCATCGACCCGATCACCGACAGCGGCGAACGCGGCGTACTCCTGTTCGAATTCGGCGGTCAGGCAGTGCAGGTCGGCAAGGGCGTGGGCGAAGATCCAGGAGATCTGCCCGTTGGCGTCGGACTGGTTCAGGACGTTGGCGGTGAAGGTCATCAGGTTGGTCGGTTGAACTGAGAGTATTGTAGCAGATCGGCGGAGCGGGTCAGTACCCGTTCAGGAAGTCCGCCAGTGCCTCACGGTACTCTGCCTCCGTCTCAAAGGTGCGGGCACCGATGGTGCGGGGGTAGGTCGCCTTAGGGGCGGGAGCGTTGCTGGGATCCTTGCCCTGGGAGAGGATCTGCTGAACGTAGGGGTTGGAAGTGTTGGTCATTGGTCGTTTGCTGTTGAGAGTATTGTAGCAGATCAGTTGGCGAACCATGCCTCATGGGCAAGGTCGGATGCCAGTTCCTCCAGGTTGTCCTCCGTCAGTTTGGACCCGTAGAACTCCAGGATCTCAGGGTCCAGGCGGTCCAGGTCGCAACCATAGAGGTCAACTGCCTGACGCTCTGCCAGGACCAGCAGTTCTTCGTAGAGGTGGAGCAGGCGGTCTTCGGTCATCTGTCGTTTGCTGATGGAATCAGTATAGAGGCAAAAGGGAAGGGTCGTCCCCCTCCGTTGTGCCACTATCAGAATTGGATCGGTTCGGCAGTCGGTGCGCTGATGGCAGCATAATGGGCAGCGGCATCATCAATGTTGGCGTCTGCCACGTCGTCAGCGATGGTGTCCAGGATCTCCAGGAGTTGAGCACCGTTGGCGGCACGGTTCAGGAGAGCGGTAGCAAGGTCAGCGGTCATGGTAGGATGTTGGTTTGTGGTTTGAAAGGGGGGGAGGGTATCAACCCTCCAGGACAAAGGCGCGGCGGTCGGCGGCATAGGTAGCAGCGGCACGGCGGCGAACTCCCTCCAGGTCCCGAACCATGGAGGAACCGATACCATAGACACGGTTGAGGTTCATACCCTTACCCCCTCCCGTGGTGGTGGCACCAGTGGCACCTTCGGAACCCTTGTTAGCCTGACCCATAGCACGACCTGCACCGTGTTGAGACTGGCGCATCCAGGTCTCACCCTTACGGGGCTTGCGGGTGGGCAGGCGTTTGATGGTCACTTCCTTACCAGCGGCGTTGAGTTCGGTAGCGATAGCGATGAGGTTGTCGGTGGAAGCGGTCATCAGTGGTTTGTTTGAACTGTAGTAACAGTAGAATGGGAAGGGGGTCCTGGTCAAGGGGTTCTGACCAGTTCCCCAACTGTCACAGCTCCGCCAGCATCTCATCCAGGGCATCGGTGTCGATCGTGCCATCCATCCAGCGGGCACCGTCAGGGGTCATCTGCCCGAACTGGGATTCCAGGCGGGGGATCAGGCGATCATAGGAATCATACTGACGGGCAACCTTGTAAAGGTTCTCATCGTTGCTCAACCACAGGGCGACGTTCCAGGTCTCCCAGTTTGCCCATCCATTGTAGGTAGCGGTGCTCATCGGTGTCGTTTGAACTGAATGTATTGTAAGGGGTCAGGCAGGCAGGTTGGGGGTGAGAGTGGTCACCCCCTCAGGTGTCACACCAGGCGGCGACCGTGCTTGCGGATCTCACCAGCGGAGAGGGTGACACCGATACGGGGATCCTTTGCTTTGCCGTTGCGCTTGGTGGCATACTGTTTTTGTGCCTTCGGTAGCAGCAGGGAGAGCACGGTGTCGGAGTCCAGAACCCACACCTCAGCAACCTCTGCACCATCATAGCGAGCGTAGAAGTGCTGAGGGTAGCAACCGATCTTATGTTCGATCAGGTACTCCTCCTGATCCTCCCAGGTCGGTTGAACGCTGATGCCGTTGTAAGTGGCGCTGATCGCTTTGCCGATAGTGGATTTGTACTCTACGGGAGTGCCATCAGGCAGGAAGGCATCAGCACCGCTGTAGGTATCGGCAACCGTATGCCCCAGCAGGCACGCTAGGTGGATCTCACGGGAGCGGGCATAGGACATGGGGTCGCCTGCCTGCATCTCCTCTGCTGCCTCATACAGGGCACGGAAGGCATCCAGGTACTTCTGTTGAGCAGCGGTGAGGGTGGCGGTTTGCATCAGGTTCGTTTGATCTGAGAGTATTGTAAGGGGTCAGCGGGCGATCAGATCTCCTGCAGTGTGCAGTACGTCAGCTGTCACAGTGCGGACGGGTCGGATCGGTTCCCATAGTAGCCAGAGCAGAGTGCCAGCGATCAGGAGTTTGAGCATGGTAGCACGGTGAAAGTCAGCGGAGCGGGAGCGGGTCAGTGCTTTGATCATCGTTCCAGTTGTGCCAGGGAGGAGGGGGCGATGTGAGAAGGGGAACCACAGGAGCGGTAGAAGTCTACCATACGGTCTGCCTCCTCCTTGGTGGTGAACCACTGAGAGCGCCACTCGCAATGGTTGTAAGGGGTTTGGTAGCGGACTTCGAAGCGCATGGGTTGTTTGCTGATGAGAGTATTGTAAGGGGTCTTCAGGCAGGTTCGGAGAGGAACTGTGCCACCTCTGCATCTGTCAGTTGGTTGACGCTCATCTGAATACGGGCGATGGTATGCTCCGATGCCTGTACCTTAAGGAAGGAGCAGTGCTCACGAACCCAGCGGATGGTCAGGGTCAGGCGGTCAGTCATCAGGTTCCTTGCGGTCTTCCGTATTGTAGCAGGTCAGTGGCGGTCGCTGATGTTCCACACGGTAGCAGGTTGAGGAGCAGGGAGACGACCCTCACGAACCGCTTGGCGGTGCTGCTCCTCAGCGATGACCTTTGCAGTGTAGTCTGCCATCACCATGGAGATCAGTTCGTCGTGAGTCATCTTGGTTTGTTTCATGCTCTTAGTATGGCAGCAGATGGGGGCAATTGCAAGGGGGTCTGTGCCACCTTATGAACTGGCACAAGGTCGGTTGTGGGGGGTCCGCTGGGCTCTATACTAAGGTCACAAGCGAAGGAGGGGCGGGGTAGCCCTGATGACGAAAACGGTCGCCACGCCCCCTGCTCTCCGGTAATAGCAGTAAAGTATAAAAAAAGGGGCACGAATGCCCCCCTATTCTTTATGCGAACATGAACCCATCTTGGAATTCGTACTCATTGTAAACAGGAGAAGTTCCTGCCTGTCCGATGAACTTATGAACGAACCAATTGAAGTTCTTTTGAATTACACATTCGCCCTTGATTCCGTGCTCCGAAAGAATAGCATTCAGGCGGGACTTAGTGGTGACAGACTGATAACCACCATCAAAGATCTGCACGAAGTCATCACCAATGGTAGCGATGTGGTTGCCGTACAGATACACTTTCGACTCGTTAGTTTCAGGGTCAAAAGTAACCGAAGTGTTGTCCTTTTGCCAGTTGCGGTTCTCACAAATGGCAGCGTTCATTTCACGTTCGATCTTACGCATGTTTGGTGTGGTTGTTTGAACTGAAGGTAGAATAGGGGAGATGGGGGACCTTTGCAAGTCCCCCTGTGACACTTCCTAGACTGTCACCGCCAGTTCAGGAAGGTGGCAGGGTTGCCATAGTCTCCGATGACCATGCCATTCTGGCGAACCTCAGCGTAACCGTACTCCTCAGAGAGGGAGTAGCAGAGATCCCAGGCACGGTCCTCATCGGTGGTGGTGTTCTCCCAGGGAGCGGAAGGGCAGATCACGTCAAGGCGCATTTGGTTTCGTTTCGTTTGATGCCCTTAGTATGGCACGAATCAAGGGGCACCACAACCCCCCTTGTGCCACCTTCTCAACTGTCACTCCTCCAGCAATTCGGGGTAGTGATCACTAATCTCAGAGATTAATTCATCATGAGTATAGTTGGTAAGGTTTTCCACCAACGTATCATACACGAACTGTTCCATGGTTTTCATGTCCATGCTGTCCATCAGTTGTTCAGCATAACGATCAACCAGAGTGCTAAGATCGTTGGTCCAGGATTTAGCGTTGTTGTTCATGAGTTTCAGTTAAGAATGTGACGGTAATCGATGGACTTGATACACCAACCAGTTGCAGCAGTGATCTCTTCTACAAGATCATCTTCATCATCTGCTTCCCAAATCATACCAATCGTTTCATCGGTAATGTTAGAGAATTGATGCTCGGGAAAGTCATCATCAGAGTCAAAATCGAACTCGATTGCAGTAACTTGGAATTGCATCAGTAGTCGTAGTTAGAGTTCAGGTACTCATTGACATCAAACTTACGATCTTGGTCCAATTCTTGCATCTCAGGAATGTCGAAGATCTCACCAGGAGCATCAGCAATCTCAGACCAGAGTTCATCAAACATTGGGGCAATCCCTCAACCACGAAACTACAATACCCCACCAGGACCCCCAGTGGGGCAGATAGCGGACACTTGCTCAACTGGCACAAGAATTCCAATTGTGATACGAATTCTTATCAACGAATATTCTTCTGATACGAATTCATATCAGAAAGTACTAGTCACGTGCCAATTCACGAACTGGCACACTACCAATCCAATTCGAATTCTTTTATCCTACAGTGGATATCTTCGTTTGGTTCGAGATCTAAAACCTCGCGCCAATTGATATCTTCTAACTTTAGATCATCATAACACATGATGTCTAGTGTGATAGTAACTAGGCGCTTGTTGTGTGTTAACATATGCATCTAGATGTGTATGTGTACTAGATCATGCATAATGCTTATATGCAAGTGTATCATAATCTAGTGCATCTCGTGTGTAATCCTCGTCGAGATCGTGTGCATCTAGTTGAGTATAATACTCGTAGTATGCGTCCTCGTCGAGATTATAATCGTTGCTAAACGTATAGTCGAGATCGTAGTCGTCGTACATAAGCTCGTCGAGATCTGTTGAACGCTTGTGTATTGTAGCATAATACTCGACGAGATGCAACTAGATGTTGTGTGTGTCTCGTCGAGATTCACATAAGAATATATATAAGTCTCGTCGAGAATCTGTGTGGGTCTTATAACATTCGCGTGGGTCTCGTCTAGATTTTCGCGGGGCGCGGACTTGACAAACTGCGCGTCTTATGATACGCTCGCTAAACTTGCATAAGATCTGGAGGTTTATAAGGTATTAGAGAGTCTTTATAAGGTTTTAGAGAGTATAAGGACTGGGGTTTTATAAGGGTTTAGAGACTATTAACGATACGAATTATTATCAATAACAACCCTTATTGCGAATACTTATCAACAGTATAATAAACAACAATATATTTAATAATACCTTTTTTAATTAAATTTAACCTATTTTTACGTTATTTTCGTTATTTTTAGTATTTTTTGCTTGCTTAAACTGTCCAGGACCAAAACCAGTTACAGGGTCTATAAGATACCTCTGTGGTGCTGGATTATAATTACCTTCCTTAGTCTTTAAGGGTGGCATTACCTTATAGGGAGATAGACTCCTTATATTACTTGCTGCCTCTGCTTCTACTATAAACTGTGAGAATGTTTTCTTCGACGGATACATCATCAGTCTAATCCTCTTGCCTCTGCTGCTTTTCTCATTCTCTCACGCATTGCTGCTTGACGCCTTTCCTTTGCTTCTTTGTTTAGAAGATCTGGATTCTCTCTACGTTGCTTAGCATACTCTGCATCCTTAGCAAGTTGTCTTTCTTTTTGAAGAATCTCTTCTGCTTTCTTACCTAATTCACCTTGACCAGTTGTTTGATTCTGTTGTGCTCTTTCTCTTGCTTGTGCTTTACGATCTTCTATTGCTTGTCTTCTTTGTCTTGCAGCAGGAGACATATCAGGAGCACGTTGTACTGCTGGTTTTCTTGGTTGTGCTCCTTTCATCAGATTTGCAGCAGCACCAATAGCAGGTAACACATAAGGTGCGAGTCTTACTGCTGCTGGTATTGCTAATGCCGCTGCTTCTTGAAACTCCTGATACGTCTTCATTCCTATGAGTCTTTACTTCTCATCATATTTATCCTGACGTGACTTAATGTAAATAAGATCTTTCCATGATTCAGGATAGCAAACTACAAGAGTTCTTTCGTTCTGATGATGAGTACCGTATTGTAGATCTTCTGGATGTTTTGGTTTAGTCTGTATCTCAATCGTCAAATAGGATGAGTCCTTGAAATACACCCATCCTTCAACTGAGAACTTACCTTTGTTCCACTTGACATAATCATCAATTGCTGGTGTATAAGGCATAGGCAAGAGGGTTAAGATTGAGTTGCATAGCAGAATACGGAGTCGTTTGTTTTATATCCACGACGGATCCAACGGTTGAGGAGTTGATAGGGGCATGGTATTCTTTTGTCTTGGTATTGTAGAATCCCCAGATACAACGGACTGGACTACCATGATTGTAATCAAACCTGTACTGATGATGAATCCAGATAGCAACAACATTGCGTTTAAAGTCTGTCTGCTCATAAGAATAACCATCTGGAGGTGTGTGATTAAACGTCTGGGGTAGCACGGAGATCGTTTGGATTGTATCCTTCTGAGATAAGTTCATTGAGTTTTTGTTTTGCTTGATCACGATTGAGTTTTCCTTCAACAAGTTCCCAACCAGTCGTACAATACTCTTCGATTTTATACAATGTTTCTTCCATAAGTTTCAGGTGGTAAATGCATCAATAATACCAGATTCATATTCATCAACTAAAGAAAACTTTTGTGCCTTGACGACGTTTGGCATAATATTGGATTGATACCGATTATCAAATCCTTCTTCATTCGCAAGTAGTTCAAATGCTTCCGTGTCGTTCTCGGCAATCAGTGATACAACACCACCATATTCAGAAGAAGGAAACGGAACCCAGTAGTCAACAATATAAAGTGATTTCATTGTTATGTGTAAATTACTCCTTAATTTTAGATGAGGTTTTGGTATTTGTCAAGTTTGTAATCTGCCTTTCGATTTCAATTTTTACTGCATAAAGTTTCTCAGTCATATACTTTCCATACTCATTCTCCTGAAGAAGTGTCAGAACATTGTTCACCTGTAGTAATGCCAGTTGAAGTTTGAGTTCGGTTGAAAATGCTGATGTTGTCTCCATAATAATTCTCAAAATACGTTTGCTCTGCGAATGCAATCAGTGCTATTGCTTTCTCTAAATCAGTCATAGAAACTCCTGCATATAATAATCAACAGTCACCTCTAACTCTGCTGCCTTTGATTCATAGAAATGATCCGTATATTGCCGTGCCTCTTGCCACTTTTGGTGAGCATCAATCTCAGTGTTTGCGTGTTCCATAAAGTCTTCAAAAGCGTTCATAAACTGTCG
>Ga0222714_10000452_pt1 | contig 47469 bp, 40 predicted proteins | sample C33_3DmetaG_FD_165048 | JGI IMG/M metagenome (GOLD analysis project Ga0222714, IMG submission 165048) | Estuarine water microbial communities from San Francisco Bay, California, United States - C33_3D | ecosystem: Environmental > Aquatic > Marine > Unclassified | place: USA: California... | reverse complement strand
TAAAGAGTCTTCAGCACCGCCATCAATGCTACTGGGTCTTTTGACGCCCCTTTGATGGCTTTTTTGTTTTCTTTGGTTAGTGGCTTGGACAAGACCGACTGGAGGAGCACAAATGGTTCCATTTCGGTTGTTAGGGTGGTTGTGCGATTGTTGATTTCCAACATATAGTCTTCTACGTCGGTTGGGCTTTGGGGGGGTGTAAAGCCACCGGTAATTTTTGGTTCGAGGGAAGATTCAAAAACCTTATAGCAGGACATATATTCTTTTATGCCCGAATTTGCTACTGCTGACTTAGTGCCATCAAGGTACAAAGACAGCTTGATTAAACTTCTCAAATAGGTTGAAAGAGGTACAGACAGTGTGCGTAATGCCAATGTTCGTTTATTTATTTCTTCTACATAATCTTCGGGTTGAATTAAGTTCTCAGGTGTAGACATTGAATTGGTAACGAGTGCTTTGACAGACGCTTCAAATAATTTATAACAGGTTAAATATTCCGAATAAACAATTAGATCTGATTTTGCTCTTGCACTGTCGATTTCTTGAGAAAAACTAATTGCGCCCGCGAGATAACTACCCATTGCATTATTTAAGATATCACAGTCAGCTTGGGCGCGATTAAATTGATCCAATACAGCTTTGGCTGTAGTAAGAATCTCAGAACACGATTCGAGTTTCGCAAACTCTAGCTTTAATTTGGGAGATTTGAGCGCAGACGAAACGCCCTTAATTAGCAATTCGGTTGAGCTGTTCAAAATTGGGTATTTTGAAATAGAAGCTGCTTGGTTTTCCAACTCAGATTGTTGGACAACTAATTTTTTTTCTACTTTACACAGTGAATCGAGGATGTCGTAAATGCTGTCAATTTTATTGAGCGAAACTTTATATTGAACGATTCTTTTTATAAGTTCATCATTTGACCCAAAGGTGTTGCATCCGTCGCACTTAATGGTTTCGTAAACGTGATAGGCGGGGATGTTTGCGCTTTCAAAAACCCAGGTTTTCAAAAATTCAGAATATTCATTGTTCCGACTGAACACAACGGACCTTAACCAAATGGACTCTTCTTGCTCTTTGAGATCCAATAAAGATTGAATAGTTTCCAATGTGCTTTGAGCTGGGTCTTTGGTCTCTTCAAATGCAAATGAATAATAGTTGTAGCCTCGAATATACCCTTCCTGTTTATATAGTTCTTTTTTAATAGTGGCGATTGTCGAATCATAGTTGTGTATGAAGTTTCCAATCAGGAACTCACTTTTTGTTCTACTTACCCAACTGTTGTATTTGCTCGTGTTGCCGTCCCAGCGAAATGGGATGGACTCAGTTTCGAGTTCGTATTTGAAATTGTCATTCTTAGGCAATGCTAAGGGGTTTGTGAATGAATATTTGTACATCTTTGCCTGTGGTTCCCATTCCACCTTTTTTGAAATACCAGCTTTCCATGTGTCAACTGAAAAAGAAAATTTGCTGATATTGTTATTTACTGATTTGTAATGATTATCAAGTTCTTCTAAAATGTAATGGTATTCGACGAACAAACTGTCTTGCAATCTTTGCATTTTCGCAGGATTGGTTACTTTTTCAATTTTATAATCCAAACGCGCCACATTCTGAACAATGGCTATTTTATCCTGATTTATTATCGCTTGATCTAAAGCTATTTTGGAAGGTAGGCTATCTATCTCAATATTTCCGCGCCAGTCGATTACGGCATTTATAATACAACCACCTATGTTGTTATAATCATTTAGGTCACCACTTATCGGTATAGAGGTTGTAAAATATTTAATATATGACAATATGTCTTTGGTTGTTTTATTCTCAGAATTACATGTTTTGTTTACTGTGAATCCGTTTTCCCACAGCTCTTCTAAGGAGTTGTTGATATAGGGTTCAAAATTAGAATAGGTTTGTTTTTCTTGGTCAGTATTAAAGGCAAATCCATTTTTGTATGTATTAGACCTTTGGCCGTCTTTATCGTTCCAATACCAAATCCCAGTCAATGAAGATTGGTTGTCAAATTGTCCTTTCGTTATACTTTCTTTATTTTTAATATATGCGGAACCGGTTAGTTTGCCGCTATTGAAGTTTAAATTCACAACGATGTTTGTTTTCTCGGCGTACTCTTTTGACGCGCCGGAATTTAGAGCGGACCAATTTTTTGTAGCATTAAAAGAACCATGAAATAAACCATTTTTATAATTTATTGTAACTAATGATGTGCCATTTTCTGTTTGAAATATTCTACCCCAAGAAACACGGTAACTTGTGACCGCATTGTTTGCTGTTTTTTTGAAAATCCAGGTTCCGTTTCTTAGTCCATGAATAAAGCTTCCGGTTATTGTATAGGATAAGCCACTAGTTGGGTTTTCTGTATACTTGAAAGGCCCATGTTTAACTTCTTTACCCGTTTCTGGATCGTAATAGTAAGTGTAAGTAGCATTGCCATTGTTGTTGTAAACGCCTGAAAACTGTTTCGTGTTTTGAGCATTTACAGCCGCCCATGTGGCCAGAGAGTAAACACTCCAAGCAATTAACTTCTTCATTAGTGCTGATTGTTAGAAATGTAATTTGAGGCGGTTTTAAAGAGTCTTCAGCACCGCCATCAATGCTACTGGGTCTTTTGACGCCCCTTTGATGGCTTTTTTGTTTTCTTTGGTTAGTGGCTTGGACAAGACCGACTGGAGGAGCACAAATGGTTCCATTTCGGAAGTCAGATTGGTTGTGGCTGTTGCAATTTCTGCCTGGTATGCCGAGGGTGTTGTAGCGCTAGATGGAGTAGAGTCAAGTTCTTTGAATTTCGCGGCCAACGTTTTGTCGAACAAAGAGTAACAGGATACATATTCTTTTACTCCGGCAGCTTCGGCTAGAGCAAAGGTTGAGGCCTTAACAGAGTCGAGATTTTGACGTGTGTTCGAGTACTTTGCAATCGATTGCTGAATAGGCTCTTGCATCGAAATTGCCGTCTGCCATTTTTCCATTACAACCGATATGTTTTTTTGGCTTTCAGACATGGTTGATCCAGGAGAGGTGGAAAGAGTAGCGGTGTTGATTGCCTCTGTTAACAGTTGAGAAAATAGGCTGTAACCCGATTTTAAAAATGCATTTTTTTCTGAACCTTCTTTCGTGGTTACTTCGGCAGAGATATTTTTTAATTGATCCTCAAGAGCGTTTAATTTTTTCATGTGCTCTGTGATTTGTTCGAGGTTCATCAAAGAGGCTTTGTACTCGTTTAAAGCCTTTGGCAATTCTTCTACACCTAGCCAAGATTTCTCGCAAGTTGTACAACCCATTATTTCCACAGCATTTTTGACTTGGTAATTGGCAAAGACCGAAGCCCAGCTTTTAAGTTTAGAGCTCTTGGAAATACCAGCATTCAAGGATTCTAAAGACTTGAATATGCTCTTTTCTAATTGAACCAATGAGTCTGACAACATAAGCAGTTCGCTTATCTCACTTGCGCGGTTTTGTAGGTCTTTATTTTGGTAGAAGGAGTAATAGGAAACAGATTCGCGGTTGCCAGATTCGTCTTTGTACGAGAATTTAACGGTGTTAGATGCCAGGTTGTTCTCAAAGTCTCGTGCTAGTTGCAAGGCGTTGAATAAATAATAATAACCCGGCGTAGAAGCGTTTATTGTAACCTTGTCGTAATGAACAACCGCATCTCCATAATAATCCCTAGCCATTGTTCGACTATTCGGTAAATCAAACCCATTGGAAGAGATATAGAAAGGAGTTTTTCCATCTTTCAAAATGGCCGTTGGCGGGAATATTTTAGAGTCATAATCATAAGGTTTATCATCGTATACGTTTTTAAAAATAGCCTCAGAACTAGTTTGATTGTGTTTTTGGGTCTCGTTGGTTTCTAAATAATGGGCTCGTGCCAATTCGAGTGCTCTAGGCATTGCCTCTTCAATACTGTCTTTGTAGGCTGAAATGCTGCGTCTTTGGCTCGGTTTAATTTTCTCAACATCAACGTCTTGTAGCGCATCATAGATTTTAAAAATATCATTTGTCAGTTGAGCTTCTCTCAGTTCTTTACCGTCATATGTTGTATAGAAATCGGGGTCATTTCGATGGTCTTGGATGGTTTTAGTACAACCCCCAAATGACATGGTGCTTAGATTCAGATCACCCTCGAGAAACTTTGAGGAGTTCCATTTGTCCAACAGGTTGTCTGCGACATAGTATTTATCTTCAATATATTTGATGATGATTTCTGTCGTGACTGACGAGTTCTTGTTACAGAATTCAGAAACTTCAAAATCATTCATTTCAATGATAGAGTCTGAACTATTCAGATAAGGGAGAAAATCATTGTATGTTTCAGTTGAGTTGAAGCTACCTCTCTGCAAATCACCGTCGGCATCTCGCAACTGAATCGCTGTTAAAAATTCGTTTTTGTATACTATGGTTGTGTATTCATCGGCACTGGGTTCGCTTCCTGTCCAAGTGCCTGTGCAGTATGAGTCATCTGTGTACTGACCTTTTAAAACCAGGTCGTCATCTTTCAGATAAGCAGAACCTACAAGTTTTCCGTTTTTAAAGTTCAATTTTAAGGTAATGTCTTCTTTTTCTGTTTGTCGGCCCGCGGTCATGGCCCAGTGGTGGTCTAAGGTGAAAGAACCGTTATAATACCCATCTTTATAATTAATAACGCATTTTTTGCTTCCAGTTATAGTGAGTGTAGAATACCCCCTTTGTATCCTTGTATTATTAAAGTTTAATGTATAAACCCAAGTGCCATTTCTTTTACCGTGTGAGAATGATCCTTTTATGGTGTGAATAACGTTGGGTAGTTCTTCGGTGGAAGCCGAATAACTGAACGATCCGTGTTTGACATACTCTTGTGATTCGGGATCGACATAATAACTATAGGTAGCTTTCCCGTTTTTGTATTCGCCTGAAAACTGTTTTGTAGTTTGTGCATTTACTGCAGCCCAAGTGGCCAGGGCGCAAACACCCAAAGCAAGTAATTTCTTCATTCGCGCATATTAACCTTTAATGGTCACAAATGCGAGGCGATTGCTTAAATGAAGTTATTTGAATTCACTGATTTCTCAATGCTTTTGCAAGAAATCTCGGTAAGCCAAGGCGATTCCTTCCTCTAGGGCAACGCTGGGTTTCCATCCGGCAGCGAACAATCGAGAAGAATCCATCAGCTTGCGGGGGGTGCCATTGGGCTTGTTGCTGTCGTATTCGATCGTACCTTCAAAACCCACCACTCTAGCTATCATCGCGGCCAAATCGGCAATGCTGATGTCGCTGCCGTAGCCCACATTCACAAACTCCTTTTCGTTGTAGTGCAGCATCAAGTGCACCAAGGCCGAAGCCAGGTCATCGGCGTACAAGAACTCACGCAAGGGGCTTCCGTCTCCCCAAACTGTGACTGACTCGGAGTGGCTCGCTTTGGCCTCGTGAAACTTGCGTATCAACGCAGGCAGCACATGGCTGTTTTCGGGGTGGTAATTGTCGTTGGGCCCATACATGTTTGTGGGCATGGCCGAAATGAAGTTGCAGCCGTATTGGTCGCGGTAGGCCTCGCACATCTTGATGCCGGTGATTTTGGCGATGGCGTAGGCTTCGTTGGTAGGCTCCAGATACCCGCTAAGCAAATACTCTTCCTTCAGCGGCTGAGGGGCCAACTTGGGGTAGATGCAGGAGGAGCCCAAGAAAAGGAGCTTGCTCACGCCCGACACGTAGGCCCCGTGAATCAAGTTGTTCTGAATCTGCAAGTTGTCGTAAAGAAACTCGGCGCGGTAGGTGTTGTTGGCCAAGATCCCGCCCACTTTGGCAGCGGCCACGAACACGTAATCGGGTCGCTCTTCTTCGTAAAAGGCGTGCACGGCCGCTTGGCTGCGCAGGTCCAGCTCAGACGAGGTTTTGAGCACGAGGTTCTCGTAGCCCAGTTTGATCAGCTCGCGCACGATGGCCGAACCCACCATGCCGCGGTGACCCGCCACGTATATTTTGGCCGATTTTTCCACTTATTCGAAGTAGTTGTGGGGTTGGTATCCGCCCTCTTTCAAGAAGCGATCTTTCTGCATCAACTTGATGTCAGACTTCATCATGTCTTCCACCAACAGGGGCAGGGTGTATTTGGGCGTCCAGCCCAATTTGGTGCGGGCTTTGGTTGCATCACCGATCAGCAATTCTACCTCGGTGGGGCGGAAATAGCGGGGGTCAACGTGCACCAATTCTTGGCCCACCTCCAGGCCGCTAGCCTGGGCACAAGCCTCTTCAAAGCGCTTTGAGTCGACGCTTTGCACGTATCCAATTTCATCAACACCCTCACCCTTGAAGGCCATGCTTACACCCAGTTCAGCAAAGGCCATGCGCACGAATTCGCGAATCTCGGTGGTGATGCCCGTAGCGATCACAAAGTCTTCGGCTTGGTCTTGTTGCAACATCAAGTACATGGCCTCGATGTAGTCTTTGGCATGGCCCCAGTCGCGCTTGGCGTTGAGGTTACCCAAGTATAGTTTGTCTTGCAAGCCCAGGGCGATCTTGGCCACCGCCCGGGTGATTTTGCGCGTTACAAAGGTCTCGCCGCGCAAGGGGCTTTCGTGGTTGAAGAGAATGCCGTTGCAGGCGTACATGCCGTAGGCTTCGCGGTAGTTTACCGTGATCCAGTAGCCGTACAACTTGGCCACCGCATAGGGAGAGCGGGGGTAAAAAGGCGTGGTCTCGCTTTGGGGAACCGCCTGCACCAAGCCGTACAACTCAGAGGTCGAGGCCTGGTAAATGCGGGTCTTTTTTTCCAGACCCAAAATGCGAATCGCTTCTAGCAAACGCAAGGTGCCAATGCCGTCGGCGTTGGCCGTGTACTCGGGTGTATCAAAACTCACGTGTACATGGCTCATGGCCCCCAGGTTGTAAATCTCATCGGGCTGCACGTCTTGCACGATGCGAATCAAATTGGTTGAATCGCTCAAATCGCCGTAGTGCAATTTGAATTTGCGGCCATCTACGTGCGGGTCTTCGTACAAATGATCGATGCGATCGGTGTTGAAGAGCGAGCTGCGGCGTTTGATGCCGTGAACTTCGTAGCCCTTTTTCAAAAGAAATTCGGCTAAATACGCGCCGTCTTGGCCTGTGATTCCGGTGATGAGTGCAACCTTCATTATTTTGCACAAAGTTAGCCAATTTTCCATGCTCCTTGTTTTCGCTCACCAAGACCACCCACGCCTGCGCTATGTTCTATCGGAAGTGTTTGGCAGACGATTGGGTTTGAGGGTTTCGATTGAGACCAATTTGGCGGCGTTTGAAGCATCTTCAGAGCCAATGAAGTTGGCTTATTCAGTTGAACCTGTTTTGGGTTCTGTGTGGATTTGTCCTTGTGGTTTGTTGTCTGAAGGAGCCACCTTGGTACCCAAGATTCAGGTTACAAACGGATTGACAGTGTTGTATCCTGGTCCAGGTGACCTGGGTTATGATTTACTTGCTATGGCTTTTTGGAGTCTTTCGCGAATGGAAGAGTACGGTGTGGTTTCTCGGGATTCGTTCGGCCGCTTTGCGGCCGCCAGCTCTCTTTTCTACCGTAGCGGCTGCCTGGAAGAACCCGTTTTGGACGCCAGTTTGGCCCTTCTTTATGAGGCCTTGGGGCTCACCGCCCCTGCGGCCTTCTCCATCCAACCCAGCATCGACATAGACATCGCCTATCAGTTCAAAGGTAGGGGTGTGGGCCGCGCCGCAGGCGCGGCTATCAAGCAGCTGCGGTTTACCCAAAGGCGAATAAAAGCTCTGTTGGGTGGTCCCGACGCTCACGACCCCCAAACTACCGTCCTGCCCACCCTAAAAGAGCACCCTAAAACCCGGGTCTTTTTACTGGCCAACAAACGAGTAAACACCTTTAACAAGCAAGTGCGCCGCCAGTTCAAACCCTTCCAAGAAGCGGTTAAAGACCTAGCTCAAACCGGGCTTTTGGGCCTTCATCCCTCGGTTCAAAAACGACGGGCTGAAATCCGATGGGCTGAAGAAAAAGCCTGGATCGAGCAGACGGGCGAGAGCGAGTTGACCCACAGCCGCCAGCATTACATTCACTTCTCGTTTCCGAACACCTATCGCCAGCTTATAGAGCTGGGAATCAAGCACGATTACAGCATGGGCTACCCCGAAACACCCGGATTTCGGGCTGGTACGGCCTATCCCTTTGCCTGGTACGATTTGGAAAAAGAGGAGGCGACCGAGCTCATCCTACATCCCTTCTGCTTGATGGATGTCACCTGCAAAGGCTACCAAAAACTCTCGGTAGAAGGCAGCATCGAGTTGGGGCAGCTGCTCAAATCGCGGGTTCGAGCCACGGGCGGTGAATTTGGTTTTATCTTCCACAACGAATCCCTGAGTGACTCCGGCCCCTGGAAAGGCTGGCGCCGCGTCTTTGAATCCTGGGCCCATGACGGCTAATCGTTTCACATACCGCTCCCGTAAGCAGCTCGAATTAGAGCGCTACAACGCCTGTCTGGAAGGGGCTGCCAAAGCCGGCGGTTTTGCTACCATTTATGCCCACTCTAACTATTTAGACGCTCTTTGTGCTGGGAATTGGGGAGCCTTGGTGGCGGGTGATTACGATCAGGTATTTCCTTTGCCGTTGAAGCGTTTTCTGGGCCTTCCTTATGCCGTTCAGCCTCCCTTTTGCCAACAACTGGGTTTGATGGGCGGGTCTGGACCATTGAGCGAAAAAGACGCCATAAACGCCATTCCCTCTTTCTTGATTCGGGTTCGATTGTGGGCAAACTCCGAGCATGCTCAGGCAGAAGAAGGCAGCCGCTTGAACTTTGTCATTCCTGTCGAAGAGAACCGCCTAGAAAACCTCGACAAAGACGCCCGAAAGAACATCCAAAAGGCGCGCGACAAAGGTTGCGTCATTCGACCCATGGTCAACCTCAACATGGGCATTGAAACCTACCGAAAGGCTTGGGGCGAGTTGAACGAAAACCTCAGCGACGACAATTACGACCGCTTTTTACAGGCCTGCAAGAACTTGCAAGCCATCGATCGTTTGCACGCCATCAAAGCCATGAGCGCCGAGGGAGAATTGCTGGCAACGGCCATTTTCCTTAAGGGCTATGGGCGGCTTCACTACGTGTGCGCCGCCCCCACCGACGCTGGCCGCCCCATGGGAATCATGCACTTAGTCATCGCTGATACCCTGGAGCAATTCCCCGGTTGGGAACTCGATCTAGAGGGGTCCAGCATCGATTCGGTAGCCAGTTTTTACAAAAAATTCAAACCGGAGAACCGCCCCTTTCATTTTATCAAAAGAGGCCTCTAGCCTTTTCGGCTAACCTATATTTGAAGCATGAACGCTTGGATCCAAGCCGCCCGTTTGCGAACCCTTCCTTTGGCCCTTTCGGGCATCGGTTTGGGCTCAGCTTATGCGTATTTGTTGGGTCTTTTCCAACTGGAAATCATGGCTTGGGCCTTGCTTACGGCTACGCTTTTGCAAGTGTTGTCCAACTTCGCCAACGATTACGGAGATTTCGCCAAAGGCACCGACCAGGGCCGAAACGACCGCAGTTTGGCCAGTGGTAGCCTATCGCCTGCAGCCATGAAACGCGCCCTCTATATGATGGTCTTGTTGGCCTTAGCGAGCGGCCTCGTGCTTTTGTTCCGCTCACATGCTTTGGGTCTGATTCAGATGCATCATTTGTATATGCTGTTGGGCCTGGGACTCGCGGCCATCGCGGCGGCGATCTTGTACACCATGGGCTCTTCGGCCTATGGCTACAAGGGCCTAGGCGATCTGTTTGTCTTTGTTTTTTTCGGGGCTGTTCCTGTCTTGGGCACGGTGTTGCTCATGGGGGGCGATCCTTATTTGCCTTACCCACCCAGGTGGTTCACCACGGCCCTTTACCCGGCCATCGCCATGGGTTGTTTTTCGGTGGCCGTTTTGAACGTGAACAACTACCGCGATTTGGATAGCGATGCCGCCGCTGGCAAACGCACCTTGGCGGTTCGATTGGGCGCTTCCAAAACCTTACATTACCACCGCATCCTCTTGATTTCGGGATGGATTTGCCTGGCCTATTCCTTTCACGAGCAGATGCGCGAATTCTTCCAAATTCCCGCCTTGGGAAGCGGCGAATCAGCCCTAGTGTTCGGTCTGTTTGTGCCTATTGCCTTGCTTTTGGCCCAGCATTTTTCAGCGGTCAAGCGCTGCCAACCCGGCGATCGTGAAGCCCTAAATGCCCAATTGAAAAAACTGGCCATCAGCACTTTGCTGGCGGTCATTCTCTATAGCCTATTGGCTCTTTACGTTCGCGAAGCCCTAGCCTCTCCCTTTTGATGTTCACCCTCGACATATTGCCCCACACCTTGAAGTTCATCAAGCCGGCCAAAACTAGCCGTGGGGAGTATGCCGAGAAGACCGCTTGGATTTTGGTCTTGCGCGACGAAAAAGGCTCTTTTGGCCTGGGCGAAGCATCGCCCTTACACGATTTGAGCGTCGATGGCAAGGCCGACTACGAGGCCATCGTTCGGCAACTTGGTCCATTGAGTCAAGGCGATTTGCTCGACTTGCTCGATCGCTGGGCCCCTGGCGGTCCCGAAGCCCTGCCAGCCCTTCGATTTGCCCTGCACTGCGCCATGCGGCACTACAAGTCATTCGACGATACCCTGGGTTATGCGGGTTCCTTTTCCAAAGGCGACAGCGCGATAGCCATCAATGGCTTGGTTTGGATGAACGAGCTGGACGCCATGTGGGAAGAGGCCGAGGCTAAGTTTCGCAGCGGATATTCATGCCTGAAATTCAAAATCGGCGCTCATGACTTTGACGCCGAGTGCCGTCTATTAGAGCGTGCCCGTAAAATGGGCAATGCCTTTCAGTTGGAAATTCGGGTAGATGCCAATGGTGCTTTCAACGGCTACGAGGCCTTGGAAAAGCTACGCGAACTCTCGAGGTTTGAACTGCACAGCATCGAGCAACCCATTGCCGCCGGCCAAGGCGAAATGATGGCTGAACTCTGTGCCCAATCACCCATCGACATCGCCTTAGACGAAGAGCTCATAGGATTGCACCCGCAAAAACATGGATTTTACATCCAGCAAATCGGTGGCCGATATTTGATTCTCAAACCCACCTTGTTGGGCGGTTTGGACCTAGCCTCTGAATGGGTCAGCCTAGCCCGAAAAGAGGGCATGAAATGGTGGGCGACCTCAGCCCTAGAGGGCAACATTGGTCTTTCGGCCATTGCCCAGTGGGTCTCCAGTTTCGATTTGGAATTGCCCCAAGGCTTGGGAACGGGATCTTTGTTTGTCGAGAATTTCCCGGCCCAAACGCGCCTTGAAGGCCCATCCATGCGCTTCAATCCTTTAGCGCCACTCATTCCACACCCCGTCGCCCAATGAAGAACTTCGAAGAGTCTTTGTTGGCTGTCATGAGTCAGGCGGAGGCCCTGGAGTTATTGGCGGTCTTGCAAGCCGGTGAAACACCCAAAACCATACGCCTCAACTCCGCCAAGAAGGCCCAGCTCAACCCCGTTTTCCAACAAGCTGACTTGTTTTCAGACGCCTTTCAACTCAAGTCTGAACGGCCTTTGTTCGCACAAGACCCGGCCTGGCACGCCGGCGCCTATTACGTCCAAGAAGCCAACTCCATGTGGGTGGGCCGCTGCGTACAAGAACATTTGTCAACCCTTGAGGGCGCCGCGGCTGTCCTTGATTTGTGCGCCGCACCCGGTGGCAAAAGCACTCACTTGTCATCTGTTTTGCGGCCCGGAGACATCCTGGTAGCCAATGAAGTCATTGCTTCCCGGGCCGCCATTCTCCACGAAAATGTTAGCAAGTGGGGTTTGGGAAACGCGGTGGTTACACGTGCCGATGCCGAGCGATTCGGTGAGGCCGGCCCTCAATTTGACATTATCTGTGTAGATGCCCCTTGCAGCGGGGAAGGCATGTTCCGCAAAAATGAAGAGGCCCACGAGGAGTGGAGTCCCGAAGCGGTTCAGCTTTGCTCTGCCCGGCAGCAACGCATCGTTCACGACGTTTGGCCAGCCCTAAAACCCGGTGGTTTGTTGGTCTATTCCACCTGCACCTACAACCGCCACGAAAATGAAGAAAACGTGCTGCGTTTTGAACGAGACTTTGGAGCCAAGCGAGTGATTCCGAATATTCCCGCCGAAGCAGGAAGCTTGCAATTGGAGGAGGGTATGCATCGCTTTTACCCGGGCCGAACCGCTGGCGAAGGCTTCTTTTTGGCCTTACTTCAAAAACCCGAAGGGGAGTGGATCGCGGCCAAACCAGGAAAAAAGAAAAAGGATGCGGTTACTCCGGTTTTGGAACAACTGCCCGCTTCAGACTGGGTCTTGACCCAAGCAGGGTCTAGCCTATATGCGGTTCGCAACGGGGCTTGGGCTCAGATTTTTTTCCTCTCTCGGTTGCCGGGTTTGCTTCATCCAGGAGTCGAGGTTGGAGATGTGTTCAAAGGAAAGTGGAAACCCCATCCCGCCATGGCTTTGTTGGCTGATTCTCCAATAGCCGATTGGGTTGACTTAGACGACCAACAAGTGATGACCTATCTGCGCCGCGAATTTGTGAGTGGCAGCTTTGGTCAAAAGGGACCCGTTGGGGTTCGCTGGAAGGGAATATCAATAGGCACAGCCAATGCCCTGGGGCACGGCCTCAACAACCTTTGGCCACAGGGGTGGCGATTGAGAAATTCAGAGTTTCAGGCGAAGAGCCTTTTGCTTTAACCGCGGGTCTGACGCTTCAAACGCTCGATGTAGCGAACCTCTTTTTCGTTCAAGAAGCGCCACTTGCCACGGCCCAACTTAACCTTGTCAAACTCGCCCATCAGCACGCGATCCAAAGACACCACCTCGTAGCCGAAGTGTTCGAACATGCGGCGCACGATTCGGTTTCGTCCCGAGTGAATCTCCAATCCTAGAATAGTCTCATCACCCTCTTCCACAAAGCCAATTTGCTCAAAGCTCATCGGTCCGTCTTCGAGTTCGATGCCGTTCACCCAATCGAGCATGTGTTCTTTGCTGGGCTTCTTATCTAGTTCTACGCGGTAGATTTTTTTGATCTCAAACGATGGATGAGTCAAGGCCTGGGCCAATTCACCGTCGTTGGTCAACAACAAAACGCCCGTAGTGTTGCGGTCCAAACGGCCCACGGGGTAAATGCGTTCGCGGCCTTCGATGTCGAGCAAATCCATGACGGTTTTGCGCTCTTCGGGATCGCTGGTGGTTGTGATGTAACCCTTGGGCTTGTTCATCAAGATATAAACAGGCTTATCGGGGGTAATCTTACGACCATCGTATTGCACCTTGTCTCTTGGACCAACTTTGGTGCCCAATTCGGTCACGACTTCGCCGTTTACGCGAATCAAACCTTGTTCGATGAGGGTATCGGCTTCGCGGCGAGAACACAATCCGCTGCTGGCCAAATAGCGGTTCAAGCGAACCACACCACTGATCAGCTCAGAACCTTTGGCTAACGACTCTTCGTTGCGATCGAAATCGCGGCCTCGGCCTTTGTAGTTATCGGGTCTTTCCCCTCTTGGGTACGCTGCTTTTTTTTTAGGAAAGGAATCCTTGCGGAAACCTCCTCGAGGGCTATCGTTGTAAGAACGCCCGCGAAACTCGCCCTTCGGGCGGTCGGCATCGCCAAAATTGCGCTTGGGACGGTCTTCACCACCTTCAAAACGGCGGGGAGGACGATCACCAAAATCACGGCGAGGAGGCCTATCACCGAAATCGCGGCGTGGGCCACGGTCACCAAAGTCGCGCTTGGGTCCGCGATCGCCAAACTCTTTGCGGGGAGGACGATCACCGAACTCACGACGAGGGGGTCTATCACCAAAGTCGCGACGAGGCCCGCGATCTTCACCAAAATTGCGCTTCGGGCGGTCGCCGAAGTCACGACGAGGCCCGCGGTCACCGAAGTCACGCTTGGGTCCACGATCGCCGAATTCTCCGCGAGGAGGACGATCACCAAAGTCGCGACGAGGAGGACGATCACCAAAATCACGGCGCGGGCCGCGATCTTCACCGAAATTGCGCTTGGGGCGGTCACCAAAATCTTTGCGGGGTCCGCGATCGCCAAATTCACCTCTGGGGGGACGATCACCAAACTCGCGACGAGGGGGTCTATCGCCGAATTCACGGCGGGGAGGACGATCGCCAAAATCGCGGCGCGGCCCGCGGTCACCGAAGTCACGCTTGGGTCCGCGATCACCGAATTCTCCACGAGGGGGACGATCACCAAATTCACGACGGGGAGGACGGTCGCCAAACTCTCTACGAGGGGGGCGATCTCCGAAGTCACGGCGTGGGCCACGATCCTCTCCAAAGTTGCGTTTAGGGCCGTCGAAACGACGAGCACCGCTAGCGTCTCCCGACGGGCGGTTTGAAGCCGGGCTCTCCGACTTGTTGACGACTCTCATGCGGGGTTCCCCGTCTTGTCGTGCTTGGAATTTTTTACCACCCTTCTGGGGGTTTGAAGAATCAGACATGGCTTGGCCTTGTAAAATGGGCTGCAAAGGTACGGCTTTTATCGCTTCATTGTCTTTTTGGGTTAAAACAAAAGCAGGGCTAGGCGGCCGTCTTCTTCTTCCATTAGACCCAAATCATACCAATACTGGATGCGCCGTCCATTGGAATCGGAACTTTGGTGCGTGTGAAAATCAAAGACAAAGCCTTGCTGCAATAGGGCCATTCGTTGAAGCAGCAACTTGGGGCCTTCTGATTTTTTGCTCTGCCAGAGTCGAGCCAAAATCTGGCGGTTTTTTTTCAGCAAAGCGTTGATTTGGCGTAGCGAACCGAGCTCATCTTGGGCTTTTTGTTGGTGATGCATGCTGCGACAGGCATCGTCGCAGAACTTTTTGTCGCTGCGGCCGCGCAGCGTTTCTTGGCAAGTCAGACAGGTTTTGGAACTCATATAAAGAAAACCCCCGCAAAGCAGGGGTTCCCTCAATTCGCCTAAGCGTTTTATTCGTGTGTGATTTGCAAAAAATGCAAATTAGGCTCCAATGCGGGCGATCAAATCGGCCACGCGGCTGGAGTATCCGGTTTCGTTGTCGTACCAACCCACAACCTTAGCTGTGTTGCCAATGACCATGGTTAAGTCAGAGTCGAAAATGCAAGAGTGCTGGTTTCCAACAATGTCAATGCTCACGATGGGATCGGTATTGTATTCCAAAATTCCTTTCAACGGTCCTGCAGCAGCAGCCTTCATGGCAGCATTGATCTCAGCGGCGGTAGCGGGCTTTTTCAAGGTTACGGTGAAGTCTGTGACTGATCCGTCGGGAATGGGAACACGCATGGCGTTTCCGTTCAACTTGCCGGCCAAATGGGGCAACACCAATCCTACCGCCTTGGCAGCACCGGTGCTGGTGGGAACGATGCTGTAAGCAGCAGCGCGGGCACGGCGCAAATCCTTGTGGGGAGAGTCTTGCAAATTCTGGTCAGAGGTATAGGCGTGAACCGTGGTCATGAAACCATGCTCAATGCCGAAGTTCTCGTCCAACACTTTCACCATGGGGGCCAAGCAGTTGGTAGTACAGCTAGCGTTAGACAACACAGTCTCGGTTCCGTCCAAAATGTTGTCGTTTACACCCAAAACAACGGTTTTGCAATCGCCGGTAGCGGGGGCAGAGATGACGACTTTCTTCGCACCAGCTGTGATGTGCATAGACGCTTTGGCGGCATCGGTGAAGAAGCCCGTTGATTCCAAAACGACATCAACTCCAAACTCAGCCCAGGGCAAAGCCTCGGGGTTGCGCTCGGCCAACGCTTTGATTTTCTTGCCGTTGATGATCAAATGATCCTCGTCGCTTTCTACGGTTCCAGGGAACTTGCCGTGTACAGAATCGTACTTAAGCAAATGGGCCAAGGTGGCGTTAGAAGTCAAGTCGTTGATGGCAACAACCTCTACACCGGGTTTGTTGATCAAGAATTTGAAGGCGTGGCGGCCGATTCGGCCGAATCCGTTGATGGCTACTTTCATACTACTATGTGCTTGAAATTTTCTGGGGCAAAGGTAGGCATTCCCTTTCGGTTTTATCCGTTTGTCGTACAGCTAAAGGGTAGGCAGTGAATGAGTTTTGCAGCAGTACTTCCCGCTAAAAACCGAAGGCCAAGGAATTTGACGGAATGTGCTGTGTTCAACTTTTTTAATAAAACAGATAGACGTTTATGCAAGCATTGATGAATTCCGTACGACTGATCGGAAATGTGGGCACGGAACCCGAATTGAGAGAATTTTCCGAAGGCAAGAAAATCGCCAAGATTCGACTGGCGACCAATGAGCGTGTACGAACCAAAGAGGGTTTGATCAGCGAAAACACCCAGTGGCACAATTTGGTGGCCTGGGATGCGCTGGCTGACGTGATGGTGAAGTACGTTGCCAAGGGGTCAAAAGTTGCGGTCGAAGGCCGCTTGAACCACCAGGTTTACACTGATTCAGAGGGACAGCGCCGCGAGCGCTCGGAAATCGTGGTCAGCAGTTTTCTAACCATTGACGGCAAAAAGCCAGAAATCGCCTAAGTCAAAAGACCAAGCCCAGGGGGCCTAGCTCCTTGGGCTTTTGTCTATCTTTGCTCTTATGGCCTCCTTGTGGCAATACCGCGCAACCCAGATTCAATCAGCCTCTGACAGGCCTGGTTTGTTGTGCGAACACGAGGGGCATTTTCACCACATTCGATTGAGCGAAAGTGGCGAGTTGGCCGAACACCACATTGATTCTGAACGCCCAGACGGCGATTTCAAAACGGTTTTATGGCAACCTGTTTTTGAGTTGTTGCCCAAGCAGTTTGACAAGGCAGGATTGCTCGAAGGGGCGAACCGAAAGCAGGCCGTAGGCGATTCTATGTCCCTACATTTTGTGGGCGAAAATCATGAACTGCATTTAGCAGGTGGGCTGATTTCGTTGAGCAAGCGCTTGGATCAAAACAGAAATTGGTCAAACGAGATGGCGGTTCGCCAAGCCGAGGGCTTAAGTTTTGTTTGGGTTCACGAAAACACGGCTCATGTGATGGTTTACCACGAAGGAGATCTGCTACTAGCCAATTCCTACCCCGTGGCCAACAATGCCGAGGTGCTGTATTTCGCTCTGGCGCCCTTTCACATGGAAAAGGTTCATCCCAGTAAGATAGCCCTTGTGGTTTGGGCCGATGAAAACCGCCAGACGGTGTTGGAAAACGAAGGCGATCGAATGGGCATTCGAATATGTTCGGCCCCTCAGTCAGCCGTTTATGGCCCGAACAAAAGCGTTCCCTTTTCTCATTTCTTGGCTCCTCTTCTAGAATTGGCCGCATGCGAATTACCGGAGGGGAACTGAGCAGTTTGCGCATACCCACGCGCTTTGCCTCGCATGTGAGGCCTTCGACCGATCGAGTGAGGGAATCCTTGTTCAACAGTTTGCAGAACCAGGGCCTCATTGAAGGTGCTCGAGTATTGGATTTGTTTGCGGGCTCGGGCATTATGTCGGCCGAGTTTGTTTCTCGCGGTGCCTCTGAAGTGACCGCCCTGGATCGGGATGGAAAGAACATCGCCAATATGAAAGAGCTAAAGGCCATGCACCCCTTGTTGAGCACCCTGCAGATTGTCAAAGGAGATGTGTGGAAATGGAGCCCGGAGCAAAGCTTTGATTTGATTTTTGCTGATCCCCCTTACGACATGCCGGGTATTCAAAGTTTGCCTGATCGCTTGTTGCCCTGGTTGAAGCCGGGTGGTAAGCTGCTAATCGAACACAAGCCCCAAGTTCAGTTTGCTCAGCCCTCTGAGCAGACCCGAACTTACGGTAGCACGACAATTACTATCTTCGTTCAAGCATGAGCAAGCGCATCGCGGTATTTGCCGGAACTTTTGACCCCATCACTCTGGGCCATGTTGACATTGTTCGCAGGGCATTAGACCTCTTTGACGAAGTGGTGGTGGCCATTGGCATTAACAGCAACAAAAAGACGCTTTTCAGTACCGAACAGCGCATGGCTTGGGTCAAAGATTGCTTTCCAGGCGAGTCTCGATTGACGGTAGATAGCTACGAAGGCTTGACTGTAGAATTTTGCAAAACCAAAGGAGCCAAGTACTTGGTTCGGGGCCTGCGCAATGGGACTGATTTTGATTACGAGGCTCACATTGCCCAACTCAACAAGTCGCTTTGGAATGAGGTGGAGACCGTTTTTGTCTTGTCGGCCCCTGAGCTCAGCTACATTTCTTCGACATTGGTACGAGACGTCATCGCCCACAAAGGGAATTACCAACAGTACCTACCCGAGGCCGTACAGTTTTAACCGCGGGGTTTCAGGGGACGAATTTCCAAGTTTACGTTGTGGAAATTGTCGGGTGTTTGCAGGGTAAACAGTATTTGCGAAGCCACATCTTCGGGCATGAGCATGTTGTCATGGGCCTTGATGTGTTCGCTGTGACGGAAGAAGTCGGTCTTGACACTTCCGGGGTACACACAAGTAACCTTTACTCCAAAATCGCGCACTTCTTTGTACAAGGCATCGCTGAATCCGCGAACGGCAAACTTGGTGGCGCAATAGGCCGACACCTGTTGGTAACCCTCCAAACCAGCAATAGAGGAAATGTTGATGATGTGGCCAGATCCTTGTTTTTTCATGGAGGGAAGGGCCAGTTTGCATCCGTAGAAAACGCCACTCACGTTGGTGTCGAACAATTGGTGCCATTGTTCGAGTGAAAGGTCTTCGCAATAGCCAAAGTAACCCAAACCGGCGTTGTTGATCAGCACATCGATGTGTCCATGAGCCTCCAAAACCGTATTGAAGGCCTTCTCCATTTGAGCAAAATCACGAACATCGGCCATCAAGCAGGTGTATCGCTCGTGTTTGACGCTGCAACCGCTGCGGCACAAGCCGTAAACGACGGCACCCGCCTCCAACAATTGTTTGACACATTCTTCGCCGATGCCTTTGTTGGCACCAGTCACCAGGGCAATTTTATTCTCGAGTTTCATGGATCTTTTTCAGTAACGCTTCAAATGAGGCTTCGGTTTGCGACCAGTCGAATTCTTGCGATTCGATGTTGCGCCCCAATCGGCCGTGTTCGTAAGCTTTGTCGTAGTAATCTAGCAAGATGAGCATCCAGTCCATCATGCGATCTTCGGCCAGGGCCTCTTGGGCGGCTTTTTCGTGTTGTGGGCCCATTCGGCGCTGCAAGGCAGCTGTTTTTTCACTCAGCAAGGCCTTGTCGAAGTGACCATATTCGACCAGAAGGCGTTCGGCTCGTTGCTCTCGGCTGACTTCAAGGGCCAATACGGGAGCCTCTGAAAGGGCCCTGTAAAACCCGTTGGGCAGGGCGCATTTGCCAATGTTTCGGCTCTCGTTTTCCACCCAAATGGGTGACTTGCCGTTCAAGCGTTGATGCCACCAAAGGCTCAAAGCCAGGGTGTTTTCAAACTGCTCGTTGCTGGGCTGTTCCTTCTGGCCCAATCCCCCAAAGGCACTTCCCTTGTGATGGGCGAGGCCTTCCAGATCCAAGGCAGGAATGCCTTCGGCCTGCAGACGGTGCAAGAGTTCTGTTTTTCCCGAGCCCGTATGCCCTCCGAGTACCCTCATCGCCGGCGGATGCTGCAGTTGTTCCAAAGCCCAGGTTCGGTAAGTTTTATATCCGCCTGTCAACAAATGAACGGGTTGGTTGTTCCAGGCCAGCAAGGTGGAGGCGATGTGAGAGCGCAAACCCCCGCGCCAGCAATGAATCAATACGGGCCGGTTCTTGCTCATGGATAGAAGCTGATCGAAGTAGCGGTCAAACTCGGGGCCCATCAACTGCAGACCCAAACGAACGGCAGCTGTTGAGCCATTCTGTTTGTAGCGAAGTCCGACCTGATGACGGTGATCGTTGTTCAATACCGGGGCATTGATGGCACCAGGCACGTGTGCGTGGGCGTATTCGCCTTCGCTGCGCACATCAATCCATGCGTAGTCACCCGACAGGGCTTCTTCTAAGGAGATGGGTATGGGCAGGTAACCAGCCATGGGGCTAAGTTACAGAAGCTCCAACAAGCTTCGGTAAGCCAAAATGCGATCGCCGTAACGCTCGCGGGTTTTTTGCTTCAAGGCTGGACCGTGTTCATCGCGGTAGCGGTGGTAGTGATCCAAACTTTCAGCCGTGTATTGAATGGCGAAATTGACGCCTTCGTTGCCATCGGCTTCGGTCATCAAACGCAAGATTTTGTGTTCGATGAAGCAGCCCGTGGCCATCACCTCGGGAATGTGCTCGGTGCGCATCCACTGCAACCATTCTTCAGCCATGGAGGCATCCAAATTGCAGGTGACGTTGTAGACAATCATGATTACAGGGCTTTGACGCGAACGGTGTAGCTCTCCATGATGAGGTTGGCCAACAACTTTTTGCTCGCAGTTTCGGCGGCTTTTGTTGCTTCGGCCTCGCTAGCGGCTTCCAATTCGAGGGTGATGAATTTGCCCACCCGAACGTCGCTCACTTGGGGCAAGCCAATCTGGCTCATTCCGTGCAAGACGGCTTTACCTTGAGGATCCAACAAACCCTTTTTGGGCAGAATCTCGATTTCGGCTAGGAATTTCATGCTGCAAATATAACCCAAGCCCAGCCCTAACTTCGCAACATGCGATTGTGTTTTTTCACTCTCTTGGCCCTTGGTTTGGCCGCCTGCACCTCAGGCGTTCAAGAAACCTTGGTTTCGGCAGATCAAGACTCTGATACCGTTCAGACTCTCCAAGCAGAAAAGCTGTGGTTGCTAAATGGTGAGGATTATACCTGCCAGAAACAGCAGCGCGACGCATTGCTGTTGGTTTGTTTGCCCTATAAAGGACCGTACAACAAGGTCATGAACAACATGAAGGTAGCGGCCATGAAAATCATGGAGTCGGCTTACAAGCAGCGCTGGGTAATGGCCGGGGGCATATACATTGCCATGAACGAACTGCCGAAGGGGTCAGCCCCGTTTGAGTACTCGGTAGGGGTGCCGATGAAGCTACCCAAAAACACTGATCTCCCAGAGTTTACGGCACAGGTAGAAAAGGCTGGATATTTGGTTTTGGAAATGTCTGCTGGCCAGTATGTGCACGCGCTGACCAATGCTGAACCCGGTACGGCTTCAAGCACCTGGACCAAGGTTCTTGACGCGGTTGCAGAGTCAGGAATTTCTTCTAAAGGACCCTATTTCGAATACCACAGCGATTCCCGCAACGCCGAAATGACCACGGTAATTAGTCAGAGCCATTTGGTGTTCAAGGCCCAAGGCGAGCCTAACGGAATTTTGCAATCCCAACCCTAAATTCGAGGATTAGCGACGCTTGCTGTACCAATAAACGCCCGCCAAAGGGATGACTACAAGCGCGAGGCCACCCATACCCAATATCAACAACTCGTTGGCCCCCTGTAGGTGCATCAATTTGAATAAAACACTCAATAGCGTAGAAGAAACCGAAATGACCGCTGATAGATATAGAGCTTTGCGCATAGCCCAAATCTAAGCATCAAGCAGCAAAACAGCCCAACCATGATCAAACCTTCATCTCTTCAGCCCGGCGATTCCCTTGCCTTGGTGGCTCCAGCCAGAGCCGTCCAACCCGAAGAGGTTGAGGGCTTCAAATCCTGGGCCCATCACTACGGTTGGAAGGTGCTAGAAGCGCCCAACTTGTACGGCCGGGAGAACCAATTTTCGGGCAGCCACGAGCAGCGCGCCAGCGACTTGCATTGGGCCGCCCAGCACCCTGAGGTCAAGGCGGTTATTTCGGCGCGCGGTGGGTATGGCTGTTTGCCCTTGCTGCCTCTTCTTCAGCCCGAGCTTTTCATCAACAACCCCAAGTGGTGGTGCGGTTACAGCGATTTGACCACCCTTCATTTGTGGCTGCAAAAACAGGGCTTGGCGAGTTTGCATTCGCCTATGGCTACCCGTGGTTTGTGGGAAAATCATGCCCCGACTGACGATGGGGTAGCGCTGGCCCGAGCCCTTCAGGGCGAGGGTATAGAGATCGAGTTGGCTCCTGGGCAGCCCTTTGAAGGGGAGTTGGTGGGCGGCAATTTGAGTTTGGTGTACGCCTCTTTGGGTACGCCGGAACAGCCCGACACTAAGGGCAAGGTGCTGTTTTTGGAAGACTTGGACGAGTACCTGCACCACATCGATCGAATGGGTCAATCCATGCAGAGAGCCGGCTTGTTTCAGGAACCCGCGGCGGTTTTGTTTGGCAGCTTGATCGACATGAACGACAATGCGGTGCCTTTTGGTCGCTCGGCTCAGCAGATCATGCGGGACTTGCAGGAAGGGAATCAATATCCGCAGCAATTTGACATTCCCGTGGGGCATGCCATTCCAAACAGAACCATTGCCTTGGGTTTGCGTTGTACCTTTGACGGGCTCACATTGAGACAGGACACGTGATTTCGCGCGACACATACATTGCATTGACCAAGTTCGGCATTGTCGGAGGCCTCAGCTTTTTTGTCGATTTGAGTGTGTACTATGGCTTGAGCCAGTTCATCGCGACCTGGATGGCGAAATCGGCCGGTATCGTCGTAGCCACCTATGTGAACTATCAGCTCAACAAGCATTGGACCTGGGGCGCCAGCGATCGCAATACCATGCGCCTGGCCAAGTATTTGCTGCTTTATACCTTATCGGGTTCTGCGAACGTCATTTCCAACGAATTGCTCCTGGCGGGCTTACCTAAAATGGAGCTCAACGCGATGGTGACCATTCTCAACAGCGGGTACGAATTCGGTCTTGCCGCAGTGAAAATTCACAAGTTCGTGGCCGTCATTGCTGCCACAGCCCTGGGTATGATCATCAATTTCCTTGGTCAGAAAATCTGGGTTTTTAAGGCTGAAAGCAAGGACTAAGTTTGCCTACCTTTGTGCATTATGGCTTGTTCATCATGCGGTACGAAAGGCTCTAAACCCGGCGGGTGCAAGAGCAATGGGAACTGCGGAACGAGCGGCTGCAACGCGCTGAATGTCTACGATTGGTTCCGCGACATGGAACTACCGGGGGGCGACAAACCCTTCAATATTGTTGAAGTTCGATTCAAAGGCAGCCGCAAGGAGTTTTTCCGCAACCCTGAGTACCTAGATATATATACGGGAGACCAAATCGTGGTCGAAAGCAGCGTCGGATACGACGTAGGCACTGTTTCAGCCTGGGGCGAAATCGTTCGTCTTCAGTTGAAGAAATACAAGGTTTCAGAAGACTCTGAGCAAATGCGCAACATCGTGCGTATGGCCAGTGAGAAAGACCTGGAGCGCAAAAAGGAACAAGACGAGCGCGAAGCGCAAATCTTGGAGCGCGCTCGCACTATCAGTTTTGACTTGAAGTTGGCCATGAAGATTTCGGATATCGAAATTCAAAGCGATGGCCGCAAGGTGATTTTCTTCTACACGGCTGAGTCTCGTGTTGATTTTCGCGAATTGATTCGCCGTTATGCTGACGAATTCCGCATGAAGATCGAAATGCGCCACATCTCTTATCGAGAGGAAGCTTCTCGTTTGGGAGGCATTGGCGATTGCGGGCGTGAACTCTGCTGCTCTACCTGGTTGACCGATTACAAAATGGTAGGAACGGGTGCAGCACGTACCCAAAACCTAGCCATCAACATGGAAAAACTGGCCGGACAATGCGGCCGATTGAAGTGCTGTTTGAACTTTGAGTTGGACCAATACGTGGAAGCCGCTTCTGAGTTCCCCAAGGGCAAAGTCATCAAAATTGACACCACTGCGGGAATGGCCTATGCACGCAAATCTGACATCTTGAAGAAACTCATGTGGTTCGCCTATGAGGAAGAAGATGCTTGGATAGCTCTACCGGTAAACACCGTAAATGAATTGATTGCCCAGAACAAAGAAGGCCAGCAAGTGTCCCACTTGTCTGAGTTTGCACCGGCTGCTGAGGTACTCAGCAAAGTGGTGGAGGAAGAAGTTGACTTCATCGAAGGTGCCGAACTTTTGAAAGGCGCCATTGGCGAATTGAAAGACCCCGATCGCAACCGTCGCCGAGGCCGTGATCGCGGTCGTGGAGGTCGCGATGGCGGAGAGCGCCGTGACCGCAATCGAGGCGGTAATCGCGAAGGTTCTGAAAACCGTGGCCCTCGCCCCGAAGGTGAAAAGCGCGAAGGTGGTGAACGCCGTGACCGTAACCGAGGTGGGCGTGGTGAAAACCGTGGCCCTCGTCCAGAGGGTCAAGGAGGCGAGAATCGCAACCGAGGTAACCGAGAAGGCGGCAACCGTAACGAAAACCGTGGTCCCCGTTCTGAAGGTGAAAAGGGCGAAGGCGGCAACCGCAACCGCGGCAACCGCAACGAAAACCGTGGCCCTCGTCCTGATGGCGAAAAACGAGAAGGGGGTAATCGCAGTGATGGTGGCAACCGCAATGAAAATCGCAGTCCCAAACCCGACCGTGGCCCCCGCCCAGAAGGCAGCAAACCCAACCGCGAACCCCGAAAGTTCAATGCGGTTGACAAGGGGAACTCAGGTTCTCCAGAAGCATAACAAAAAGGCCCAGATCATCGTCTGGGCCTTTTTTGTAACATTCCTTATTCGGGCGATTCCATTGGAGCTTCGGGCATCACATTCCCTCGCTGCTGTCGCATGGCTTCGCGTTGCGCTCTCATGATGGCTTGTTGCTCTGGCGTTAGCAATGCTTTGATGGCCATTTTGTGCTCTTGATTCAAACTTTGAATGGCTTCCCGGTGCTCGCGATTCAGTTCTCGAATCTGGGCCTCTTGTTCATCGCTTAGATTCAAGATAGAATCCATGTGTTCCAACTTATGCTCCATTCGCATTTCGGCAGCATGAGGCCCTCCCTTGGGTGGATGACCGGGTCCAGGATGCGAGTGCGAACATTGGCTACTATCACAAACAGCGGGTTTCCTTTTTTTATGCTCTTGAGCGGTGGTGGCAGTAACCAAGGCCAGGCCGAGCAGGCCTATCATCACAAATTTTCTCATCTCTAATAGGATGGTTTGAACTCCTTAGAAGTTTAATCCTCACCAACAAATTCTCGCTTTTGCTTGTTTACTTGCAAGCCCCATGCCCAGCGATTCTTCTATTTGGAAAACCCTTTGGAACCCATGGTTTCAGGCCAGAAATTGGCAGGGTCATCGCTTTCAAGAAGACTGTGCTGAGCTGTATTTTAAGGGCAAAAGTGGGCTATTGAATGCACCCACAGGCAGCGGTAAGACCTTTGCTTTGGCCTTGCCTGCCTTGATTGACGCGAAGCTTCGTCAACACAAGAAGGGCCTTTTCTTGCTGTGGATTACCCCGCTCAAAGCCCTAAGCAAGGACATTCGTTCGGCCATTGACGACGCTGCCCAAGAATTGGACTTAAACTTTTCGGTGGCCTTGCGAACGGGTGACACCTCAGCAGCTGAACGACAAAAGATCAAAACCCAAGGAGTGCAGGTGTTGATCACCACTCCCGAGTCCCTTCATCTATTGATTGCTAGCCCATCGGCCTCTGATTTTTTCAAGCACCTGGAATGCGTGGTCTGTGATGAGTGGCACGAATTGATCGGTTCCAAACGAGGGGTTCAAGTGGAATTGGCCTTGGCTTATTTGCGACGCTTGAGACCCTCCTTGAAAACCTGGGCCATCTCGGCGACCATCGGCAATTTGGAAGAGGCCAATCGAGTATTCTTAGGCCCTGGCCGGAAGGGAGTGCAGGTGAAAGCCGATATTCAAAAAGAGATTCAGGTGCATACCATCATGCCCGATACCATCGATCGTTTTCCTTGGTCAGGGCACATGGGAACCGCCTTGTTGGCCAAGGTCATTCCCTTGATTGAAGAGGCCAAAACCACATTGATCTTCACCAACACCCGTAATCAAAGCGAAGTCTGGTACCAGCAGCTCTTAGACGCCAATCCCAGTCTAGCGGGCCGCATGGCCTTGCATCACGGCTCCCTCACCCGGGAGGTGCGCGATTGGGTGGAGAATAGTTTGCACGAAGGCAGTTTGAAGGCGGTTGTCTGCACCTCAAGCCTTGATTTGGGCGTTGATTTTCGCCCCGTTGACCGAGTCATCCAGATCGGTAGCCCAAAAGGGGTAGCCCGTTTTTTGCAAAGGTCGGGCCGCAGCGGTCATGGCCCCGGAGAAGTCTCCGACATTCATTTCTTGCCCACTCACTCACTAGAGCTACTCGAAGCTGCGGCCCTCAAACAAGCCGTCTCCGAACAGCGCATCGAGTCGAGAGTACCCGTGTTGCGCGCCATGGATGTGCTCATGCAGTACCTGATGACCTTGGCTGTGGGTGAAGGTTTGCAGCCCGATTGGGCTTTTGCTGAAATACAGAGCACCCACGCCTTTGCTTCGGTCACGCGTGAAGAGTTAGACGAGATGATTCGCTCTTTGGAGCTTGGCGCCCCCAGTTTAGAGGCCTATGACGAGTACAAGAAAATCACTTGGGTTGAGGATCGTTACAAGGTTATCAGCCGTAAGCTAGCCATGATGCACCGCCAAAGCATTGGCACCATAGCCGCCGACCAAACCCTATGGGTGAAACTTCAAGGCGGCAGTACCCTAGGCTCTATGGAGGAATACTTCCTATCCAAACTCAAAGAAGGCGACGCCTTTGTGTTTGCAGGCGGGGTATTGGAGTTTGTACGCATTGACGGAAACACCGCAGTGGTTCGCAAGAGCAAAAAGAAAAAGGCGGTTGTCCCCAGTTGGATGGGTGGTCGCATGAGTTTGAGTAGCGAATTGTCGTCGGTGCTTCAAAGCAAATTGGAATCCTGGAAAGAAGCAGTTGATCCCGAAGTGAAACTGTTGCATCCGCTGTTTGAAATTCAACAGGAACGCAGCGCCGTACCCAGTAGCGAGGAACTTCTCATTGAGTTATTTGAAAGCCGCGAAGGCCACCATCTCTTTGTTTTTCCCTTTGAGGGTCGCATGGTTAATGAAGGAATGGGTATGCTTTTGGCCTACCGATTGAGCCAGATTTCGGCCCAAACCTATTCAATTGCCATGAACGATTACGGTTTTGAATTGCTCAGTTCGGAACCCATACCGCTTGAGGAGGCTTTGGAGCTGGACCTGTTCAGTACCCAAAATTTGACTCGTGATTTGCAAGAGTCGACGAACTATTCGCTCATGTGCCAGCGAAGATTTGCCGATATCGCCGTCATCGGTGGTTTGCTATTCAAAGGAACCCAAAACAAACCCGTGAAAAACCGCCATTTGCAATCCTCGTCCCGTTTGATGTACCAAGTGTTCAGCGATTTTGAGCCCCACAATGTTTTGCTTCAACAAGCGCGTGAAGAAGTATTGTCCAATCAATTGGAAGAGCTTCGATTGCGTTTGGCATTAAATAAGGCTGATGCGCAAAAATGGATCATTCAAAGACCCCAAAGACCGACTCCATTTTCCTTCCCCTTGATGGTTGATCGTCTTCGCGAAACCTGGAGCTCAGAGAAAATCGAAGATCGCATCGCTCGAATGTTGAACGAGGCAGAGGATTGAAAACTGTTTAATTGACTAATGATTGGAAAATAAATGAATAACAGAAAAGAAAATTCCGTGAAGAGCTCTTTTAAACGAATAAAATGAAAAATTCTGCACAAAATATAAATATAAAAATTAAATTTAGGAATAATATTATTGCTAAAAATTTCGAGCTAACATCTTCGATTTTACGTTGAAGTTTTTTCGTGCTTTGTTGCTTAAGAATTTTTATTATGAAAATCAACAAACAGAAAAAGTAAAAAAAGAGAGCTATAATTGCTGTTATAGCTCCTATTGTTGATACTATTGTGGTCACCACAAAAGTATCTATTAATAGTGTATTTGATAAAATACGAGATGCAAATATTACATTTGGAATCAACACCGGTGACGCACCAAAGAGCAAATCTAAACCTACATCAAATGTTTTCCTTTTCTTGTTGTAAATGTAGGCAAATATGATGGTGCAAAGCGCTAAAATTGAGTATATAAATGCGCTAAAAGTAAATGGAGCTAAGTTAAGAGCCAAAGGAATTGCAGAAGCAATAAAGGCTATTACTAATTCTATGTAAAGCGAGATAAAATTATGTTTTATTTTTTTAGTATCATTTTTTGTTAATCGGGTATTTGGTTTTTTCTCAATTGTTATTTGTCCGTTAAGCTTCTCTAGTGGTTTGTTTTTGTTTATGCCGTGGTTTTTGTTTGTTTTTTTAAATATAAGAGGTTCAGTTTTTGTAATAAAAGTGTTTGTTGTATTTAATTCTATTATTGTTGGCTTTTCCTGTTTTATTCCTGTAATCCTTGTAGTACATTCTTGCTGTTCTGAATTAGAAGCGAATGATATTCGAGTTGTATGACGTAAATGCCCACAAGATGAGGTAGTTATGACTAATAGTATTATGACTATATTTTGCTTCACGTCATTGATGATTTGTGTTCGAATATCCAAAGCTGAAATTCAATTCAAATTGAAATGAATAATGATTATTGAACTGATTGGGATACACTTGAATTTTCCATGATGGACCTAGTTTTGATTGTACACTCAAGAAATATCCGAATTGTCCAGGCAATTCGCGTATCAATGATGCTAAGTTTTGGTATTGAGTCGGGCTATGGAAAATATGAAAATAGCCCAATTGATAATTCCTATGATAGTAGTCCTCTAAATACCTATAGGTTAATTGAGTGGAGAGAACTTGGCTGCGCCAATTGTAGGTTGCCACTTTTGTGGTTATTTGAGAATATTCTGTTGATATACCCAGACCTCGCAAACCACTTGAGTTTCTTTTGCTTCCCAATGCGATTCCAATTGTCCATTCATTTTGCATGCCCAAGTAAGATTGATTTTCAGAATATTGGTTGAACAGGGGTTTGACAGTTCCTGTTGTGAACACATTAAAATTGCCATATTCATAAGGCATAAGCTTCAATCTAATGCTTGGGCCAAATGTATAGGTTTCGATGTTGCTGTCAAATGGGTTAAAAAGTGAGCTGCTATGAATACCAATATCGGTTAGTACTGATTGTTGTTTCGTTAAACTGGTAATGTTTTTGTCCCAATTTTCAAGTTTTAAATAATCATGCACAGCGAAAGCAATACTCTGAATGGCCAATAGTGATGTTTTGCCCATTTCGCTATTCGAACGTTTTTTGTCTTTTGGATAACTTGTGTTTGTGGCCATGGGTGTATTGTCGCGAACTACGTTTACGGAGCCATTCATTATGTAATCCGCTTCTTGGCCCCTTTGACGGTAGGACAATTGATAAAAATATATATCCGTTGGAACCTCAGGACCGTCGTTGTTCACGCGACCGTTCCATTGGAACTTGGGATCTTCTGAGTAGAACACACGATCACCCCATCGGTTGAAAATTCTTAGATCGATTCTGTCAAACTGTTCTGCGTTCTTGATGATGAAGAAATCGTTTATTCCATCTCCGTTAGGTGTGAAGACATTAGGCATCAAAAGCACTACGTTCTCAGTTGTATTTGAATTATTGGATTGAGGAGCTATGACAGGGCTGATTTGTTGACTATTGACCACGGTAATAATATTTTTTAAAACCATTTGATCGTCGCACTTAGACTTACAAATGAGTGTTATTGATTCTAACTTTTTAACTGCAAAGTTTGTTTTAGTGTATGAATTGACGTTTTTAATTTTGTCGTTTATCTCAATAAAATAATTAAATTGGGGATTGAATTTGTAAAGTTTTGAAATCGTAATATTTAATGACTTTTGGGCTGAATAATTCAATGGTAATTGATGGTATACAGTGTTATTAGTTCGAGAAACAAATTTCTGTAATGGTAGAGTTTCGTTAAACCCCCCGGTAATTTCAATAAAACTGTATAAAGAGTCTAGGAGACCATTATAAAAGTTGTTGAGTATGGGTGGTTTTTGGGTTTGGTAATACAAACTGTTATTTATAAAAAGTTTGAAAACTTGACCCTCAAGCAGTATAAGGTTTTTTCTGGGATTGTAAACATCTTGATTCTCTATGTCGTTATTTGATAGAATTTGATATTTCATCAAGTGTTCACCATTGTAATTATCTTGTATCATTGATTCGGTGGCGACAATGGTGTCGGCGCAATAACTTTGATGTGTGTGAAGGAAATCACAAGTATTAATCGATTGGTTACCTGTATTATTAAATTGAATAATATTCGTAGCAGAAACTTGTCCGACATAATCGTATTTATTGTTGGTGCTTACCATTTTGACCAACCATCTGTTATATGGCACGATTGAAAATTTTACGCTATCCTCTTTAGGGTTTTTACGTTCAAACAAATCCGCAGGTTGATTATATTGATCCATAGGTTCAAGAGTAAAATAGTATGGCGTGTTTTGCTCTATTTTTGGGAATGTAACCATCACAATGTTGTTAGGTTGGTAGCAAAAAGATAGTTCATTGAATTTTGGAATATGCGGAAGTTCTATTTCTGCACTTGAGAATTTTGGGTTTTCCGTTCTTCCCCAACGAAATGCAATACAGTGCTTTTTTGTTTCTTCCTGATGTGGATTTTTGTTATCATCCAGTAGAGTTCCGTTTAATATCAAAGTGGTTTTGAGGTTGTGTCCAGTTTTTTGAGTAAAAGGCATTGTGCAGTTAACCTGGATCATTTTGTTATTACTGCCATAATAACGAATAGTGAAATTTAAAGTGTTGTATTTTGATTCATGGTCTCTTGGCCATATTCCTGTTTTTGGTTGTAGACGAAATTCAGATTTTCCATTTGGCAAGAAGGTTTGTATTAGTTGAAGTGTAATTTCGCGCCCTTCATGATAATGTGTAAACTCCATGGAAACCCCTCTTCCGGCAATGGTGTTTGGGACACTAAAAATCATCAATATTACCGCTAGAAGCCGCATAAGGGAGTTTAGGATTTTTCGAATTTAAGTATTTTTCTAAGGTCAATTGTACCCTTGGTTCTGAAATTGGTCTTTATTCTGTATAGCCTTGTTTATGCAATGAACTGGCCTGTGTTGGCATGATTTGTATACTTTGTGAAGCTGATGTTTTTTTTAAAGGGCTTGTTTGTAGATTTAAATTATTGGCTATATTGCATAGTTAAAAGTAGGTCTTATGAACAACAATTTGAGACATTCAATTATGCCCAATCATGCTACCCTTGAGTCCTGGTTGGGTACAAGAAAATCAGCCAGAGGTAAACATGTTGGAATTTTCCAAACAGAAAACTTTTCAAAAGACAATAATATGTTTTGGATTGCAATTTTTGGAGAAGTTTTTGGAGCATTGTTGCTGTTTTATGGGTTATGGTCACAGGGTATGACGGATTCTTATTTTACAGGAGGAATCTCAATAGCCGTCTTGCTGGGAGTCTTTTTGGATTATTTGTTGGCCCTATATCTTCATCGCAATGTTCGTCGTTTTAAATATATAACGATTTTCAAGGAAATCACGAGCAATTATTCGAATTCAGAAGCCGTTAATGCAGAAATCTATAGATTGAATAAATTTGTCACAAAGCCATCACACACAATCTTAGATATTTTGAGCAAAACCTTTTTGTATTTAGTGGGTGTTTTTAAGGCCGTAGTGTTTTATGAATTGTTCCAGACTCAAGTCCAAAATTTTGTAGTTATTGTCATTGTGGCCATAGGTTATTTGCTTATAGCTTTTATTCATATTAAACACACCGGTTACAGACATGCGGAAATTACTTTTCAAAAGAATTACAGGAAATGTGAAGAGAATTGGTCAAAAGAGACAGGCAATGATGGTTCTAGTTTGACTTATAGAATCAAGAGCTTTGAGAAACATGGGGACTCCGCGTTTTCTCAAAAAATATTTGAATGTAAAAACGCAGATATTAAAAATATCGACTTGGGTTCAGTGAAATTAGAACCTTTGAATGAGTCTACATATGTCATTAAATTTCTTGGTTTAGTGTATGATGATGAAATAGATCAGATGCGAAACCATCAAACAAATAAGAAAGCAAAAGATTTGATTGATCTTGCAACGATGGAGTTGCAGTTTGATTTATTGCCAAAATTAATTTAGAAAATGATTTATGTGCTGTTTGAATTTTTTTCGGAAAATCAATTTTTTCGTTTTAGTTTTTTATTCTGTTTTCTTGTCCTCTTGCATGCCATCAGAATCGCGAGAGATCAAAATACGCCTGCACATATCAGACTCAGTACCTCAGACCGAAGAGTACCAAATGTATGTTTCTGAATTTATTGCACAATTGGGTTTAATAAGGTTGGACAGTACTAAAGCAGATAGATTTGTGGTTTCTGATTTTTGTATTGTAGGGCCTAATGGTCAAGTTAAAAATTTTGTATTTGAACGCGACTTCCCGGAGTTTACTTTTTTATTTCGAAAAAAAAGGAGACCGGCTACAGCTCTTAAGAAGTTTCGGCGAGACGAACTTTATGCTGGAAATGAGCCTTCACAGCGAGTAAGGGAGTTTGTTTCCGTTGGCTTTAATGAGTCGTTAAATGGAGATTTTTTTGAGGGGGCAAACGATTTAGGAACCAGTGAGGTGGTTGCTTTTTTTGATAGGGATTGGGATGCCATCGCAAATAAGATTTTCCGTGACGAATCAAAAGATTCAATAAATATTTTTTTTAGGATTCCGACCGTTGCAGGGGGCACCGCTAGGGATAGCATCATGGACATAAGGCCTGTCAGAGTCGTAAATAATGGCAGAGTCGTAAATAGTGTCAGTGGCACAAATAATGGCGGAGGCAACGATGGGGTAGAGGTTTGTTCAGAAATTTGGCAAAACAATCCGAGCTTGCAGCTAAGTAATAAAAAATTATCCGTAAAACTTAAGAACAATCAAAACCCTCAAGAAATGAAACTCTCAGGATTTTATTATCCGACGCACCTGGGGCCTGGTGAGTATTCAAAATCAATTAGTCCCATATCTATATATGGTAATAATTCAGTATTTAATTTGGTTAATTCTGGGATTAATGGAGGTAGTAAGTTTATGTGTACAGTAACCATTAAAACAGGCTGCCCCAATAAACCCATTATAACTCTAACGAGCACATTTAAAATAAAAAGTGATGGTACTTGTGAACAATTTAATTAAGCCGCTCAAATGGTTGTTGCTGTTGTTAACAATTGCTCTTGTTCAGCCTATCCATGCAAAGCAAAAAAAAGTTTTCAATCTCTACCTGTATCTAGGAAATGATGATAATTCGTCAGGTGCAAGATTGGATTCACAGACCAATTTGGTCTTGGATGTGGTGACAAAAATTGAAAAAAATAACAGGGGATCCTCATTAAATGTTTTTTTCATAAGTATAGGATCAACTGATGATTTGACAACTACAATACCGTTGTTCTCAGGGAGATTAAATAATTTATCGACGGTGAAAATGGATATTTTTAGAAGTATTCGTAATGAACACAATGAATCATTCGATGGTACGTTCGATGAGTTTGTATTAAGGACCCGAAATAAAATTTCTAATAAAGAAGACATTTTGTTGGTTTCATATGCGAATAGGTCTAGTAGTTTATTTCAGATTATTGATTTTGAAAAATACGCTTGCAATAATTCTGGTAATTATAGCCGTCATGCTCTAATTCTAGATTTGAGTTTTATTCAACCAATACCTACGGCAGCGGTAGTAAATGATTCAGAAACTGAAAAGCGGATTGTTAAATTTAAATGGAATGATGAGTATTTTGCTAATGCTCCTAATGCAAGTGACGCTAAACTTCATTGGGTAAAATATAATCGAGTATGGGGATATAGGTTTGATTTTTATTACAATGGAGAGATTTCTGCTCTCGACTTCAGGTTGAGTCATACTAATGACAAATCTGCTGAGTTTAAATTTTCTTTTGATAATAATTTTGAACATTTAGAGGCGTTACCGCAATTTGTGGACTATGTTAAAATTAAGTCTTTAGGTGGAAATTACTACAGTATTTTTGTGAGATCTTCAGCTTTGGTTGATGTGTTTTCATATTTTCTTTCTACTGCAAGAAATATTAGCTCAATTCCAGACCAAAGACGCTATTTAGATGAGTATTGTGCTATTTCAGAAGAGCCTGATCAAATGCCTTTTGTGATATTGACGTGCTCGCTTAAAAATTCATTGATGGAATTTACAGATTACTCAAAGGTTGAAGTAACTGTTAATCTTGCTGGCCCAAATGAGATGAACCAATTGAATCTCTCCTCATGGTAAGAGTTTTTCTGGGAATACTTTCTTTTTATTTGGTTGGTAACGTTAGTAGCCAATCTTTTGACTGTAAGGGGCATATAACAAAATACAATACACAGGATCAATTGAATGTTTTGACAATTGGGAGTAATGAATTTTTAGAATTTACAGATATAGAGTTCACTTTTATTAATATTAATTTTGCTGAACATAGAGCCCAAGTGAGATCTGATGGAGGTGTAAGGAGAGTTTATGATTCTATTATTCAGGAAACCACTGAAAGAAGATATCGGTTCGAATTATTGGCATTTGAAGAGATGTGTCTGAGCGCTGAAGGTGTTTCATCTGATTACAAGTTTTCTGAAGTTGAATTGCTCTATAGTCCTGGTTGCGAAAATCCCGCGGTTTACAGCAACCCAGATCTTATGAGAGTCATTCGTTTCAACGGAGGAGAATTTAAATTTTCCGAAATTCACAGAATTGCAATGCCGTTTGGAATTTTGGTTACGGTAAAAACGAATTCGCAAATTGCAAGTTTCTTAAATGAAATAGTAAATAGCAATATTCTTAAATTTACTGGTTATATAGAACCTAGAAACACAGTGCATAACAAAGCGAGTTATATCATGGTTAATTCTGTTGAGGATTTTGAATTTCTTCTACGGGGTATTAATTGTTGGGAAAAAGAATCGGAATCTATCAATAATAATAGTTCTAATAATTTTTTTTATAAAATAGGTAAAGTTAGTGTTCTTGAAATGCAGGTTGCTGCAGGATTAATGAGAAATATGGGTTATAATTTGATGCCCATAGACATGTCAAAAAATCGCTATTACAGTTTTTCTGTTTTGCGCAATCATTACTCAAGGGATTTAATCAAATACAGTTTCGGGCTGTATTATTCTGATTTTCAAAAATTTACGTCAACTACTACACCTGAGTATACTTTTCATGATGAGAATTCCGGGTATGATGTTAGGTTTAGCGATTTTGATGCACGTCATGCTAATAGTGAGTTAGGCGTCATTTTGAATATACCGATAATCCAGATGAGTACTGAAAAAGGATTTAACGTGAAGTTATTGTCAGGATTAAGTACTTCTATTTTACGAACCTCTCGATATAGGTTATTTTGTTCTGAAATAAAGGGACCAATCCAGAATAGCTTTGTTCAGCAGGGAGGTTCATTGGTGTATGATAATAGAGGTTCATCCTTAGGTTATAATGGCTCTGGTTTTTTTAACCTTGATTTGTGTGCGTCTCTAAATTCGTGGAAACATGTAACGATGGATATAAATTTCAGGAACGGTTGGGGTGTTTTTAATCCTGCTTTGGAATTTGTAAATGGAGGTATATCTGGTGCTTTTTATGAGGCTTTTTTAAAGAATAATATGTACCATCAGGTGCAACTAGGGTTGAATTTGAGATTTAAGTAATATGAGTATTTGGTCTGTACTCTATCTTTTAATGTGTTCTCTTTCTGAGGCTGAATTGGGTGATTACTTCAATGGACTTTTTGTAGTAATTTTCGTAGTAGCGGTTCTTATTTATATACTTCATAGTCGGATCAGAACAATGGTTTTTTTGAAGAAGATTCTAATTGTTTTGTGTTGTGTAATGATATCAACTTTAGGTTACACTCTGTTTTTTGTGAGTTTTTATCTAGGACCATTCTTTTTTGAAAGAATTGATAATTGGGAGAGACAATTGAATCAGAACAACTCTTTCGTTTATATGACAACAAAAAGGGCTTACCATGAGGTGAGAAACATGGAGGATTTGTCTGAATTTCCTGTGCTTTTTAACAATGTGATTATACCGGTTACTAGCGAAAAAACAATCAGAACCGTTGGAAATTCGATGTCTCATTCAATTGTAGATAATTTTTTCAAATCGATTCCTCTGGCGGTTCCCCTTTTAGAATTGAATCAGAATTCGTTTGCTGATGCAACTGAAAGTATGATGCTAAATCATTTTCCTTTAATACGAAAGCAAGTGGATAGCATTGATAGAATATATGATTATCAGGTTTCGTGTTTTCCTGATTTAGAAAACGTATTGATTCGGCGAAATGCCAGAACAGGTTCCATTCAGATTTCCTTATTCTGGTTTACAAAAGATGACCTTGACGTCCATTTGCAGAATCCTAGAAATGACTGGATTTTTTTTGCTAAAAAGTTTAGCAATAATAAGGCTGAGCGAGCTGATGATCCGAAAATCCCGAATCTGGATATTGATGCAAATGTTCAACATAACTTAAACAACCCTGTAGAAAATATTTTCATTAACAAGTCATTGGCTGGAAAATATTCAGTTTTTGTTGATGGTTATTCTCTTGCTATGGTCAAATACTCCAATGGTTTAGTTTGTAATGCTTGTGGTTCTGGAGTGGCCAATGCATCTTCAAACATGAATTTGTGTGGAGTTTGTGGTATTCAGTGGGGTAATTCAAATTCTATTTGGCACAAAGTGCCTCTAAATAATTCGCAAATACCCTACGTTCTGAGAGTGAAGAGATTTAATAACGTTCATTACTACAGGGGTTCATTGAATCGAAATAGTTTTGATAGAAATAGAGTTACTAAAGAACACGTCGTGAGTTGGACGAATTCTGGAATGCAAAATCGAGATATTCAATCATTCGATGCAAAAATTGCAATAAACCATATTAGAAAATTGGCTGAAAGAGATGCACGTGATAAAGTAATAAGTGTTTGCACAAATTTTTTTGTTATTGGTTTGGTTGTTCTGTTGTTGGGGTGGGTATTGGGAGTAATTAATTATTCTATTGCGAAAAGCAAATTTGAATTGGAAAACATGAATTATCGATAACTCCTGATTCGAGTCACCGGATATAGCTTTTGCTCTGGCTATCTTTGAACTCCCATGAAGTTCCTCTATGTCGGCTTGGGCAATCCTGGTGCTGAGTACGATCGTACCCGTCACAACATTGGCTTTGCTGTGTTGGATGCGCTTGCGACAAAGCTGGGAGGAACCTGGGAATCGGTGAAGCACGGTCACATGGCTGTGGTGAGCCACAAGGGTCGAAAGTTGCACCTTCTCAAACCCAATACTTACATGAATTTGTCGGGCAAAGCCGTGGCTTATCACATGCAGCAAGAGAAAATGCCTCTTGGGAACGTCGTGGTCATTACCGACGATATTGCCTTGCCTACCGGGAAGTTGCGATTGAAAGAAAAAGGCAGTGATGGGGGTCACAACGGCTTGAAAAGCGTCAATGCCTCTTTGAACACTCTCAATTATGCCCGCCTTCGATTTGGTGTGGGCAATGATTTTCCTAAAGGCCGTCAAGCCGAATTCGTGTTGAGTCCTTTTCCTAGTGAGGAAGAAGAAGCGGTTAACAATGCCATTGAGCGCTCCATGAACGGCCTCTTATCCTACTGTACCCAAGGCCCAGGCCTTACCATGACTCAGGTCAACGCCCAGAAATAGACATTTCCCATGCCCAAGATAGAAACCCTGCTCAGCCCAGCCTTGTTCCACCTTCACAGCGAGGGTTTGGAAGACAAACAAGTGGTTATCATTGACGTTTTGCGAGCTACCACTACGGTTGTGGTCGCCTTTGAAAATGGTGTTGATCATGTTGTAGCCTCGGCCAGTGTAAAAGATACGCTCACTTACCGTGACAAAGGTTATTTGGTGGCTGCCGAGCGCAATGGAATCATGGTCGAAGGCTTTGATTTGGGCAACTCACCCCAAGATTATACACCCGAATTGGTGACAGGGCGCAACATTGCTTTGACCACCACCAATGGCACTCGCGCCTTGAACATGGCTGAAGAAGCCGAAACCGTTTGGGTAGCCTCTTTCCGCAACTTGTCGGCTACGGCTGAGGCCTTGACTCAGAACGGCCGTGATGTGCTCTTGTTCTGTGCTGGTTGGAAAGACCGTTTCAACATGGAAGATACCTTGTTTGCCGGTGCACTAGCCGAGCAATTGTTGACCATGGGCTGGACCACTGACGATGACGCCACTTTTGCAGCCATCGATTTGTATTCCCAAAACAGCCATCGCCTGGAAGCCTTTTTGGAAAAAGCCTCTCATGTGCAGCGTTTCAAAACCTTGCATATCGAAAGCGATCTGCAAGTCTGCTTGAAGATTGATAGCAGCCGAACTGTGGTCTATCTTCAAGATGACAAATTGGTCGGCAAAACCCTGTAACCATGATTAGCGAAGCGTATTACGAATTTCTCATTGACCTGACCCTCAACAACCAGAAGACCTGGTTTGATGAGAACCGCAAACGCTACGAGCGCGACGTAAAAAAGCCCTTTGAGCAGTTTGTTGCTCAATTGATTGAAGCGGTTTGCGCCGTCGACGGTCGTTACGGTGGCTTGGAGCCCAAAGATGTCATTTTTCGCATCAACCGGGACATTCGTTTCTCGAAAGACAAGACCCCGTACAAGACCAATCGCTCCTGTTTGATCGCCATTGGCGGTCGCAAAAAAATGCAACCCGGCGGCCTCTATTTGGAACTAGGCCCTGAGCGTTGCGGCATTTACAGCGGATGGTACATGCCTGACCGCGACCAACTCTTGCGCATTCGGGAACACTTGGCGGCCAACATTGACCGCGCCAAGGCCATTCTGAGTGCCCCAACATTCATCCAAACCTTCGGGGAAATCAGGGGCGAAGCACAGAAGCGCATCCCTTCGCATTTGAAAGAGGCGGGTGAGGCCTTTCCTCTGATTTACAACACCCAATTTTACGTGATGCACGAAATCGAGCCCGAGCGAAGCCTCGAGCCCGATTTCATTCCTTACATCGTTGATAGCTGGAAAGCCATTGAACCTTGGAATGCTTTCTTAGGCGAAGTGCATCACCAAGAGGATTAGGGCTACAATCGCAGCCCCAACCATTCTTTTTTGGTTCTGTACTCTTGCCTCAAGAATCGAGAACGAGGCCCGCTACCGGAGTGACTCAATAGGGTTCCCGAGGCAATGCAAGACTCTATCCACCGGCGGGTGGCACCCACCCAAGACTCGCAATCGGAAGTGATGACCCCACTCAAGGAGGAGCAAACGACAGCCACTTGGTCTTTGCTGCTTTCGAACACCATGCTATTGTCAACGCTGGTCAATGCATTGAAATACAACTTGTATTTGGCTCCTTTCAATTTGGGCAGATAGGGATTGATTTTAATGCCCTTTTCGGCTTGCTCGAAAATCAGATCGACCAAGGCGTCGTATTCGCCCAGGACTCTTCGATAATCTTGCTCATCAGCAAAGAGACCGCACTCCTTGTAATGTTGAATTTGGTAGAGGGTAGAAAACAGCGTTTCAAAGCTCCAAACCTCCTCACTGGGAATGCATAAATAGCGCTCTGCCAATGCGATGTATTTGGGTTGTGCTTGGGGATCGGTCTGGAACAAACAACCAGCCAATTGGGTTTGCTTGAGGAAATCGCGGTTCCATACGAACTCCTTGAATGCGCTCAAATGAGGGAACCACATCGTGTAGAAAAAGGGTATTTCTTTGGCGCCATAGAACACTTTTGGATGGTCCAAATTCAAGGTTCTGTCCAAGCGCTGTTTGAGCAATTCATAGAAATTTTCAGCCGACAGGTTTTCTTGATCAAACCCGACATAATTGCCTTGAAGCCAATCGTTTTGTGTCTCAACTAAATTGTTGAGGTTGATCCTGAATTCGCGGGCTAAGAGCACCAGTTCATCGGCCCGAAAGGATTGGGGACGCTTGATACGGCGATAAGCAGAGTCTTCAGAAATATTGAGTAAGTCGGCGACAATGGCGGCGGTTCGGAGTCCGCGTTGGCGGGATTTTTCATGCAGGATTTGGGGTAATTTTTTTATCATACGCTATCATTTGGTGTTCTTCCCTACACACATTTTTTACGGTGTATCCCCCAAGGCTTTTCAAAAATTGCCGAAAATATTTAGGGAACGATTAGTCGTTTGCAAGTTGCGCCAAAGACAGCCGGTGACAGTTTCTGAGTTTTGAATCCTAATCCAAGTTATTATGATGATTGAATTTAGCCATTCGGGAACTTGTGCTGTTTTGTGCCCAAACCCGACTCCGAACCCTCGGCGATTGTACCAGCTGATAGCCTTGACCTTTTTTGCGTTGCTTCCGGTTTTGGGCAAAAGCCAAAGCGCAGATTTTTTAAGCGAATACCAAGCCTTTTTTCAAAACGTCCCAACCCATACAGGTCGCTTATACGAGGCGACTTTCCCTAAAATGGATCCCTGGCGATTTTCTGGAGGAATGGGTGATGACACCCTTGATGCTCCCCGCTCCAAAGAACTGCTTCGCATAGCCCAGTGCTGGGACATTGGACCCGGTGAAACTCCTGAACAAGATAGCTTGATACGCGAGTATTTGAGCCAAGGAATCATGCCCTTATGGATATTGGACATGAGCTACGATCGACTGGGAACAGACAGCGCCGTGCTTTCTCAAATGAGACTTTCAGACACTGATTCCACCTTGTTTTCGGACCGCATCGTTAGCCAAAAACAGTTGTTGTTCGCAGCGGTTCCTGTCCTTCAAAACTTGCCGTCTCGCATTCACAGCGTAGTCATTGATGAGCGCTTGATGATTCGTCGTGGATATGGTCAGTATCCCATTGATTTTGTGTTGATTCAAAATGGAAAAGAGAGCCAATTGAACCTTCGCCAACCGGTGTTGATAGACAATTCAGGGAGCGATGATTGGCATTTTGCCATGGCTCTGACCCTTGACAAACTCGACCCGCGTTATGACTTTGTCAGCAACCCTTGGAGTTTTTCGCCTACCCAATTTCGCATGCTCACCTTGGGAGCATTGAAGAAGGCAAAGATTCCCATTTTGGATTGGCGCGCCAAGTTGAAAGACAGCCTATTAACCGTGCACCAATGGCATTGGGATTTGGGCCCCGAAAAAGCCAAAGTTCAGCACGGTGCGCAAGTGAGTATACACCGCAGCAGTGCGGGGGGTACTTGTTTGAAACGACCTTTGGTCTTGGTTGAAGGCATCGATTTTGGGTATTCCGATCTCTGGGCTGGAGAGCGAGATGGCAAGTGCGGCTCCATGGGATACTTAGACTTCTTGCACGGGCAGCTATGGAATTCAGAACTGGAAACCTGGGAAAAGTGGAATGCCATTTCGGCCGCTCCAAAGGCCCTGCAGCAATGCCGAGACTCGGGTTACGACATCGTCTATGTGGACTTTTGGGACGGAGCCCAAGACATGCACTTGAATGCCGAAGTGTTGGCTTGTGTGTTGGAGCGTTTGCAACAAGAATACTGTACAGGTCCTATGCATGTACTTGGGGCCAGCATGGGAGGTGTATTGGCCAAAAGGGCCCTTCGCTTGCTGGAAATGAAGGGGTCTTACTTGTGCATTTCCAGTTTGACGGCGTTTGACAGTCCCTTTTTAGGGGCCAACATCCCCTTGTCCTTGCAGGCCTTTGTCTCCTATTACAAGGGGATTTTACCGGGTTCCAAAGACGCCTTGGAGAGACAGTTGAACCGCCCAGCCTCCAAGCAGTTGTTGGCAGAACATCACCTGTCCAACATGGGCCCGCACGAGGATCGTGCCTTGTGGATTAGGGAAGACAGTTTGTTTGGTGGTTTTCCCCACAAACCTTGGCTGTTCTCCATTTCCAGTGGCTCCTATCATGGCAGAGGGGGCCGACAAATTCGAGACAGTTTTGGTTTGCTAAGCCCAGGAGACCTAATGGCTTCTCTGCACACCAATAACCAGTGGAAACAAGGCATTATGGAAGCCGTAGGTGCCAGCAGTAAATGGATCAAATGGTTGTTGATCGCCATTCCGGAAGCACATGCCGACTTGTTCGCCAACGGCCGGTTAATTGAAGGCTCGAAACCCTTGTCAAACTTGGTTGCCAATGTGCATTTTACCTACAAGAAGCGTCAATTGGTGGGTGTTCCAAGACGTGAGCCCAGCTTGGATCACTTGGCGGGAGGTTTTCACTTGGGCATGTCTACCTTGGGAATTCACAAGCTGTTGGCTCAGGCATTTGTGCAGTCAAAGATCATTCAGCCCAATACCTGTTTTGTACCCTTGACTTCTGCTTGGTCCTTGCCTGTTATTGACCAAGAACAATACATGGGCAAAAGCAGCTGGAACCAATTGGATCGCTCGCCCTTTCATCGAGTATTTGCCGCCGAAGAAAACCAAGAACACTGCTTTTTTGATACGGCCATAGGAGGAAACATCGATTGGTATCTTCAGCAGTTGAACTGGGTAGACAAGTACAAGCCCCTTAGCGTATCAGACACGATCTACTATACAGCCGAAAAGCAACGTTTTGTTTCCTCCACGGAAATTCCGGCCAATAGTGTGGCTCTTTTTAGGGCTCAGGAAAAAATTTCGGCGTTTGTACAGCGTGATTCCTTGAGCCGTCGAGCGTCACTGCCTGTTTTACGCACCGGTCCCTGTCGCAACCAAGTCATTGATGTAAAGGGCCAGCTGCTCATTCAAAACAACTGTGACTTCCGGGTTTCAGAATACTCCACCTTGCATCTGTTTGAAGGATCCCGCACTGAATTAGAGGGGTCTATCATGCACCTTGAGTCTGGTAGCCAGCTTTGGGTGGACAGTGCTGCCGTGTTTCAGGTGTCTCACGAAGCCACCTTTGAGGCTGAGTTGGGCACAAGCATTGTGCTGGAAAAAGGCGCCATTTTGGAGCTAGAAGGCTCAGGTCGAATATTGCTGGATGGACGAGTGATCTTGATGAATGGAGCCGATTTCAAATTGCTGATGAGCGGTGTAAGTCAACTTCATTTGCGGGCCGATAGCACCTTGGTTCAGGGGTTTAATCTGTTGGCCAATCGCCCCGGAAGTCGTTTTGACATTCAAGGTCAAAGTGGGGAGTTGCACATCAATGGCTCGGTTCGTGTTCCCAACAAGAAAACCGCTGAAACCTGGCCGATTAGCAGCGCTTTGAGTAACTGCAAAGTTTATTTCCATGCAGGTGCCACCATGGCCTTAGGCCAGGTCGATAGCTTAATCAACTTGGTCTGCAAGGGAGAGCAAAAGACCAGTCAGGATTCGATTTCAGGGCTGTTTTTATCCTCAGGGCAGCCCCTGGTAAAGAACTGCACCTTTCAAGGATTAGGGAAGGGGCTTCAAGTCGGACCTGATGTCGAATCGCTGGTGCTTAATGGATCTCGCTTCGAGAACAACTCTCTGGGATTGGAGCACCGCGGTGGTGGACTGAGTTTGGAGAATTGCCTGTTTGAAAGGAATCTCAATGGGGTAGAAATTCAGGATGCATGGGGTGAAGTATCTGCGCTCAACTGTCTGTTTACCCATCAGTCCTATTTTGCCTTTTCTGTTAAAAACCAAAAACCCAATGCCGACCCTTGTTTTGTTTCCCAGAGCCGTTTCTATGGGAACCAGTTGGGAGTCAAAACCCTGTACCAACCTACGATTTTGAATTGCAACACCTTTTCTGAAAATCAGATAGGCGTAGAGGTGGCCAGGTCTTGGTTGAGCATGTCCAGCAGTAAAAAGGCCTGGTCAGTATACCAACAAAAAACAGTGGCGGGAGGCGCCAATACTTTTTTCGCTAATGCTAGGCACGCCTTGTTGTTGCATCACACCAAGCCAATTTTGGATGGGTACAACAACTTCATCAAGCTCAAATCTTGCCAAACCTGTGGGGTATTGGTGGGCGGTCTGATTGACATGGATATGGGACAGCCCTATTGGAAGGATCAAAGCGAGACCTTTGATTTAGGGTCGAACTATTTTCAGCCCACAAATGACAGCCTTGCTGGCCTTGTTCAAGTTGGGTATTACAATGGCTCTGGCGGTTTTTCGACCCTGCCTTTGGCTTGTGATAGACAGTCTTTACTCAACGGCAACTGCTACCCCAAAATGGAATGGGTCCAATTGCGCCAACAATTGCTCAAAGAAGAAGGTACCTCGATAGAGCCCAATCAATGTGTTCTGATCAAGGGTCAAGGACTTGAGCCTGTTGGTAGATTTCGCATCATTCGCGTTTTAAACAGTGGTGGTTCCATTGTTTGGGAGGGTTCAGAATCTTGGAATCACCTCGAACTGCCCAGCGGCATCTATTTTGTTCAGGGAACCAACGAGAAACAAGCCTTGGCCTTCAAAGTATTTATTCCCTGATGAATAGGTAGTAAATCTCTACCAATTAGTCCCGTGTTGCCGTGCCGCGGCCCTACCTTTGCACCATGAAGTTGACCTTTTGGGGCGCAGCGCGGCAAGTAACAGGAAGCAAACACCTTTTGGAGTTAGAAGACGGTACTACTGTATTGATAGATTGTGGGTTGGATTATGAAGACAAGAAGAATTTCGAGATCAACAATGCCCGTTTTCCGTTCGACCCTGAGAAGATTGACTTATTGATCTTGACCCATGCGCACATTGATCATTCGGGAAACATTCCCAATTTGATCAAGCAGGGTTTTGATGGATTGATTGTGTGCACACCTCCTACTTTGGAATTGAGCGATTTCTTGTTGCACGATAGCTTGAACATTCAGCGCATGGAGATAGCCAAAAAGCGCAAGAAATTCTCCAAGCGCAAAAAGGGTCAGTACCGTGATTCGGTTCCTAGCCCCTTGTACTCTGCTAAGCATATCTTGGACATGATTGACCAGGTGGAAACGGTTGATTTTGGAGTTCGATACGAATACAATGAGCACTTAAGTCTCCAATTCTATACTGCTGGTCACATTTTGGGGGCCGCTAGTGTGGTTTTGGAGGTTCGTGAAAACGGCGAGACCAAGCGCATTGGCTTTACGGGTGATTTGGGCAACAAGAACTCCAAGTTGGTGCCTGACCCCATGCCCATGCCCAAGTTGAATTACTTGGTTTCAGAGAGCACCTATGGGGGTCGCAAGCACGAACAGCATTCCAAGAAGGCCGAAGAAATCATGCTGCGCGAAATCCAGGAGACCTGCGTAGAAAACGGCGGAAAATTGGTTGTTCCCGCTTTCAGCGTAGGCCGAACCCAAGCCATTTTGTTCACGTTGCACCAGCTGTACCGCGAGGGCAAATTGCCGAACATCAAAATCTTTACCGATAGCCCCTTGGCCATCAAAAGTACTCGGGTCTATCAACACAGTTTGCCCTATTTGAATGAGGAAGCCAAGGCCTTCCACGCTAAGCACGGTTCTTTGTTTGATTTTGACAATTTGTACGTGATTCAAGACGAAAAGGAGAGCGAGGTTTTGTCTGAAATCCCCGAGCCCTGTGTCATTATTTCGGCGGCCGGAATGGTAGAGGGTGGTCGCATTCAGATGCACGTGAAGAACAACATTGGCGGCGAAAACAACACCGTTTTGATTGCCGGTTTCTGTGCCGAAGGCACCTTGGGGCATCGACTGATGCAAGGCCAAGATTTTGTCGAAATCAATCACAAGCCTCGTGCGGTTCGCGCCGCGGTCCGAAAGACCGATGCTTTCTCTGCCCACCCCGATCACGATCAATTGTTGGACTACTTCAAGGCCTGCGATGAAGGGCATCTAGACAGCATTTTCTTGGTGCATGGCGATCCCCTTCAGATGGAAATTCTGGCTCGAGATGTTCGACATTGCACCGTGCATACGCCTAACGCCGGCGATTCCTTTTCTTTGTAGCTAGGTGCTAGCCCTGCAAACAGTTGCGAAAATTCTCTGGCGGCTTCTCATGAGCCCCCTTTCTTGGATGTATGCCACAGCCGTGGCCATGCGCCGAAGTCTATTTGACAGTTTAAAACTCCGCGAGCCTGGACCCATTCCTTCTTGGGTAGTAGGCAACTTGCACATGGGCGGAACGGGCAAGACCCCCATGGTGCTCTTTCTCCTGGATTTGCTCGCAGAGAAGAATCCGGCGGTATTGAGCCGCGGATACGGACGCTCCACCAAAGGTTTTTTGGCAGTGGGTCCCTTTAGCCAAGCCGACCAAGTAGGTGATGAGCCCACGGAGATATTCAAAGCCAGCCAAGCGCCAGTGTTTGTCTGCGAGAAACGGGTTGAAGGCCTTTATGGTTTGCACAATGCCGCTCCAGAGGCACAGTTGGCACTCCTAGACGACGGTTTTCAGCACCTGCCTTTGTTGGCCAGCGGGTACTTGCTTCTGAGCCCTTTTAACGATCCCTTCTGGAAGCAAATGCCATTGCCCGCCGGTCGATTGCGGGAATGGCCCGAGACAGCCAAGCATGCCGATGCCATTTTGATCACCAAGGCTCCAATCGATCTGACCGAGGAACAGGCCCAACAGCACATCCAAGCCATTCAGAAGCTTCAAAAACCGGTGTTTTTTTTCCACTATTCCAGCTCTGAACCCCTCAATTTTTGGGCTGAAAAAGCCTTTGAGCCCAATGAGCCCGTATTTGCATACAGCGGCATAGCTCAAGCCAAGAATTGGACCCCTTCTCATTGGGACTTGGCGGGTACTTGGAATCGAAAAGACCACGCCCCGCTTGGGCCTGCCGAATGGGAGGAGCTGTTTCAGCGTGTTGTAAAAAGCGGTGCAAGGCAATTGGTCATGACCCGAAAGGACGCCATGAAATTGCCCAATTCTCGCCCCCAAAATCTTCCATTTGACCTCTATGTTGTACACAATGAGGCCCAAATCCTGTTTGGGAAGTCTGGGGCCTTGAAATCGCTAATTTTGGGCGGTTGAATACACGCAACACATACATAGCGCTTTTGACAATCGGGTTGACCGGGCTCTTTGCCTGGGCGTGCAACCCCTCCAAGAACATCGTTGACGAACAGTTCAATTCTGTTGATGCTTCTGGTTGGGCTTGGGACAGCGTGACCGAGTTTCGCTTCAACATCGAGGACACCTCTACCTATTACTTGCTCAACTGCGGCCTGCGCATTCGCAGCAATTATTCCTACAGCAACATCTGGCTGCTTTATGAATTGGAAGGTCCCGGATTGCAACAGCAAAACCAGTTTGAAATCACCTTGAGCGATCAAACCGGTCGGTGGATGGGCCAAGGGAAATCCAATTTGATCACCTTCCAGCAGCCCTTTTTGGATCAAATTCCCTTCAAAGCGGGCACTTACACATTGCGTATCAAGCAAAACATGCGCGATGAGCAACTTGCTGGGGTCAGCGATGTTGGCTTCCAGCTGGTGCGCGGAAGACCCATTCTCTAAATCGTATTCCTAATTTTTTAGGATGGAGCACGTCCTTTCTTTTGGAGGCCGGCCAGGGCTCATTAAGGCGTCAAGCGGCCATACATGCGGGGGAACGGAATGCTCTCACGCACGTGCTTCAATTTGCAAACCCAGGTAACCATACGCTCCAGTCCCAAGCCAAATCCTGAGTGGGGCACAGATCCGTAGCGACGCAAATCCAAATACCATTCAAAAGCTTCCATCGGAAGTTCGTGTTCGTGGATTTTGCCGATCAACATATCCACGTCAGTTTCGCGTTCGCCACCGCCCACAATTTCCCCGTATCCTTCGG
>Ga0222714_10000451_pt1 | contig 47508 bp, 47 predicted proteins | sample C33_3DmetaG_FD_165048 | JGI IMG/M metagenome (GOLD analysis project Ga0222714, IMG submission 165048) | Estuarine water microbial communities from San Francisco Bay, California, United States - C33_3D | ecosystem: Environmental > Aquatic > Marine > Unclassified | place: USA: California... | reverse complement strand
TTTCTAAATTGATTATCGAGTCGTTGTACGTTTGAACTTTTGCTGTAAGTTGTTCATCTTTTTGGATAGCCACTTCCAGCTGCTTTTCAAAAGATCTTCTGTTTGCTGAGGAAGAATAACTAACGACGTTGCCATTATTATCAACATAAGACTGATTATTGTTTCCAAGTGCATTTCTTAATGAAGTTATATTTTGTGTTATTGATTGTTTTTCTACCTCATACTGATCTTTAATTTTTTGAAATGAGGTTTTCTTAGTTTCTAACAGTCTAATTTGGTTTTCTACTATACCAGCTTTATTAGCAGTCTCTTGGTATGCTGAAGATAAGAATCCGTAGATACCGGCTGATGTTATTAAGATAAGTATAACGGTAGCAAGTGTTAGATAGGCTCTCAGCAATTTATTCATTGTCTTCCAGTATTGATGTAATAAGGAAGCAATTACTAGCTTAGCCACTTCTAAGGATCCGGCCATAATAATGACAGCAAATGCTGCACCGGCAAACAATTTTGATAATCCTGTTACTGAATAATAAGCAGCCGATCCTGAAACGGATAATGCGGTTACTGCTATTAAGAACGGAAAGAGTCCTTTAGATAGTTTTCTCAACATACACTAAATGTATGATAATAAATAGGAGAAGGCAACTTATTTCCGGTCGCCCTTATGTTTGTCAATCTTGTCTAATATGGAATTTAACTCTTTTTGGTTCATAAGACCGGCCATTGAGGCGTTCTTTAGAGCTGAGATTAGCTGAAAAACCATAAAGGGTATTACTACTGTTTCTGATAACCATCCTGTTCCTGTGAATCCTTTTTCAATCATCAAAAGGACTGTTAAGATTAATGTCCAGGAAAATAACGTTTTTAAAACTTTGATTGCTTTATAGGTTTTGAAACCTTCTCTTTTGATTCCGGCCATGATGCCGAAAAAGCCATCCATGAATACCAAAGCCGTAATTGCCAGATACTGTTCGATGTTATCCATCGTTAATTCTAAAAAGTAACTGCAAAGGAATGCAAGAACTGTAGTAGCGGACAAAATTACGGCTAAGGTCGTTTTCATGTCAATTATTTTAGTAAATTATAATATTCGTTAAAATGTTTAAGTCTATCTTCTAACCCGTTGTAACCTCCGTTAACCCTTCTAGTTACATTCTTAACTGCAGCTTCATCAGCCCCAGCATCACAATATCTCCAAAGTCCATTTGAGTCAAAGAAGAAAGCAGCAGAAGCCAAAGGATACTTAGTAGCAACTACATCTGGGTTAGCTACTGTATCTTCTCCAATAAATGAACCGAATTTGGTATAGTTTTGTTTTCCTGTTAATTGAATATAGCCTCTACCTCTAAACTTATAACCCTCTCCGGAAGCTTCATCTCCGTTGCCCATTCTATTTCCATAAACTCTAGATGCAATTTTTTCAGGCTTTCTAGCATATGATTCAGCTAATTCACCTGGAAAGTATTTTCCAAAGACTCCTTTTAAGCCTTTTGCAGAGTAGTTTAAATTCTCAGAAACAGCTCTAAAGTTTCCAGATTCATGAGCACACTGTGCCAGGAAATGGGCCAATCTTAAAGGATTTGTAATATTGAATTTAGCAGCAGTATCAGGAATTTGAGCAATTACTACATCAGGAATATGACCTTTTAAAGCATCTAATTTAAATTCAGAAGGAGGGATAACAACAGGAGCAGGTGCTGGTTCATTACCAAACATCTTTCCCCAGGTTCCACTTCCAACTAATCCGTCAGCAGTAAGGCCATTCTTAGCCTGCCATTCTTTAACTAGCTTTTCTGTACCGGAGCCAAAAATACCATCGGCTGCTGTACCTAATTTCTCTTGAAGCTTTTTAACATCTTCACCTCTTGAGCCAACCTTTAACAACATAATTATTCTTCTGTTTTATCTGTTCCTTTTTTACCCCAAATTTTATCAACTGAGGCTAATCCTAAACAACCAAAAGCTAACATAGCAACAGCGTTAACTAAGCTCTCTGATGGTGTAAAATGTGCTTCTGTAAAAGAGTTAGAATACATTGTAACACATAAAGTTAATGCGCAGATGATTCCAACAAACCTTTTAGAGGATGGAGTGCCTTTCTCATCTTTGAGAAGACCTCCTAACCAATCCCATATTTTTTTCATATTATTTTTTAATTAAAGATTTAACCCATGCTTTAAAGATGTCCCAGTTACGAGTAGCAAATACTCCAAATGAGAATCCAGCCCAAATCTTATAACCAAAAGCCCATAAGAATAAACCAGCGATTAAACCAGCTACACCCTCAACGCCATTTTTTACGACCCAGGTCTTGCAAACTAGGTAAATTTTTTTAATAAAATCTAATGCTTTTTTCATATTATCTAAACGGTTGATATACTAATAAATATTGATTAAATCTGTTCAATCGCAGTTTCCAGGGAAGATTGTAGTGCTTTTGAGAAAGCTTTTCGGTTTAAAGGTACTTCACCGTTTTCAACATTTAAGAAGGCTGCAAATAAAAACGTATTTCTTTTACCTACTCCTACATAATGTTTTGTTCCTACTACTATGTGAATTTCTACTATATAGCTTTTCTTAAGCCATTTAGTTCCTATGATGTTTAAAATTCTATGAGGAGATTCTATTTTCTCTATATGTACAGAAACCGGTGTTACTATTCCGTTTGAATCAATATCTAATTCTGGAGAGTTTTTCTCATTCAACATCCATCCTTTATTTATCAAGAATTCTTCAACGTTCTCCTTTACTCCAAATTCTACTTTTCTGTCTTCTATTTTTTCTACTTTAGAATGGTTAACTACGTCGATGGTAAAATCCTGCTGTGAGAATAACAAAGTCGGGATTAAAAATAATAAGCTTAAAATGTATTTCATTAAATATAAATATTAGTCTGAGTATCCTGTTCTTACTAAATAGTAGTTAGAACTTCCTTTATTTATTAATCCGGTTATTGTATAGGTCTGCTGTCCGGAATAAATACTTTTTAAATTAGAAGAAGAGCTAGTTATGGTACTCCACTCTGATGGTGTAAATAATCTATAATTAGGTACCCCGGTTCTCCAAGGTCGTCCTATTAGTTTCATATAGATAAGGTAGATGTCTGTTATTGATAAATTATCATCATTGTTAACATCCATTTTATAATAATCTTCAGCAACTGGGTTCTGAGAATATATTAGGTTGGTAAAACTATCAGCATCGTTTGATGTTGGATTACTGACTGTTAAAGTTTCTATTCTCATTTGGAAGTCGTTAGAGACTGTATCTTTGGATGTTGCTAGTTTATAAAATCCGGTTGAGTCTGTATTGTGAGTACTTAAATAGGTGTATGATGTTGCTGACTTTAGTTTATAGTAAAGTTTAACTGGTACGTTTTCTACTCCTTGTCCTTTGGAATCATAGATGTATCCTGAGTATGAGAATGGATCTGTAGCTCCGGTGATAGTAGTTACAAAGTCGAATGTATTACCGTATGAATAATTACCACATAAAGTTGGAGAAGAGGAATACACCATAATAAATCGCATATAAACCTGTCCGTTATAGACTGAAGTTGGTACTGTAAAGCTAGCTGTAACTGTTTTTGTACCGCTCCAGGAAACATTATAACTGTGTATTAATTCTCCAGCATCAGTTAAATCACCATTACCATTAAAATCAATCCATAATTTAAAATACTCCATATAGTTTGACTTTGTTTGAGCTGTATATGAAATAGAGATAGACTGTCCTGCTGTAATGGTAGGAACTGCTTGGGTTGAATAAGCATAATCATAATAACCCGGTCCTGAGTATCCTGTGTTTCCATTAAACTTCTTACCATTAATAGTAACGCTTGCTACATACTCATATCCAAAGTTAGTAGCATTACTTGAACATAGTGGAGATTGTGCATAAGCTTTACTTCCAAAGAGTAGTAATATTATAAGAGTAATTTTGCGCCACATAATACTTGATAATTTACAACGTCCTGACCTGAAATATAAGTTCCTCCTCCGGTAAGGCCGATTCCGAAGGTTTTTGTTAGTTTATAATTAAGGTTTAAGAATGGGATAATTATAGGCTGAGATTCTAAAAAGGACTCTGTGTAATATTTTGTATAAGGTGCCCATACCCCGGCTGCAATTATGGTTGCATCTAAGTTCTTAAGTAGTTCTCCTTTATACATAAAACCAGCAATTGCTAAGGTTGATATAAATTCTTCTTCAAACAATCTTCCATAAGTTCCTGCTCCTCCATAAATAGCTGTGAATTTCTTCAGGCTATTAACTCTTACAAATAATAAGGTATTAGATAATGACTTTGGTAGGATTGTAAAAGAATTAGAAAGAACGTTAATATGTTTATTTCCTTTTTCATTAACTCCAATCCAAGACCTCATTATATTAATGTTACCAATTTGAGCATTAACCATATAATCGGCTGAGAAGCCTATTGAGGCAGTTCCATCACCTTTTACTCTGGTTAAAGACATAGTACCCCGGGCATCTTGGGATCCGTCGGCTCTTGTCTGTACTCCAACAATATCTCCTGTTACCAGGATTGCAGGTTTTTGAACTTTGGTTTTTGCTTTAGCAGCCGTCTTATTTGAATTCTGACCTACTGCTGCATTTTCTTCTGCCGCAGCTTCTTCTTCCGCCGGCACAGTTCCAGTCTCTTCTTCCGTGCTTTTTTTCTTTGTCCCGGACCCGGACCCGTTCCCATTATTATTAGAATTACTATTAGAACCGGAACCAGAACCATTTCCATCATTACCTACTCCTCCTCCGGATTCAGACCCGCCTTGATTTTCTGATGTATTTCCTCCTGTTTCTCCCGTGTTCCCTGTTCCTTGTCCAGAACCATTCCCATTATCAGGATTACTATTAGAGCCAGTGCTATTGTTGTTGCTAGACCCAGCAGTATTGCCTTGCGATGGCTTAGTTCCAGATCCAGGGGATTTAGTATTAGTGTTATCATTAGGACTACCAGTAGGAAGATTTGCGTCAGTAGTGCCGTTTGTGTTATTTTCTGTTTGTTCATTTTCTGAAGTATTAGAGCCACGATCAGTTGTAGAACCTACATTAAGACTGGTCCCCATCGATGCAATGGATGCAATCGAGTTTAAATTCATCACACTGTTGACTATGTTTGTTGCCAGAGTTGTACTGGTAGTCGTAGTGGTAGTTGTGACTGCTCCTTGACAGGGTGAGGTAGTCTTATATTTGTTATAAATAGAGTTTATCCATGCATCAAAGGTTCCGTTGTATAACTCCTCGTATTTGAATGCTTTAACTTGACCGTAATATGCGATCATAATCGGTGAGGACATATCACCGGAAATATACTTAAAATCCTTAGTACAAGGATCTATATACGAATACATAAAGGACTGCCCTTTTAGAGACAGTCCCCCTAGTAAAAATAAGAGTAATATTTTAATTCGTAAAGACACCGGCGTCAATCAATCTTTTTACTACTTTAGCTGAAGCGGTTTCTAAAGCCTTTCTGGTTGCACGACCTACTGTACTTTGTGAAAACTTCATATCATCTAAAGACTTTAAGAATGATTCTCCAACCTTTACTGCTTCTCCTTCTCCTGATCCGATAAAGATCTGACCGGTTTCAGCATCTACAAATCTTACCTGTAGTCTAACAAAGGTAGTTACTGATACTCTGGTTTTAAAGCCTTGAGCAACTTCATCTTCATCTACTGCAAAGTCTGCAATGGTTACATAAACGAAATAACGGGCGGCTTTGATTTTACCTTTACCGTCTATAGGTTCGTCAAAGACTCCTTTTTTAGAGGCTTTAAACTGAGTAACCATTCTTTTCTTTATCTCAGACTTTTCTTCAGTAAAGATAAATCTATTAGTTTCATCTAGATAGTCTAATGTAGATTCTGCAAAACCTAAACCTAGATTCTTTTCCTGTAAAGCAGGGTATAATTCATAAACTTTAGATAGATCCAGGCTTATGACCTGAATGGCATATTTGATAGAATCTGTATAATCAGAGACAGTGGAAATGCTTACTTTTTCAACTTCATCTCCTTCAGTTGTAGTCTTCATAGATCCACAACCGGCTAAAAGTAAAACAGCAAACAGGGCAACTAAAATTCTTACCATGGATCCTCCTCTTCTGCTGGTGCAGGTTTGGCTGGTGCTGCAGGTATTGGAGTAGCGGCTGGTTTTTCAACTACTCTTTCTCTAATGATTGTAGCAGGTTTTTGTTCTGGGATTGTTAAGTTAATAGTTGGTCCTGAAACGTTTACCTCTTGCTTCTGTTTGTTCTCCATTGCAGGTGCTACTTGCTCGGTTTTAGGTTCTTCTTCTCCTCCACCAAAAATAGCTTCAATATGAGTAGTCACATAAGCACCGGCAGCTGTAACTGCAGTAGTAATTACGCCGATAACAGTTTTTTTAACTGTCGACATTCCTGATTCTTTTATTTCTTCTGACATAATTTTATTTTTTATAATAGTAATAATGGTATTAAATCTTCTAATACACCTCCAACTTCAGCTAAATCACTTCCTACTTCAACAGCAGTATCTGTATCTTCAGCGGCTGCAACTTCATCATCACCTATGTTATTTTGCATTTTATCAAAAAAACCTTTTATCTTTCTTCCTCTGCTAATAACACTGTAAATATTTTTAGCTTCTTTTACTTCTTTTAAAATGTGAGGTTGATGAGTTTGGGGTTGCCATTCTTTAACTTTAGAATGTAATTCTTTTAATTCAGGAACATCACTAGGCATGTATCCATCATTGTTAACAATTACTTGTGGTATACGAAAATCTTCCATTTTAATTTACGTTTGATAATGATTCTCCGTCTTCTTCGTCAACTTTCTGAATTAGCATTTTATCTCTATCTTCCGATGTAAACCAGTAGTCAACTACCTTGTTTAGGTTACCAACAAAAGCACCTAATAGAATAAGCAGTAATTCTTTCCAAGATTCGTTTATTGTTACTCCGAAGAATACTGCCGAGTTGATACCGGCAACAATAAAGAAGAATAAGAAAAGAACGACTAGGGTGATCTTCCAGCGATTGGATTGCATCTGCTGGAGCATGTAGTAGAAACGATTCTTATCGTCTACTTTGACAAAGTCTGATTTTGTAAAGTTTCCAAGTTTCATTTTATCTAGAAATTATAATTTTATTTGTAGTTAAGGTCTGGTCTGTTTTTACACTCATAACATACATTCCGTCAGCTAATCTTTCCAGATTTACTACATACCTGTATTCACCGGCAGGGAATCTATTTTCGATTACTTTTAAAACCTCTCTACCTACTAAATCCGTAACAGTTACTTCTGTATCTGTTTCTTCTTTAATTCTAAATTCTACTATAACTTGTCCATTGTTTGGATTTGGGTATACAAAGATATCTGATATTTCGTTTATTTTGATTGGGTTTTTAAGTCTTCTAACTTCTACTACTCCGTTAGTTGGTTTGATGTTCATGTCTTTGGCATTTATATCTCCAACAAACTTAGCTCCAGTCCATAAAGCTGCTGTACCCCATTCGTCTTGAGGTTTCTTAGCAATGAACTGCAAAGTAAAAGCTGTTTCACTGTTGGTAAGTAAGTTTTGATCTGTTAAATCAGCTCCTCCCCAAGATACAACTCCGTCATGAGGATTGAAGTAGGTAGTCCATTTCATAATCTTTTCTGTATTCTGAACTCCTTTTAATACTAACATACTTGTATCATATTTAAGATCCAACTGTAAAGCACCTAATACCTTCTGTCCGGTAAATACTTTAACAGGTACATTAATTAAATTACCTTCATCAACTTTTACCTGTGGCATATTAACTTCAATCTCATCAACTACGTTATCATACTGAACTGTTTGATCAATAATGTATTTATGAGCATTTGCTGGGTTAATAATTTTAATTGGTACTAGACGAGCTTTCTTAAATCCAGTATTGTTAGCATCACCTTTAGCAGCTACATAATAAACAACTGAATCGTCTCCGTTGATATAGTAGGTAAAATTGGTAACTCCTGAATAAGTGGAGGTGTAATTAGTAGAAGAGCCGTTAATAGTGTTATATTCAGTCTCGGTGAAGAATAAAACATCTTCTTGAGAGTTAGGCCATTCTGTAAATCTACCTGACAGTCTTGCATATACTGCATAAACATCAGAGATAGTTACTGTTCCATCATTTCCGTTTACATCAAAAGTATAGTAATCAAAACCGGTTAAAGAATGCTTTCCTAACATTACCTTATTTATCTGCTGGGCATCAGCTGTGGAGTAGATTGCTCCAACTCCCATTGTATCTCCTTTAACGGCCATTCTAGTATCCCAGTAAGTAGTATCTAAGAATTCTCTAAAGACTACCTTACCGTTAGCATCAGTTTTGTCTTTAGCTACTTCAGACCAGGTTGAACCTGTCTTAGGTTTTTTCTCAAGTGATACCCAAAGGTTAGGTGCATCTGTACCGGTAGTATTAATAAACTTACCAACAAAGCGTAACACTCTCTGATTGAATCTACCACCGTAAGAATAAACGGTTAATGTAGTATCGTTTCCATAAGTAGTAGCAGCTAAATCATTCCAACCTGAAACGTCTGAGATTTTTAGAGTCTTAATTGAATCTAAAGTATTCCAAGTTGCATCAGCAGCATGGCTAAAAGTCAGATCAAATGTTGCTCCGTTAGAATAGGTAAATGTAGAACTGGTACCTGTGTAAACTAAAGTTACTGTTAAGTACCCGTTTGTCTTATCATCTACATAATCTAAGACTTGATTACTGGTTGAAATCTTCAAAGAAGGAACCACAGCTGTAAAGGCAGTATTGTCATACTTGACCTTAAACTGCATACCTGTGATTTTTTCATTGGTTGAAGTGTTGTGAAAATACAAAGGAGCTACTGTCTGTCCGGCAGTAGACGTCCCCACTTGATAGCCTGAATCAATGACGACCCAGTGTCCGGTGCCAGGTGATGTTGCGGCTTGACCGTAAATACCTGCTGAGAGTAAGAATGTGATTAAAAATCCAAATAGTTTTTTCATTGTGTTGCTTTTATCTGTTCTAGGGCATGATTAATCAACCATGGTTCTGGATTGGGCAACTTTTGTAAAAACTCTAATTCATAACGGTAGCAGTAATTCTCTTCTACATTCGATAACATTTCCACTCCTCTGTCCATCAGATAAAGATGTAAACTTTCATGAACTAAAACTACTGCAAGATTTGAAATTGATCCTAATCTAACGTCTTGAGTTGAAACTATAATAGTGGTATCTCCATCATTTGTTGAATAGCAACCATTCCAAAACTGAATTCTAGAACATGTATTATTCAACAACTCATATTTGGTTGAATCGTATTGTTTAATTAAGGAAAGGGCTGAATCGATTTTTAAATGCCAACCGTCCCCGGCTTTATCAATACTTATTTGGCTGTAACTGCTCAAAGGTGTGAGTAATAATAGCCAAAACCAAATTTTCATTTCTCTAATAAATAGGGGTTAGAACCTGATATTTCTGTGTTTCCTTTAAGATGTTTGGGTAAATAAGGACAATGCCTGCAACCGTTTCCACAGCATCTACCTCTCTTTAAATGAAAGTAGGCGGTAAATACATACCGCCCGTCTTCAATATAATATTCTTTAGGTTCTAATTTAACTTTCAAAGGCTATAAAAAGTAATGTATACATATTACTATAGCTACTGAAACTAGCATTCCGATCATTAATTTTCCAAAGTCTTTAGCTACTAATGGGAATACCTTTTTTAATCTGGTTGATGATCCAAAACCTCTTCTTAATGCTAATTCTCTACCTGAAAGCAATCCAACAAACACCCAGGTGGTTGACATAGGTATATTGTTTAATTCTTTAAAGTATAGTAGTATAATAGCATAAACTAAGTCTATAATAGTTGCTGAACGAACATATCTTGTGTTTTGTTTATCAATAAGAAGTTTTTGTATCTTACCTCCTTGTTCATAGAAAAGCCACCCTAATACAGATACAAAGAACAAAATAACCAATGTAACTGTTATTAAAGATAATTCTCTAGGCAAATAGACAGCAATATTTGCAACATCGTGAGCCAACCAAGTGTACCATAAAAATCCAGTTGTCAACCATTGAGCTGTTCTCCAATATGGTTTATGTGTTTCTTTAACATCATTCCTTTCATTTAAAAATTTAGATAGTATAAACCATATAAAATAAGCCACTATAGCAGCTATACCGTAGCCTATGATACTTTTAACAAGCATCTTTTCAAGAACAAAAGATGATGCGAATGCTGATAATACCAGGAAAGATGTTGAAACCGGTATCCCTTTTCTAGTTAGTAAAATTAAGGCTAAAGGTGCTAAAGCGTGGTACCATTGAACCTCCTGGAATGGTATCTTGTTTAATCTTCCAAATGAGATATCACCGCCTGTTGTATACCAACTATAAAATAAAGTTCCTGATAGTACCAGTGAAGCTGCAATCCATAAGATGTACCATTTAAATTTTTCTCTGTTTGATGAAATCCATGTTCCTAATGTCTGAACACTGTCGTTAGCGATTACTGAATAACCAGCTAAAGCAAAACCAATAAATGCAAATATATTCATGATTAATTAATTAAGTATGTAAACCTGAATCGAACTGTGTTTGAATTATCCCAGCCTATTCTATATTTTACTTTTTCTTTTTTGATATCTACAGCAATTGCCATATTATACCACTCTTTATACCAGAACTCCTGCTGCACCCATAAATTAAATTTATCGAACTTATAAATTAATCTTGGTTCAAAAGTTGGAGCATTTTTTTCAATCTTATAGTGTAGGGGAATACTGAGGTATAATTTGTTTTCTTTGTGAATGTTATACCTGTAGGTAAATCGATTTTCTTGAAGATTGGTTCGATGTCTTAGTTCAAATCCTTGGTAGCTTGTTGTTAGGTAGGATTTGCCATTTGTTCTCATTTCGTAACCTAGATTCTGTGAGAATAGAGACTTTGAAATCAAAAACAGAAGCAGTAATAGCTTTTTCATTTATAGTAATTACTTATAAATTAAGAAAGCCCGGATAAAAATCCAGGCTCTCATATTACTAAATTATTAAGAATTAATTACTTGACCTCGCAAGCACCGCCGGCACAGGCTAGCTCCCCTGCTAGATCAGTTAGATCTTCCATTTCAACTACCTTACTTAAATCAACTTCGGTTAAAGTAGCCATTAGACGATCATAATCTTCCTCAGTACAATCCTCAAAAGGAGCTTGTTTATAGGTATGGTCGCTAAACGGTAGAACTGAAAGTCCGTTATAGAATTTTCTATTTTCCCACATCCATTCTCCAACTGTCTCCCATTCGTCTTCTTTGATTGAGATGGTGGCTGAAACGTTATGAGAATTGTTTCCTTTTCTATGACCGGGCTTAATCCATTCCTTAGTTACCTTTTTTACTCTTTCTAAAAGTTCCATAGCTGATTCTGTTCTTAGAATTGCACCTTCAGGAGCTTTTTGAGGAACTGTGATTACTGCTGTATCATGAGGACGGAAATATTCGTCTTCTACTAATTCTGGATGGTAGATTGAAAGGTAGGTGTAAATTGCTTCGTTCTTACCTACTCTCATTCTTCTTAAATAATAATCGTTATGCCATGCATGAATTCCAGAAGAGGTACCAAGTGTTAGAGAGGTTGTCCCTGCAGGCTTTACTGTTGTACATCTAGCACTACTGTTAATGCCTAACAGCCCGGCAACCCTTGCATTTTCTTCTTTAACGATATCAGCTGCCTCAGACATATCATAGTTTAAAACTGTTCCTGATCCGATACCGGTCATTGATACTCCGATAAGTGCATCCTTTTCAGTAGTACGTTGCCAGATTGATCTCAAGTAATGAAACTCTGTATAAGAGGCCTGTAAAGTTCCAACAAAGGCAGCTGCTCTAACTCTATTGTTATAATCTTCCTGAGATTTAATATCAGAAACATTTACCTCACATAAGTTACAGAATTGGAAAGGACGTAAAGCAATCTCACAGCAAGGATTGGTTCCCCACTCTAAATTATTAGTAAAGTAGATTCCTGGTTCTCCTGCTCCTGAAGCTTCAATTCTTTTCCAAAGATCTAAGAATTCTTCTTTTTCTGTTGTAGATCTCAAAAGAACGGCTGAGTTGTTAGCTCTCCCTCTTTGTGGGTTGTTCTCCCACCATGCTCCAGTCTTAGCAGAAATCATTTCATCGTCATCTGCCGAAAACAGGGAAATCAAAGCAGCTCTTCTAATACCACCAGCTAGAACGGCATCAGCAATATGACAAACCATATCGTGAACTTCGATAGTTGTAAGTTTATCACCATCAGATTTTGCCGAAAGCATACCTTCTAACTTAGTCAAACATTCTTTTAATGGAGCCGGACCTGGTGCTTTACCTCCGGCAGTTACCAAAGTTGCTCCTTTTGGACGAATATCAGAATAATCAAAGTCAACAGTTGAAGTACCTGTAAAATAAGACTTCATCAATACCTTAACAGCATCAGCCCATCCTTCGATTGAATCACCGATTAGGAATCTTTTCTTTCTTCTTGGGTTAGGCTTTCTAATTTCAGGAAGTTTCTCTACATGGTCAAATTGAACTGAATATCCAACACCGGTTCCTCCTAAAAGTAAGAACATCACCTCACCAAAAGCACGGACATCGTCAATAGGTAAATAAGCACAGTTATATATACGGGCAGGATTCACTTCAATAGGCTTTCCAGCAAACTGCATCGACCTCATCGAAGGAAGAATCTTCTTATCATAAACGTACTTGTAAGCATCCTCAATCTCATCCTTCAGTTCAGGATATTTCTTTTGATGCATTTCTTTATTTCTTGTTACTAACTCTTCCCAGGTCTCCCTGCGGCTTAATTCCGGACGGTACTTTGCGTACTTTGTAAAAACTGCTACATCCGATAAAATTTTCTGACTGATATCCATTGCTTAAATTTGATTTTGTATTTTATAAGTATACGTAAAAGTATTACTTTTTGTTAAAAATTCCACGTTTTTTTAAGAAAAATTAGAAAGTTGTGTAAATTTCTTAGCTAGCTCTTTTTTATCGAAAGAGTCAACTAGTGAGAATGATGCGGACGTGTTAGTATTGCCAGTATCTTCGTAAACAGGTATATCTTCAGTCAGTTCAACTCGACCGTTGTTTGTATCCATTTTAGCACCGAAAGTCATACCGTCCATCCCGTATCTATTCTTCATAACGTGTACCCGGCCGGTTCCGTTAACCTTATCTTCTTTCTTTCTGGATAACGATAAACAGAAGTCAGCTACCATGATTTTATCATAAGATCCGGCTGCTTTGTCACCCTCAATGACGTCATCTTTAGCACCCATTCGATTTACTTGAGAAGGAGAGAATACCGGTACTTTAAATTCCTTAGCCAATCCTTTACAGGCAACATACAGATCATCAATCTCATCTTTTCTTTCGGCAAACTTTTTAGCCGGGGCCCGTAAGTAATCAATATAATCGATGATCACCATATCAGGCTTAATATCTGAATCGATACATTTTTGCAGGTGAGATTTAATGGTTGCCACTGTTGCAAACTTGGGAGGGTATTCTTTAATGATTAGTTTACCGGCTAGGTTTTCAACCAGCTTCTCTACTTCGTCTCTATGATGCTGTACATCTTCGATTGACTTTCCTGTAAAGTAGCAGTCAAATCTCTTACCGACATAATCTTGTCCTAATTCCAGGGTATAATAAACTACATTATATCCGAGTTTAACAGCATGAGCTGCCATAGCTACCATCATCCAGGACTTACCACCTCCGGGATTACCGAAGACAATTCCTAGATCACCGGGACCGAAGCCTCCCTGGGTAAGCTTATTCACAGGCTCCCAAGGAGTCGGGACGGTCGGTCGGTAGTCTTCCCTATAACGCGTTTCAATATCTTTATTATATTCATGACCGATGTTTCGATCGGCTCCTGCTTTTAGAGCATGGTCAATCAAGTTACGGATAGAATCATAGTCTCCTGAGTTAAGCAAGTCTACTGAATTGAGTAGTGCGCTTTTAAGCTGCTGGTTCTTACAAAAATCGGTAAACTCTTCTTCAACGTATTGAAGTTCATCATCTGAATGTCTGTAGGCTTCTTTTAACTGCTCGATAATAGAAGTTTTAAGAACGTCGTTATCAATTTTCTTAACTTCAACTTTTAGAGTATCCATCGAGATAACGGTATGGTATTTATCCCAGTATCTTAAAATCTCATTTATGATCCATTTATGAGCCGGATTATTAAAATGCTCATCTGCTAGTATATCGTTAATGTTCTGCAGGAATTCTTTCCTGGTGAGTAGGGCGCCCAGAATCTTACTCTGAAAGGCCGGCCCGTAATCGGATAAAGTTTTTAGAACCATATATTATTTGTAACTATTTAATTTTTCAAAAACGTCTTTTAACCACCAGTCCACATTTCTAATTAAATGGCCTAGCTGATCTGTCTCATATAAAGATAAGAAATGTTCTGGATGAAAGCCATTGTATTCTGAAGAAATTATTCCTTCTATATATTCTATCTGACGATCATCCAGGATTGGATTTGCTAGATCCATCAAACGGTAGTTATTTCTTAGATCCTGCTCCTTTTGAAGGATTCTTGGATATGCTTTATTTTCAGTTAATCTTTCTTCTGATAATTGAAATATATCCTCCAGGGTTACTTTTTGTGAGGTAAGTTCGGGGAATCTTTTAAGTAAGGTTTTAGGACCTAATCCCTTAACTCCGGCTACTTGGTCTGATTGGTCTCCTAATAGAGTCTTATAAATAATAAAATTCTCAACTGGAATACCAAATTCTTCTTTTACTTTCTCGGCATCAAAAAAGACTTTATTAACCGGACGGTATAAAGTTACCTTTTTGTTTACCAATTGAATATAATCTTTATCTGAAGATACGATTACAATCGAAGAACCATACTCTTCCGGAAGTCTTCTTGAAAGATAGGCAATCATATCATCGGCTTCTGCCTTATCAATCATTCCCATTTTAACCGGCAGGCATTTCAGGTACTGAATTACCCTGGTTATTTGAGAGACTTTAGCGTCATCCTCTTCTTCCAGGTCCTCAAACGTATCCCAGTTTGTTATCCGGGTCAGTCCTCGATTGGACTTATATTCCGGCATTAGGTTTTTTCTATTAGTGGATGACCCAATCCCGTCAAAGATTACATATACCCCCGTTGGTTGAATAGTTCTTATGAGAGACCCTAGAGATCTAAGGAAGCCACCTAGTCCTCCTATATGTGCACCATCAGGATTGACCATATTAATGGTAGCAAAGTTCCTGAAGAATAGATTGAGTGCATCAACAATAAGAATGCGGTCATTTTTAGACTCCTGACTCTGGGGAGTATCTTCTTTACTGATATTGTTTAGAAGGTCTTGAAAGTCTTTTCTCATGAATATAAAGATACGAAAAAAGCCCCTGCAAGGCAAGGGCTCTTAAGTCTTTATTTTATTTTAGTTTTAGGTTAGCTGCTAAAATCTCCGTAGTTAGCACTACTTACATCATGTCTTTTTAAGACTTTTAATAATTTTGCTGGGTTGCTGAGGTCTTGAGCTGATGCACCGTCACCAAACTTTTCTAAGTCTTGCATTAATTCCTTATCGTATCCGGCGCTTTTCATAGCACTCTCTTGAGTTTTATAGTCGTCTTTATAGCCGTCTAATTCTCTATCCATTTGCCCATAATCCGTAAGTTCAATGTCTGGACCTGCTGCATCTTGAGACGGAGTAGGAAGATTGTAAACTGCCAATGAAGAAAGAGCTACTAACGCTCCTAAAAGAGTGTTCTTTAATGCACCTTCTTCTAGCTTATTTTTACTCTTTTTAGCTATAACATCAAATTTTGCTTTTACATCTTTATTCTCAGGTTTATTTAAAAGAGCAAGAACTTCTTTAGCCAGCTCTTCATCAGCAGGCATGGTAGCTAAATCTCTTAATTCACCGTTTTTAATCTTAAGCACGATTTCTTCAGCTTCTGTTGCCTCAGAAAGCATTTTAGAATTAGTAGTTACCTTATTTTCTACAAGATATTTTTTTAAATCAAAGTTATCCATTTTTTTTATTTTAAAGTCTTTGTTATAAATATATTCTTTTTACCTTAGACCTGCTAGTTTTTGCATTCGTAGAAATTCTTTATTCTCTTTCATCATTGCTTTATCTTTAGCAAACCCTGTCGTTGCTTTAGCAGATGCTTGAACACCTTGTATAATCAGTTTACCTACATTTAAAACAATAGTAGCAATTGCATAATAGAATCCAAAAACCATTACAACATGGGCAATAGTAGCAAGAACACTTGCAGCAGGGCCAAATATCGGTGTTAAGGCTGTGTTGATAAGATTAGAAGTAAACTGAATTCCATGGTGTACCCCTTCCTTTACTGCCTCCATACCATGACCTACTACTTCTGCAGATTCAGCCATAACCAACGTTAGTGCAGCAAAAATGAAAGGCCCAGGTCCTCCTACCGCTTTGGAAGCCTGTGATACTCCTTCGAATATCTTTCCCGCTTTATGCTTAATTATTTCCTGCATGATTTTCATTGGCCAGTTAAAGATCCACAGCATTATCTCAATAATGTAATGTGCTATCTTGGCGATAATTTTTCCTACTGATTTACCTTTTTCTCCTCCGATTGCTTCTCCACCTTTTGCGATTAAGTCTTCGGGGTGTATAGTACCATCTCCAGCTTCAAGTATAATACCTTCTTTTAAAGCTAGAATCACCTCTTTATCTCTAAAAATATCTTCTTTCATAACGTTATCAGGTGCATCCCCGGACTCTACTTTTGATGCCCAGGATTTACCACTAACCATATCCATAACAAATGATTTTAGATGTCCAGTACATGCTTTAAGATTTTGTATATCGGTGCCGATACCAGTTTTTACCTCGTCTGAAAATTTTGGTCCAATTTTAGCTAAAGCTTTTGGTATATCTTTAACCCAACCTATTAAAGCGGAAGCTTTTTCTTGAATCCAAGCCCAGATTTTCTGAAATTGTTCTTTAATTTTTGCGACTGCTTTACCGACAAATTCTTTAAAATTTTTCCAAATATTTTTAACAGCTGCCCAGCCTTTTTTAAATACGTTAACAACTGCTTGACCTTTTTCTTTTATCCAGTCCATAAAACCTTCTTCTAAAAGTTCTTTATCAACCATTCTAACAGTATTCTCATTTAACACTATACTGTGACCTCTATAGTTAACAAACTCTCTAAGAATAGAGGTTTCTTCATGTGAAAGAGCTCCTGAGTCTAAAATTCTCTCTAATGTCAATTGGGACATTGCTATTTTTTCAGTTCCTTTAGTAGCTTTTTTTGTAGCTTTTTTGAAATCTCTTAAAACTTCAGAAAGGACAGATTCTAATTTTGCTTGTTTCATTACTCGGTAAAGTGTTTGTTATAAATATCGATCAATATAATAAAAAAGCCCCTGCAAGGCAAGGGCTCTTAATAAAAAAGAAACGTGGATTTATTCCGGCTCTTGTTCGTAGTAGTTAGGAGTTACATCCTCATACACTTCCTCAACTACATCAAAGTCTCCTCCTCCTAAGATCTTAGACCATTCTTTAGTATTTTCGTCTTTATACTTTTTAAGGTCTTTATCGTTATCCTGGATAAATCCATGAGGTGTCATAATGATTTTACCTCTGGTGGTAATTCCGTTGATATGATTCTTATCAATCTGTAGGTTTGTTCTCTTGGCAAATTCTACATGCTTTCCGTCTTTGATCGCCTTGATCTTGGAAGTTCCAGCATTCATGATATTACCGAACGTTACTACAAAGGTTGCATCATACCACATTGCAAATCCTCCCTTGTTCATCAGTTTGGGTTGTCCCATCGGAGATTCAGGTTTCTGAGTCCATACTTTATTCACTACTACCAGGGTGTTGGTATAAGGTGAAGATTCTTTTCTAGACATAACAATCTTCTGATTTACTCCGTTACCGAATTGGGTGGACATTGCACCGGCATTCCATTCGTTATTATTCTTATTTGATCTAACTGATAGTTCACAAGGAACTGAACCGATTGAATCCCATAGGAATAAAAGATCATAAGGCAGGTTTCCTTTCTTCTGCTCATCCATTAGGTCAAGAATAAACCCGGACACGTCTTCGATAGTATTTAAAGACTCTCTATCAACATAGATAAAGAATCCACCGTAATCCAAAACTTCACCGGTTTCCTCGTCTATAGTCTGCTCTACCTTAAGTCCCATCTGCATGGCATGCTCCCAGTTCCACTTCATCTCTGTAGTGATAAAGACCGGGAGTATACCAGCTTTCTGGGCCGATACCGCAGCCTCAAGCAATGCTGTGGTCTTTCCGGTATCAGAATGACCTCTCAGCATTACTATATGGCCCATCGGGATTCCGGGAATTGAAGTTATCTCCTGGAATGCATTAGATAGAGGGATCCACTGTTGTGGTTTAAACTTGACATTGGACTTAAGCATTTTATTCTGCTTAAACTTCTCCAGGTCAAATCCCTTCTTGAGTTCGGCAGAGACGGCTTCTGTTAGCGATTTTCTTTGCTTGGCCATACTCTACTTAGAAAGGTAAGTCGTCGTTAAATAAAGAATCGAATTTGTCTGCTTTAGATTCAGTTTTCTTAGCTTGAGACTCTAAAGAGAATTTCTCAGCTGGCTTGTCCCAGGGAGTCTTTTCTTCAGTCTTAGGCTTTTCATCATCAAAGTTAGATGCAGGCTCGGAAGAGATAGCTCCTTCTTCTTCTTCAGGGGCTAACCACTTCTGCAATACTGCCTTCATATCATCAAACTCCATACGATCAAAAGCTTTCAAAGGCTCAGGCTGTTCGTCTAACAATTTTTCAAGCTGGGCTTTATCTTCAGACAAAGGAGTCTGTGCCGTACGAGCACGTACTGTAGTCTTGTTGAAGTTGTTTCCTGTAACTTCTGGACCTACTGTAGTTAAAGTAAAGTCACGACCGGTCATAATGTCGGTGAAGTCCCCGATATCCTCATCTTCGGCCATTGAAAGGAATTCCATGTAAATCTCTTTACCAAATCCCCACAACTTAACTCCCTCTTCTTCTTCGCCTCTAACGATTATAGGTACGAATACCCTCATCTTAGGATCCAACTTACGGGCCAGACGGTAATTGTCTTTGTCTCCGGTAGAACGTAGCTGCTTGGCAAATTCTACAATCGGATCTTTTTCACCCCAGTTAGTAGGAGAGATAATTGGACGATCTCCGATTCCATAGTGGAAATAAATTTCAGAGAAAGGATTAGCCTTATTAAATTTAGAAGGTACAATCCTGATTACTTGCTTGCCTACTGACGGGCGCCAGAAGACCATTTTACGACCTTCACCGGAAGGACGTTGATTCTGCTGCTGAAGGTTCTCCAGCTTCTTTTTAATAGCGTTTAAATCCATATAACTTTTTATTTATAACTAAAGATAGTGACTTTATTTCTAAAGTTCAACTATTTTGTGTATTTTTGTTCTAAGAAGTTTTAATTCTCCTTGTTGGGTAAGCAAAATAGTGTTTCTGTAATGCTGCCAGTTAATTTTATATTTCGTATCTACTATTCCTCCGTTTAATTCTTTGATTAGTTCATTAAGAGCATTTATAGTATAAAGAGTATTAGTTTCTTTCTTTCTATGAACTAGAATAGTATCTTGAGGTATAGAGTTAATATTAGGTTGATCTACATTATAAGTACAAACGTACTCCTCGCTGTTTTTGATATGTAGAACAAAAACTTTATTATATAGTATAGTATACTGAGAGGAGATATCCTGCACGAACTCATCAATTCCCAGCTCAGGCACAAATGTGCAAAATAGTTTATTATTCACGTCTCCGATGTTAGTGGTGTCTACATCATAAATATTAGAGACTTGTGGTAGAATCGTAGTTTGGTCCATAGGTTAGTTTAACATTCAGTTCTTTATCTTCAAATACATTTAAGATTGCCTTCAAAGTTTGTTTATCTTCTTTTGAAAAATCAAATAGAAAAGCATCATACGTATATAGTATCAATTCTGTTTCCGTATTATTAATAATATAAAGTATATCTTTTAATAAGGCAACGTTGTTTGCAGTTTCTAGGTTCTGAATCAGATAATTAAATAGTTTCTGAGGGTTCATATTTTCTAGATCTTTTGCTTTAAAGACCTGTCCGGACATAAATCCTTCAAATTCTCCATCGGCCATAAAGTCCTTCCAGACATCGGCAATAAACTCTTTGGTTAATCTAAAGAATTCAAAATCTTTATATTGATCGTAGATATTACCATAAAGCTGTCTAAAGACTAGATTCTTAGCCTCAGAACGTTCCATGGAAAACTCTTGTGCAAAATCTTCATAGATATCCCCGGTCTTGGATTTATATCCAACCAGCTGTGAAATCAAAGTCGGATGATAAGCCGTTAAATCAATCTCAAGTAAGAAATCATTTCTAGGAATGAATACCGATCTACAGCCGTTTTCTTTATTCAAGGCAGCAAAGTTGATAGTATTAAAAGCATTCGAAGGCCTGCCGGTTAACGTATTTAAATTATATTGAGTAAATACCCATTCCTTATACCGGTTTAGAAAGGGTCTCTCAAGTTCAAAATATCTTTCAAAAGCACTATTAACTTTTAGACCGTTACGTTCTATAAACCAAAAGACATCTGAGATATCCTGTTTATACTGGTTATATTCATATTTGTCTATAATGGATTGGTATTGACTGAATATGTATTCACATTGTTCAAAATGCTTTACTATCGGAATAATAGAATTTAGATTCTCATCTGAGTAGAATTTCTGATTAAAGTATTGTAAGGTTTGGTTTTTCTTAACTTCTACCTGGTTACCTAATCCGACATCAAGGACATTCTGTCCAAAATAAAAATAGTTAAATGCTTTCTTATCCGGGGTATAAATTTTATTAAGACCGGATAGTAGATCTTTAACCTGTAAAGGGTCAAACTTTAAAGCTTCCGGATGATAAAAGTTAATAAAGTAACCCCTATCCTGATTCTGATCTACGTTCCTAATATAAAGTCCTAACGGGGAATAAATACCCGGATGAATCTCCGGATGCCTTTCTACCGGTACGGCAAAGATCTCTCTGCCGATATGGTATTTAAACTCTTCAAACTGCTCTTGGGTTTCAATTAGCCAAAACATAACCTTTACCTTAAGATAGGTAAGGTTTTAGAAAAGATCAACTTTCTCTATAAAATTTAAGCCAGTTCTGCTGTAAAAATTCTGGCAGGAATACAAGTTTTAATTCCCGCTCGGCTCTATAAGTAATGTTCTTATTAGCCTCAAATACATCATCTTTTTTACCGGTAAGGGTCCACAATAACCTAAACGGTAAATGGTATTTACTATATATCTTTGGATCTCGATTTTTTATAAGTCTAAATAGTTCTCTATCAATTTCTGTATAAACAGGTTCGTTTCTTTTCTTAACAAAGAATCTAAAAAATTGACCTTTTTGATAATCTTTTTCTGTAGGTTTAATACTTTGAGCTAAAATCTTTAATGCATTTGCTGTTTGTTCTGGTCGAAGTCCTTGTAGTTGTACATACTCGTCTATTAGTTGTGGGAAGTATGCTGTTTCTTTGTAAGGGACTTGTACATCAGGATCTTGAAATTGTTGTGCTATCTGTACTGTTCTTCCTTCAAAAAGAAATTCATCTTGGTAACTATTAAAAAGGGCTTTAGGTATTATCTCCTCAGAAAAAGGTGTATTAGGTGTTGCACCTGTATATGTTTTTCCTGTGTATAATTTATGGTAGTCTCCGGAATAGTCAGCTCCTGAGGCTAAATATACAAACTCATTTAGGAATGCAAATAAATTTGTTTGAACTCTATTTAAGGGAATGTACGGCATACTGTTTATAAATTAGAATCTTTATTAAAAGGTTTAAGTATTTCATCAAGTTTTGCTTCTACAGCATCTTCATAGCTATTATCAGAATAATCAGAAGAGTACTTTACTCCTGTCCCTCTTCCGTCACCGGCGAATTCCCAGGCAGCCCAAGCTTTAGCGTTACCTTTCCATGTATTACGTATAACGTTTTCAAGTTTTGGTCCTTTATCTTTATTTGCCTTATCTGTCCCTTTATTTACCTTTGTTATACTTGCAAGGAATCCGGCCATTGTATTTCTAACTTTAATAACTTCTTTTTCATAGTCCTTTTGCTTGTCTTTATTAACCCAAGTTTTAGTATTTGTATTATATCCAAAGTTATTTGCAACTATGTCTAACTCTTTACTTAATTGAAGAACTCCTTTATATGCATTCGGGCAATTTTCTTGCTTAGCTTCTTCTATTCCGGCTAATTTTTTTTCAATACGTTTAAACATAGCTATTATTTCTGGTACAGGTGGAACGTCAGACTTTCTAGTAGAGTAAGAGTTGTGTGTATAAATACCTGGGGTTCCTATGAGTGCGTTTCTGCTAGTTTTAGCTCCTCCATTAGGTGTGGATGGGAAACAATCTTCGTATTTAAATTTCCAAGGTTTTCCTTTTGGAGAAATCTCAGGTTCGTTTGAAATAATTTCAAGAATTAATTTTTCTAACTCTTTTATTTGCGCAGCTGGGAATTTATGCCAGTACAGGTAGCCGTGCCATTTTCTTTCCTTCCCGTCTGGACCGACAGACTTAGAAACTTCAGATTCAGGGTATATATAACCAGAGTTGAGAGTATCCACATACTTACCTCCTTGTACTTTTAACATCCCGGCATTACATACTTCAATACCTACAGCTTTATGGTTTAAATTACGGTCAAATAGTGCATAATCGGCTCCTGTAAGACCGGCAGAGTCAGTATCTCGTCTTGCATAACCTCCCTCTTTAACTGGTATATTAACTCCTAGGTGCCAGGCCCAGGCTTCTCTAAGGGGAAATAGTAAATCATACTCTCCGTCTAAGTCTAAAACGTAATGAGTTGCTACTTTATCTGTTCTAGTGTTAAAACCGTTTACTACTCCGGCTAGCGTACTTTTTGGAGAACTGGCTGTATAGTGTACTGTTATTTGTGTTTTAGGCATAGTACCTACGAGGTATTGTGCCGTGTAAGGAAGACCTCTTCTTAAGGTTGTTCCTGGACCTACAGTACCAACTCCTCCACTGCCTCCCCCCGCTAATTGAGCATTTTTTGCATCTTGTGCTTTCTGTGCTTGAATGAGTTCTTCTCTACTCTGTTGAAGTTTTTCTTGTTTTAATTTATATACATCTGCTGCATCTTTGAGATCCCCTACTGCTGCTTCAATTACTGTTGCAGCTTCCCCGTCAGGAACTGTCAGGGTCTCTAAGGAAGTTGTCCATTGGTTTTCGGATACTTCGTGATTAACAGCTTTTAATATAAAAGATACGTTACCTCTATAAGACTGCGGTAATATATTGTCTTCAAGATAGATCTTATCAAAAATTCTAATACCAGAGATTCCTTTCATTTTAATTTTTAAATTAAACGGTATAAAAAAGGGTGCAGGTATAGTTTGACTTGTAACCAACTGTCCAATGCAGTACTTGGCATAGGTACTGTTTACAGATACAGCGGTTTTAATTACATCTTTATCTATTTCAGCTTCTGCGTAAAGTTCGTTAGTAGCTTCTTGAAGGTCTAAAAGAGTTCCAGCAATCTTAGTTACTACAGTATCTTCGGTTGTATCTGGTGCAGTCTTTACTTTAACCATTCTATCTATTAAGCCCTTATTAAATTCTGAGAATGCTGTTGCGTTTTCTCCTGGTTGGTTTCCGTTAGCTTGAGCTCCTATGGATATTTGAGAGGCAAATTCATTACTTAATTCTGAACTAAAAGAAACATCTAAAAATGTAGTTCCTTTTGTTTTTGTTACTCCGTATGGTTTTAATACCACCGGGCTACCTTCTTTTTCTTTTTTCTTTATATGGGCTCCTTCATCATAAATAACTAAGGTTGGCCTAGCTTCTATAATATTCTCAGCTATTCCTTCATCCTCTACTCTAGTTGCAAACTTATTTATACCTCCTAAAGCTAAAGTTATATCATCTAAAACTTTTTTAACAAAGTCTATTAAAGCTATATTTCCATCTTCATCCATTGTATCTTCATAGGCTTGCATAATGTAGTTGAAGTTTAACATAACTTTCATTAAGTCTCCTACGGCGTTAGTCTCATCAAGATAGAAATCCTGAGTTAAAGCTGGGTCTTGTAAAATTTTATAGCTTATACCTCCACCTGAGAAGCTTAAACCTTCTTCTACAATTGTCGGGTATACTGTATGCGGTATCAGACAAGTTAATGGATCTGCTGAGATCTGTCCAGGAAAAGTTAACATCCCAGTCTGGCCATATTGGCAGTCTATTCTAACTAAGGGTAAACCTGCTTCGTCTTGGTATATTGTTTTTTCTATAATTTTTAAAAGTGCTCCAAAAGTCATATAGTACTGGTAATTTCCTAAATCCTGGTCGTCTGCTGAGCTTACATCGAAACCTACCCGGATTGCTTCTGATTGGAGTATTGTTACTTGTCCGGTTGCTGTACCTGCGGCAGCATTTGAACTAGTTGAAATATCGGTTGTGTTTTTTAATTTTTCAACTACTCCTTCCCCTATACCGCCTTTTGCATTAGCTACCGGTTCAAAATTTTGTAACAGTTTAAAAAGTATTCTATGTATCTGTGATTTGGTTCTTTTAGCTATTAATTTTCGGGCCCAAGTCTCATCATCAATACTATCCACTATATCTCCTAGAAACTCATTTCCTGTTTCAAAAAGCCCTGTAAAAAACTTAGCGATTTGTTCTCCTACAAAGCCAAGACCGTTTGCAACGCTATCTAAAACACCACCTTCATCATTAGCCTCCTTTTCAATTTCTTCTTTTCTAGCAGCTTGTTCTTCTTTGGCTTTAGCTATAGATTCCGGGGTTGCGGTGTTGATCTTAAGTTTTTCTATAATATCACCGTGAGTGATAGTTTTAATAGTAATACTGTAGGATAGATCTGCGTTAAAGGTCCATTGAAAATTAACAATTTTTCCGAAAAATCCATCGTAGTTAAAATCTTGTTTGTTTCTTTGGTTTTTAATTTGAGTTGTTAATTGCCCTACTTGCGAAGATCCTCCATTCATAAAAGTAGTAAATGCCCCATCCACATCTCCTTTCTTAAGGCTGATTACCTTTCCTGCATTATTTACATATTTTGTATGTCCCCATTCTACTAGTATACTATAACCGGGTCTAAGGTATAGTTTTTCTATTGCGTCAAACTGTTCAAAGGTAAAACATTTAATATCAATATCACATGTTGCTAATGCTCCATTATTTTTATACTGAAAGCTTAAAGATTCGATCCCGGGGTTTGGACGGTACCCTTGAGATTTACTAAAAGGGTACGCTTCTACAAAATAACTATTACCACCTAATGCTATCCCGGCATTCATTTCTCCTGTTCCTCCAAACAGTACAAACTGCTTAGCCTTGGCACTGCTGCCGTCTATATCAACAGAAGACGCTAGCCTTATCCAAGACGTATTATTCTGACCTTGGATTGTGGTAATATCCCTGTTAGAGCCAGCATAAAGCTGTTCTCTCTGGTTTAATTGTTCTTTAACTCCTGGTCTTACATTTGATCCTACTATTCCCATAACTTTTCATTACCGTCTGTTAAGAAGATTATATCGCATGATAGTCTCCGATACATCGACCGGAATCCGGATTTGAGTACCTGGTGTGATTGATAAAGAGTCCTGAGGTAGGTTATTGTTTGCTGCTGAGATAATCCAGTAAAGTGTAACATCTCCGTAGTAATCTGCTGCTAATAAATCTAACCTATCTCCTACTGTTGTAATAACGTATATATCATTATCAGTCACAGGCACTTCAGGGTACCTAACTGTTCGGTAGATTGGTATTGCTTTTTCATCCCGTGTATCTATAAGAACCTGTGTATCTATGTATCTTGCCATTACTTTAATCTTATAATGTCTTTGCTCCAATAAATTGTCCTTTGTATGCAGGAAGGAAGTTGTGTATTGGTGTAAAATCAAAGGTATCTACATTTATTAAATGAGGCAACTTATTTTTACCAAATGTGCTTACTCCTGTGTTAGTACGTTCGATTTCCCAAGGTGCATTATCCGGGATTGAGTACCCTATACTGTTCAATTTTCCGGGTACGGCTCTTAACCAGTCTCCAACTGTCAATTCTACAAAAACACCTCTCATAAACCCTCCTTGACTGTAATCCGGAGCTGTAGCTGAGGCTAGCCTATTTAACTTCTCATACATTCGCGGGAGTTCCACTCTAGACTGGGCATGAACATCAAAAGATAAACTAAAACTTCTCTCAAACCCGCTGTAAACGTAAAAATTCTCACCACGTCCCATCATCTTATAACTGGTCCAGTCTGCGGAGAAGCTATCAGATACTCCTCTTATAAAAGCTCTAAACTGTATAAGAGTCGGAGCAACGCTATCATTTTCGTAGATTTTAATGTAAAAAGGAATCAGATCTGCCATCGGAGCTGCCTGGGTTCCTAATTTTTTGTACGTTATTTCATCTGTACCTATGCTTTTTTTAGCTCTTGTCGGGTCTATATTTCTATCAATTCCCTTGTATCCAGGAACTCCGACTTTAAAAGTTCTATTGAGGTTAAAAGTACTGGTTGTTGGTGCAGCACCGGAATTATCAGTAAGCTTTCTAAAGTCTGCAGGCGGTGTTTCTCCTAAGTCTTTAGCTAGAGTTTGTTGATCTATCTGCTTACGTGTTAGTAAGTTTTTAGGGTTATCGGTATTATATTCTAAATTAGCACCATAAACTCTCTTTATATCTAAATTAACACCGTTTGGGTTAATATTATTACGTACCTGTTGGTTTGGACTGGTTTTGTTGTAGTCTCTGGTAACCGGTGTGAAGAAAAACTGGCCTTTATCAGTCTTAGAAGACTGTACGTAAGAACTATGTTCGGTTGTTAAATTAGGATTTACTCCTAAATTTCGAGTTCCAGTCTGTATATCGGAAGAGTTAGTTCTTATTAGTGTACTGTAAGATGTTTTAGCTAGCGCATTAACTGGTGTGTAACCATCAGTGTCTAAGGTACGTCCAAGTCCAGTAACACTTTGGAAGTCCCCTCCATTTATATTATTGGAGATGCTATTAGAACCTTTAGAAACCAGGTTTATATAGTTTAATTCTGTCTGTGTTGTTCTTCCGTTGCTGTATTGAAGATACCGTGCGCTGCTTTTTGGATCACTTACTACTTTAACATACCGACTGTATTCTACATTATTAACTCCGGTTCTTTGATCGGCAAACTTAATGTTGGTAGTTCCGTTACCTCTACTACTCCCAGGTCCGTTTGGATACTGTAGTATGTTAACGTTATTACTTTTTGATGTTACAAGAGTATCGGTTAAACCAATTAATCTGTTTTCTTTTAAAGATAAGTTCTTAACTACGCTATAATACGTCTGATCTCCAAAGTCCTGTTTAGGGTAATGTTCTCCTTTAAAATTGTTAGCTACCTGTTTAAGTGTGTTATCAACACTATACTTACCGGCATTAAACCCAAGAGGAGAGGCTTGAGTCTGTACGTTAGTTTTACCTAACTGTTTTTGCTTATCAGCAAATAAGAACCCTGCAGAAGTTGAAGGAGTTAGTAAAAGCTGGGTTAGTCTTGAGGTATCATCGACAGTCGATTCTAATGCCAATGTTCCGCCTCTAATGATAAAAGCAGAGCCACCGGTTTGGTTGGTTCCAAAGAGCGAGTCAGGTATGGGTTTTCTTACAAACGGTTGTCTGCTTGATCCTCCGCCTACCCGATCTTTACCATACCTAAGTGATTTTAGGTCAGTTTTTAGATCGACTAATGCCATTTAATTATTTAGGTGGATTGTCTAAGTATTTCTTAGGTGTCTTACCGTCTAAATCCAATTGAGAAGCTTTTAAACCAGGTCCGCCTAGTTCTTGCTGCTTCTTAGGATTGTCAATAAATTTATTTGGTGACTTACCTTCCAATCCAAATACTGATGTTTTTAATTTATTTAGTAGGCTCATAATTTTACTGTTTATTATAAATATTAAGTCTTATAAGTTCCTAGTTTTAAAGTCTTACCTACTTCATTACCGTCAAGAACAACTGTTCCTCCGGCCTTAATAGCGTCTCTAATTTCTTTAAGTAACGTAACAGTCTCATCATCTGTATCCTCTTCTCCACCGCCTCCGAAGAATATTCCGGCTAGACTTTCTAAAGCCGGGGCTACTAATCCTAAGGCTGATAATGCTCCAATAATTGGAAGTGCTGTAAATCCTGCTAACGACATAGCTGCTAAGCCTCCAGCGATAGTAAATAAAGAACCTCCTACAGCCATTAATGCAGGTGCTACTGTGGCAAATTCAACCATCTGTCCTAGTATTCCACCTATATCGGCATCTTTTAGTAAGTTAAATGCTATTGCTGCAGGGATAATTGCGAAACCTAGAGCTGCTATCATTGCAATTCCTAACCCAAAGGCAATAAGTTGAGGCCCCATAAATAAAGCTCCTAATCCAGCTAATGCTAAGGCTAATAACGGTAAGGCAACTGAGAATGCTATAATGGAATCTGAGTCAACTCCGGCAAGGGCTGAAAATGCTAGTGCTCCAATCAATAAACTGACTGACATAACTCCCATTGCTAGAGCTCCTTTCATAATATCCTTACCTACTTTACCCATAAAGGCTACTGTAAGACCTAACATAGATAATGCACCAGAAAATGCTATCATCTGGACGGGGTCAACATCTTTGACCATCTGCATGGCAAAACCAAAACCTACCCCCAACACAGCAATGGTAACTCCTAATGCTAGAGCTCCTTTCATAATATCTTTATACTGTTGGCCCATAGAAGCTAGACCATTTCCTAGAGATTTTAAGAATCCTCCAGGTCCGGCGCCTTTAGCACCTTTAGTAGCGCCTTTAGCTGTTTTTGTATTTGCAGCTGCTTTATCCATCAAACCGCCTCCTGCACCTGGTTTAATTTTATCAGCGAGGGATTTACCCTTACCTGTTAGCTTGTTCCATCCTTTTTTAATAAGGTCTCCGGCATACTTTGCAGATTCTTTAAGGTTATCTTTCATAGTGCTGAAGGTTTTACCGATGGCTTTCAGTTTACTGAAGAGCATTACACCTAGTACGCTATAAAGAACCAATGAGTTTGATAATATATTGGCAAAGAAAGTTAGTATTGGTGCAACTGCATCTGCAAGTTTAGTTAATGCTGCTTCTAATTTTTTCTGAACATCTACTTGCTTGGCGGCTTCATAGTTCTGTTCTCCGTACTTTTCTGTAAATTCTTCTGCACCAAGTTTGGCATACTCTTGCTGCATTAACATTTTACCCATTTGTTCAGAACTCATACCTAAAGCTTTGGCTTGTGCTTCTTGTTGAATTCTGTTCATCTTGGAGTATTTTTCTGCTGTGATGCCTTGTTTTTCTAATTCTTTTCCAAGACCGGCTAGATCATTTGTTAGGGCTAACTCTCTTGCTTTTTCAAGATTTAACTGTTGACCGGTTAGTAGTTCAGCTTCTAATTCTGCTGAGATTGAAGATTCAAAATCTACTAATTTACTAGCTATACCATTAAGGTCTGACATGCTCATGCCTAACCTTTTAGCTTCTATTGCAGCTTCTGCTAATGCTTCGGTATTAAAACCAAACTGTGCTCCAATTTCGGCTGAGATACTTCCGACTTCGGCTAAGATCTCACTGCCGCTATACATAGTCTTATTAAGCTTATTAGACTTATTAACTACGTCGAAGACTTCTTCTCCGGCTGCTTTAACATTCTTTCCAGATATTCTAGCCATTCCGGCAAATCCTCCGGCTGCTTCAGTAGAAAGACCCATCTGATCTTTTAATGCCGTGGCTTCAACTACTGCTTGTGCCCCTAAAGCTTCGGCTGACATTCCAATCTGTTTACTGATTTCTCCAAAGGTCTTCAGCATATCCACACTAGTAACGTACATGTTACCAGATGCAACCGATGCTCCTTGAAGTTCGTAATTAAGACCGGCTACCTGCATTTCAGACATTCCAGTACTTCTCTGCACGTTGTTCATCGCTTTATCGGCTTCTAGTGCATTTTTAGCCAGGAAGGCAAAAGCTCCTTTGGCCACAATGTCCGACATTGCGTTCAGTTGTATTTTAGCAGCTTGAAATTTATTAGGAACTTCTCCTGTTTCTTCAACTATTTTTTGAATTTCTTTCTCAGCTTGCTCTAAAGATTTTGTAAAGGCTCCTCCAACAACAGGTAATTCACCTAAGGCATTGGTAGCCTTACGGAGACCGCCCATTGAATTCTCAATTTGGGCGAGTGTGTCTGCTTCTTTTTTACGTTGTTCGTTCTGCTCTTCTAGCTGTTTAGCTATAGCATCCTGGTACATAGACATTTTTGCAGCAGTAGATAAGCTCTCATTTGCTATTGCTAGATTTTTCTCTTCAGTAGCTGTTCGATTATCTATTGCTTTTAATGCTTCCTGATCTAGATGTCCGGTCTTAGATGCATTTTCCATCATCTCTTCCCGGGTTTTATTTAATATCTCTAAATTGGATAAAGCTTTTTTAGCAGCATCGTAAACTTCTTTATCTTTATTCTTTAAGCCGTTAGCAAGAATTTCAGAAGAAGCTCGAGCTTTATTAATTAAATTTTGATTTTTTTCAATACTTTGTTGCTTCTTCTTAATATCGTCGGCTAGATTTTTTCCTATACTAAGACTGGCATTTTGATTGCCTAACTCCTTAGTCATATCCCGAGCCAGCTTGACCGACAGTTTATCAGCTTCAGTAACCCGACTTTTAATACCAGCGAGTTCTTTCATAGTCTCTACATAGGACTGAGCTATGTTTACGTTTTCCTGATTTGTGTCTTGCTGGTTCTTTTTGGTCATAGGAATATCCGGTTACTTATAAATATTTACTTAGACCGTTTCTGAAAGCCTGGATGGTCTGGGAGATCGTCTTTATTAGGATTTGCAAAGTCAACAGTAGTTTGAGATTTTGTTCTGCCGCGGGAACTAGTTTTACCTCCTGCTTTTTTAGCAGCGGCTGCTTCTTCTTCATAATAGTCGGACATCTGGGCTAAGGTGAATTTTCTTAACCACATAGGCATATTGTAGACCGTATGCCAGTCATATCCTCCTTTTCCAAAGAAGACTATCTCATGAATCTGTTTAAAGAGTCCGTGACGGTACTGAGCTGCGTCAGTCGATGTCAGGGTAAAGAAAGCTGGCCCCGATTGGGATTGTTACGGGGTTATCCCCTCCTTCTGGGATGAAAGTCATATCAACATCTGGTTGGATCTGTCTCATATACTCTCTCAAAGCTCTAGAGTCTCTGGCTAACATAGCATTGTCAACAAAAGATCTAATATCTTTACTTTCCGTGCTTCCGTTAACTGAGGTAATGATGTGCTTTAATCTGGTTGTTAACTCTGGGGTGTTCTCTTTTGAGATTTTTTTAAGACCTTCTAATTCTCTTTCGATTTTTCTTTCATCGGCTCCCGTAAGAATTTTAAAAGTAATTTCATTTTGAGAGTGAGGTAAGGTGTATTTAAATTCATTAACCCCTTTAGTAATCAGAGATTCATCAAAAGGCTTGTTTTCTACCAAACTTAAGTCTATAGACTGTCTTTCGCCGTCGTATTCAAATTCATAGTCTTTTCCGTAACCTAAGATACGGCAAGCAACTAAGATTGCATTCTTGTCTCCTACTAAAAGATCGTCATAATTAATTTTAGTTACGATCAAAGATTGTAATAGTTTATCTACTACAGTTCCTTTTTTGATGTAGGCTTGGTTAGTTAGAATGTCCTCTTCTTTTGCGGTCATGTATTTGATCTCAATCTGACCGGATGCTAATGGACTGTCTTCTGGGTATAATAACCCTTTTGATGGAAGGTCGATGACCTCTGTCGGCATTTTAAATTCTGACATAGATTTTCTTTGTTATAACTGTTCTATTATAAATATATACAAAAATACTTTATACGTCAACTAAAACGTAATTTCCCTTATATTTCATTACGTTGTATGGAGACCAATCAATTTCATCAGTCTCAATTCCGGCTTTAATAAATGCCTGTCTTACACCTACTACAAAGTTTTTTAAAGAGTCTGGGATGTTATCTAGAGCATCTTCTTCTCCGTCTATAATATAGGCTTCAGCAGTCGGAGTAGCTTGTTGTATCAAGTCTTTCTCATCGTTTCCAATCTCCATAGCATTAGGCATATCTAGAATTGCTAACCTATCAGAGATCTTTTGTAAACCTAAAATAGGAATAATATGAGGGGATGAATGTCCTAGCAGTTTTTCTGCATGTTCAATCTCTAAAGGGTCAGTAGTTACTTTTTTAACATCTTCTCCTTTTTCTAAAACGATGCCCCAGTCTCCTTGACCTACCCGTCTCCAGCCTTGATCTTCAAGTTTATAGATTTCGGCTTTCATTGCCGGGGTTGAAATTACTTCTTTTAATATATCTAAGAGTTTCATAAATAAAAAAGCCCTCTCTAATAAATAGGAGGGCTCTTATAGATCCGTTAATTAGATTAGAAGTTCAATACAGCGTAGTCAAATCTTAGACTTACTGTGATTTCCTGATGTGCAGCACCTTCATCCCAACTTAACTCAGAGAAAGTAGCTGATTTAGCATAAGCACCTTTAAGTACCCATTCAGAAACAATATCTCCTACAGGTCCTAAAATATCAATGGTTACGTCTTTCTTATAGAAGTCTGAATATCCATCTCTACCGGTTACTGATTCGTGTCCTAAACGAATCCACTCCATTACTGCCTGTGCACCAGAAGGGGTAATTGGATCAAATAAAGTCATATCAAGATCTGACCAAGTACTTCTACCTTTAATCTTACGTTGAACGTTAATGTGGTTTAAGGTTATATCTTCTGATTCTATCACTACCGAACCTACTCCTTTGATAAAGTATGAAGGAATTCCATCCACATACATTATAAATCGATTTTTCTGTTTAGGTTCAAAGGCGGTGAAAAATATTTCGTTTGGATCTAATACTGCCATGTTTTTATTCTTTTAATCTATTATAAATATCTTCGTTTAAATTAATTATCCTGGGAATGTAGCTCCTGTTGGTAAAATGTTGAAGTCTAAGTAGATGAATTCTGCAGTCTTAGTAGGTTGTAAGTAAATTTGACCTACTAATTGGTTTCTGTCGATTACATCTGCTGTGTTATTACTATCATCCATTACTACCTTGAAAGCGTAAAGTCCCTGTCTTTGTTGAACTGATTCTAAGTAAGGATTAACCTGAGCTAAGAATTGGTTTCTAGTTGCTAATGTATTCTGTTCGAATAATAAGTTTCTAGATACTTCAGAGATATAGTTCTTTAAAGTAATCAACAATCTTCTAACATTCACTCTATCTAAAGCAGAAGCTCTAGTCTGTAAAGTTTTCTGTCCGAATACTACCAATCCTGTGTTAGGGAAGGAAGCAATTGGGTTAACTTTACCGTCATATAAACTATCTCTTTGACTTTGAGTTAATTTTCTTTCTGCTTGTATTGCGGTAGCTAAAGCTCCTCTGTTAAATCCAGCAGGTGCAAACCAAGTCTCAGAAGTACTATCATTGTAAGCAAATACTGAAGGTACTAAAGTAGAAGCAGGTACCCAAACGTTGTTTCCAGAATATGGATCTGGTGTTTGGATCCAAGGCCAGTACATTGCAGCATAAGAAGTGTTTCTGGTTGCTGCTTCTGTAGTAGCAGAACTTACTGTTGCTCCGTAAGCTGTTGGATCAATTACAAGTAAGTGATCTTGTCTCTCTGTAGCAGTATTAATCAAGGTTGTGATTGTGCTTGAGTAAGCAGTGTTGTACAATCCAGGTACTATCATAGAGTTATAAGCATATTCATCTTTATTTGCTAATAAAGCCAAAGCAGTAGTGTAGTTAGCTGCAACAAGTCCTTGTGTATCTAGATTGCTAATATCTTGGTAGAAGTTAGCTTCTCTTCCATTAAATGGTGTTCCAGTTGCTCCACCAAAAGATCCAGAAGATGCTGCAGGTATTGAACCAGTTAAGCTAGCCTTAGCAGTTCCATTATTATCAAAGAAATTTGGTGTTGGGTAGTTAACTGCTGATACTGTTACGTACTGGCTCTTATTAGGATAAGACCCGGAAACTTGTATGTATGTTGTCCCATCACCGTCAGTAACTACTGTTTTAGTTTGATCTCCAATAGCTCGAGCAATGTAGTTAGGCTGTGTTGGGTCTAAAGAAAGATTAGGCCAAGTCTCTAAAATAACTTTACTATTAGTATTATCATCTCCTCTTCTGATTAGAAGTGTAAAAGTTCCTAAACTACGATTTACTCCTGATATCTCCCATCTTATATTATCTTTACTTCCTGATGGTAATATTCCTCCATCACCTTCAGTTGAAGTACTGTTCATAATAGTACCTTCAGAAGGAGTTTTAAGTTCAAAAGGACTAAGCCCAGTTGTAGGACCTCCAGAACCAGTAGGAATAAGACTAGATGTAGCTGCAGTAAAAGATCCTGATGCTACTCTGGTTACTAGTAAGGTTTCTCCTCCGTTTTGGAAGTAGTTATACGCTGCGATTGAAGTAAAATAGGTATAGTAGTTTGAACCGGATAAAGCTTGTTTTCCAAACTTACTTTCAAATTCACTAAACGATGTTACTAACGTAGGTATATTAACAAGCCCTCTTGCAGTCGGTCCAACAATTGCTGCTCCAATTGCAGGCGGCTGTTGGGTCAAGAAGGATTGATCATTCTCTCTTGCTAAAATACCAGGTGATAATAAAGTTTCTGCCATTTTTGTTTTCTTTAAATAGTTGTCTAATATAAATAGGACTTAGATTTGCAAAAAGTTTGCGTTAGAGACCTACTTTAAAAGTTAAATCTTCATCAAAAACTACAGTACTTCCGTCAAGGGTTGTTTTTAACAATACCGTATAGTACCGTTCTGGCTGTAATCCGTTCATGTAGATATCAAAATAATTACCTGTTGAATCACAGGAAACTTTAGTGTAGCTGCTATCAAAGTCAATTACGTATTCATTAGTATCTAAATCTTTAATAGCGTAATATGTAGCTGCCGGAAGAGCGTAGTTTGTAGTATATACTGAACTGGTTGTAAAAGTTCTTGTTGGATACTGTGGACGAGCATTAATTCTGAATCTTTGTATAGACTCTGAGTTATATCTTATTGGCAGGTTGGTTAAACTTACTGCTGCTTGTTGTGAGCTTAAGGTTGTTAACGATCCAGGTGAGTAACTAGAATCATCCCATTTAAATTCTAAACATGGTGGGTATATTGTATTAGTATCTATTGAGAAATACTTTAACTCAGTTCTATAAGCTCTATTTTGTAAAAATTCAAAAGAATCTGCTTGCTTAACTATAAATCCATCATTTGATAGTCCTCCGGAATACCAGGTAAGTATAGTGTTTGTTACATTTATGTTTAAGTCTAAATCACTTCTATAAGTAAATGAAGCAGAATGTACCACAGGTAAGCCTAAACTTGAACCAGTATACCAAGTTCCTCCTCCGTCGTTTGAACCGCTGAAGGATGCGGTTGCATAAGTTCCAAATCCAGACGTAGCCCATGCTTTAGATCCAGATGCATCAGCCCAAAGCCAAGATACACCGTTTACAGTTTTAGGATTATTTAAATATTTACCTGTACCGTTCTCCCAAGATCCAGAAACTGGGTAGCATTCTAATGTAGTTTCTTGAGCTAAACCTCCAGCTTTTGCAATGAATAATTTTAAATTTGATTTAAAGGTTCCTGATACTGTATTCTCTAGAACAGATGTGATTTCTGATGTTGGAAATTTAATTAATGTTCTGGTTACTTCTGGTGTTCCTCCTACAGCTTCTCCTCCGGTAGTAGTGCTTACTTCTATAATTTCATCAATACCGGTATTCATTGAAGGATACTCGCTGTAGATAGTAGCATCTTTTTCCGGGAATATTTTATATACTGCCATTGCTTATAAATATTAAACTTATATTATGTAAGGTCCTCCTTAATTATTACTTGAGCTTTTGAAAAAGCTCTTCTTGCTGCAGCTACATCTTTATTTATGGAGTCTGGTATTAGATACCCGCTTAACTTTATAGAAAAAGCAGTTTTAATTAACCTTTCTTCTCCCTGGTTTAAAGTTTCATTATTAGTAAAAGAATCTATCTGTGCAAAGAATTTAAATCTTGCCGGGTCTCCCCAGTACGTTTTAGTTGCGTAATTGATAGATTCAACAACTTTATTCATCTGTTCAATATAATAAGTCCAGATAATACAATCGTATGTTAATGTAACATAATCAGGAACAACTACTATATCATAAGCTGTTACAGGTTGTTTATTATTTAATAAATCGAATCTACTATAGGCATTGGATTTTTGATAACCTTGAGCGCTTACGGCGTAGTTTACTGGAAAGTTTCCATCTAGTTTATTTGTTAAACCAAAGTTATTTTCTAAACTAGTTCTCCGGAACATAATAACCGGAGCCATAATCTTACTATTCTTATCTCTGTAATAACCATCTTTCTGAACAGATTTCCATCTTTCAGGATTTCCGTATACTACTGGTATCTCTTCTAAGACTCCGTTTTGATAAACTCTTGGTTTAATTACGTTAGTAAAGTAGTAATGTACAGCTTCATCAATATCCTGTATACCTATTCCGTATGTCTTAGTCGGACTATCTTTTAATGTTATTTGCTGGGCTCTGTATGTCTTAGCAGTAGCTGGGTTTTCTGTATTGGTAAACTTAGGTAGTGGTAATACGCTGTTATTAGGATTTTCTAAAAGAGGATCCTGTTTAGATATTGAAATATCTCGTTGATTTTTCGGTATGGGTTTTCTTATCTCTTCTGCCATTATCCTCTTTCTTTAGTGATGCCTACTTTATCTGCAGGTATTAAATGGGTATTACAAACTATAGAAATAGAAGAACCAAAATCATTTAAACCTTGAGAATAAGCATAATCTGGTGATTTACCTACAAATAATTGATTCTCTACTATTCCATCAATCTCGTAATAATTTTCATAATAAAAAATTACATCTCCAACTTGTGCTACTAGATCTAAATCAACTAAATCTTGTCTAAAAAATGCAAAATCTGAAGTTCGAGTTATATCAGGTCCCCATTCATCTGAGTTCCATGTTTGGTCTCCTCTGGTGATTAAAGCATTTAATAATACGGGTTCGTGTACAAACTTATTAACAGCCTCTCCATACATATTGGTTCTGGAAGCTCCTACGGTTATTTTATAATAACCTACCTGTTGGGTGATTACATCCCCAAGCAGTTCTCTGTTTATTGAGTTAAACAGTAGGATATCTCTTTGTCTTCCAAATAATGCCATTTATAGTTCATCTATTTTTTGAAGTCTCTTAAGACTGTACTTAAATTTTTTTAATTCAGGAATTTTTTCTAAAGCTAACTTCTTAACTATATCATAAGTCTCCTGTCCTGGTTTAACCGTTACAACTTTAATTTCCAAGATTCCTCTTGGTTCTAAGTCTTCTTTATCTGTCTTATTGTTAACTACTGTAACATAAGGTAAAGAACGGATAATCTGAGCAATATCGGTTATATTGGTTTCTTCTGAGAATTCCACATAAGCGTAAGTATCGTACATGCTATATGTTAACTCAGATAATATTTTAATTAGTTTACTCATTATATGTTATCCAATATAAATAAAATAAGGTACCTGTCCTAATTCTTTTTGTTTATGATCTGCTTCTGCTGCTCTTCTTTCTAATAACTTATCTCTAGAAGTTTCATCTAAATACGCTCTTAATCTCTCAACTAAGGCTGTTTTTTCTGCTGTTGCCGCTGTGATAAGATCGGCATGGTTTAAGGTTACATCTGCTCCTGGGATTGGAACTGTTCCGTATTTACCTCTTACATACCCAAGCATTTCTTTTGCAAGAGCTAAAGCATATTCAAATATCCACTGGCGTCCTATAGAGTTAATTAACTTATAGGTTGGGTTAGCATAAGGAACGTTTGATACGTTGGTAACTGGTGATGATACCCCAGATCCGGTTCCTGTAGCTGCACTATGTTTTTCTGATTTTTTAACGTATTCAAAGAAAAGCTTTCCTCCATCTACTGTCGGTATCGGAAATAACCTTAATCTATTATTTACTAATTCAAAAGAGTATTGAGATTTTCTGATCTGGTCGTTAAATTCAATTGCTTGAATCTTTTGAAGGTCATAGTTAATAGGCATCAACAGGAAATTGATAGCCGGTGAGTAATTACCCCATCCAAAAGTATCTAAAAGATTCATCATACCGGTACCTGTTCCTGCATAAGGATCAAAGTATCTAACAATAGCAGGAGATGCTTCATAAAATACTCTTTTAATTTCAATCGAATCTCCGGTTGATAAAGAAGCAGAAGCTGCTGCCCAGGCATCCATATCGTAATCTTGTTGATTGGCTACAGTAGTTAAAGAGCCAGTATACCAGGTTACGTTTCCTCCTACACCAATCTCTTCTCCGTACTGTTCTGACATTCTAACAATGTTAGCGACTGTAGGTGTGATTAATGTATTGTTTAAATTAGAACCCGTAGAGCCTCCTTCAAGATCAAGATAATCCTGTCTTACTTTATAGGCATAAATCTCGTTACCGTATATTGTTACTGCTTCTTCAAAAGCTGTATAAAAGTGAATAGGTTGTAATTCTACATCAGATAAAGGGTATCCTAATCTTTGAGCACAGAAGGTTGCTACCTTATCAGCATCTGTTTGAAACTGATAGTCATAATCATAAAATCCGAAAGGTGTGTCTCCGGGAAAGAATGAAGAAGAACCGGGCCAGATTGTAGCATTTGCCATATGTTATAAATAGCAAAGGCTTTCGTATTAGTTTATAAATTCAATATAAGCTGAAGATCCTGTTAGCTCTATGTTAGAAGATCCTGATACTATAAATTGTAAAGCACCTCCGGTTAGTGGAGCTGAGTCTGGGAAGTACATATCAGATAGTCCTACTTTCTTATAGTTACCGCTACTATCATAATAACCTACTGCTCCGTGAGATACTACTGTATTATTTGCAAAGGTTAGTTCGTAATCAATTTCAAAAGGTACTTGATTAGCTCCTTCGAGATTTACTGCTCCTATCTTAGTTCCATTAGTTAAAGTTGTACTTCCAATCTTAATATAAGAATCAAGAGTAGGAGTTCCTAAAGCACCAGTATCTCCAACGTTTCCTCTGATGTGAAATTTAACCATTTTTGCTTCACCGGATGTATTTGCTGCAACATAGTTTGTAGGTAGGGTACGGTCTCCGGTATAAGTTACAGTTGCTGCCAATAAATCATACTCTTCTACAGCCGATTGAGACATGAAGACATTTTCAAACTTACTAAATATAGTACCTTGAGGGTAGATTGTGGTCTCATTATAAGAAGCAGTAACGTAGTCCGTAAAATATCCGGTACTTAAAGCATGAGAAGCTGTTCCGTATAGTCTAACATCGCTACTATAGTCAGAAGATGATATAGAACCTACAAAAAGTCTGTTTGAAGATGCATTATAATATAAGCCTGATCCATCTGATCCTGAATCTACTACTAACTGGGTATAATCTGTTCCGGAAGGATCAGGTATGTCTGTAGGGCTTACGAAAGTTAACCGGTAATCTATATTGTTAGTAGGTAAGTTATTTATTTTAACATTGTTTGCATTTGTTGCTGTTGTAGCGGTAGTTGCACTAGTTGCTAGAACTGCATTATTTGCCCAGGAAGCTGTTCCTGTTAAATCTCCTGTATTAGTAGAATTAGTAATATCTAGAGATCCTGAGATAGTTATATCGTAAGCTACTGTTCCTGATAAAGCATCAACAGATTGAGTTACGTGCCAGGCGTTAACAGTCTGGCTTTGTTCAATACCGGTTTTTGAAAGCGTAAGTGCCATATATAATAAATATTCCTAAAACAGTAAAAGGAGCCCGGTTTAGAGAGCTCCTAATATAGGGTAGTTAAGGCTATTAACCTTCGGGGGTAAATTCTCCTTTTTCCAAGTCTAAAGAGCCGTTTCCGTAAGTATCAAATAATTTCTGACTTAAGGTCTGTTCTTTAACTCTCAAGGCTTCGAAAGCTTCTTCAACTTTATCTCTCTGGGTTTGAAGATTTAGTTTAGCTACTTCAATACTTCCTAACTGTTGGGTTAGGTTAGTGCTTTCCTGTTGTAGGGTACGAAGTTCTTTAATTTCTTCTTCGGTAAGTTTTTTAGGTTCCATATAATCTTAATATAATAACTGTTTTTAATTTAGGCAACTTATTTTACAGTCTAAAAGTGAGTAGTTCATATTATTACTTATAAGTAATTACTAGGTTGGATCTACCCCGTTTTCACAGTACCGGCACATATCATAACAGGTATTTAGTTCCGGGATTATTTCCTCATATTCTTGTTCGAACATATTGCCGATAATATAACTTAAAGAATAATCCATACAGCATAAGGATACATCACCGTTTGGAAGCATTACATTATGGTAAAGTTTTTCAAGACATCCGCAAGTCTTAGGAGATTCTCCGTGATATATAGATTTAAATAATTCTTTGGCATTTAACAATTCTGGTTTCATTATAGCCTCTCCAATTAGGTTACCGGCTCTAGACCACATCTCAGGATTTCCAACCTGACCGAATATATGATAAACAGATTCATGAACTGTTCCCATGGACATTAAATAGAATGATCTGATGTCAAATCTATATTCTCCGAGTTTTTCTATAACTTCTATGTAACGTTTAGTGATAGGATGCTTTGCTCTTTTTTCCTGATCAGGTAAATGTAAAACAAACCCTGCATTTTCTCCCGGATCGAAAGGTATATCTTTTATTCTTTCTACATCTTCTAAAGTCATTCCTACTCCGGTTGTGAACGCTGCCACTCGATGTCCTTTTTCATGAGCATAAACTAACATATCGGTACAATGTCTGTTAGTCCAGGGTTCGGTAAAACCGGCAAAAGTAATTCTAACTTCTGTTGGAATTTTGTCTATTGCTCTTTTAAAGTCATCTAAAGATAAATGACGGGTTCCATTATAGTTTTTAACTAAAGTTCTTTGAGGACAAAATATACAATCAACAACACAACCTTTTTTAGGAAGATTAGTTGTGATTTCCATAGTCGCATACGGTGTTGTTTTCCAGCCTTGATTAGCCATTTAATAAGTAGTTACTTGCTTTTTTAGTTCCTTCAAAAGGATTAATCATTATTTTTAAAATTTCCGGATCTACTAAATCAGGATGCACCCACCAGTCTTCAAAGGTTGAATTTTTATCCGGAGCAATGTCCGATACTACTAATTTATAACCTTGAGACTGTAAAAACTTTCTTGAACTTTCCCGGTACCTTAATGAACGATCTGCGTAATGATCATGCTCATAAGTGATTACTCTAAACTTATATTTATCAAAAGGAATTGATAGTAATACGTTAAAAGTAACTTCGGCAGGTTCTACATCTAACTGTAAATAATCTATAGTTTCTCCAAGTTTATGCTCGTGTATAAGAGCGTCAAAATCTGCTTTAGTAGCATCCTGTAAGATGCATTTATTCTTACGTTGACTATTAAATTTCTCAACCTCTTCAGGAACGATATCTAATGAGAATCCCTTCCAGTCAAATTGAGTTTCTAGTAGGGCTGTGTTATTTCCTTCAAAAGGTCCGGCTGATCCTACTTCAATATAGGTTCCGTTTCTTTTTCCATCTAACATAGAAAGTACAAACATATCCTGTAAAGCCTGGGAGTAGTTCTTTTCTATTTTATCCGAATCTTTAAATTTGTATCTAAGGTTGTTAAGGTCCAGATCTTTACTATAAGGTAGTTTAAAAAATCTTTCTCCTCCGATATTTGCTAGATTTGAATGACAGGCATCTGTAAATTTATCTTCTAGAGTCCAATCTTTTAATAAATGTTGAAATAAAGAACGGGCTTCATCACATCTACCAATCCACCAGCCGGCTACTGCTTTTTGAAATAGTAAAGCATGTTCTCCTGGGTAATCAATATCAGTTAGAGTTTCTTTAGTATAATTTAGTTTAGATAAACCTTGAACGGCTGCTAGATAAGATTCCTGCCATTCTTCTTTTATCTGATGATCATAACTAAGGTGGTAATATGCTTCCGGACGGTCGGGATTAAAAGTTATTGCATTTAAGATCGCTCCTCTGGTTGAATGAGGACGGTTGCCTAATTCTTTTAGACATAACATAGCCTTAATTAAAGCTTCATAAATTAAATCCCCTTCTTGATTTTCATCAGCATATTCTGCCGTTCTTAAAAATAAAGAAAGGCCGGCTGCTTTGTTACCTTCTTCATAATATTGCTGTCCAAGATTAAAATTAGTTTCTGGATTGTATGGATCCTGAATAAAGAAAAAATGATGTTTATCCATTAATAAGCTCCTCCACGGCTTGTTTTGGTATTCTCAAAGCAAAAGCAGCATTATCTTGAAATCCAAAAGTTACTACTAAATCTTCATCTACTACTGCTGCTCCGCAGACAAATTCAATTCTCCCGGTCATAAATTTAAATACATCCGAGACTTTAACAATATTCCAATCCTCATCCCAGACTACAATTCTATGATTATAGATTCCATCTTTATTATTATTCTCATTCATCCAGAAGTCAACCTCATGAGTTACACAGAGTCTATAATTACCCCATTTAACTATTGAAGATCCTCCTCTAAGGTCTTTTGAGATTCCAATATCAGAAAAAGGTTTTAATATTAGAGTTTCACTTGATTGAGTTTTAGGATCTACTTTAACAACTTCTGTTGGATTAGTCCATTTAACGTAACAGTAATCCATATCGTTAATAGGCATCCAATTTTTTTCACAGTATGAATCCGGATCATTAGGCGGTTCAATTCTAGATCTTGAGATTTCTTTTACTTGACCGTCTACAGTTACTACTTCGGATAATTCCATCCGACCTTCTCCGTTAGGTTTAGTATCTCTCCGGACTCCGGTTAAATACATTTTATCATTCCACCTCACCACCCGGGCATCTTCCAGTCCTATAAAGTCCCAGACCGGGGTTATGTCTAGATCTGAAGTATCTACTTTGTTAATGGTTTCTACTTCTAAAGTTTCTTTATTTAAAGTACAGAGGAAGTTTATAGTTCTTAAATAGCAATCATTTTCCGGATGTAGATAAGCCAAAGGACCCCAACGTCCTTGAAACTTTTGGTCGTTTTCTGACATGTATAATGCATATCCAACGTTTCTTAAATTACAGAGAATAGTACCGTCTTTATCTACAAAAATAGAAGGATTACATAATCCGGTTCCTCCGGTTTGATCTGCCGGTATTTTTAAAGGTGTTAAAGAACCTCCTTTTTCTAAAACTAGTTTAACTAGATTATCGATCATTGAATACTAATATAATAAAACTTATTTAAAAAACCAAATTTTATTCCGGATTTCCTACTTTATCTTGAAAATATTCTTGTAAAAAAGTTGTAAGGTAAAAATAATATCTAGGGTTAACTCCGCTAACTCTATATAAAGATTTTACTTCTTTACATTTATTAAAAATGGTTTCTTCTAAAGTAGATGAAGGTATATAACCTAAAAATTGTCTTGTTGATATAAAAGTATAAGTAGGCATAATTAATAAACAGTTACTACCACATCTAATCCAATAAAAGATCCAGCATTAGCTATAGCCGCCGCTCCATATGTATTCCAATCAAAAAGGTTACTACCTCCACCTATTCCTGCTCCTGTAACATATCCTGTTCCATTTATGCTTATGTCACAAGAACCTCCTCCAAAACCAGGATCCATACTTAAATCTATATACCAATAACCTTGGGCTATAATAGGGGTATTATTTTGTGATATGTCTGTAGGGCCAAAACTACTAAATGTTGGTACTCCTCCTGAGTTACCTGCTAAATAAAGATAAGTTCCTGAATTGTCATAAAAGGATAAATTGCAGTCTTGTACATCGTTATTAATAGGAGGAGGTGGAGGTGGAGGCGGAGCTAGGTTATTTATTACAGTTAAAGTAACTTGATAACTACTTTGATCATAAAAATAAACTAAACTTTTATAATCATTAAATTCATAAGGTCCGGGGTTAGCGGCTATAGGTAAGCCATATATTCTATTTACACCTCCAGATGATTCTTGGCCCCAGGCGTTGTAGGATATAGTACCACTACCATTAGAACCATCAAAATAAGAATATCCTGCTAAGTCTCCAAAACTAATTCCACTACCAGGATCACCACTTCCTCCTCCAAATTGAGCTTCCCAGTAAATATCTTCTAAATAAACATTAGTACTAGGTATTGCCATTATTTATTTTTTAATTGGTTTTCTAAATTTTCTACTTTAGCTGATAATTCTTTAATAGCCTCAATCAATAAAGCAACTAATCGATCATAAATTACTGTTTTATATTCACCCCAATCTGCTACTACTTCAGGAAGTACTTTTTCTACTTCTTGAGCAATAACCCCAATTTCCCTTTTACCTGCTCTTGAAGGTGCCATCTTTTCTGCTTCTTCAGTCCAATTATATCTTACACCTCTAATTTGGGCAAGTAATTCTAAGGCTGGTTTTATTTCTTCAATATTAGTTTTTAATCTACTATCTGAATAGAATGCTATAATATTACCAGTTGCTCTAATTTCTCCAGCAATACCTGGAGCAGCTGTATTAACACCTAATGAATTAACTTGAGCATTAGAGTTGGTAGTAAATCCACCTGTTGTTCCTTGTGTCCCGGTTGCACCAGTACTTCCTTGAGTACCAGTAGTACCTTGAGTACCTGTTGTACCTTGTGAGCCTGTCCCTCCAGTTGCACCAGTTGTTCCTTGAGAACCAGTTCCACCTATTGATCCTATTATACCTTGTCTACCTTGAATACCCTGAGCACCGGTCGTTCCTTGAGTTCCAGTAGTACCCTGGCTACCTGTTCCGCCTATTGTTCCTTGAGTACCTGTTGCTCCGGTAGTACCTTGAGTTCCGGGTACGCCTGGGTTTCCTTGGTTTCCTGTTATACCTTGTCTTCCTTGAATACCCTGTGCACCAGTCGTTCCTTGTGACCCCGTTCCACCAGTAGCTCCAGTCGTTCCTTGTGACCCCGTTCCACCAGTAGCTCCAGTAGTACCCTGTGAACCTGTCCCTCCAGTAGCTCCAGTAGTTCCTTGAGATCCAGTTCCACCTGTTGTTCCTTGAGGTCCGTCTGGTCCTATCGGGCCTATATTACCTGTTATTCCTTGACGACCTTGAATACCTTGAGCTCCAATTGTACCCTGTGAACCTGTTCCTCCGGTTGTTCCTTGACTACCAGTTCCACCTGTTGTTCCTTGTGATCCAGTATTTCCAGTAATACCCTGTCTTCCTTGAATACCTTGAGCTCCAGTGGTTCCTTGGCTTCCAGTTCCTCCAGTAGTACCCTGGCTACCTGTTCCGCCTGTTGTTCCTTGTGAACCAGTTGCTCCGGTAGTTCCTTGAGTTCCAGGGATACCTGGGTTTCCTTGGTTTCCTGTTATACCTTGTCTTCCTTGAATACCTTGAGCACCTATTGTACCTTGGGTACCTGTTCCTCCAGTAGTACCTTGGGTTCCTGTTGCACCAGTTGTACCTTGTGAACCTGTATTACCTGTTATTCCTTGACGGCCCTGAATACCTTGGGCACCTGTTGTTCCTTGAGATCCAGTTCCTCCAGTAGTACCTTGTGAACCAGTTGCTCCTGTTGTACCTTGACTACCTGTATTTCCGGTTATACCTTGACGACCTTGTATACCCTGGGCACCTGTTGTTCCTTGAGTTCCAGTAGTTCCTTGCGGTCCTTCTGGTCCGAATGGTCCTGTGTTACCTGTTATACCTTGACGTCCTTGTATACCTTGTGCACCTGTTGTTCCTTGAGTACCTGTTGTTCCTTGAGATCCGGTTCCTCCGGTAGTTCCTTGACTACCGGTATTACCTGTTATACCTTGACGTCCTTGTATACCTTGTGCACCGGTGGTTCCTTGGCTTCCAGTTCCTCCGGTAGTTCCTTGTGAACCAGTTGCTCCGGTAGTACCTTGAGGTCCATCTGGTCCTATTGGTCCAGTATTTCCAGTAATACCCTGTCTTCCTTGTATACCTTGAGCTCCAATAGCTCCTTGAGTTCCGGTAGTTCCTTGTGATCCTGTTCCTCCGGTAGTTCCTTGACTACCTGTGTTACCAGTAATACCTTGTCTTCCTTGTATACCTTGGGCACCGGTCGTACCTTGTGTACCAGTAGTACCCTGTGATCCTGTTCCACCTGTTGTTCCTTGTGAACCAGTTGCTCCGGTAGTTCCTTGAGTACCCTGATCTCCTTGTGGTCCGATAGGTCCGGTTATACCTTGACGTCCTTGAATACCTTGTGCTCCAATAGCTCCTTGAGCACCAGTGGTTCCTTGAGAGCCTGTAGCTCCTGTAGTTCCCTGTGATCCAGTATTACCTGTTATACCTTGTCGACCTTGTATACCTTGTGCACCGGTGGTTCCTTGAGTTCCGGTTGTTCCTTGTGAACCAGTTGCTCCAGTAGTACCCTGTGATCCAGTATTTCCGGTTATACCTTGACGGCCCTGAATACCTTGTGCTCCAGTAGTACCCTGTGTACCTGTGGTTCCTTGACTGCCTGTAGCTCCAGTTGTACCCTGGGTTCCGGTAGTTCCTTGAGTACCTTGAGCGGCCATTAATTCCCATGATAGTGGGCTGGACGAAGGTGTTTGGTTTAAATTACCGTTTTGTAGACTTACATATGTAGAGCTATTATACTCTACTACTTGATTTTGTGAATATGTTGTTCCAGAGCTCCAAGTTCCCTGCCAGCTTAATCCAATTCCTTGGATACCTTGACGGCCTTGGATACCCTGTGCTCCGGTGGTTCCTTGAGTACCTGTAGTACCCTGTGACCCTGTTGTTCCTTGAGCACCTGTTGTACCCTGTGTTCCGGTTATACCTTGACGGCCTTGAATACCTTGAGCTCCAGTTGTTCCTTGAGTACCGGTAGTACCTTGAGATCCAGTATCACCCGTAGTACCTTGTGTACCTGTTATACCTTGACGGCCTTGGATACCCTGTGCTCCAGTAGTTCCTTGAGTACCGGTGGTACCTTGCGGTCCATCTGGTCCTATTGGACCTGTGTTTCCAGTAATACCTTGACGGCCTTGGATACCTTGGGCACCTATCGTACCTTGAGTTCCGGTAGTTCCTTGAGTTCCGGTAGTTCCTTGTGATCCAGTATCACCAGTTGTTCCTTGAGTACCAGTAATACCTTGTCTACCTTGGATACCTTGAGCTCCGGTGGTTCCTTGAGTACCAGTAGTACCCTGTGTTCCGGTAGTTCCTTGTGTACCAGTTGTTCCTTGAGGTCCATCTGGTCCTATTGGACCTGTGTTTCCGGTTATACCTTGTCTTCCTTGAATAC